>Ga0213835_100461_pt1 | contig 39048 bp, 35 predicted proteins | sample SWPATP01_FD_160576 | JGI IMG/M metagenome (GOLD analysis project Ga0213835, IMG submission 160576) | Coastal seawater microbial communities from Marineland, Florida, United States - SWPA TP0 #1 | ecosystem: Environmental > Aquatic > Marine > Coastal | place: USA: Florida | collected 2016-08-05
CTCGCCGTGTCGCCGAGGGCAAGAGCGATCGGGAGATCCGTCGGTGCCTGAAGCGCTACCTGGCCAGACGCTTGTTTAAATTACTAGAAGGTCGTGAAATGTCAGCTTGACAGACATAGAAGCATCCCAGCTCGACCTCGGCGCGGTCGGTCCCGTCACCGCAGCGGACAGCGTTCAGCGCGAGGTACACCGCTTCACCAACAGTCAGCGTCCCCGCGGCTGGTCTCACCAGCTGGGCAACGAGCCCATCCTCAACCTGGGATATCGGCGCCACTGGTGGCAAAGCCATGCGCTGGGGTGGCTGGAGATGCAGCACGGCCCGGGCGTGTCGGCGTCTCTTGGCAACCTGCTGGTTCAGGCCGGCGGGGGCTACGGCCTGCGGTTCGGCCGCGGGCTGGATGCCAGCATGGGCTGGCCCTCCCTGAGCATCGAGCGCGGCGGCTATCGACAGGTCGCCACCTCGCCGGGCAGCGGCTGGAATGTCTTCGCTGCGCTGCAGGGGCGCTACGTGGCGCACAACCTGCTGCTGGACGGCAATACCGTGCGCGACAGTCATTCGGTCGATCGTCGCGAGTGGGTCGGCGACGCCGTTGTCGGTGTGGCGCTGACCTGGGAGCGCTGGGAGGTGAGTCTGGCCCACGTGTGGCGCAGCAAGGAGTTCGAGGAGCAGCAGAACAGCACCGTGCACGGCGCGCTGTCGCTCAGCTATCGGCTGTGAGGGGGACGCTGGCCGCCTGGGCGGCCAGCGTGATCCCGCTTACCAGGCCTTGTAGGGCAGGAACTTGCCGTTCAGGGTAAGCAGTACGCGGTCCCCCTTGGGGTCCTCGATCTTGTCCATTTCCATGGTGAAGTCGATGGCGCTCATGATGCCGTCGCCGAACTTCTCCTGGACCACGTCCTTGAGGGTCTCGCCGTAGACTCCCACCACCTCGTAGAGGCGATAGATGAAGGGGTCCTGCGGAATCGCTTCATCCCAGGCCTTGGTGGGGAAGGCCTGCAGCGCTTCGGCCACCTCCGTGTCCACCTCCAGCACGTCGCACAGCTTGTGGGCCACCGCTCGGCTGGCACTGTTCATGCCGTAGCAGGCCGAGGCGGTCCACACCGGCGACATGCCGATGGCACTGCCGATATCGTCCCAGCTCAGCTTCTTGCGGGCCTTGGCAGCGAGCAGGGTGTGGCGCATTTCGAGCTTATCCATGATGTTTCTCCTTGGCGCTGAGGTTGACCAGCTTGGGTGAGGCGGATGCCGGCGCATCGGCCTTGTGGTACGTGGCCGGGGCGCTTGCCTCGGCGACGGGGTTTACCGGCCGTGGATAGTGCAGGCCGCGTGAATCCTGGGGGAGCGTGCGCAGGTCGCTGGCGCGATTGACCAGGAAATCGACCAGGTAATTGCGCAGGGTGTAGAAGTGCGGATGCTTGACGATCTCGCCGCGGGAGCGCGGCCGCGGCAGGTCGATCTCCACCGCCTCGGCGATTCGTGCCTCGGGGCCGTTGGTCATCAGGAAGATGCGGTCGGCCAGCAGGATCGCCTCGTCCACGTCATGCGTGATCATGAACACGGTCTGGCGGTCCTGGCTCCAGATCTTGAGCAGCTCGTCCTGGATCACGCCCCGGGTCAGGGCATCCAGCGCACCGAAGGGCTCGTCGAGCAGCAGCAGCTCCGGTTTGGTGGCGAAGGCCCGGGCGATGCTGACCCGCTGGCGCATGCCGCCCGAGAGCTGGGCCGGCTTGCGCGTGATCACCTCCTTGAGCCTGACCATCTCCAGGTAGTGCAGGCTGTGTTCGGTGACCTGGCGCTCCTTCCACTCGGGCCAGCGGGCGCGTACGCCGAAGCGCACGTTCTCCAGCGCCGTGAGCCACGGCAGCAGGCTGTAGTTCTGGAACACCACGCCGCGCTTGAGACTGGGGCCGTCGATCTCGCGGCCATCCATGATCATGGCGCCGTCGCTCAGGCTGTCGAGCCCGGCCAGGGCGTTCATGATGGTCGACTTGCCGCAGCCGGAGTGGCCGATGATGCAGACGAACTCGCCCTTCTGCAGCTGAAAGCTGACGTTCTCGAAGACCGTGAGATCCGCGCTGCCCTTGGCGCCGGGAAAGCGCTTGGCGGCCTGCTGGACTTCCACGAAGGCATGACTCATGGCGCTTACTCCTGATAGGTGACCAGCCGGGCGATGGAGGAGAGCGCGAGGTCGAGCAGCATGCCCACCACGCCGATCACCAGAATCGCGAAGATCACGCTGGTCAGGTCGAGGTTGTTCCATTCGTTCCACACGAAGTAGCCGATACCGGTGCCGCCCACGAGCATTTCGGCGGCCACGATCACCAGCCAGGCGATGCCGATGGAGATGCGCATGCCGGTGAGGATGGTGGGGGCCGCGGCCGGCAGGATGACCTTGAAGGCTGTCTTCAGCGGCGACAGCTCATGGGTACGGGCCACGTTGACCCAGTCGCGGCGCACGCCCGCCACGCCGAAGGCGGTGTTGAGCAGCATCGGCCAGATCGAGCAGATGAAGATGACGAAGATGGCCGAGGCCTCGGCGTCACGAATGATGAACAGGGCCAGCGGCATCCAGGCCAGCGGCGAGATCGGCCGCAGCACCTGGATGTAAGGGTTGAGCGCACGGTACATCAGCGGCGACATGCCGATCAGAAAGCCCACGGGAATGGCGATCACCGCCGCCATCAGATAGCCGGTGAGCACACGGTAGAGCGAATAGCCGAGCTGTATGCCGATGCCCTTGTCATTGGGGCCGGCGTCGTAGAAGGGATTGGAGAGTTCGACCCAGGCGCGCTCGAGAATCGCCGAGGGCGGCGGTACCCGCGCCGTCTCGTCGGCCCCGCCCATCAGCAGCTCGTACTCGCTGAGCTCCTCGCCGCCGCCCAGCACGGGTGCACGCTCGAGGCCTTCCCACAGGCCCAGGCCCACGACCAGCAGCAGCACGGCCAGCAGCGTGGCGCGGGCGTTCAGGCTCAGTTTCCATTCGGTAGTGGTGCGGTCCATGTCAGCTCCTCCTCAGCGCGAAGCTCTCGACGTAGGCCTCGGGCTCGGTGTAGTCGAAGGTCTTGCCCATGATCTCGAACCGGCGGGCGTTCTCTTCCGGGGCGTCGTAGCCCAGTTCGCGCATCACCTCGCGGGCATCGGTGGCGAGATAGACGTCGCGGGCGATCTGCTGGTAGTCGATGTCGCCGTTGATGTAGCCCCAGCGCTTCATCTGGGTGAGGATCCATATCGCCATCGAGTGCCAGGGGAAGGGGTCGAAATCGATGCGATCGGGCACGTTCTGCACGCTGCCCAGGCCGTCGGCGAAGCGCCCGGTCAGCACCTGTTCGATCACCGTCACCGGCTGGTTGAGATAGGCGGCGGGGGCGATGGCCTCGGCGATCTCGGCGCGGTTGGCCGGGTCGGAGGAGTACTGGGTGGCATCGACGATGGCGCGCAGCAGGGCGCCATAGGTGTTGGGGTTCTCGCGAGCGAAGCGCGCGCTGGTGGCGAAGGCGCAGCACGGGTGGCCGTCCCAGATCTCCTTGGTCAGCAGATGGATGAAGCCGATCCGCTCGTAGACCGCACGCTGGTTGAACGGGTCGGGGGAGAGGAAGCCGTCGATGTTGCCGGCGCGTAGGTTGGCGACCATCTCGGGGGGCGGAATGACGCGGATCTGGATGTCCCGATCCGGATCGAGACCGTGCTCGGCCACGTAGTAGCGCAGCAGAAAGTTGTGCATCGAGTACTCGAAGGGCACGCCGAAGGTGAAGCCGCGCCACTGCGCGGGGTCGCGCTTGTCCTGATGATCGTTGTGCAGCACGATCGCCTGCCCGTTGACGTTCTCGATGGCCGGAGCGATGAAGTGCCGCGAACTGGAGCCGGCGCCCAGGGTCATGGCCAGCGGCATCGGCGTGAGCATGTGGGCGGCATCGAAGCGGTCGTTGAGCGAGTTGTCGCGGATCAGCGCCCAGCCCGCGGCCTTGATCACGTTCACGTCGAGACCGTAGCGTTCGTAGAAGCCCATGGGGTGGGCCATGATGATCGGCGTGGCGCAGGTGATGGGGATGAAGCCGATGTCTAGCTGGCTCTTCTCCAGCGGCCCCAGGCTCTCCTGAGCGGCGGCCTTGATCGCGCCCAGCGGCAGGATGGTAGACAGCGCTGCCGCCACGGTACCGCCGCCGACCAGCTTCATGAACTGGCGGCGATGCATGTCGCTGTGGCCGAAGATGCCGCGTACCAGAGCGCTCTCCACGACGCGATCCATCATCGCCTCGCTGTCGCGGGGTGCATCGTCAGGGTCTTTGGCGCGGGAGGTCGAGCACTCGCCGCAGCCGCAGTGGCGGCCATGGACCAGTGACTGTCGATGATCGAACGGGTTTCCCAGACTGTTGTGATCGTTGTTCATGTGGTTCCCCTCGAGAACGCAGGTGATCGATTGCCTGCACTCGCCTGGTGCATGGGGACAAGGCGTGCGGGCACTCTCCGTTACCTAGCGATTGCTGTGCCACCTGCCGCCTCCCTGGCTTTACCCTTTAAATAACAAGGTGTTGTGCGGATCCAGGGGCGAGGAGAAAGAGGGCGCCGGGCGTGACGATTTTTCGTCATTGACGATATCTCGTTGCTTTCTCGACGAAATCTCGTCATTGGTACGCCGCTTGTATGAACCTGGGCAGGCTTTCCCAGGAGTTGTGCCATGTCTCTGCCCCAGGTGCCGGACCGTTTCGCCTTCGAACAGGCGCCCATCGCCATGCTGCAGGTCGACCCCCGGGCCGACCGGCTGCTGGCCGCCAACGCCGAGGCGTGTCGCCTGCTGGGTGCCGGCTTCGAGCGGCTCGCCTCACGCCCCTTCAGCCACTGCCTGGGACCCTCGCTGCCGATGTGGGTGGCCTTCAGCGACGAGACCCTGCAGCGCTCGCCGGCCTGGTCCGACGACCTGCTGCTGTTCGACGTACAGCGTGCCCCGCGGCGGGTGGAGGTGTACGGGCAGGCGCTGGACGAGCATTGCCTGATGTTCGGCGTGATCGAACTCGACAAGGCCGAGCAGCGCCGGGCGCGGGCCGAGCTCTGGCGGCGCCACCGCCGTGGCCATGTGGGCTGGGAGCGGGTCGAGCAGGTGTTCGAGCGCATCGAGCGGCAGAACCAGCTGATACTGGGGGCCGCCGGGGAGGGCATCTACGGGCTCGATGCCGAAGGCCGCACCACCTTCGTCAACCCGGCCGCCGAGCGCATCCTGGGCTGGAGCAGCGAAGACATGGTCGGCCATGACGCCCACCAAATGTTCCACCACACCCATGCCGACGGCAGCCACTTCCCGGTACAGCAGTGTCCGATCCACGCCTCCTTCAGCGACGGTCAGGTGCACCGGGTCGACAACGAGGTGTTCTGGCACAAGAACGGCGAGGCGATCCCGGTGGAGTACACCAGCACGCCGATCTTCGAGACCGGGCGGCTGGTGGGCGCCGTGGTGCTGTTCCGCGACATTCGCGAGCGCAAGCGGGCCGAGCAGCAGCTGCGCGATGCCCTGGCCGAGGTGGAGTCGCTCAGGCAGCGCCTGGAGCTGGAGAACCAGTATCTGCAGGAGGAGATCACCGCCGAGATCAACCATCGCGAGATCGTCGGCGAGAGCCCGGCGGTGGCCCACCTGGTGCGGCAGATCGCGCTGGTGGCGCCCACCGACGCCAACGTGCTGATCACCGGCGAGTCGGGCACCGGCAAGGAGCTGATCGCCCGGGCGATCCACGCCGGCAGCGGTCGCAGCGACCGGCCGCTGATTCGCGTCAACTGTGCGGCGATTCCCCGCGACCTGTTCGAAAGCGAGTTCTTCGGTCATGTGAAGGGCGCTTTCACCGGTGCGGTGAGCGATCGCCCGGGACGCTTCGAGCTGGCCGACGGCGGAACCCTGTTCCTCGACGAAGTGGGGGAGATACCGCTGGAGCTGCAGAGCAAGCTGCTGCGGGTGCTGCAGGATCAGCAGTTCGAGCGCGTCGGCGACGACCGCACCCGGGAGGTGAACGTGCGCGTGATCGCCGCGACCAACCGCGAACTGGGCGAGATGATTGCCGCCGGCCAGTTCCGTGAAGATCTCTACTTCCGTCTCAACGTCTTTCCCATCACCTCGGTGCCCCTGCGCGAGCGAATCGGCGACGTGCCGCTGCTGGCCAACCACTTCCTGCGGCGCGCCTGTCAGAAGTTCAACAAGCCCGGCATGCGCATCCCGCCGACGCAGATGGAAGCGCTGAAACGCTACCCCTGGCCGGGTAACATCCGCGAACTCGAGAACGTGATCGAGCGTCAGGTCATCGTCGCCCAGCGTCGCGACCTCGCCTTCGAGGAGCTGCTGTCGACAGCGGGCGCCGACGCCCTGGCACTGCCGAGTTCGACGGCGCCGCTCGGGCGGGTGGGGGCAGCGGAGGTACGCGAGCCGCAAACCGAGCAGGAGATGACACGGCACCTGCGCGCCAATGCGATAGCCGCTCTGCGTGCCTGCGGCGGCAAGGTCTCGGGGCCGGGCGGTGCGGCAGAGCTGCTGGGCCTGCCGCCGACCACCCTGCGCTCGCGGCTCAAGGCCTGGCGTATCGAACCGCGGGATTATCAAGCCGAGCCGCCGGGCTATCGCACCCCGCCGCGGGGCCATCGCATCTAGCCGGGAGCGCCTCTATGCCTATACTGGAAGCCTGAGCGGTGACGACGCCGGGGGAGAAAGCGATGCAGGCATCGATCAAGCGCTGGTGGGGTGGTGTCGGCGGGCTCCTGCTGGCGGGCTGTTTCGCGGCCGGCTCTAGCGCCTGGGCCGCGTCGGATGAGGTCGTGGCCGACACCCACGGGGCACTCTTCCTGCCCGTGCAGCACCCGCTGGCCTGGCACCGTGAGCACTGGCGTCAGCGCCGCCAGTTCGACCCTACGTTCACCATCGAACTTCCCTGGTTCCTCTTCGACCCCTACCTGCGTTGGGGCTACGCTCCGCGGCCGGACGAACCGGAGCGACCCGCTACCATCACCCCGCGCGAGCGCGGAACCATCTGGCGCGACGACGTGGTAGGAACGGGCAGCGGGGAGCGGCTGGAGGTGCATCCCGAAGGGCGAATACTGCGCAGCCGGCCACGTTAGGGAAACACTGCACAAATGCCTGCGCGAGCGAATTGCTGCGTTGCGCGGTGCCGAAGCGTCGGACCGTCGGAATCCTCACATATACCCCATATGCTCCGGTTGACTCGAAGCCTGCGGCTTCTCGCCCCTTCGGGGCCAGCCTACGGCTGTTTGTCGCTTCGCTCGGTGCTGTGCTCCGTGCGCCTTGCACTTCATCTCGCTCGTCTATTTGTTCAGCGCTTCCTTAGCGCCGCTTGGAACCAACTCGCTTTACGGTTCACAAGACAGGGTTAGTCGGGGTTCTTCAAAGCGGTGCTCCGCCTGGCCCAGGCGATCAAGCGTTGCCACCAGCCTCGCTCGGCGTGCTGCGCATGGCGTGCTGATTTCTGTGGGGGGCGGGTGAGAAATTCAGCGATGGGGGCTACCTGGCTGCTACGGTCGAGCATTGGCGCATGGCCGCAGCCGGGAACTTCCAGAGTAACCAGGTCGGGCTGTGCCTTGGCCATGCTCACGACACTCTCGGCATCCAGCAGCGGCGATTCGGCGCCGCGTATTACCATCAGCGGGCAGTCGATCGCTCGCCAGTCGGCCCAGGTGTCGCGTGGTGTGTCGTTGATGAATTGTTCGGCGATGCGGGGATCGTAATGGTAGGTCCAGCTGCCGTCAGGCAGACGCCTTGCGCTGCCAAGTGCCAGTCGACGCCAGGCTTCGTCTCCCTCGATGCCGAAACCGTGATAATGCTCGGTCAGCTCGGCTTGCAGCTGAGCGAAGGTGGTAAAACGATGCGGCCTGCCGAAATAGAGTGCCAACTGCATCAAGCCTTGGGGATTCAACTCGGGGCCGACGTCGTTCAGCACCAGACGTTCTATGCGATGCGAGCTTTCGGCTTCGGCAGCCAGGAGCATTCCCAACAGCCCACCCATCGAGGTTCCGACCCAGGGCACTCGCTCCAGTTCGAAGTGATCCAGCACGGCCAGTGCCACACTCATGTAACTGCGATAGAGATAGTCTTGCGACGGAATGGGCGACCAGCTCGAAAGCCCTCGGCCGGGGGTGTCTGGAGCCAGCACACGCCACTCAGGACCGAGTATGCGGGCGAAATTTTCGAAATCGCCGCCGTGGCGTGCCAGTCCATGCCAGGCGATAACGGTTTTCGGCGCCTCCGGGTGCCAGATGCGCACCGCTATCTCCAAGTCTTTCAGCGTGACCAGTTCCATCGCATCCATCTGTATCGGCCTCCGTCGCCACCTTATGCTGCTTTGCAGCATAGCCTGTTTTCTCGGCCCTCACCTTGCCCAGGGGGAACGATGTAAACGGGGTAGGCTAGTATACATACAAGGTTGTAGATATAATCCGGCGCCAGCTAACCACCTGCCATGCGACCCCTGCTACAAGGCGTGTTGCTCTGACGAACCACGATATCCAGCGGAGATCCAATATGCATTTGTCACTTCCGGGAGCGCGCCTTCCCGTGAAATGGATACTGGCTGTCGGCCTCTTGGTCTCCCTGCTGGCAGGGTGCGAGCAGGATGGAAATGGCGGAGCCCCTGCCGGTGCCGGTGGTCGCCCGCCGCCCGAGGTCTACGTAGTGCGCGTGGAGCCGCGTTCGGTCGACGTGATGGAGGAGTATGCCGCCCGCGTGCGCGGCTCGCGTGAAGTGGAAGTGCGCGCTCGCGTGCAGGGCATTCTGCAAGAACGCCTCTACACCGAAGGCCAGGTCGTGGAAGCGGGCGAGCCGCTGTTCCGCATCGACCGTGAGCCGTATCAGATCGAGCTGCAGCGCGCCCGGGCGGAGCTGGCCAATGCCCAGGCCGAGCTGAATCAGGCGCAGCGCGAATGGCGGCGTATCTCGACCCTGTTCGAACAGAATGCCGTCAGCGAGCGCGAGCGCGACTCGGCGCTCTCCGCTCGCGAGCTGGCCGAAGCGCGCTACGCCCTGGCCGAATCCGGCGTGGCCAACGCCGAGCTCAACCTCGACTACACCGAGGTGCGTGCGCCGCTGGCCGGCATGACCGGGCTCGAGAGTTTCCCCGAGGGCAGCCTGATCGAGCGCGGTACGCTGCTGACCACGCTGACCCAGCAGGACCCGGTGCACGTGCGCTTCTCGCTGCCCGAGGGCGATGCCGCCCTGCAGCGTGCGGCGCGGCGCGCCATGGCGACCAACGGCGAGGCCGAGCAGCGCGAGGCGACGCTGACGCTGCCCGACGGCAGCGAGTACGCCGAAACCGGCATCGTCGACTTCACCGACAGCACCATCGACCCGCGCACCGGCAGCGTGTCGGCCCGTGCCGTGTTCCCCAACCCCAACGGCGAGGTGGTGCCGGGGCAGTTCGTACGCATTCAGCTCCTGGTACAGACGCTGGACGACGTTTTCCGCATTCCTCAGGAAGCCGTCGGTCAGGGCCAGGCGGGGGCTCGGGTGTTCGTGGTGGTGGATGACGTCGCCGAGACGCGTACGGTGAGCCTCGGTCCCATCGTCGATGGCGAGCAGGTGGTGCTCTCCGGCCTGGAAGACGGCGATCTACTGGTGGTCAACGGTCACGTGGCGCTGCAGGAGGGCATGCCGGTGAGCGTCAACGAGGTCGAGAGTCACGAAGAGGCGTTGCAGGCGGCCGAGGACGAAGCCGCTGCCGCCGAGGCGGAAGCCGAAGCCGAAGCGGCCCAGCCCGACGAGGAGGCGTGATGCTCAGGTTCTTCATCGACCGGCCGATTTTCGCCTCGGTCATCTCCTTGATCATCGTGCTGGCCGGGCTGGCGGCGCTGCGCGCGCTGCCGGTGGAGCAGTATCCGGACGTGGTGCCGCCGCAGGTGGTGGTGCAGGCCGCCTACCCCGGGGCCAGCGCCGAAGTGCTGGCCGAGGCGGTGGCGGCGCCGCTGGAGCAGGAGATCAACGGCGTCGACAACATGATCTACATGGAGTCGAGCGCCACCGATGCCGGCAGCCTGCAGATCACCGTCTCGTTCGAGATGGGCACCGACCCCGACCAGGCGGCGATCAACGTCAACAACCGGGTGCAGGCCGCCTCCGCGCGCCTGCCCCAGCAGGTGCGCAACCAGGGCGTGCGGGTCGAGGCGCGCTCCACCAACATTCTGATGGTGCCGGTGATGTACTCGCCGGACGGCAGCCAGGACCCGCTGTTCATCTCCAACTATGCGCTGCTCAACGTACTCGACGAACTGGTGCGAATTCCGGGGGTGGGCGATGCCTCGCTGTTCGGCGCCCAGGACTACTCCATGCGGGTCTGGCTGTCGCCGGACAAGCTCGCCCAGTACGACCTGACTCCCTCCGACGTGGCCGCGGCCATTCGCGAGCAGAATGCCCAGTTCGCCGCCGGTCGTCTGGGAGCGGAGCCGGCGCCCGACGACCAGGCCTTCACCTTCACCGTGACCACCCGCGGCCAGCTGTCCGATCCGGCAGAGTTCGAGCGCATCATTCTGCGGGCCGACGAACAGGGCGGCACCCTGCGCCTGGGCGACGTGGCCAGGGCCGAGCTGGGCGCGCAGAACTACGCTTTCTCGGCCACCTACAACGGTCAGGCCGCGGTGCCCATGGGTGTCTATCTGCAACCCGGGGCCAACGCCCTGGAAACCGCCGATGCGGTGCGCGCGGCGCTCGACGAGGTCGCCGAGCGCTTCCCCGAAGGGGTGGCCTATACCGTGCCCTACGACACCACCGAGTTCGTCGAGATCTCGATCCGGGAGGTGTTCATCACGCTGCTGATGGCGGTGGGGCTGGTGGTGCTGGTAACCTTCATGTTCCTCCAGCATCTGCGCGCCACCTTCATTCCGGTGGTGGCGATCCCGGTGTCGCTGATCGGCACCTTCGCCGGCATGCTGGCGCTGGGCTTCTCGGTCAACCTGCTGACGCTGTTCGGTCTGGTGCTGGCCATCGGTATCGTGGTCGACAACGCCATCATCGTGCTGGAAAACGTCGACCGACTGATCAACGAGCAGGGCATGAAGGCCCGCGACGCCGCCGTCGAGACCATGAAGCAGGTGGCCGGTGCGGTGGTGTCGTCGACCCTGGTGCTGGTGGCGGTGTTCGCCCCGGTCACCTTCCTCGGCGGCCTCACCGGCGAACTCTATCGTCAGTTCGCCGTGACCATCGCCATCTCGGTGGTGGTGTCCGGGGTGGTGGCGCTGACTCTCACGCCGGCCATGTGCGCCATGCTGCTCGACAAGCAGTCGCACAGCGTGGCCAAGCCCTTCCAGTGGTTCAACGCCGCCTTCGACCGGCTGACCAACGGCTTCGCCTGGCTGGTAGGCAAGCTGCTACGTCATGCGCTGCTGGGTATCGTGCTGTTCGCCGGCGTGATCGCCCTGACGCTGTTCTCGCTGACCCGGCTGCCGCCGGGGCTGGTGCCCCAGGAAGACCAGGGCGTGGCGCTGGTGGTGTATCAGCTGCCGCCGGTCTCTGCCCTGTCACGCACCGCCGAGGTGCGCGACCGGCTCTCCGGCATGCTTACGCAGATGGACGAGGTCGACGAGTTCACCACCTTTGCCGGTTTCGACATCATCGCCGGTTCGCTGCGCACCAACGCCGGTGTCGGCTTCGCCAACCTGGCCGACTGGAACGACCGCCGCGGCCCGGGCCAGGACGCCCAGTCGCTGGCCGGGCGCATCATGGGCATGGGCGCCGGCGTGCCCGAAGCCAACGTGTTCGCCTTCACCCCGCCGCCGATCATGGGGCTCTCGCTGACCGGCGGTGTCGAGGGCTATTTGCAGGTGCGCGGCGACTCCACGCCGCAGGAGATCCAGGCATTGGCGCAGCGGCTGGCCGCCGCCGCCAATGAGCGGCCCGAACTGACCAACGCCCGCACCACGCTGGATACCAGCATTCCGCGCTACACCGCCCAGGTGGATCGCGAGAAGGCGCGGGCCATGGGCGTGCCGATCGACCAGATCTTCGAGGCCATGCAGAGCACCTTCGGCTCGCTCTACGTCAACGACTTCACCCTCGAAGGGCGCAACTGGCAGGTCAACCTGCAGTCGGAGGGGGAGTTCCGCAGCAAGCCCGACGACATCAACAAGGTCTTCGTGCGCTCGAGCTTCGGCGAGATGCTGCCGCTCAGCTCGGTGGTGACGCTCGAGCGAGAACCGGGCCCGGACATCATCAACCGCTTCAACGTCTATGCGGCGGCCAAGTTCCTGGCCGACGCGGCGCCGGGCTACACCACCGGTCAGGCCAAGGCGGCCATGGACGAAGTGGCCGCCGAGGTGCTCACCGACGGCAACACGCTGCTCGGCTGGATCGGCGAAGCCTATCAGCTCGATGCGGCAGCCGGCGCCGGCGGCCTGGCCTTCGGCCTGGGCATGGTGATGGTGTTCCTGATCCTGGCCGCTCAGTACGAGCGCCTGACGCTACCGCTGGCGGTGGCCACGGCGGTGCCCTTCGGCGTGCTGGGGGCGGCGCTGGCCTCGATGCTGCGCGGCTTCCCCAACGACATCTACTTCCAGGTGGGGCTGCTGGTGCTGATCGGCCTGGCGGCCAAGAACGCCATTCTGATCGTCGAGTTCGCAGCGCAGAACCGGCGCGCCGGCATGAGTTCCTACGATGCGGCACTGGCGGCGGCCCGCCAGCGCTTCCGCGCCATCCTGATGACGGCGCTGACCTTCATCATCGGCAGCCTGCCGCTGGTGTTCGCCACCGGCGCCGGGGCGGCCAGCCGTCAGGAAATCGGCACGGTGGTGGTGGGCGGCATGCTGCTGGCCAGCTCGCTGGCGCTGATCTTCGTGCCGTTGGCCTACAAGCTGCTGGAAGACCTGGCCACCTGGGGGCGCGAGCGCAGGCAGCGCAACGCAGAGGGCAAGGCAAGCCGGGCATGATGTCCGGCCTGGCGCCGGGGTCAGGGCGACTCCGGCGCCTGTGCCAGCAGCATGAGCTGCGTATCGACCAGTTGCGTGCCGCGTTCGACAAGCGAGAAGTGCTCGTGATTGCGCAGCCAGTCGTGGAACAGTCCGCCGAGGGTCGCCTGCAGTAGCCGGGCGGCGACTTCCGGCGACAGGTCGTGACGCAAATGGCCCATGCGGGCAGCGGCGGTGAAGTACTCAATGAGAGCGCCGCACGCCTCCTGGGCAATCTCGTTCTGCATTGCCAGCGGATCGATCTCGCCGAAGGTCTCGCAGTGGTGGATCAGGATGGCATGTACGCGCCGGTAGCGCGGCTGTTCGAGGCGGGCGAAACCGCGGTGGCAGGCCTGACGAATGGCTTCCAGCGGCCGCTCGGCCAGCCCCGGATCGCCGATCTCCTCGACCAGTTCCTCGAACGGCATGCGTACCCGCAACAGCATGGCCCGGAACAGGTCGGCCTTGTTCTTGAAGTGCCAATAGACGGCGCCACGGGTCACGCCGGCCTCACGGGCGATCTGCTCCAGCGAGGTGCGTGCCACTCCGCGCTCGAGAAACACCTCTTCCGCGGCATCGAGCAGGGCTTCGCGGGTGGCGGCGGCTTCCGCCTTGGTACGTCGCGCCATGGTGTGTGGTGTCTCCTCAGGCCTCGCTTTAGCGCCATTCTATCGTAGCGCCGCACGTCTTACCTTCATCCATGTATGGTCGTATCCCGTGACGCTCGTATTCCACGGTGGGGCAGGGTATAACAGAGCGAACACTGTTCGTATTGGAATCAAGGCCATGCCCCGCGCACCCTTCGAACTCGCCGGTGCCACCATCAAGCCCGGCAGTCGCCTGCAAGTCGACGTGCCGGTGGCGCGGCTGTATACCCACGCCCCGCTGCACATCCCTGTGGAAGTGGTGCACGGGCGTCGTCAGGGGCCGGTCATGCTGGTGTGCGGCGGCATTCATGGCGACGAGATCAACAGCGTCGAGATCGTACGCCGGCTGATGCGCTCCAAGCAGATCCAGGGCCTGCACGGCACCCTCATCGCGGTGCCCATCGTCAACGTGTTCGGCTTCATGCAGCACAGCCGCTACCTGCCCGACCGGCGCGACCTCAACCGCTGCTTTCCCGGCAGCGAGACGGGCTCGCTGGGGGCGCGGGTGGCCGCTCTCTTTCGCGAGCAGATCGTCGATCACGCCACCCACATCATCGACCTGCACACCGGCGCCATTCATCGCACCAACCTGCCGCAGATCCGCGCCCAACTGAGCCCCGGCAGCGAGACCGAACGCATGGCCAACGCCTTCGGCGCGCCGGTGATCCTCAATGCGGAACTGCGCGAGGGCAGCCTGCGCCACTACGCCCAGACACGGGGCATCCCGGTGCTCACCTACGAGGCCGGCGAGGCGCTGCGTTTCGACGAGTGGGCGATTACCCCGGGGGTGCGGGGCGTGCTGCGGGTCATGCGGCGGCTGGGCATGCTGGCGGGCGAGCATCGCCGTCGGCAGCCACCGGCCGCCGAGCTGGCCAACGGCTCGAGCTGGGCGCGGGCGCCCATCGACGGGATCCTGCGGCCCAAGGTGCGCCTCGGCGCGCGGGTCAGCAAGGGCGACGTGCTGGGTAAGGTGGCGGACCCCTTCGGCAACGCCGAAGCCAGTGTGAAAGCCATGGCCGACGGCATCGTGATCGGCGTGAGTCGGCTGCCACTGGCCAACGAGGGCGAGGCGCTGTTCCACATCGCCCGCTTCGACGCCATCGAAGAGGCCGAAAGCGCCATCGAGACCTTTCACTCCAGCCTCGAGCCGCCTCCCGACCCGCTCTATTGACCCCGCTCAGGCCGTTTCGGCGGGCTCCCGCTCCGGCACCAGGCTCAGCGCATCGTCGTACACCCGCAGGCAGGCGCCGTCCAGATGGCCGTTCTCGGAGAGATGACGACGGAAACGACGCCCGCCCGGCTGGCCCTGGAACAGGCCCAGCAGGTGGCGGGTCACGTGATTGAGCTTGGCGCCTTCCTCGAGCCGACGGGCGATGTAGGGGCGGAAAGCGCGTGCCGCGGCGTGGCGGCTCTCGACCGGCCCCTCGACGCCGTAGATGGCTCGGTCCACCCCGGCCAGCAGCCAGGGGTTCTGATAGGCCTCGCGGCCCACCATCACGCTGTCGACGCAATCGAGCTGCTCACGGCACTCGTCCAGCGTCTTGATGCCGCCGTTGATGCCGATGTGCAGCTCCGGCCGGCTGGCCTTCAGGCGGTGCACACGGGGGTAGTTGAGCGGCGGGATGTCGCGGTTCTCCTTGGGCGAGAGCCCCTGCAGCCACGCCTTGCGCGCATGCACGATGAACACCTCGCAGCCGGCATCCGCCACCTGGGCGATGAAGCGCTCCAGATCGGCATCCTCGTCCTGGTCGTCGATGCCGATACGGCACTTCACCGTGACCGGGATCTTCACCGCCTCGCGCATGGCGCGCACCGCTGCCGCCACCTTCTCGGGGTGGCCCATCAGGCAGGCGCCGATCATGTTGTTCTGCACCCGGTCGCTGGGGCAGCCGACGTTGAGGTTCACCTCGTCATAGCCCCATTCCTCGGCAATCGCCGCGCACTCCGCCAGCTCGCCCGGGTCGCTGCCGCCCAGCTGCAGCGCAATGGGGTGCTCCACCTCGTCGTAGCCGAGAAAACGCTCCCGCGGGCTACCGTGCAGAATGGCACCGGTGGTCACCATCTCGGTATAGAGCAGCGCCTGACGGGTCAGGGTGCGGGCGAAGGCCCGGTAATCACGGGTCGTCCAGTCCATCATGGGGGCCACGGAAAACCGGCGCGCCCGAGCCAGCGGGTCGTTTCCAGTCGTGTTGCTCATCTATGGCCTCCAGGGATGCTGCCGTCGTCACCGTTTGATCCTGCTCATTTCGCCACGTGCCTGCGTTCGGTACTATCGAGACAACGAGGTAAGGTATCGATACGTAACCGGCTCGCCGGACGCCGCATGGCGCGCAGCGTGACGAGAAGCAGGGAGCTGAAATGAGATGGCCGGCTATTGTACGCAAGAAGGAGCGGCGCGCCCAGAGCAGAGGTGGCGTTGGCGTGCGGCTGGCATGAAGGTGCGCGGGGATTCCATGGAAACTACCCTGGCCTATGGCGACTGGGCGCTGGTGGACTTGCCAGCCGGTATTCGGCAGGAAGGAACGGTGAGCGGCACATCAAGCGCCTGCAGCGCCTCGCCGGTGGCGCGTTGTACCTGATCAGCGATAACCGTCATTATTCGCCCAGATGATCACACCGCAGCAGATGGGGGTGGTGGAGATCCTGGAGCGGTGTGAGATACGGATTGGGCGATTGCAATAATTTTACGGGAGCAGGGAATATATAATAATGGCAACACATACGGTAAGTTTGTATAGTGTAAGCGCGCTGAATTATAGGGATAAGAGAGACGAGGGGCGGCTGGCTGTTCTCGATAGTGTAGGCGGCGTCGATATTATAAAGGTGCTTGAAGAATTTCTAGAGTCTCGCAAGCGGACTAGCTTGGTTCGAGATGAAAAAGAGAAAACCGTTTTTTCGGTTGACCGATATTGGACCTTAAGCTCAGGTCGCTGTGTCGTGGGCATCCTACATGCCGGTCAATATGGTGTGCCTGGTAAAATCCGTGATTCTCGGACTGGGAGTCATAGGTTTGATAAAAATGCGTCAGATGCAGACGTTACTGATAGAATGTTTTTATTTTTCTCACCTAGCAATAAAGATGAGGCTATTCTTGCATTGCATAACGTCAGGGGACATGGCGTGAAGACCATTTTGTCATCAGGTCTAGCAGAGATGTTTAGGGATAAAACGCGATTGACTCTTAAATTTGATGGGCTTAGCTATGAAAGAGCGGCCCAGAAATGGTTGGATGCGCAGGTTAAGGAAATAAGGGCGACGCAGTTTAAAGCTTCTTCTGATATTGCTGACGATATAAATGGATTAGGCCATGAGCATGCGGAGTTGGTTTTAAAGCCTAAGAGAAATAAGTCTTTCGGTCCGTTTCGGGCTTTCAAAGAAAATAAGCCTAGGGCTATATATGTACTTGAGCAGCATAGCGAGAAGGTTAAGGCTGTTGTGGAGGTGAACGGGAATAGACGGACGTTTCAAGTCTCAGGAAACGCTGGCGTGCCTGTGGTAAGGCTTGAACTTGACGAGAATTATATTAAGCTTGACGGTATGCCTGATTTCGACCGCATGCAAGACTGGTTAGTTGAGGTGGTTAACGAATTATGCCAGTCTGTGTATCCAGGACAAGAGATTGCGATATGTCGAGAAAGATAAATTTAACCACTATTGTGGTGAAGCATATAGCAACCTTACGAGATAATGGGACCAAAGAGCTGTCAATGATTGATATCTCTGTGTTCCTTATTTTCCCCTTTATGGCTTCGGTCGCTCTGGCGTACTTTGGTAGCGTTTTGAGCGACGATCTTCTATCTTTGGCGGTAAATTTTGGCGCAATTACCACCGCGCTTCTAATGAGTGTCTTGGTTTTAGTATATGAACAAGAGTCGAAGCTTCTTTCTATAAGGCATGCGGACGTTACTTTAGAGGCTATCAAGAAACAAAAGTTGCAGCTTCTTAGAGAGCTGTATCAGAACATATGCTTTACCATTGTGGTCTCCCTTTGTGTAGTGGTCTCATCTTTCCTGTTGATGTTTTTTAAAGGGTTTAAAGAATTTGGGTATGTTGTTTTTTTGAATAACTCATTGACGGCATTCGTAGTGTTTTTATTCTTGAATGTGGTGTTGACCATGTTGATGATCATAAAAAGATTTCATGCGCTTATAACTAATTAATATGGGGGTTGCAGCTGATTTTCAATAGCTCAGCAAAGTGGCCGCGGTGGGGCAGCTGGCCACTCGGCTAACTTTGCATCTCTCTCGATAAGGTCGGTCACTTCTTCAAGCCTATCCAAGGAAAAACGCAGACCGCACTGCCACACAATCATTACCCGCCAGCCTCGCTTGAACAGTTCCTCCTGCTGTTTGCGATCCCTGCCGACGTTACGTTCGAATTTTTCCACCCAGAAGGGCACGTTCGATTTGGGTGTCGATGCATAGAAGCAGCCAGTATGCCGGTGCCAGAAGCAGCCATGGACGAAGATTGCCAAGCGATATTTCGTTAGTACTAGATCTGGCTTACCTGGCAAGTCCTTGCGATGGAGGCGATAGCGATATCCCTGCGCGTGCAGGTACCGACGAAGGATCATTTCTGGCCCTGTGTTCTTCTCTTTCACAGAGGCCATGATCTTTGAGCGTCTGGCTTTATCGACATGATCGATCATGTCGTCGCTCCTACCTAATTTTCCTTGGAAGCAAGGTTGGACTGCACTGATTCATAACCACTTTAATCAAGGAGAGAATACCTCGCTAGGTCTTCTTTAGATATGTCGCTTGAAGGTGAAAGCGTATAATGCTTTTCTTTAACTACATTGACTTCATTTTCTCCTAGATAAAGCTCAAACATTGCAATGCGGTTATTCTTCATGAATTGAGCTGAAACTGCTCGGCAAACTAAGTCAGGATATCTCACTTTGCAGAAAGTTATGTCCTGTATTGTCTGCACGACCCCATGTTTATCCTTTCCCCCCTTGGCTTGGGTGGGTATGATGAACTGTTGGCCGTGCTGGTTTACCCCAACATAAATTTCATCTATCTCAATCTGACCAATTTCTTGTACAGATGTGCGAAGATGGTTCTGAAGCGAATATGCATTCACACCAAGAAAAATGTCGATTAGTCTATTATAACGCACCTTGGCTAATAGTGCTTGTTCATCACTCATTGCATAGGCTGAGATTATCTCAGGTGTGGAGTCTGGTATTTTTATTGTAATCAAGTCATCTCTTGGTTCTATTCGGTTAAGCTTAAATTGTTTGAATTTATATTTGGCTTTTCCGGCCCCGAGAATTATCCACTCTAGCTCCGGCTCTGCTGTTTTTTTAATGCTTTCGGGAAGTTCGTTGCGATACCTAAATGAATAAAATATATCGCCGATGTTTTTTGGTAATTTGATATTAAGTTCTTTGGCGATCAGTGCCGCCTCGTCACGTGCAAATTCGAATTCCGTATCGCCCGGCTGGTAATGGTCTTCGAAAATACGTTGAATAATCGCTGTATAGCGATTGGGCTTGGCGCCTTTCTTCTTACCCGACATCGGCATGATCCCTGACGATTTTTTTAGGTGTTTTCGCTGTTTTCGCTGTTTTCGCTGTTTTTCTGGTGCGCTGTGCTATTGTGTTGTGCGGTACGCCGAAGTATCCAGCTGCGTCGCTCATGTCCATGTACAAGAATTCCGTCTTGCCGAGTTCCAGCTTCTTTCTCGGCTTACTGGGCACCTTGCCAAGTGCTTCCATGATGCTGCTTGCAACGGCTCTGCCAAGCATAGGCGGCACGCTGTTGCCAATCTGACGGAAACCGTGCCACTTCGTCGAGTGGAAGCGGAACCAGTCCGGAAAGGAGTGGAGGCGCGCCGCTTCTCGAACGGTAATCACTCGGGGGAGGTGCGGATGAATCGGCCGGGGAGATGTGAAGGCACCTCGTGCGCTATCGGTACCTGCCCGCAGAGTATTGCACAGCCCTTCCGGATCCAGCTTTCGAAAGCGGCTCACCGGCTCGGTTTTTCCGGGCTCTGTCGAGAGGAAACGGCTTTGGGAGAGCTCCGTGTGCTCCGTTCTTAGACTGGACGAAAGCAGATCGGGGTCATGCAATCTTGGATAGGAGTAGTCGTCCGGATCCCGCTCAAGACCTCTCAGACGACGTGCATAGCTCGCTTTCGTTTCCCACTCCGTTCTGACGGCATCGGTAGTGCGAAGCTCCTCGAAAGCATTCGCATCGGGTAGGTCGCCGATGGCATCCCATACGGTGACTTTTTCTCGATGAGGAGCAGGATAGCTGGGGGCGACTAGGTTCTTCCGCGTGCCGAGCAAGAAGAGCCTATGCCGCGCTTGCGGCACACCGTAGTTCGCAGCGTTGAGAACTTGGTAGGGCATCGTCACTTCGTAACCCGAATCGCCCAGAGCTTCGATCATGGCATGAAGAAATTTTGCATGCTCGCCGAGCGTCAGGCCCTTTACGTTCTCGAATACGCAGTACTTCGGGTTGAGCTCACCTACCAGGCGTACGTAGTGAGAAGCCAGCTCGTTTCGTGGGTCGTCCAGTATACGCTTGCCGATCAGCGAGAAGCCCTGACAAGGAGCTCCACCGAAGACGACGTCGATCTCGCGTTGCCCTAGGCCGGCGCGCTGCCGAATCCCATCGCCGGTGAGGTCGATGACGCTAGCGCAAATGGCCTTGGAGTAAGGAAAATTGTATTCGTGTGTTGCACAGTGGATCGGGTCGATCTCAACTGCTGCAGCGATGTCGAAACCGGCCTGCTCGAAGCCCAATGACATCCCGCCGGCGCCGGCAAAAAGATCGATGCCGATAGGTCTTTGTTTCGTAGATGTTTTTTCTGTCATCTAAGTGCCATCGATGCTGTTGGTGAACCGTACCCACGGCCGCCTACTATACCGTTTGCGAGCGGCGATTTCTTCGGCTGTGAGCTTTTCTTTAGCCTGTGTTTATGTACAGTATCTGTGTCGACGGTTATATGCAAGGAGATGAGTAAGCATGGCTATGAGCAACGGCTATGCCAGATGCACAGGGTTGGCGGTGCCTAGCGGTTGCTACTGCAGCATTCGGGGCTTGCATATGTTTCGGGCTGTACGGGTATGGTGAATCAGGCGTAGCGCGATGCGAATAGCAAATGACTTACAAGTCGTGGAGTCAATCGCTCATTTCATGCCTACCGAGCGATTGGTAGTCTACAGAAACGCTTCGCGATGCGAATGGTTAGTCCCATTCGCCAAGGACGAAGAGAAGCGTAGCTGCGAAGTTCCGGCCAAGGATGGACGGGGCCTCGTTTATTCGCGCTTCTGGTCACGCTCCGAACTCGGAGGGGTAGGCCGCCTTCACTGTCGTTGGGGGTTCGCCGGGCTCTTATAGTGACAAAGCTTTTCGAGGGGCTATCGAGGCGTTAGTAGCTTCTAACGTCTCACCGCTATTCGGACTTTTTAGGCGGGTTCTCTATCACAATGTGTGCCGATGGAAAATTTGGAATTTCTTATATAAGGGGTAGGGGATGAATGTTTCTGAATTGATGTCATTTTTTTATTCGGCTGTTTTTGGGGCGAAGAGAAGGCGTGTGCTAAGAGTAATTGAGGCGATAAAGGAATATGAGGAGAGCCCAAATTCAGTTGCGTGTCGGTTGGAGCTGGAGTCGGCTTTTTTTGATGCATACAAAAAGAAGGCTTCCGCCCCTGTTGTTATGAAGATGGCTTCTTCTCCGCTGGGCCCATTTGAAGCCTTTGATGCTTATTCAAGATCCTCTTTGTTTATAAGTTGCGACTATGCAGGGGAGTCGATAAGCGTCCATCCTCGTGCGCGGTCTGGGCTCTTGCATGAGCTTTTGTCTACTTTTTTTGGAATGGTTGTTTTAATAATATCCTTTGGGTTTGTTTTGTTTGGGGGGTATGTGATTTTTGGACTTATGAGGCTCCTTGTAGGTTTGGATCTTGAATTGTTTTTTTCGATGAGCTTTCAAGATCTTCTAGAAATACTGTTTCCACTGATTTTTGGCCCGGTATTGTTGATTTTGGGATGTCTGTTTTTATGGTTGTCGATCAAGTTGCTTGTTGTTGATAGAACCAGTGCGGCAGTCAAGATGGCCGATAGTATCCGGGAAAATAGGAATTAGGAAACGTAAAGGGAGGGATGTGTTAAGTTGGCGGGTATGTTTAAAACATGGGTCCTGCAGATTGTAAGCAATTTCTGTCAGGTGAATGCCGCCCCATTTCAATAGGGCCTTAAACTGGTTCGGTAATAACGCACAGGCGAACCGATTCCGCCTGCTCACTACAGCGTGCGCGACGGAATAGGATAGGTGATCATGACCAAGGCACGGTGCTGTTGGTGCTTAAGGTCGGCGCCCGCGGAGACGTCTATCGTTGACGAGTATGAGGTAGAGAAGCATGGGTACACCACAGTTCATCCTGACACCCACTGGCGAGCGCCTGGTGGTGCTGAGCGAGCAGGACTATGCCACGCTGCTCGAGCAGGCGGAAAACTATCATGACATTCAGGCGGCGAACGAGGCCCGAGCTCGCATCGATGCGGGCGAAGAGACCTTTCCGTCCAGCGTCGTCGAGGCACTACTCGACGGCGTGGCGCCGGTGCGGGTGTTCCGCGAACATCGCGGCATGCGTGCAGGCGAACTCGCCGAGAAGGTAGGTATCAGCCAGGGCTATCTGTCGGAGCTCGAGTCAGGCAAGAAGACCGGCTCGCTGAGCGTGCTCAAGCGGATCGCTGAGGTCTTGGGCGTGGAGCTGAACGACCTGACGTGACGGTTGCCTCACCTGACTGCCAGGCTAATAGGTGCTAGCCGGTGAGCAGGGCCAGCAGTAGGCCCTGCAACAACGCTCAGGCGATGCGCTGCCACCCACCCTGCAGCGCTACTTCTTCTTCCTCATGAACGGGAGCACCTTGGCCATGGCATCCGCCAGCACCTGGTCGAGCGGTTTGTGCTCCAGGCTCACCGCGGCGCGTGCGGCGGTATAGGTCCCTTTGTACTCCCGTGCGATTTCGCTGTCGCTCATGCTGTCGGGCAGCTGCTCCTTCTCGCGGATCACGTCGATCACGGCCTTGTCCATGTCGCCCTCCATAGATGTCGCTCCATTCACTGTGGAGGGTAGTGCAGAATCGGGATGAGGGCGGTGCGGGCCGCCTGCCAAAGCGCTTTGTAAGATATTTCCTACAAAGCGAAGCGGCAATGTCTTACACCGTTTCATATCGTGCGTTAAACCATGTTCCGCTTGGAGCGGCTACCTTATGGATATCGGGGCAACGGAGAGCCCCACAGGGAAGGCAGGGCCAGGGATTGCTCAGACCAGGGATGCTCGAGCATCATGCTCGGGAAGGTGGGAAAGGAAGCGAAGATTCAGCCCGGCCTCACGGCCGGGTTTTCGCGTTATAGGGCTCTGGCCTTGGGCAGTTCATCCCAGCGTGTCGTGCTCCGGTCCGAGTGATGGGCGCAGCGCAAATGCCACGCTGCCCCGGGGGTGGGCATGCCCAGTTTCACCGTATCGCGCCCCATCTTGCGGTTCAGGTCATCCATCACGTCCATCAGCTTCTGGCTGCGCTGCCGCTCGGCGTCGCTTTGGGGCGTATCCAGTAAGGAGAGCTGCTGCCGGTCGGCATCGATCAGGTCGAGCAGCATCACGCCGCCTTTCTGGTACAGGTGACCCTTGCGATAGATTCGCTCCAGGGCGTTACCGGCGGCATGCAGTATCTCGCGGCTGTCGGCGGTGGGGCGGGGCAGTTCGAGTACCAGGCTCGGTGAGTGTGGCAGCAGGTCCTGCCGGTGTGGGTTGGTCTTGAGAAAGACCAGCACCGCCTTGGCGAGGCCGTTCTGGCGGCGCAGCCTTTCGGCGCTACGCTGGCCGTACTGTCGGATCGCCTCGCGAATCTCGTCCAGGTTGTCGGTGAGCTTGCCGAAGCTGCGGCTGGTCATGATGTGCCGGCGGGCTTCATCGAGGTCGCTCATTTCGATACAGGGCACACCGCGCAGCTCCTGGGCGGTGCGCTCGAGAGTGATCGAGAAGTGGCGCCGGATCTCCTTCGGGTTGGCCTGGGCGAGCTCCCAGGCGCTCTTGATGCCCATCAGGGCCAGGCGCTCCACGAGCCGCCGGCCCACCCCCCATACATCGCCCAGCGCGGTGTTCTGCAACAGATGGCGGGTTTCCGCGCTGCCGGCGTGAAGTATGCAGACGCCCTGGTAGACAGGTAGCTTCTTGGCGGCACGGTTCGCCAGCTTGGCCAGGGTGCGCGTGGGCGCTACGCCCACGCAAACCGGTATACCGGTGAACTGGCGCACCTTCTGACGCAGCTGCCGGGCGTGTTCGAGCAATGCCTCGTGGGCGAAGCCGTCGAAGCGAACGAACATCTCGTCGATGGAGTAGGGCTCCACGGCCGGGCTGAACTCCTCGAGCACGGCCTGCACCCGCTGGCTCATGTCGCCATAGAGTTCGTAGTTGGAGGAGAGCAGGTGAATTTGCCCGCTGCGTACCAGAGGCTGAAGCTTGAATGCTGGCGCACCCAACTTGATGCCGAAGGCCTTCAGCTCGTCGGAGAGCGAGATGACGCAGCCGTCGTTGTTCGACATTACCCCAACAGGGAAGCCGCACAGCCGGGGCTTGAAGACGCGCTCGCAGCTGACATAGAAGCTGTTGCAATCGATCAGGCCGATCATGCTCATACCGGGTACTCGTGGATGACCGCGCGCACCACGCCCCACACCTGACACTCGATGTCGACGAGCGGGATCGGCGCATAGCGTGGATTGCCCGAGCAGAGGCACGGCACCTTGCCACGCAGCTCGTATCGCTTGACGGTGATCTCACCCTCGACCAAAGCTACCAGGATATGGCCGGGGCGGGGCTCGAGTGAGCGATCGACCAGCAGTAGATCGCCTTCGTGGATCCCCAGGCGCTCCATGCTGTCGCCGGTCACGCTCATGAAGAACGTCGACGAGGGGCGTTTGACCAGGCGCTCGTTGAGGTCGAGCGTACGGCCTTCATAGTCCTGTGCCGGGCTGGGAAAGCCGCTGAGGCCGGCGCGGCCCAAGGCCAGCGGGTGAGGCAGCGCAAGCGGTGGCGGCTCGGGGTGAGCCGGGGTGAGGTTTGCCAGTGTCATGTGAGTCCCTTGGTGTTTTCTGTGTTTTTGTACAGTATTTGCGACACTGGCACTGTCAGGCAACAGGTAAGTGCTAATGGAAGTTAGCTTGGGGGCGTGTCGGCCTGGCGAAGGTGAGCGAAGGGCAGCATGGCCAGGCGCCCTTGTAGGAGATAGCCTACAAACACGAAGCAAATTTCTTACGCCATCCGATATCCTGAGTTAATCCACTGCTGGCATGAAGCTACTACCCTGTGGGTAACGGGCTAGGGAAAAGCCCTACAGGGAAGGCCGAGCGACGGAATGCTCTTACCCCAAGGAGGCTTGGGCAGGAGGCCCAAGGTTTGGTTGGATAGGGACGCATCGATAGAGCCCGGCCCGTGCGGTCGGGCTTTTTTGTGCCGTCGAGACCCGTTTCCCATGCGAGAGACGCTAGGTTTCGCGTTCTCAAGGGTTCGCCAAAATATCGCGTCTCATCGCGCCTGCCCTGGCCACCGCCGGGGCTCTTTTATTGGCGACGTTTCACCGAGCTACGGCGGGCTCACGACTCAGTACCTGATCGTGAGGGGCCAAAGCTGACAGCTCGAATCGGCAATCTCTTACAGCAATTGCAGTCAAAGCTAATACATGGCGCACGTCGTGGCTGGCATAGTAGGCGCATCGGGCACGGAGGCCCTTCAGGGAAGGACACGTCAAGGGAGACTCAGGAACCAAGGAGGCTCAAGCAGGAGGCTTGAGGAAGTGGAAAGGAAGCGAAGACCCAGCCCGGCCTCATGGCCGGGCTTTCGCCTTCAGGGCCCGGGGTTCCTCGCCGTTAGCCTGTCGCTACCGTAGCCATTGGTGTAGCCACACGTGTAGCCATCACCCCCCACTGAGGTGAGACGCGAGACGAATCAAAGGGTTGGAGAGGCTTGGAGCGGGTGAAGGGAATCGAACCCTCGTCTTAAGCTTGGGAAGCTTCTGCTCTACCATTGAGCTACACCCGCAGAGGGGTTTCGATAGTAAAACCAAGGGCTTGAGCATTGCAAGCCATCTCATCGCATCGCCGCGGCTCGTTTTTCATCTCGCTGTTTTTATTGAAATTTTCCTGTGCCGTGATGGTCGGTGCGGTGCCGCCGTGCGGTTTTGGGCGGCGCGCCAGAGGCCGCGGTGACAATCGGACAAAAAAATTATCGAACAGTGGCGAACTTTTTTGCTTGCAGCTGTCATATCTGGTACAGGCAACAGCGCGATGGCAGTCGCTAACACTGTTGCTCTGGCTCGCAGTTTCGATCTTGCCGCCCATGACCCCATGGGCGGTTTTTTTTGTGCTGCCGACAGGCTGGCAGGTGAGTACACGGCAAAGCAGGCCCGGTTCATGGGGCCTGCTGCTTTTGCTCAGGGAGCGTGTCAGGCCCGGCTGCCGTTGGCTCGGCAGGGGCCTGGCGGGTTCAATTATGGCGCATGCGCAGGATGGCGGTCAGCACGTCGCGGCGAGTCACGATGCCGCACAGGCGGCCCTGCTCGGTTACCGGGTAGACCTTGGGTTTCTGCCCCAGCATCTCCTGAGCCAGATCGGTGATGCTCTTGGTGGGCGAAACGGAGAGTACTTCGTTGCGCATCAGTTCCTTGACCAGCGGGGCTTCGTCGTTGAGGTAGGCGCTCTGCAGCAGCTTGCCCAGCACGTCCTGCTCGGAAATGAAGCCGATCAGGTTGTCGTTGTCATCGACGACCGGCACGCCTGGCAGGCGATGCAGGGCTAGGCCTTCGGCCAGCGTCGTGATCGAGGTGTTGGCCGTGACCCGGTAGCAATCCCGGGACATGATCTCGCGAACGATGGTAGGAGCCCTGTTTTGCATGGCGCATCTCCTTGTTCGAGCGCTTTGAAAACTGCACGAATGCCTGTGCGAGCGAATCGCTGGTCGGGAACGAGCCTAGCCGCTTCATCTCGCTCGACGATTTGTTCAGCGCTTCCTCTTACGGATACTTTCAGCATAGCTGAATCGCTTCGGGCTTAAACAATGCCTTCAACACCTAGCCAACGCTGTGGCTGGCGGGTTGGCGCGGTGGTTCCAGGTGCCGGAACATGCACGGGGTCAGGCGAATCCAACCCTTGAGAAGGGATAGGCTAGGCACTTTTTCATGCAGCGCCTAGTTTGAGAGGTGGAGCTGGCGCACCCGATACCGTGGCGGGTGATGGAGGAGCAGATGGACGCGCGTGAATATCTGGCCCGCAAGGGCCTCGATGGCAGTCGTGACGAGGAGCGTCCCAATACGCTGGAAGAGAAGGCATGGGAGCGTGCTCGCCAGGCCGGTGGGCACCAGCCTCGGGCCGGCACCCCCCACGACTGGGAGGATTGGGAGCGCTATCACGATGCGCTGGCGGAAGGGGCGGAGAGTATCGATCAGAAGATCGACCACGAGGCGCATCGGCGGGCCCTGGAGATCGAACAGAGGCAGCGTGAAGCGGCGGAGGCAGTGCAGCACTATGTGCCGGCTGGTGATAACGCTTCGGCCAGCCATGGCGCTTCAGGCGGCGGTGCCGAGCCGGCGGCGGTTGCTGCACGCGGCGCAGCGTCATCGTCGCCAGGCGTGCCACCATCCGCATCGACCGAGCCGATGCCTCCAGCGCTGCGCTTTGCCTTCAAGACGCTTGCCATTCTGCTGCCCCCCTTGGCCGTGGGCCTCTCCCAGGGTGGCGCCAAGCGAGTCGTCTACAGCCTGGCATTGACCCTGCTGGGATGGGTGCCGGGCTGCATTTACGCCTGGGTGTGGTTGAAGCGCCGGCTCGGGTGATGCCCTTCCCGGGCCCCATGACAGGAGCCACCTGCGTACTGGGCTCCATTTTCGTTTGCGAATAGTGAGGTTGAAAACGAAAGTGGTATGCTCGGGCTCGCACGCCGTAAGCTGCTATTCGCAGCACTTCGCAAAGGAAATCGCAAGAGCAATTCCATAGACTAAGGTCTAGGTGTCTTGGCGAACATGCCTGTTGCCCTCTAATGATCGTTAAGCTAGTCTCGCTATCGTAAACGAACATTTGAGGCTGTTTTTGATTGAAATCGAACATTTGACCGAGTGGTCAGTTTTCGTTTCGATCAGCCAGAGCCTCATCTTCGACCCACAAGAATAATCGGGGCGAGGCTAATGTCCTACCTGCTTTCCATCGATCAAGGCACGACCAGCTCGCGCGCCGTGCTCTTCGATCGCACCATGAACCCGCTGGCCATCGCTCAGCAGGAGCTCGCTCAATCCTTTCCCGACGATGGCTGGGTGGAGCACGACGCCGAGACGATCTGGCAGACGGTCATCGGGGTCTGCCGCGAGGTTCTGCAGCGCACCGGCGTTGCGCCCCGAGACGTCGCCGCAATCGGCATCACCAATCAGCGTGAGTCCACCGTGGTCTGGGATCGCGCCACCGGCGAACCGATCCATCCCGTGATCGTGTGGCAGGATCGGCGCACGGTGGCGCACTGCGATGCGCTCAATGCCGCGGGGCATGCCGAGCTGGTGCGCGAACGCACCGGGCTGCTGATCGACCCCTATTTCTCCGCCACCAAGCTGGCCTGGATTCTCGACAACGTGCCCGGGGCGCGCCAGCGGGCCGAGCGCGGCGAGCTGGCCTTCGGCACCGTCGACAGCTACCTCGTGTGGCGTTTGACCGGCGGCCGGCACCACGCGACCGATGCCACCAACGCCTCGCGCACGCTGCTGTTCAATATTCACACCCAGCAGTGGGATGCCGAGCTGCTGGCACTGTTCGACATTCCTGCCGCGGTGTTGCCCGAGGTGCGGGACTCCAGCGACGACTATGGCTGCACCGAGCCCGGCCTGTTCGGCCACGCCGTTCCCATCACCGGCGTGGCCGGCGACCAGCACGCCGCGCTGGTCGGGCAGGCGTGCTTCGAGCCCGGCATGGTCAAGAGCACCTACGGTACCGGCTGCTTCATCATGCTCAACACCGGTGAGCAGGCGGTGAGCTCGAACAACCGGTTGCTGACCACTCTGGCGTACCGGATCGATGGCGTTCCCACCTATGCCCTGGAGGGCAGCATCTTCGTGGCCGGGGCCACGGTGCAGTGGCTGCGCGACGGGCTCAGGCTGTTCGATGACGCCGCCGAGACCGAGCGCCTGGCCGAGCAGACCCGGGCGGGCAGCGGCGTCTATCTGGTGCCCGCCTTCACCGGATTGGGGGCGCCGCACTGGGACCCGCGTGCCCGCGGGGCGATCTTCGGTCTCACCCGCGATACCGGCATTGCCGAGCTGGTGGCCGCCGGGCTGCGCTCGGTGTGCTTTCAGACGCGCGATCTCCACCGCTGCATGGAGCAGGACGTCGGCCTTGGTCAGGGCAGGCTGCGGGTCGACGGTGGCATGGTCGCCAACGGCTGGCTGATGCAGTGCCTGGCCGATGTGCTGGGACAGGAGGTCGACCGCCCGGTGGTGCGCGAAACCACGGCCCTGGGAGCGGCCTATCTGGCGGCGCTGGGCATCGGCTGGTACCGCTCGCTGAACGAGCTGGCGGCCAGTTGGCAGTGCGAGCGCACCTTCTTTCCCCGCATGCCGGCTGATATCCGCGAGTCGCTCTATGCCGGCTGGCAGGTGGCCGTGGAGCGGGTGAAGAGCGAGCGCGATCTTTCTCCCCGGTGTGCGACGGAGCACGCATTGTCGCTTGCCGGTTAGAGCCCGCCTGGGCTCATCCACGACTCAATAACGACGACAAAGAGTTCAGCATGTCCTTGATACTTGAAAACATCGATCACGTGGTCAACGGGGCCGTGCATATCGAGGGCGTCAACCTCGAGTTGGCGCCCGGCTCCTTCAACGTGCTGCTGGGGCGGACCCTGGCCGGCAAGACGACGCTGATGCGCATCATGGCCGGTCTCGAGCCGCCCACCCGCGGCAGGGTGCTGATGCACGGCGAGGACGTCACGCGCACCTCGGTGCGCAAGCGCAACGTCTCGATGGTTTATCAGCAGTTCATCAACTACCCGGCTATGACCGTTTACGACAACATCGCCTCGCCGCTCAAGCTGGCGCGGGTGTCGCGAGAAGAGATACGCCGGCGGGTTCACGAGACGGCCAGCATGCTGCACATCGAGCATCTGCTGGATCGCTACCCGGCGGAGCTCTCCGGCGGCCAGCAGCAGCGCACCGCCATGGGCCGGGCGCTGGTCAAGGATGCCGATCTGATCCTGTTCGACGAGCCCCTGGTCAACCTCGACTACAAGCTGCGCGAGGAATTCCGCGAGGAGCTGCGCGAGCTGTTCAAGGCGCGCAACTGCATTGCCGTCTATGCCACCACCGAGCCCAACGAGGCGCTGGCGCTGGGCGGGCACACCGCGGTACTGCACGAGGGGCGCCTGCTGCAGTACGGCCCCACCGAAGATGTCTATCACCGTCCGCGCGACGTGCTCACCGCCGAGATGTTCTCCGAACCGCCGATCAACGTGGTGCCGGCCATCGTCTCGGGCACGGAGGTGACCTTCGACCGCAACGTGCACTTTCCTCTCAATCGCGATCTGGCGGGCCTTTCGCCGGGGCAGTACCAGTTCGGCGTGCGGGCCTCCCATATCGGGCTCGAGCGCCAGGCCAAGGACGATCTCGAACTCGAGGTGCAGGTCGACATCGCCGAGATCAGCGGCTCGGAAACCTTCCTGCACGTGCGCAACGAGCTGTTCCACCTGGTGCTGCATCTCACCGGCGTGTACGAGTTCGCCGTGGATCAGCCGCTCAAGGTCTACTTCCCGACCCACAAGATCTATGCCTTCGACCGGAATGGCGACGTCGTGCACATTCCGTCTCGGCCAGGAGCGCACTGATGGCCCAGATAACTCTCAAGTCGCTGGCGCACAGCTATTCGCCCAGCCCCTCGGGTCCCGAGGATTACGCCATTCGCGAAATGGAGCACGTGTGGCACCAAGGCGGCGCCTATGCCTTGCTGGGGCCCTCCGGCTGCGGCAAGTCGACCCTGCTCAACATCATCTCGGGCCTGCTGACACCTTCGGATGGCCAGGTGCTGTTCGACGACCGGGTGGTGAACGAGCTGGCCCCCGAGGAGCGCAACATCGCCCAGGTGTTCCAGTTCCCGGTGGTCTACGACACCATGACCGTGTACGACAATCTGGCCTTCCCGCTGCGTAACGTGGGCACGCCGGCGGCCAAGATTCGCGAGCGCGTGGCTGAAGTGGCCGACGTGCTCGATCTCACCTCGCTGCTCAAGCGCAAGGCGCGCAACCTCACCGCCGACGAGAAGCAGAAGGTCTCCATGGGGCGTGGCCTGGTGCGCGACGACGTCTCGGCGATCCTCTTCGACGAGCCGCTCACGGTGATCGACCCCCAGCTCAAGTGGAAGCTCCGGCGCAAGCTCAAGGAGATCCACGAGCGCTTCAACATCACCATGATCTACGTGACCCACGATCAGCTCGAGGCCTCGACCTTCGCCGACAAGATCGCCGTGATGTACGAGGGCCAGGTGGTGCAGTTCGGCACCCCGCGCGAGCTGTTCGAGACGCCGGCACACACCTTCGTTGGCTACTTCATCGGCAGCCCCGGCATGAATCTGATGGAGGTGGCGCGCACCGAAGAGGGCGTACGTACCGGCACCGTCGATCTGACGCTGCCGCCCGCTCTGCGCAATGCCATTCATCGCTCCCGCTCGCGCAACATCAAGCTCGGCATTCGCCCGGAGTTCGTCGAGGTGCTGACGGAGCCGGGTGAAGCCAGTTACCCCGTCGAGATCGACAACGTGCAGGACCTCGGCACCTACCGCATCGTGTCGTTCACCTTCGCCGGCATGCCGTTCCGGGCGCGCCTGGGAGAGGATCGGCCGTTGCCACGGCGCCATGCCTACGTCCGCTTCCCCGAAGCGTGGCTGAACCTGTACATCGACGAGTTCCGCGTGGAGGTGGGGCAATGAACAAGGTCTACAACAACCGGGCGTGGTTCCTGATCCTGCCCATGCTCATGCTGGTGGCATTCTCCGCCGTCATCCCGTTGATGACGGTGGTCAACTACTCGGTACAGGACGTGTTCGATGCCAACACGCGGTTCTTCACCGGTACCGAGTGGTTCGAGGTGATGCTCAACGATCCTGCCTTGCAGGCGGCGCTGCTGCGTCAGTTCGCCTTCTCCTTCACCATCCTGGCCATCGAGGTGCCGCTGGGCATCGGCATCGCCCTGCTGATGCCAAAGCGCGGCTGGCAGGCCTCGGCGGTGCTGATCCTGATCACGCTTCCGCTGCTGATCCCGTGGAACGTGGTAGGCAGCATCTGGCAGCTCTTCACCCGCGGCGACATCGGCCTGATGGGGGTGGGCATCCGCGAGCTGGGCTACGCCTACAACATCACCCGCAACCCTGCCGATGCCTGGGCCACCATCATTCTGATGGACGTGTGGCACTGGACCCCGCTGATCGCTCTGCTGTGCTACAGCGGCCTGCGCTCGATTCCCGACGCCTACTATCAGGCTGCACGTATCGACCGGGCTTCCAAGTGGGCGGTGTTCCGCTACATCCAGCTGCCCAAGCTGACCAACGTGCTGGTGATCGGCGTGCTGCTGCGCTTCATGCACTCCTTCATGATCTACGCCGAGCCGTTCGTGCTCACCGGCGGCGGGCCGGGCAGCTCGACCACCTTCCTCAGCCAGTCGTTGACCACCATGGCCATCGGTCAGCAGGACCTGGGCCCCTCGGCGGCGTTCTCGCTGATCTACTTCCTCATCATCCTGCTGGTTTGCTGGGTCTTCTACACCGCGATCATGAACAGCCAGAAAGACAACACCACTCAGGGAGGAGCCTGACATGACCAGCTCCGTACCGACCACCCCCGAAAGCGTGCGCAAGCAGGCCGCCGAAGCCGCCGCCCTGCGCCGCAAGCGGGCGCGTAACGTCACCACCCGTTGGCGCCGCCGCACGCTGCTCGGTCTCTATCTCGTGTTCGTGATGCTGCCGATCTACTGGCTGCTCAACCTGTCGTTCCAGACCAACAGCGAGATTCTCGGCAGCTTCTCGTTCTGGCCGCAGAACTTCACCGTGGCCAACTATGCGCGCATCTTCACCGATGCCAACTGGTACATGGGCTACGTCAACTCGCTGGCCTACGTGCTGATGAACATGCTGATCAGCATCTCGGTGGCGCTGCCGGCAGCCTATGCCTTCAGCCGCTTTCGCTTTATCGGTGACAAGCACCTGTTCTTCTGGCTGCTGACCAACCTGATGGCGCCGCCGGCGGTGTTCCTGCTGCCGTACTTCCAGCTCTACTACTCGGTCGGCCTGTTCGATACCCATATCGCCGTGGCGCTGGCTCACTGCCTGTTCAACATTCCCCTGGCGATCTGGATCCTCGAAGGTTTCATGAGCAGCGTGCCCAAGGAGGTCGACGAAACCGCCTATATCGACGGTTACAGCTTCCCGCGCTTCTTCGTGACCATCTTCCTGCCCATGATCCGCTCGGGCATCGGCGTGACGCTGTTCTTCCTGTTCATGTTCTCGTGGGTCGAGCTGCTGCTCTCCCGCACCCTGACCGCCACCAACGCCCAGCCCATCGCCTCGATCATGACGCGTACCTCGACGGCCTCGGGCATCGACTGGGGCACCCTGGCCGCGGCCGGCGTGCTGACCATCATCCCGGGCATCGTGGTGGTCTACTTCGTGCGCAATCACATCGCCAAGGGCTTTGCCCTGGGCCGTACCTGAAGGGGAGGGAACGACGATGGAATGGATGGTCTGGACTCTGCCCACGGCAATCTTCTTCTCCGTCATCGCCGCGATCCTGCTCGGCATGACGACCTGGGAACTGGTGTCGCCCAGCGTGGAACGGCGCGGCTTCCTGCCGATCGCCACCACCCGCGGCGACCGGCTCTTCATCGGGCTGCTCTCCGCTGCCTATATCCACCTGGCAGTGGTCGGCTTCACCGATATCTCGATTTGGTTTGCCCTGGGGGCTTCCGTCCTCTGGTTGCTGGTGCTGATGCGCTGGGGCTGAACCAAGGCCGTACGGACGATAAAGGTGTCAAGGATGACTCACAACACGCAGAACGAGGTCAACATGAAGAATAAAAGGATCCAACTGACGGCTATCGCGGGCAGCCTGCTGCTCGCCTCGGCCGCCCTGCACGCCCAGACAGACGATGCCCGCGCGATCGCCGAACGACTGGTCGATACGCACTTCCAGAACTCCACGCTCTCGAGGGAGGAGCAGATCGAGGAGCTGCTGTGGTTCGCCCAGGCCGCCGAGCCGTTCCGCGGCATGCAGATCAATACCGTGGCCGAGGGTCTGACCACCCACGTGTGGGAGCGCGACGTGCTGGCGCCGGCCTTCGAGGAGCTCACCGGCATCCGCGTCACGCACAACATCATCGGCGAGGGCGACCTGGTCGATAACATGCAGACCCAGATGCAGACCGGGCGCAACATCTACGACGGCTACATCAACGACTCGGATGCCATCGGAACCCACATCCGCTACGGCACCACCATCAACCTGTCCCAGGCGATGGAGAACGAGTGGGCCGACTTCACCTTGCCGACCCTGGATCTCGACGACTTCATCGGTATCCAGTACACCACCGGCCCCGACGGCAGCATCTATCAGCTGCCGGCCCAGCAGTTCGCCAACCTCTACTGGTTCCGCTACGACTGGTTCCAGCGCGAGGACCTGCAGGAGCAGTTCCGCGAGATCTACGGCTATGACCTGGGCGTGCCGACCAACTGGACCGCCTACGAGAACATCGCCGAGTTCTTCACCGAGCACGTGCGCGAGATCGACGGCGTGCGCGTCTACGGCCACATGGACTACGGCCGCCGCGATCCTTCTCTGGGCTGGCGCTTCCACGACTCCTGGCTCTCCATGGCCGGCATGGGCAGCCCCGGCATCCCGTTCGGTAACCCGGTGGACGACTGGGGCATCCGGGTCGACGAGGAGAGCCGTCCGGTCGGCGCCAGTGTCAGCCGTGGCGGCGGCACCAACGCGCCGGCTTCCGTGTTCGCCATGCAGAAGGCGGTGGACTGGCTGCGTGACTATGCACCGCCCGAGGCTCAAGGCATGACCTTCGGTGAGGCCGGCCCGGTTCCCGCCCAGGGCAACATCGCCCAGCAGATCTTCTGGTACACCGCCTTCACCGCCGACATGATCGACCCCAGCGTGGCGGTCACCGACGACGAGGGCAATCCGCTGTGGCGCATGGCGCCGTCGCCGGTCGGGCCGTACTGGGAAGAGGGTATGAAGGTCGGCTATCAGGACGTGGGTTCCTGGACCTTCTTCGACTCCACCCCCGAGGATCGCCGTACCGCGGCCTGGCTGTTCGGTCAGTTCACCGTGGCCAAGACGGTCTCGCTGGAGAAGCTGATGGCGGGTCTCACGCCGATCCGCGAGTCGGACATCTTCTCCGACCAGATGACCGAGATGGCGCCGCGCCTGGGCGGTCTCGTCGAGTTCTATCGCAGCCCCAACGAGTCGATGTGGACGCCGACCGGCACCAACGTGCCCGACTATCCGCGCATGGCACCGCTGTGGTGGCAGAACCTGGCGCCGGTCATCAGCGGCGAGATCTCGCCTCAGGAGGGGCTCGACAACCTGGCCGGCGCCATGGACAACATCATGGCGCGCCTGGCCCGGGCCAACGTGTTCGAGGCCTACCCGCCGGTGCTCAACGAGGAGCGCGACCCGGAGTACTGGCTGTCGCAGCCGGGTGCCCCCAAGGCCAAGCTCGACGACGAGATGCCGCAGGGAACCACCATCCCTTACGACCAGATGATGGAAGAGTGGATGGCCGCCGGTACACGTTGATGCCGACTCGAGTCCGGCGCAGCGGCTAGGTGCGCCGGGCTCCGCAACCATTATTCGTGTTTCCGGTAGCCCGTCCGGGTCATTCCAGGCCCCGTTCGGCGCTCGCCGAGCGGGGCCTTTGTCTTCGAAAGGTCCGCACATGGAACTGCGTAGCAGCAATATCGACAAGCTGGGCGGCGAGGTCTTCGACGTCCTGATCGTGGGCGGCGGCATCAACGGCGCGTCTGCGGCGGCGGCTCTGGCCGGCAAGGGCGTGCGTGTCGCCCTGATCGAGCGCGGCGACTTCGCCGGCAGCACCAGCATGCACTCCTCCAATCTGGTGTGGGGCGGCATCAAGTACATGGAGAGTCGCGACTTCGCCCTGGTGCGCAAGCTGTGCCGGAGTCGCAACCACCTGATCAAGAGCTATCCCTCCACGGTGCAGGAGATCCGCTTCCTCACCACCATCACCCGGGGATTTCGCTACCACCCGCGCTATCTCTGGGCCGGCGCCTGGCTCTACTGGCTGATCGGCAACGGCTTCACCCGCATACCGCGCTTTCTTTCGCCTCAGGCGATAAGCGACAACGAGGCGATCATCGACACCGGCAGCGCCGTTGGCGGCTTCGAGTACTCCGACGCCTATCTGCACGACAACGATGCCCGTTTCGTCTTCAACTTCGTGCGCGGGGCGCTCAACTACGGCGCCGTAGCGGTCAACTACGTCGAATCGCTGGGTGCCCGGCGCGAATCGGACGGTTGGCTGACCCGTGTGCGCGACGTCATGTCGGGCAGGGAGCTGGAGGTGCGTTCGCGGGTGTTGATCAATGCCGCCGGCCCCTGGGTCGACGAGCACAACGCGCTCACCGGTCAGTCGACCAACCATCGCCACGTCTATTCGAAGGGCATTCACCTGATCGTGCCGCGGCTGACCGACAGCCAGCGGGTGCTGGCCTTCTTCGCCGACGACGGCCGGCTGTTCTTCGTCATCCCCATGGGGCCGCGAACCTGCATCGGTACCACCGATACCCGGGTCGAGCGCCCGGAAGTGGTGGCGACGCAGGAGGACATCCGCTTCGTGCTCGACAACATCAACAAGCGGCTGCGGCTCGAGCGGCCGCTGGATCAGCAGGACATCATCTCCATTCGCTGCGGCGTGCGCCCCCTGGCGGTCAAGGCTACGGGCGGCGGCGAGCGCGACTTCCTGCAGCTTTCGCGCAAGCATGCCATCGACATCAATTCTCACGACGCCCATCTGAGCATCTTCGGCGGCAAGCTGACCGATTGCCTCAACGTCGGCGAGGAGGTGGTCGAGGCGGTGAACCGCATGGGGATCGAGGTGCCGTTCCCGAAGCACCGCTGGTACGGCGAGCCACCCGATCAGGTGCGCCGGGAATTTCTGCACCAGGCCAGGCTGATGCGACTCGACGATCTCACCGCGCAAGCGTCGTCCGAGCCGCTCTCGACCCGGCTGTGGCGGCGCTACGGCACCCACGCGCTGGAGATGCTCGAGGAGATTCGCGAAGACCCCCGCCAGGCCGAAGTGTTGATCGAGGGCACCGAGTACCTGCGCTGCGAACTACACTACGCCAAGCGACGGGAGATGATCACGCGGCTGGAGGACTTCCTGCGGCGGCGTTCCAAGATCGCCCTGGTGGTACATGAGGAGGCGATGCGTCGTTCTCCGGGGCTGCGCGAGGCCTGTACGATCCTGTTCGGCGAAGAGGCCGATGCGCGTCTGGAGGAGTACTTCGCCACCACCCGGCGCGAGCGCAGCGAGGCCGCCGCCGTCGAGCGGGCTGCCACGGTCGCCTCCGCGAGCGCAGCGCTAGCGGAGCCGGGAGCCGAGCCGGGACGTCAGGCGTCGCATTGATGTGCGGCGGGTTGGCAGTATAATCCGCGTCAACTCAAATCGAATGCGAGGTTGACTGTGGGCTACTTGATCGGCGTTACCGCGCTCTGGGCCTTCTCGTTCTCGTTGATCGGCGTCTATCTGGCCGGTCAGGTGGACAGCTATTTCGCGGTGCTGGTGCGTGTGGCGCTGGCGGCCCTGGTGTTCCTGCCGTTCCTGCGGCCCAGGCTGCTGGTCGGCCGCCAGCGGCTGGCGCTGATGGGCCTGGGCGCCGTGCAACTGGGCGTGATGTACATCTTCTTCTACCAGTCCTTCCTGCTGCTCACGGTGCCGGAGGTGCTGCTCTTCACCATCTTCACGCCGCTCTACGTGACGCTGCTCGACGATGCGCTGTTCGGCCGCTTCACGCCGTTCTACCTGCTTACCGCTGCCTTGGCGGTAGTGGGGGCGGCGGTGATCCGCTACGACGGCATCGACAGCGGCTTCCTGCTCGGTTTCCTGGTGGTCCAGGGGGCCAACCTCTGCTTTGCGCTGGGTCAGGTGGGCTATCGACGCCTCTCCGCGGACCTGCCCGCCGAGCTGCCGCGTCACAGCGTCTTTGCCTGGTTCTATCTCGGCGCGCTGGTCGTGGCGCTGCCGGCCTTCGCCCTGCTCGGCAACGCCGCGGCGCTGCCCACCACCGGCGTGCACTGGGGCGTGCTGGCCTGGCTGGGGCTGGTGGCGTCCGGGCTTGGCTACTTCTTCTGGAACCTGGGGGCCACCCGGGTCGATGCCGGCGCCCTGGCGATCATGAACAACGCGCTCATCCCGGCCGGGCTGCTGGTCAATCTGGTGATCTGGAACCGCGATGCCGATCTGGTGCGGCTGGGGCTGGGCGGGGCGATCATCGTCGGCTCCCTGGTGCTCAACGAGTGGTGGCTGCGGCGTCGCGCTGTCGTTACCGCCTGAGACGCGTTTGCCCGTCCTGCCCACTGTCTCCATAATGAACGCCCACGACGCGAGAGGCGAGGGCATGCACAAGCAGCACGACGGGTTCAAGAACATCGGTCTGATCGGCCGCCTGGGCAGCACTCAGGTGGTCGAGACCCTCGAGCGGCTGCTTCGTCTTCTCGATGAGCGTGGCCTGCATGTGATCGTCGAGGATCGCACCGCGACCGTGCTGCCCGATCATGGGCATCCCGAGGCCAGCCGGCGCACGCTGGGCGAGCTCTGCGACCTGGTCATCGTGGTGGGCGGCGACGGCAGCCTGCTGGGCGCCGCTCGCACGCTGTGCCACAGCGGCACCCTGATGCTTGGCGTCAATCGTGGTCGCCTGGGCTTTCTCACCGATATCTCGCCGGACGAACTCGAAGAACGGGTAGGGCAGGTGCTGGACGGCAAGTACGAGGTCGAGGAGCGCTTCCTGCTCGACGCCGAGCTTTACCGGGACGGTACCCTGGTGGGCAGCGGCGATGCTCTCAACGAGGTGGTGCTGCACCCCGGCAAGGCGGTGCGCATGATCGAGTTCGAACTGTTCATCGACAAGCAGTTCGTCTGCAGCCAGCGCAGCGACGGCCTGATCATGGCCACGCCCACCGGCTCGACCGCCTATGCGCTGTCGGGCGGCGGTTCGATCATGCATCCCAAGCTGGACGTGATCGAGCTGGTGCCGATGTTCCCCCACACGCTCTCCAGCCGGCCCATCGTGATCGATGCCGCCAGCGAGATCCACGTGCATATCGGTGAGACCAACCAGACCTACCCGCACATCAGCTGCGACGGCCAGACCCGTGCCGTGGCCAAGCCCGATGACGTGCTGGTGGTGAAGCGCAAGCCGCAGCGGGTG
>Ga0213835_100462_pt1 | contig 38960 bp, 28 predicted proteins | sample SWPATP01_FD_160576 | JGI IMG/M metagenome (GOLD analysis project Ga0213835, IMG submission 160576) | Coastal seawater microbial communities from Marineland, Florida, United States - SWPA TP0 #1 | ecosystem: Environmental > Aquatic > Marine > Coastal | place: USA: Florida | collected 2016-08-05
TTAAATCAACATCCAGCGCTTCCTTTTGTTAGAAAACACATCATCTGAAGATGGAATAACCTGTAGTCCATTCAAAGAAATTGGGCCTTCCTTTATATCCTTTAATACTCAAGCCCGCAAAGATATTAATATTGAACTATATCGCAGACCTATCCTTAGATTTAACCAAAGTTACAATCTATGGTTTCTTTTGCCAAACAGATACTATCCAAGAACAGTTTTATTGATATATTTGCAGCCTGATTGATCCGATATGCCAGTAAAACCCAAAATTTCTTTTGAGAACCTAGAAGTTGCATTTGCCTCTAAATCTAATGGAGAGCTTAAAAAGATGTATTATATCTTCGCCACGATGAACAGTAATCTTGCTGTTAGCTTGGGTATAAAATTAGCTGATTTGGCCTTTTCTCTAAAATTACCCATCAATGGCATCATGAAAAGCACCATGTTTGGCCATTTTTGTGGGGGAGAAAGTATTGAAGATTGTCAGAAAACTGTCAATAAGTTGGCTGAATTTGGCGTAAAAACCATACTTGACTACTCGGTTGAAGGTAAAGGTGATGAGGCCAGCTTTGAAGCTACCAAAAAAGAGATCCTGAGAACCATTGAGCGTTCTGCAGGAGATGACAATATACCTTTTGCAGTATTCAAAGTAACCGGACTAGGAGATTATGGCATTATGACGAAGCTTCAGGAAAGCAAAACCCTGAGCGATCAAGAAAGGGCCGATTTTGAAAGGCTAGAGAAAAGGGTAGATGAACTTTGTGCTGCAGCCTATCAAGTAGGCACAAAAGTCCTCATTGATGCAGAGGACTCTTGGTATCAGGATATTGTGGATGGTCTGGTTTATAAAGCCATGGAAAAGTACAATACCAAGACCTGTGTGGTGTACAATACTTATCAGATGTACAGACACGATATGCTGCAAAGATTGAAAGATGCACATCAAGCAGCTCAAGAAAAAGGTTATTTCTTGGGTGCAAAATTAGTCCGAGGGGCTTATATGGAAAAAGAAAGAGAGCGTGCGGTAAAGAAGGGATACCAAAGCCCCATTCAGCCTGATAAAGGGTCCACGGACAGAGATTATAATGCAGCTCTAAGCTATTGTATGGAAAATATCGGTTCCATCGCTTTGGTATCTGGATCCCACAATGAGGACAGTAACCTCATGCTGACTGAACTCATTGCTGCAAAAGGACTGGATGAAAAAGATGACAGGGTATATTTTGCGCAGCTTTACGGTATGAGTGACAACATCTCTTTCAACCTGGCAGATGCTGGCTATAACGTAGTAAAATATGTGCCTTATGGCCCGGTTGAAAAGGTGATGCCTTACCTGTCCAGAAGGGCTGAGGAAAATACTTCCGTAGCAGGTCAGAGCAGCAGAGAGTTTGACCTGATCAAAAAGGAAATGAACAGAAGGAAAGGCAAATAGACCTTTTCCTAAATAGTAAAATAAAACGAAACAAATAATCTATACCTATATGGACTTGACCATTGAAAGGGATCAAGTATATATACAAATGGTCTGAAATCAATTTACGCAATGCAATTACTTAGCGAACAGGAGTTAGAGAGGAGAAAAGACAGGGAAGAGTTGATGAAAATGGGGATAGACCCCTATCCCGCGGCATCTTTCCCCATCAATGTTACGGCAGAGGATATTCATAGAAACTACGAAAACAGAAAAAACGATTACAAAAACATTTCCATAGCAGGCAGGTTGATGAGCCGAAGAATCATGGGTTCAGCCTCTTTTGCTGAAATCCAAGATGCTACCGGAAGGCTTCAGATTTATGTGCGCAGGGATGATATCTGTCCCGGAGAAGACAAAAGTTTTTACAATACTGTTTTCAAGAAACTCCTTGGTATAGGTGATTTTATTGGAGTGAAAGGATATATTTTCACCACTCAAACTGGTGAGATTTCACTACATGTCACTGAACTGACTGTTTTGTCCAAATCTGTAAAGCCTTTGCCTGTTGTAAAAAGAGACGATCAAGGCAATGTTTATGACGGATTTACGGATCCAGAATTAAGATATAGACAGCGGTATGTTGACTTGACAGTCAATCCAGAAGTAAAGGAAGTCTTCCTGACAAGATCACGCATAATCACCAATATGCGCAAGTATTTTGATGACCATGGTTGGCTGGAAGTAGAAACCCCCATTCTACAACAGGTACATGGAGGGGCGGCGGCAAGGCCATTCCATACCCATCATAATACCTTGGACATGCCACTTTACCTAAGAATTGCCAATGAGCTTTATTTAAAGAGACTCATTGTAGGAGGATTTGACGGTGTATACGAATTTGGCAAGATGTTCAGAAATGAAGGGATGGACAGGACACATAACCCAGAATTCACCTCTCTGGAAATCTATGTCGCCTATAAGGATTACATCTGGATGATGGAAATGGTGGAAGATCTTTTGGAAAAAGTTACAGAATCCATTCATGGAAACACCGTAGTTCAGTTTGGTCAAAACCAGATCAATTTCGCGGGTCCATACCGAAGATTGACCATGTTTGACGCCATAAAGGAATATGCCGGCGTGGATGTCAGTGAAATGGATGAGACTGGCCTCAGAAAGGTTTGCCAGGAGCTTTCTATAGAGATTGATGATAGTATGGGCAAAGGCAAACTGATCGATGAAATCTTTGGAGCAAAGGTAGAAGATCACCTGATACAACCCACCTATATCACAGATTATCCGGTTGAGATGACACCTTTGGCTAAAAAGCACCGGTCTAAACCAGGTTTGGTGGAACGATTTGAACTTTTTGTCAATGGAAAGGAAATCGCCAATGCCTATTCCGAGCTCAACGACCCTATTGACCAAAGGGAAAGATTTGAAGAGCAATTGAAACTTGCTGCCAGAGGTGACGATGAAGCCATGGCCATGGACGAGGATTTCCTCAGGGCTTTGGAATATGGCATGCCTCCTACTTCCGGACTGGGGATTGGTATAGATCGACTTACCATGTTGCTGACCAATAAATCTACCATTCAAGAAGTATTATTCTTCCCTCAAATGCGTCCTGAGAAAAAAGTACAACTGGCTACGGATGAGGATTTCATGGCACTTGGTATACCTGCTGGACTGATACCTGCCATCAGAGATTTGAATATCCATACCATTGAACAACTCAAAGAACAGGATGTCAATAAACTGTTCAATGATGTTTGTGGAAGAAGGAAGAAATTGAAACTGGACGTTCCCAATCCATCAAAAGAGGATGTGGAGGGTTGGTTAGCTTAATAAAAGCTTAAACCGGGTTTATTCAACCCGGTTTTTTTGTCTTATTACTAAAAAAATTATACCTAACAGCATCCATAATACAGCCCAAGGCATGCTGTAACTCATGACATAGGAAGTGTTTTTTAAGTCTATTGTAAAAGAATAGGAACGGATTAAGAAAAACACCACTATGCCAAGTGCCAAATAAACTAGAAATTGATAAGTCTTCATGGTTGAAAAATAAAGAAAAAATACCCGAAAAATTAACCGATAATTTAATATTTTACATAAAAAATTTTAAAACAGGTAATTTTTCAGCCTATGAATCTAAGACTAAATTCAGAATTTGGCACTTTAAAAGCCGTATTAATGCATAGGCCCGGTAAAGAGATTGACAGGCTCACTCCTTATAATAAAGAATTCTTACTTTTTGAAGATGTTCCTTACCTAGAGGCAATGCAGAAAGAGCATGACTTTTTCACAGATTTAATCAAACAGAGTACAGGAGCGACTGTCTACAGATTACATGATTTATTGATCCAGACACTTTCTAAAAGAGAAATTCTTGAAAAACTATTGGAGGATGCTTTGAAAAGCAATAGACTCACCCAATTCAAACCCTACATTTTAGATAGATTTTCTACTGCGGAATGTGCCACGGCGCTGACCGCTGGGATAAAAGTACATGAACTAAAAAGAAAGATCCCAAATCTTCCCAATACAGAATTAATGGATTATGCTTTTGTGATCCCTCCCAGTCCTAACCTTTATTTTCAAAGAGATCCCATGGCCATCACGCCTGGTGGCATTATTTTTTCCAGTATGAAAATGGAGGGCAGGCAGAGGGAAGCGGATATTTTAAGGGCTATTTTTGAAAACCATCCGGATTTTAAAGAACATGTCAAGGCGATTTACCCAATTAATGGACATGAAAATCCTCCCAGTATTGAAGGGGGTGATGTGATCGTACTTTCCAATAAAGCCGTGGCCATTGGAAATTCAGAGCGTACAGATGAAAAAGCTATCTACCAAGTGGCCAAGGCGCTGCTGGGTGATGGCCCCGTAGAAAGGGTTTATGAGGTCCATTTACCCAAGAAAAGGCAATACATGCACTTGGACACCGTCTTCACTATTTTGGATGAAAACCTAGTATTGACTTATCCCGATGCACTTAATTCCGTACTGCAGACATCACTCTATACATTAAAAGAAAAAACTGCCGATAAAGTACACATTAAAAGACAGGTCTTGAATGAATCTTTACTTACGGTATTGGAAAGAGAAATCCAACACCTGGAGATTCTCTCTACAGCCGATGGAAACCCTGATTATTCCATGAGGGAACAGTGGTTTGATGGTGCCAACGTTTTTGCCATAGGCCCAAGAAGGGTGATTTCTTACAACAGAAATTTACATACCAATAGGGCCTTGAGAAATATGGGTGTTGAAGTGTTGGAAATCCCCTCTTCTGAACTTTCCAGGGGATTAGGTGGCCCAAGGTGTATGACCATGCCCCTAAGTAGATCTAGGGTCTAAACATTACCCTGCTCTATTTCTTGCTGTAATTCCTCATACCATTCCAAACCATACTTTCTGACCAAGGCATCTTTTAAAAATTTATAAATGGGCACACCTAATTGGCTGCCCAAAGAACAGGCCGGGGAACAGATATGCCAACGGTCGTAATTCAGGGCATCAAACTGGTCGTATTTGGTTATTCTGATGGGATATAAATGGCAACTGATGGGTTTTTTGAAATCCGTTTTGCCATCCAAATAGGCTTGTTCAATCCCGCATTTTAAAATCCCTTTCGCATCATACAGGGCATAGGCACACTCCCTGTTCTCTCCTATGGTTGGGGTACATTTGTCTCCATCCTTGTCAATGACCCAAGTACCCTGTTGTTCAATCACTTTTCGTCCCTCTTCCGTGATATAATCTTTGACAGCAGGGTAGATCTTCTCTAAAATACCTGTTTCCTCATCCTCAAGAGGTGCTCCGGAATCCCCTTCTACACAACAGGCCCCTTTGCATTTCTCGAGGTCACAAACAAAAAACTGTTCTTTGATATCATCACTGATAACGGCATTTCCTATGAGTATCATTTCTTCAGGTTTTAGTCTGCAAAGTTAGATAGAATTAAACAAATCATTTTTTCCTGACATAAACATCTTTTGTCAATTCGGCAATGGTCTTTCCTTCTCCATCTACCACCTTACAAGGAAAAGTAAATACTTTTTTTCCCTCTTTGTTTACCTCTTCCTTGATTTTGATAATCTCTTCCTGCGGAATAGAGAATTCAGCATAAACAGTTCCTTTACCCGGCTTAACAAAATTGATGGTAGCTGCTTTGTCCCAAACAATATAGTCTTTACCCAAATTGACTATCAGAATGAACATGTAAAAGGGATCGCACATGGCATATAAAGATCCTCCAAAGGCTGTACCTACAAGGTTTCTGTTGTACCAGGTTAACTTTAACCTGACTTTGAAATAAGTAAAGGAATCATTTTGGGAGACAACTTTAATGCCTGAAAAAAGATAAGGTGGATAAAAATTCAGGAGTTTGATCAGGCGTAAATATTTCTTTTTTGTTTTGCTTTCCATAAAAGACAAGATTCATTAAATAAAGCAGATGTAAATCATAAACCCTAAAAAATAAAGAACCGTTCTGATTGCTCAGAACGGCTCAACCCAGCACTATGAAGAAAAGCTTTTTAAAGCCTTCAAATACATAAACAGAGCGGGTAATTATTTGTTTAAATTTTTTTTATTTTTTTTTTAAAATCTGAATTCGTAGCCAGCAGTGATAAAGCGTGGCAAGCCTAAACGAATTCCTTCTGGTCTTCTAGAAGCGATAAAGCGTTCATCAGTCAGATTTTTAATGGTAAGATTAAAACGGGAATTCCATTTTTTAACGTCATAGATCAGGGTAGCATCAATGGTGGTAAATGCAGGCATCAACCCAATGCGGCCATCAAATCGTGGTTCTACCGTATTCAATTGATCCGTAAACTGTTCTCCTACATGGTTCAGAGTAAGACGTCCTCCAATACCCATTTCAGTTTCAAGTGTAATTGCCGTATTGATCAGCCATTCCGGAGCATACGGTGTACGGAATCCATTGACATTAACCTCATTAATGATACGGTCTGCTCCAAAAACTGAGTTTACATAGGTGATGTTTGCATCATAGAACAAATTGGTCTTCTCCCAATTAAACAGCTTTGAAAGCTCCATATTAACCATTGCCTCGACACCCTCATGCAGTGTACGTCCTGCATTGACCACTCCAAAACCAGCTCCTCCCAGTGATTGTGCGACTGGAATAATTTGATTGCTAAAGTCCATTCTGAAACCTGCTAACTCTACAAACAACCAAGGCGTAAATTGGGAACGGATACCCAACTCTAAATTCACGGACGATTCTGCATCCAAATCAAGCGCTTGTCCTTCCCCAGTTACTGCATCCTGCAATCTTGGGGGACCAAAACCACGGTGTACGCCACCGAATATATTTACTTTGGTCGTAGGACGATAATTAAATCCTGCACCGGGAATAAATTCACTCACTACATTTGTGCCAACCAAAACTGTATCTCTAACAGTACCTCCAAATGACCCTCTTAAGATGTCTCTCTCAGCCACGTAATTTTCATACCTTAAGCCTACATTTACATCAAATTTTGAAGTTATATTGGTGGTATTTTGAAAATAACCACTAAAAACATTTCCTGTGCGAATTTCATCCTCTACTAATGCCCCACTTCTCACTCCAGCTTTAGTGCCATTGACACGTTGTACAAAAGCTCTCTCATAATGCAGGCGTACTCCAGTTATCAATTCGTTATTCAAATTAAACAATTTGTGATTGGCCTCAATTCTGGGTTCTATTCCAGCAACCTCATAAGAACGGTCACGATTTCCAGTACTATTTCTCATAAAAATGGCCCCACCAGGAACATCCAGATCCCCCCAATATTTTCCTGTCCAATTGGCTGGTGGTGTATTGGTAGCATTTACTGAAAAATCCTGTCTACTCCAATTTCTGGTTGTCGTATAACCATAAGCAATGGTCCTCAAGCGTACATTCTCACTGATTCTGTATTTATGTGACAAGCTCAAAGAAAGCCTTCTGACATCCAGCCTGTCATCAGGAGCAAGGTGTTCGAAATCATTTTCAGCACGATCGAACATCAATTGGTTCATACCGATGTAAGTAGTATTGGAGGTTTCATCATATATACCAATCTTCATTCCGAGCTCAGAGCGCTCGTTCAAATCAAATAAAAACTTAGCATTCAAATCTGTCAAACCGAAAGTGGTTGGCCCAAGGTTCTCTGCACTTCTTCTTAGTAAACTTACATGATAACCTGTATTTCCAACCGTATTTCCGTAATTGACCAAACCAGAAAAATAACCACCTTGACCTCCTTGAATGTTGATCCTTCCTTCAGATGACTCTGGAGGATTAGCCGTAATAAAGTTCACCACACCACCTACAGTACGTGGTCCATACAGAATCTGACCTGAGCCTTTAAGTATTTCCATACCTTCCATACGATCAACTGGCGGCGTGTAGTACATTTCAGGTTCACCATAAGGGTTCAAAGCTACAGGTACACCATCCTCCATAATCAATATGGACCGGCTCATATTGGGATCCAAACCACGGATACCCATACTCAAACGCATACCGGTTAGGTCATCCTCCACCACATTTACACCTGGAGTTCGACGTAATGCTTCTGCAATACTGATTGGATTGACAAAGTCAAGCTCACGTCTGTCTATGTAGTTTACTGAACCAGGGGTTTTAGAAAACAAGCGGTCTTTGCTTGAAATAATTGTTATTTGAGGCATATCCACACCCATCTCAGAAAAAATCACTTCTAATTCCTGAATTTGGCCATTGATGATTTCCACTGTCCTGGTGACAGAACGGTAACCTACTGCTGAAACTTTTATTTCATAGGTGCCATTGGGAATATTGACCAATGAAAATTCACCATTAATATCCGCAACAGCACCTTTAATGGTACCCAACACCTGAATATTTGCAAAAGGAACGGGATCACCGCTTTGTGCGCGGATGACACCTTTAACCACCTCTTCATCCTCTTCCACCAAATAATGTATTGAATTGGATTCCGGGTTATGCGCATCCACCGCCTGGAAAATCCCAAGTGTGAAAATTAGTAATAAAACATTTTGTATAGCTGCCTTCATCTTATTTAGATTAAATTCAATTAGTGCTGCAAATGTATTTGCTATTTAAACTTAATCCAAATAAGCTTAAAAAATATTCCATGCGATTTTTTTATGACAATGGGATTCAAATAGAATTTTTCGATAAACCAGAAAAATATCGTTGAGAACAAGTTTTAATCTTCCTGATAGCACTTTTTAAAAAATATTTCGTTAGTCAGGTAAAGAATAATTGTCTTATTTTGCAAAGTGCAAGCTGACTTGTCGCCGTTCCGGCATATGCCGGTAGGGAGGAAAGTCCGGGCAACATAGAGCGCCATACTTCCTAACGGGAAGGGGCCTTGCTGGTGACGGCAAGGTCACAGATAGTGCCACAGAAATTATACCGCCCCGATCCCGATATTATCGGGACGGGGTAAGGGTGAAATGGTGGAGTAAGAGCCCACCGGGTCCTTGGTGACAAGGATTGCATGGTAAACCTTATGGGTTGAAAGATCAAATAGGTTCCGCCTTGGAAGCAATTCCAAAAAAGGCTGCTCGTCTTTATGCGGAATGGGTAGATCGATAGAGTGCAAGTGTGAACCTGCACCTAGATAAATGACAAGTTAGTCACCTTTGGGTGATGAACAGAACCCGGCTTACAGGCTTGCATATTTTTAACTTTACTAAATATAAGGTATGCCTAAAATTTTGATTATCGATGACGAAAAAGTCATCCGTTCTACCTTGAAAGAGATATTGGAGTATGAAAAATACCAGATCGATGAGGCACAGGACGGAGAACAGGGTTTGAAAATGTTACAGGAAAAAGAATATGACCTTGTTCTCTGTGACATTAAAATGCCCAAAATGGATGGTCTTGAGGTATTGGAAAAAAGCGCTGAACTGGAAAAACAGCCACAGTTCATTATGATATCTGCGCATGGCAGTATAGAAACAGCTGTAGAAGCTACCAAAAAAGGGGCTTTTGATTTCGTACCTAAACCACCTGATTTAAACAGGCTTTTATTGACTGTCAGAAATGCTTTGGATAAAAAAAATCTGGTAACAGAAACCAAGGTTTTGAAAAAAAAGCTTTCCCAGAAATTGGATATGGTAGGTGCATCTCCTGCCATCAAGCAAGTAAAAGAAACGATTGAAAAAGTTGCGCCAACTGATGCGAGGGTCTTGATAACAGGACCCAACGGAACGGGTAAAGAATTGGTAGCTCATTGGCTTCACCAAAAAAGCAATAGGTCCCAATCGCCATTCATCGCAGTCAACTGTGCTGCTATACCTGCTGAGTTGATTGAAAGTGAACTGTTTGGTCATGAAAAAGGATCCTTTACTTCCGCAGTAAAACAAAGAATCGGGAAATTTGAACAAGCAGATGGCGGTACTTTGTTTTTGGATGAAATCGGTGACATGAGTCTTTCCGCCCAATCCAAAGTACTTAGGGCACTACAGGAACATAAAATTACCCGAGTCGGAGGTGACAAAGACATTAAAGTGGATGTGCGGGTACTTGCCGCTACCAATAAGGACCTGAAAAAAGAAATTGAGGAAGGAAACTTCCGGGAGGACCTTTACCACCGCTTGAGTGTTATCCTTATTCAGGTTCCTGCCTTAAAAGACAGAAAAGAAGACATACCTTTGCTGGTCAATAAATTCCTGGAAGATATTGCGAAGGAGTATGGCACAGCCAAAAAGGATATTACCAAAGATGCATTGGCAGCTTTGCAAGGGTTTCCTTGGACAGGAAATATAAGGGAGCTAAGAAATGTAGTGGAAAGACTGGTGATTCTGGGTGATAAAACAATCAGTCTGGAAGATGTGAAAAAATATGCTGACTATTGAGTCAGCATATTTCTTATCCTTTAATTTCTTTGCTATCTACCGCTTTCGCATATGCGGGGCATGGTTTGCTTGAAGCACAAGCATTTAAGGCCAAAAGTCCAACAGCCATTACAACAATTGCTAATTTTTTCATGCTTTTCAAATTTTAAAGTCAAATATGTTTATTTTTTAAAGGAATACAAAATTAATTAACCATTAAATTACAGCCTCTGATTTCACTGTTATCAAACCTCCCCAATACTTCTAATTGTCCCAAATCATCAAATCTTCCCAAATCCTGGGTTTCGATAAAGGCACAGGAATGAAAATTGGCAAGGTCAATCATGTTAATCCCACCCTGTTTCCGCTGGGAAAAAGCAAAGGGGTCATTGATGTCTCTGAGCATAACGTGCATGGAAAAGGGTAAATTGTATTTCCCTTCGGATTTAGAATAAGCCTGGGACATCAACTCTGTCATCCCATACTCTGAGTGAATATTTTCTTGCTGAAAAGCAGTCTTTAATTGTTCGTGCACCTCTTCCCGGATCATCTCCTTTCTTCTCCCCTTCATACCTCCTGTTTCCATTACCACCAAGTTGTTCATAGCGGGTATTGACAACCCACTCTCAGACAGATCCAAGAGGGCAAAGGTCACCCCAAGCAAAAGCACCTTTTTTGAACCCTCCTTAAGTTGATCCAGTAAATTGATCAAATCTTTGTGGTTGTACAAATAAAAACCAGAATAAGGGGATTCGGATTTTTTAATAAAAAAATCCGCCATACTGACCAAAGAACTACCTTTCCGCTCTAAATAAGCTGGAAGTAGCGCCAAAACATGAAAATCCTCTATCGATCCATATGCTTTTTCAAATAGATTCAAAGCGTGCTCCAAGTAAAAGGATTCAGACCAAAAATAATGCCTACTGGTGATGGCCCCTGTGGTCCCGCTGCTGGAATAATAACCTTCAAATTGATTTAAATCTGCTGAAATCACCTGAAAATCTTTAAAAAAACGAATGGGCAAAAATGGTATCTCCTCTAATTTTGAAACAGCATTAGGATCAATTCCTCTAGCATAAATGTAGGATGCATATACCGGATTGTGTACTGCCTGAAACCTAAAAAGCTCAAGTGCTTTCTCCTCAAAGTTTTTTATATTGAATTGAAGTATATCTTCTTTAAAACTTTTGAAATATTCCATCGTTTTATAATTTGTCATCAGAAAATTCAGCACTTTTACGTGGTCAGACAATTTCATGTAAAAGTACAAGTACATGAGCAGTGTAAAAAAGTATATCGCGATAATATTTGGACTTGTTTTGTCCTACGGTTGTGTCACACCACCGGATAATTTCCCCTCAGTTCCTGAAATATCCTTTGAGGACATGAGGTTTGTCAATACTGCTGGTTCTGATTCACTCATCGTATCGATTCGATTTAAAGATGCAGAAGGAGACCTTGGTCTTAACCCCACAGATATTGACCCGCCTTTTCAACCCGTTACATTTAGAAGAAACCAAGCTGGTTCATTAATCAATTATTCCAACAGGCCTCCAGAAGCCCCGATATTTAATCCTATTGACTGGGTAATCAACCCCATTGTTAATAATGTAGTGGTGAGGGATACCATTTGGGTAGATCAGAATCCCAATCATAATAATATTTTTGTCAGGTTCTTTATCAAAAGAAATGGGGTATTTTCAGAATTTAGATGGGAAGATCCACCATTCTTCACCACCTTCAATGGACGCTTTCCAAGATTGTTTAATAGTTCGGATGGACAACCTGTAGAAGGGGTACTGGAATATGCCATGTTATCCTTTGGGTGGCAATCCATCTTCCGTAACGATACCATAAGAATCGATGTGCAGATTCAGGACAGGGCATTAAATAAAAGTAATGTTGCCTCAAGTCCGGAAGTAACACTAAATCAGATCAGTAGAAGATAACATTACTCCGACAAAGGAACCTAAATAAAGACAACAACCTTTAACATAAAACAAAGACCACCCCTTTCTCAATCAAGGGGTGGTCTCTGTTATTTTAGAAGTTATATTCCTCTAATATTAAAATTTTGGGAAGCTTAATGGATCCACTTCATGCATCATAGCATATACTTTCTCCACCACATCATCTACAGAAGGTTTTGAGAAATAATCTCCATCCGAGGAGTAAGCAGGTCTGTGCGCTTTGGCTGCAATGGTGGCAGGCTCTGAGTCCAAATGAAAGTAAGCACCTTGCTCTTCCACAACTTTCTGCATCATGTAAGCTGAAGCTCCTCCTGGTACATCTTCATCGGCAAATAACACCCTACTGGTCTTTTTAATGGATTCCACAATTTTATGGTCCACGTCAAAAGGCAATAAGGTCTGTACATCAATGATTTCAATCTCTATACCCATAGCCGATAGCTCCTGGGCTGCATCTTCTACAATTCTGCACATGGAGCCGTAAGTTACCACAGTCAAGTCTTTCCCCTCCCTGATGGTTTCCGGCTGACCCAGAGGAACTCTAAATTCACCCACGTTAGCAGGCATTTTTTCCTTGAGTCTATACCCATTGAGACATTCAATTACCAATGCCGGTTCATCAGATTGCATAAGCGTATTATACATACCTGCCGCTTGGGTCATATTTCTAGGCACACATATCAGCATACCTCTTAAGGAATGAAGCAACATCCCAATTGGAGATCCCGCATGCCATACACCTTCTAACCTATGTCCTCTTGTCCTCACAATCAAAGGCGCTTTTTGACCACCTTTTGTCCTATAATGCAAACAAGCCAGATCATCAGACAAAGTCATCAAAGCATAATGAATGTAATCCAAATATTGGATCTCAGCCATAGGCCTTAATCCCCTTAGTGCCGTTCCTATCCCCTGACCAATAATGGTCACTTCTCTAATACCCGTATCAGTTACCCTTAACTCCCCGTGCTTGGTCTGTAAACCGGCAAAAGCCTGGTTCACATCACCAATCTTTCCGACATCCTCACCGAATGCCAGGAACCTAGGGTCATTTTCCAGCAGCTGATCAAAACAAGCCTGAAGTACTTCCCTACCATCAACTAACGGAGCATCATCTTCATATTGAACTGAAACGGGATCAATTTTATCTGAAGAAAAATCTGATTGGGAATACAAATGACTGCTATATCTGTCCTCATTTAGTTCCTGTTGTTGAGAATACCAGTTTTTAATAGCTTCTTTCACTTCATCAGCATCATGCCTCATTAACCAAATAGCCTTCCTGACCGTACTGATAACATCTTTTCTGATAGGATTAATCGCTTTTGCTAAGTCATCGGCCAAGGTTACCAAAGCATTTTGCTGTCTGGAATTTGCAGCTGCGCTTCTAATTAATTGTATGGCTTCTTTTAACTCTTTCTTGATCTCTCCGGAAAAAGCAGCCCAAGCTGCTTCCTTTTCTTTCTTGGCAAAGGCTTTTGCTTCCTGTTCAATTTGATCAAGCTCTTCTGCACTGGCATGGCCATTATCCAATAAGAATTTTCTAAACTGCACCAGACAATCGTATTCTTTTTCCCATTCCAATCGTTCCTTAGACTTGTATCGTTCATGGGAACCAGAAGTGGAATGTCCTTGGGGTTGGGTCATTTCTACCACATGGATCATTACGGGAACATGCTCTTCTCTCGCAATTCTGGAGGCATTTTCATAAGCCCTGTCCAGGGCTTCATAATCCCAACCTTTAACTACAAAAATTTCATATCCCTTTTGATCATCATTCCGCTGTAGCCCTTTCAGAATTTCAGAAATGCTTCCCTTTGTGGTATGGTATTCATTTGGAACAGATATACCATAGGCATCATCCCAAATAGAAATGACCATAGGCACTTGAAGTACACCAGCAGCATTTACTGCTTCAAAAAACATACCTTCGGAAGTGGATGCATTCCCGATTGTTCCCCAAGCTACTTCGTTACCGTTTTTACTAAACTGAACGAGCTCTTTTAACCCTGGATTTTCCCGGTAAAGTTTTGATGCATAGGCCAACCCCAGCAACTTAGGCATCTGCCCTGCAGTAGGTGAAATATCCGCTGACGAATTTTTCATGGCAGTCAGATCCTTCCAGGTACCGTCCTCATGTAGTGAGCGTGTAGCAAAGTGACCGTTCATCAATCGTCCTGCTGAAGCTGGTTCCGCCTCCACAGAGGTATGGGCATATAATTGTGCAAAATATTCCTTGATGGTTAATTGACCTATGGCAAACATAAAAGTTTGATCCCTGTAATAACCGGCACGGAAATCACCTTCTTTGAAATACTTGGCCATGGCAAGCTGCGCAAGTTCCTTCCCATCTCCAAAAATTCCAAATTTAGCTTTTCCCATAAAGACTTCTTTCCTTCCCATTAAGGAAGCATGGCGGCTCTCCCAAGCCAATTTGAAGTCTTTTAAGAGTTGTTCCCTCTCAAACACTCTCGCCCTTTTGTTCTTTGATACTGTTGCCACGTTAGTCATTTTATTCTCTAAAGGTAATTTTGGGTTGTCCTCGGTTTTAAACCAATTAGTCCAAAAATAGCCAAATTTGTTTTTTTTACAAACTTCGAAACAGAATAGTTTCGAAAAAAAGCGATAAAATATTTCGAATTGCTTAAGGAAAAAGAATTTTATCGAAATTAAATTTTTATAAATTAATTTTTTCCAATTATTTTAAGAAGCAATTGCATGGATTTGCCATACAAAAAATAGTGAAATCCGAATTTTATAAATTCTCGGAATATTTATTTTTAAAAACTCATTTTTTGAAATTTTATTAAAGTTTAAAATCAAAATAAAAATTAAATTCTGAAAACAGAATATTATTACCCGGAAATCAAAATATTTGATTTGATTTTGTAGCAAATCAAGGCTCCCTTATTATCTTTGCGCAATCGATTTAAAACCCAAATTGTAACAATATGATCATAGGTGTTCCAAAGGAAATCAAAAACAATGAAAATAGGGTAGCACTTACCCCGGCAGGCGCTAAAGAATTGGTAAAAAGAGGCCATCAGGTTTATGTGCAACATACCGCCGGTCAAGGTAGCGGTTTTTCAGATGATGAATATACAGCAGCAGGGGCGGCCATTCTACCTACCATCGAAGACATTTACAGTATCGCTGAAATGATCATCAAGGTAAAAGAACCGATCGAGCCTGAATACAAGCTGATCAAAGAAGGACAATTGCTATTTACCTATTTCCATTTTGCTTCCTACGAACCTTTGACCAAGGCCATGGTTGAAAGCAAATCCGTTTGTCTTGCTTATGAGACCGTGGAAAAAGCGGACAGAAGCCTACCCCTTTTGGTTCCTATGTCTGAAGTTGCAGGAAGAATGTCTATTCAGAAAGGTGCCAACTATTTGGAAAAACCACTTAAGGGCAGAGGTATCTTATTAGGAGGCGTACCAGGGGTATTGCCGGCAAAAGTATTGATTCTTGGCGGTGGTGTGGTAGGAACCCAAGCTGCTTGGATGGCCGCTGGAATGGGTGCTGATGTAACCATCATGGATGTTTCTCTGGCCAGAATGAGGTATTTGGACGATGTAATGCCGGCCAACGTAAAAACCATGATGTCCAATGAGTACAACATCAGGGAAATGATTAAGCATGCTGACCTGATTGTAGGCGCAGTATTGATCCCTGGAGCTAAAGCTCCTCATTTGATTACCAGAGACATGTTGAAAGACATGAAACCTGGAGCCGTTTTGGTAGATGTAGCCGTAGATCAAGGTGGCTGTATAGAAACATGCAAGCCGACTACACACGAAAACCCAACTTACATTATCGATGACGTGGTTCACTACTGCGTGGCTAATATGCCAGGTGCTGTTCCTTACACTTCTACCTTGGCCTTGACCAATGCCACCCTGCCTTACGCTATTCAATTGGCGGATAAAGGTTGGAAAAAAGCAGCTCAGGAAAATGCTGAATTGGTGCCCGGCTTGAATGTCATCAATGGAGATATCGTTTATAAAGCGGTAGCAGAAGCTTTTGAAATGGACTATGTGCCTGTAGAAAAATACTTGGCATAAGAATAAAACATCATACGAAAAAACCTCTCTGAGAAAGAGAGGTTTTTTTATAACTTCTTTTTTATATCCGGAAGATTTGCCCTTTTGAGCACCTCGTTGTTAATTACTACCAAGGGAGCGGACTTACAGAAATCCATACACTTGGTTTTAATTATTTTGAATTTTCCTTTATAATCTTCCGATTTGATCAAATCCTTGATATCCGACTGCAACTTCTTGCAACCTTCTTTTTTGCAATCAGAGCCGTTACATACGAAAATAAATCTCCGGTAAGTCGCCATCAAATCTGGAATTTTATTTGAAGATAACTAAAGGTAAACAAGTCCATTATTTTTCCTACAGAGATTTTTTCTATGCTCCAATTTCCGAAATCCCACCTTCGATATCCCACTTCAAATATTTGTACATTCTTGAGACATGGTACTTAGTACATTGTACTTGGTACTTGTAAAACCTAGCACTTAAACTGGTTCGCTGTAATCCAACTTACAATGCCTTTGGTGCATTGGTATCACATATTCCTTCTATACTGTCCTCCCACCTCATAAAGTGCATTTGTGATTTGGCCCAGGGAGCAATATTTCGCAGCCTCCATTAATCTCTCAAAGATGTTTCCATTTTGAACCGCAATTCTCTGAAGCTCTTGAAGCTCAATGGCTGCTCTATCTTCATTTCTGCTGTGAAGACGGTTGAGGGTTTCTATCTGGGCTTCTTTTTCTTCCTTAGTTGCTCTGATTACCTCGCCAGGAATTACCGTTGGAGAACCTTCGGAAGACAAGAATGTATTCACTCCAATGATGGGATACTCCCCTGTATGCTTCAACATTTCATAATGAAGGCTTTCTTCCTGTATCTTGCCCCTTTGGTACATGGTTTCCATGGCACCCAAAACACCTCCCCTTTCAGTAATCCTGTCAAACTCCACATAAACTGCCTCTTCCACCAAATCTGTAAGCTCCTCGATAATAAATGAGCCCTGTAGCGGATTTTCATTTTTCGCCAATCCCAATTCCTTGTTGATGATCAGCTGAATGGCCATCGCCCTTCTAACCGAAGCTTCTGTAGGTGTAGTGATGGCCTCATCATAGGCATTGGTATGCAGAGAGTTGCAATTATCATAAATTGCATACAAGGCCTGCAAGGTAGTCCGGATATCATTGAAGTCAATTTCCTGTGCATGCAATGACCTCCCAGAGGTCTGAATATGGTATTTCAGCATCTGGGAACGTTCATTGGCACCATATTTCAACTTCATGGCCTTGGCCCATATTCTTCTTGCTACCCTACCAATAACCGAATACTCCGGATCAATGCCATTGGAAAAGAAAAAAGAAAGGTTAGGAGCAAACTGATTGATGTCCATTCCTCTGGACACATAATACTCCACATAGGTAAATCCATTGGATAAGGTCAGAGCCAATTGTGTAATCGGATTGGCACCCGCTTCAGCAATGTGATAACCTGAAATGGAAACAGAGTAGAAGTTTCTGACCTGACGGTTGATGAAATACTGCTGCACATCCCCCATCAACCTCAAGGAAAACTCTGTGGAGAAAATACAGGTATTTTGCGCCTGGTCTTCTTTCAAAATATCCGCCTGAACGGTGCCGCGCACGGTGGCCAACGTTTTGGCCTTGATCTGTTCATAAATATCGGCTGGAAGCACCTGGTCTCCCGTAACACCAAGCAACATCAGTCCCAAACCGTCATTTCCATCAGGGATCTGCCCCTGATAGGTCGGTCTTGGCCATCCTTTTTGCTTATAAATTGCTTCGATTTTAGCGTTTACTTCTGTCTCCAAGCCCTGCTCTTTGATATAAATCTCACACTGCTGATCAATGGCCGCATTCATAAAAAATGCTGTCATGGTAGCCGCAGGACCATTGATCGTCATGGATACAGAAGTCATAGGATCTGCCAAATTGAATCCCGAATACAATTTTTTGGCATCATCCAGACAGCAAATGTTTACCCCAGAGTTGCCGATTTTACCATAGATATCCGGACGGTAATCAGGGTCTTCCCCATAAAGCGTTACCGAGTCAAAGGCCGTGGAAAGCCTTTTGGCAGGCATGTCTTTGGAAACATAGTGAAAACGCTTATTTGTTCTTTCTGGGCCTCCTTCCCCGGCAAACATCCGGGTCGGATCTTCACCCTCTCTTTTGAATGGGAAAACCCCTGAGGTGTAGGGGAACTCTCCTGGTACATTCTCTCTCAGTCCCCATTTCAACAGATCTCCCCAAGCCTCATACTTGGGTAGGGCAACTTTAGGGATTCTGGATTGGGAAAGAGATGTAGCGTAAGTTTTTACTTTGAGCTCTTTGTCTCTTACTTTGAATACATAATAGTCCTCCGTGTATTTCTGAGCTTTTTCAGGCCATTCTTCTAGCCATTTCTTATTTTTTGGATCTAGTTCCAGCGCTAACTGTTCATATACTTCCTGAAGTTCTTTGATCAGTCTATCTTTATCCTCCACTTGCATGGAATTGATGGCTTCCATGGACTTTTGAACACTGTATAATTTTTGGGCAACATCTTTTTGTACCTCCACCCATTGGTCATAATTTCTGTTATTTTCAGAAATTTCAGATAAATAACGGGTTCTTGCCGGCGGAATGATGTAAATTTTCTCGGACATCTCTTTGGTGACTTCAAAGGAAGTCTGAAGTTTAGCGCCTGTCTTTTCCACCAATTTTTGCATGATCACCTTGTAAAGGTTGTTCATGCCGGGGTCATTAAATTGTGAGGCAATGGTCCCAAAAACAGGAATATCTTCATCTGCTATATCCCAAAGGTTATGGTTTCGCTTATATTGCTTCTTCACATCACGAAGGGCATCTTGCGCCCCACGCTTATCAAACTTGTTAAGCGCAATTACATCAGCAAAATCCAACATGTCAATCTTTTCCAGCTGGGTTGCCGCCCCATATTCCGGGGTCATGACATAAAGTGACATATCAGAATGCTCAATGATTTCCGTGTCAGACTGACCTATACCGGAGGTTTCCAAAATAATCAAATCAAAATTGGCTGCTTTGACGATATCCACTGCATCCTGAACATACTTAGACAAGGCAAGGTTGGATTGTCTGGTAGCCAATGAGCGCATATACACCCTTGGATGATTAATGGAGTTCATTCTGATCCTATCCCCTAACAAGGCCCCTCCCGTTTTTCTTTTGGATGGATCCACAGAAATGATCGCGATATTTTTATCCTTAAAGTCCAAAAGGAATCTCCTGACCAACTCATCTACCAAAGAAGACTTTCCAGCCCCACCGGTACCCGTGATACCCAATACCGGGGTTTTACTACTTGCCGAAACCTTCCTCACTTCTTCCAGGACGGATTTGCTTTCCTCTGGGAAGTTTTCTGCAGCAGAAATTACTTTTGCAATGCTAGCTTTGTCTGATTTATCCATATCAGCTAACATTACATCCTTTCCAACCGGAAAATCTGATTTTTGGACCAAGTCATTAATCATGCCCTGTAGTCCCATGGCCCTGCCATCATCAGGGGAATAAATCCTTGTAATGCCATGTTGGTGAAGTACTTCAATTTCCTCCGGAAGAATGGTGCCCCCTCCGCCTCCAAATATCTTGATATGTCCTGCTCCTTTCTCCTTCAACAGGTCATACATATATTTAAAAAATTCCACGTGACCTCCTTGATAGGATGTAATTGCGATCGCTTGAACATCTTCCTGAATGGCACAATCCACTATTTCCTGTACAGAACGGTTATGGCCCAAATGGATCACCTCACAGCCTGTAGCCTGTATAATCCGGCGCATGATATTGATTGCTGCATCATGCCCATCAAAAAGTGATGCAGCGGTAACAATTCTAATATGGTTTTTGGGTTTATAGGATTCCTGGTTCACGGACATTATAGTTGGGTTTACACTTCCTTTTTGTTAAGCTCACCTTCATATACGCTACTGAAGGTTGATTTTGTTTTTAAACGCTTGCGAATATAAGAAAAATGATAGAGAAAAAAGATCTAAAGGATTATTTTTCAGAATAAAATTCTGATTCAGTCGCAATTCAATCGTGTTAAAGTAATTTATTTTAAAATAACAACCATTTACAAAATACAGATACCTTCTGGCCTTAAAAATCAAAAATAAAATGAACTCCTCTCCTTTTTAGGTATGGCTTATTGAGTATATCATCTTTTGCCATGACTGAGATCATGTTTTTACAAAATTTTTAGAACTTATTTTATGAAAGCAAGCTAATATTCCTTTAAATTAAAGCTCATTTATAAAACACCCTTTATGAAATTTTCTCTGTATTTAGGAAGCTATAAAAACGTTAAAGTATTTATTCACTGGACCTTCTCACTTTTACTCTTGTGGATCATTATTTCAAATTTGAGACAGGGCATGCCTGGAATGGATATTCTATGGATCATAATCTTTGTACTTGCACTTTTTGCCTGTGTAGTAATGCATGAATTTGGCCATGCTTTGGCAGCTCAGAAATATGGTATTCAGACCAAAGACATTGTCCTATATCCTATAGGTGGTGTTGCCAGGTTGGAAAAACTTCCAGAAGATCCTAAGCAGGAATTGTGGGTAGCTATTGCAGGTCCTCTGGTTAATATTGGACTATTTATCATCCTTTCCATCATTTTGTCTTTCACAGGGTACAATCTTGAAAACCTGGAATTGGAAGAAATGAGAATCAGACCCAATACCATCCTACTCTATATTGCTTCCGCCAACTTGATTTTAGCCATATTCAACATGCTGCCTGCCTTCCCGATGGATGGGGGGCGGGTCCTAAGGGCTTTACTTTCCATCCGATTACCTAGGGCAAAGGCCACGCAAATTGCAGGGGGAATAGGGCAATTTTTGGCCATATTCTTTGTTTTCTTTGGACTGTTCAACAATCCTATTTTAGTCTTAATCGGTATTTTCATTTTCCTTGGCGCTGCAGCGGAAGTGTCCCATACCCAGCAGGAAAGTTTCCTCAAGGGCTATAAAGCAAAAGATGCCCTAATGATGAAATTTCAGATTGTGGGATTCGATGCACCTCTTTCCAAAGCGGTTGAAAAACTTTTGAATTCTCAAGCCACTCACTTTGTGGTAGTGAGAGATGACGTAGCGGTAGGCACCTTGAGTCGAAACGAAATCATCAAAGGACTAAAAGAAGGAAATGAAGACACCATCATTGAACAAGTGGCGGATTTCAGCCCATTACGGATTGAAACAGAAGAAGATTTGGATGAGGCTTGGAAAAAAATGATGATGGAAAATAAAAAGGTAGCTTTCATTATTGAAAACGGGCATTTTTTAGGAATTCTGGACCAAGAAAACATTGGTGAGTTTGTCATGGTAAAGTCTGCTTTAACAAAAGCCTAAATTATAATTACTCTTATGATTGACAAATCTTCCCTATTAGATAAAAAATGGCATGCTTTGGAGTCCAATGAGGTTTTAGATAGCCTTAAATGCACCGTGGAAGGTCTCAAGCAGGAAGAGGCACAGAACCGGTTAGCTGCTTTTGGACCCAATAAACTTCCTGACAAAATGAAGATCAATATCTGGAAAATCATTTTCAGCCAATTGGTCAATCCTTTGATTTTTATATTGATAGCTGCAGCCATTGCCTCTGTTTTGATCGGTGAAGGTAAGGATGCCATATTCATTTTACTGGTCATTTTAATCAATACAGGCATTGGCGCCTACCAGGAATATAATGCAGAAAAAAGTGCCGCCAATCTTCAAAAGCTATTACGGATACGTGCAAGGGTACTGCGGGATGGGGAAGAAACAGAAATCGACTCTGAAGCACTAGTCCCGGGAGATGTGGTTTTATTGGAGTCCGGCAGTAAGGTCCCAGCAGACCTAAGATTGATGGAGGCCCATGGCCTGGAAATTGATGAAAGCTTCCTCACAGGGGAATCCCAGGCAGTTTTGAAACATACCGAGCCACTCAAAATTAATACTGTAGTAGCGGATCGGAAGAATATGGCTTTTGCAGGGGCTACTATCATGTCAGGCAGAGGTCTGGGCATAGTGGCTGCTACTGCCTTGGAGACAGAGGTGGGGAAAATTGCCGAAAATGTATCCACTGGAGAATCTGCAAAGCCTCCATTAATTCTCAGAATGGAGAAATTCACCAAGAATATTGGTTACATCGTCATTGTCCTGAGTGTTTTACTGGCCATTCTACTCCGTTTTCAAGGCATGGATATGGCTGCCATATTTTTCTTTGTAGTAGCCTTGACGGTTTCCGCTATTCCGGAAGGACTTCCGGTCTCATTAACGGTCGCATTAGCTGTGGCGACTAACCGGATGGCCAAGAGGAATGTAATTGTAAAAAAACTGACTTCTGTCGAAAGCCTTGGCAGCTGTACGGTAATCGCCAGTGATAAGACCGGTACACTTACCGTCAACCAACAAACGGTAAAAAGAATCTATTTCCCGGACGGTTCCAACTTCGAAATCACAGGAGAAGGTTATAATGGAGAGGGTAAAGTTTACAGCCCTAAAAACAAGGAAGTTTCTGCTGAGCTGAAAGAGCATCCTGCCTTAAAGCAAATCCTGGAAGTTTCCATCATGGCCAATGAGGCCATTTTGGAAAAAGAAAACGGAGGATGGAAACATTATGGAGACGCCATGGACGTGGCTTTGCTTGGCGTGGGCTATAAAGCCGGCTTAGATCCCAAAGAAGTCAGAAAATACCTCAAACCAGTAGACAAAATCCCTTACGAGTCTGAAAATAAATTTTCTGCCGGTTTTTATGAAAGAGAGGGAGAAGTATTTTGTGGACTAAAAGGCGCAGTTGAAAAAGTACTTGAATTTTGCACTTTTCCCGCTTCGCATGGTTCTACCCAAAGCCAAATTTTAGAGCAGGTCGAAGAACTGGCAGCTAATGGATATCGGGTACTGGGTTTTGCTGAAGGAAAAGCTGAAAATTTCTCCAAAAAAGAAAATTATGGTGAATCAGAAATCCCCCAACTGGAATTTGTAGGAATCATCTGTTTTATAGACCCCCTTAGAGCAGAGGCCAAATCTTCTGTTGAAAAATGTAAGAAAGCGGGGATCAAGGTCATCATGATTACCGGAGACCACCCTGCCACTGCCGCCAATATCGCCAAAGACCTGGGCATGCAAGCCGAAAATATGCCTGTCGTAAGTGGAAAAATGCTATCCCAAGCCGGTAGTCCTGACAAGCAAGAGTTTCAGGATTTGGTCATGTCCACTACTGTATTTGCCAGAGTTTCGCCGCAACAAAAACTGGAAATAGTCGATGTACTAATCAAAAAAGGGGAGTTTGTGGCCGTAACTGGAGATGGAGTCAATGACGCCCCTGCCCTCAAGCGGGCCAACATTGGCGTAGCCATGGGTTCCGGAACAGATGTAGCCAAAGATGTGGGAGCTATGATTGTGGTGGATGACAACTTCACCTCCATTGTCGCCGGTGTGGAAGAGGGACGCTTTGCCTATGACAATGTGAGAAAAGTGATTTACCTTTTGGTTTCTACCGGTGCCGCTGAAGTATTTATGTTTTTGATGGCCATTATTTTAGGGCTGCCATTGCCCTTATTGGCCGTACAGATTCTTTGGTTAAACTTGGTCACCAATGGCATACAGGACAAAGCTTTGGCTTTTGAGGCAGGAGAACCTGAAACCATGGAAAGGAATCCCAGAAAACCCAGTGAAGGCATTTTCAATAGGATCATGACAAACCAATTGGTAGTTTCAGGATTTGTAATCGGATCGATGGCCTTTGCCTATTGGTATTACCTGATAGAATATCAGAATATGGGAGAATACCATGCAAGAAGTCTGGTTTTGCTATTGATGGTATTTTTACAAAACTTCCATATTTTCAATTGTAGATCAGAAAGGACATCTACCTTTAAAATCCCGATATCTAAAAACTATTGGCTAATTATTTTGGTCGGGGCAGCACAGGCCATCCATATCGCCAGTATGTATATTCCATTCATGCAGGGTATATTAAGGATTGAGCCCATTACCTTTAATGAGTGGATTACTGTACTTTCACTAGCGGCACCCATTATTATTGCCATGGAAATTTTCAAACTGATCAATAACCGACTTTTCCCAAGAAAGGCTTAATTTAAATAAGTTCATGCAGTATAGGTACAGCAGTCAGGAAAAAGCAGTTCAATTGATCAAAAGCAATCAAAGGGTATTTGTACATGGAAGTGCAGCGACCCCTACATTCCTTTTGTCCGCCTTAGCCGAACGAAAGGAGGAGTTAAGAAATGTAGAAATCGTCAGTATTTCTACGTTTGGTCCTATGCCCTTAACTGAACCGGGCTGTGAAAAAAGCTTTTTTATCAACACCTTCTTTGTATCCCATAATGTCCGGGAAACCGTCAATTCCAGCCATGGGGACTATGTCCCCGTGTTTCTGAGTGAAATTGGACAGCTTTTTAAAAGAAAGATACTCCCGTTAGATGTGGCCATCGTTCATGTATCAGAGCCGGACACTCACGGTTTTTGCTCCTTAGGTGTTTCTGTGGACATTGCCAAGGCTGCAGTGGATTCAGCCAAAACCGTTATTGCACAAGTCAACCCAAGGATGCCGAGGACCCATGGGGATGGACATATTCATTTCAGTAAATTTGACGCGGCAGTGTATGCTGACCAAGCCTTACACGAGATAAACTATAAAGCGAAAGTATCTGAACACGAAAAGCAAATCGGAACATTCATTGCCGATTTGATTGAGGACCGGTCCACTTTGCAACTGGGTGTAGGTGGTATCCCGGACGCCGTACTTTCCTGTCTCAAAAACCATAAAAACCTCGGGGTGCATACTGAGATGTTTTCTGATGGCATCATTGACCTCATTGAATCCGGCAGTATAAGCAATGCCTACAAAAAGAAACATCCAGGGAAAGTCCTCACCTCTTTTGCGGCAGGGACAAAAAAACTTTATGACTTCATTGACGACAATCCCTTATTTACCTTTCAAGAGGCCGAGTATGTCAACGATTCCATGGTAATCCGTAAAAATCCTAATATGGTCTCCATCAACAGCTGCCTTGAAATTGACTTGACAGGACAGGTTTGTGCGGATTCCATAGGAAGTTTCCAATATTCAGGGGTTGGCGGTCAAATGGACTTTATGCGAGGCGCATCCCTTTCAACTGGAGGAAAACCCATTTTGGCTTTGCGCTCCACAACCAAAATTGGAGAAAGTAAAATTGTACCCTTTTTAAAGCCAGGTGCAGGCGTGGTAACGACAAGGGCACACGTACATTATGTGGTCACTGAATTTGGTGTTGCGTACCTTTATGGGAAAAACCTTAGACAAAGGGCGGAAACACTGATGGCCATTGCCCATCCAAATCATCAGGAAAGCCTTGATCAAGCGATTTTTGAAAGGTTTGGAAGAAAGTTATTTTGATAAACACAAGCATTAGAAAACATGAAAAAAACCATCATTACCTTTATCCTTTGTCTATTTTTCCCCATCCTTTTATGGGCGCAGACCATACAATCCCCAAATGGGAATTTGAAACTTGAATTTGAAGTCAAAGAAGGCATCCCCTATTACCAGCTGACATTCAAAAACAAAACTGTCATCCTTCCCAGTAAATTGGGTCTGGAATTAAAAAACCAACCCTCCTTTCTAGATGGTTTTGAAATCGGGGAACTGGCTTACAACGAATTTGATGACACCTGGGAGCCCGTCTGGGGGGAAGAGAACCGTATCCGTAACCACTACCAGGAAATGGAAGTGGAACTCCTTCAGCCAGTAACGGAACGAAAACTGATTGTCCGGTTCAGATTATTCGATGATGGATTAGGTTTCCGGTATGAATTCCCTGAACAACCTAAACTGGCTCATTTTATACTCAAAGAGGAAAGAACTCAGTTTGCCATGTCAGGTGACCATACTGCTTTTTGGATTGCGGGAGATTACGATACCCAAGAATATGATTATACCGAATCCAAACTTTCAGAAATCAGGAAACGCATGGAGGAAGCCATTACAGGAAATATTTCCCAGACCTCTTTCTCCCCTACCGGTGTGCAGACGGCTTTAATGATGAAAACCAATGATGGTTTGTACATCAATCTCCATGAAGCTGCCTTGATCAATTACTCTACCATGCACCTTAACCTGGATGACACCAAGATGATTTTTGAATCCTGGTTGACCCCTGATGCCATTGGTGACAAAGGCTACCTCCAAGCCCCTGGCCAAAGTCCTTGGAGGACCGTGATTGTAAGCGACGATGCCAGGGACATTTTAGCTTCCAGAATTACTTACAACCTGAATGAACCCAGTAAAATTGAAGACACTTCCTGGATCCGGCCAATCAAATATATCGGCGTTTGGTGGGAAATGATTACCGGAAAAAGTACCTGGCATTATACCGATGATTTTGCAGCGGTGGATCTGAATACCACTGACTATTCCAAAGCCACCCCAAATGGAAAGCATGGAGCAACCACGGAAAATGTGAAGCGCTATATAGATTTTGCCGCAGAGCATGGCTTTGACGGGGTCCTGGTGGAAGGATGGAACATTGGTTGGGAGGATTGGTTCGGCAATTTCAAAGATTATGTTTTTGACTTTCTTACCCCTTACCCAGACTTTGACCTGAAGGGCGCAAGGGATTATGCCAAGAGCAAAGGCGTGGAAATGATCATGCACCACGAGACTTCTGCATCGGTGAGAAATTATGAACGCCATTTGGACAGGGCCTACCAATTTATGAAAGACAATGGCTATCATTCTGTAAAAAGCGGTTATGTAGGATATATCCTGCCCATAGGTGAAAATCATTACAGCCAGTGGATTGTCAACCACTATCAACATGCCTTGGAAAAGGCAGCGGATTACCAGATCATGGTTAACGCGCATGAAGCAGTCAGACCAACGGGAGTGGGCAGAACATGGCCCAATCTGATCGCCAATGAATCCGCAAGAGGCACGGAATACCAAGCTTTTGGAGGCTCGAAGCCCAATCATGTGACCGTTTTGCCCTTTACAAGGTTAATTGGTGGCCCGATGGATTATACACCCGGCATTTTTGAAATGGACATCAGCAAACTGAATCCTGAAAATGATTCCTGGGTCAACAGTACCTTGGCCAATCAGTTGGCACTTTATGTGACCATGTACAGTCCCCTTCAAATGGCTGCAGACCTGCCGGAACACTATGAGCAATTTATGGATGCCTTTCAATTTATTAAAGATGTGGCTGTGGATTGGGACCAATCTTGGTATTTGGAAGCTGAGCCTGGCTATTACCTGACCATTGCGAGGAAAGCCAAAGGAAAAAAAGAGTGGTTTGTAGGAAATGTCAACGGAATTGAAAGTAGAACTTCGACTATTTCATTTGATTTTCTCGAACCAGGGAAGCAGTATATAGCCACTTTGTATGCAGATGCCAAAGACGCTCATTACAGAAATAATTCCCAAGCCTATACCATTAGAAAAGGAATCATTGACAACCAATCTAGACTATCCCAGCTTTCAGCACCTGGAGGTGGATATGCCATCCGCATCATAGAAGCTGATAAAATAGATACTAAGGGATTGAAAAGGCTGAGATAATAATTATAACAGTGCCAAAAGTTTTACTCAATGAACACCCTCGAAAACTGATTCGACCCAGGGATCTGGAGCGGTATTGAATTTACTTTCACCGATTTTATAGATGTAGCTTGTACCTGTAACGTTGGAGGTAAACACTTTCTCTGCTTCCAGTAAATCCTTTTCCAGAAACTCGCCTTCTAAAACAGTTTTGCCGGTATCTCTCAAACGTTGCAATATCCTATTCCTGGCAATACCTGCAATACAAGAGGACGCTAAAGAGGGGGTATAGTAAATCCCGTCCTTCACCCAAAACAAATTAGAAGATCCGGCTTCAGAAATAAATCCTTTTGTGTTTTTCAAAATCACTTCATCCATGTCAAGGGCCAGCTTCTCTTTGGCTGCCATAACATAGGTAATGGCTGACAAACTCTTACAATGGCTCCAAGCGGATTCTGGAACAAATACATTGGAGCTAATATAGGCATTGAATTTAACAGCAGGCGGTTTCTGAAAAGCTTGAATTTGTAATGTCTCCAAAACAAGGTCATCCGATGGGGCATATTTTCCCTGTCCTGCTCTAAATACATTCCACCTTAAACGAAAAACAGGCGTTGTAATACCAATTTCTTGGACCTGCTGCTCTATTTGATCCAAAGTTGAAAGTTTAGTGCCATCCATCCCCAGTACATCCAATCCTTCTTTAAGTCTGCTAAAATGTTGATCAGAAAACCTGATTTTCCCCTTGTTCAAGACCATCGTCTCAAACAGCCCGTCTCCAAACAGAAACCCGCGATTGTGCCATAGTCCAGGATCTTCTGACCAATACCCATTGGAATGTTTAAAATAATACACTGTCTCAAAATCGTTCATTCAACTGTCCGTTTATGTACAAATTAAGAATTCTGAACATGGCATAAAGTTAAAAATAATTAAAATAAATACATCTGACATGCGCTTACCAATGATTATTATAAAAAATACTTGTTCAAACAAAATTCCTACTAAATTAGCACACTAATTGAAACTAAAACACGGATGGGGAAAAGCAGTGTGTTTGACATGATCGGGCCTGTGATGATTGGTCCTTCCTCTTCACATACAGCAGGTGTGGTGAGGATAGCCCGGGCAGCAATCAGATTACTCGGCGCAGTGCCAGAAGAAGCCATCATTACATTTTACAACTCATTTGCCAGGACCTACGAGGGTCATGGAAGTGACAAAGCTATTTTAGGTGGTTTATTGGATTTAAAAACTGATGATCCGGGCATTAAGGAGTCATTTGAATTAGCGAAGAAAAAAGGACTTCACTATACTTTCAAGTCCATAGGCAATGCATCCATTTACCACCCTAATACCATTAAACTCAACCTTAAAGTAGGAGAGAAAAAGATAGAGGTAATTGGAGAGAGTCTTGGAGGTGGGGTAATCAACATAGCGGAAGTGGATGGTTTTAATGCTAACTTTTCAGCACAACTGCATACTTTAATAATTAAAGCTGATGATGTTTCTGGAGCCATTGCCTTTATCTCCTCTGTCATCGCACAGGAAAAAACCAATATTGCAACCATGTCCGTTTCCCGAAAAGGAAAAAACGACTTAGCATGCCATGTGATCGAAATGGACTCCGGTATCAGATCGATTACCATTGAGTATTTGAAAAGCTTGCCCTGGATCAAAGAAATGATTTATATACCAGATATTGATCTTTAATATGAAATACATTTACATTTTACCATTTTTACTGACTGTCTTTTTTTCCACGACCATCAAAGCCCAAGAATTTAATATTCAGGCCCTAGATTTACAGACAGCCATAGACGTGGCCATGGAAAACAACCTTAACTTGCAAAGAAGTCAAGTCAACCTGGCCACCCAGGAAGCCAATTTAATAGGGAATCAAGGTCAAAGAATCCCTACCTTCACCACTGGAGGTAGCACTGGATACCGTTGGGGCCGTTCTATTAACCCGGTAACCAACCTTTTCGAAAACAATAGGATAGGTAACATCAACTTGGTGGCCAATTCTAATTTGACCCTATTTGCGGGTCAACAGATCACCAATTCCATCAAACAAAATCAAACTGATATTGAAGTGGCCAAATACAATGTTTTGGCTACAGAGAACAACATCACCTTGAATGTGATCAATTTGTTTATCAATGTGGTTTTTGCCAAAGAGCAGCTGAATATTGCTCAAAATCAATTAGCGACCACTAAAGAACAATTGGCTGTAACCACAAAATTAGTGGAAGCGGGCTCCTTGCCTTTGGCGAATAAATTGGATATTCAGGCCCAAAATGCTACCAATGAATTGGAAGTCATCAATGCCGCTAATAACCTACGCATTGCTAAATTGAATTTGGCGCAGTCTATGCAGATCCCTTTTGACAGCAGATTAGATGTAATTACCCCAGATTTAGACCCTGAAAATTACGGTCTGACCCAAAAAGAAGTGGATGAAATTTTTGAAATCGCCTTGGAAATGATGCCTGAAATCAAAGCAGCTCAGTTGGGAATTGAAAGTGCTGAATATGGCGTAAAAATCGCAAGAGGAGGCTTTATGCCTACCTTAGGCGTTGGAGCCAGCGCCTTCTCCAACTACATTGATCAGTTCTTTATGGGAGAAAGACCGGATTTTAGGACCCAGGTAAGGAACAATTTTTCCAATTCTGCCAATATCCAATTGAATATTCCTATTCTTTCCAATTTTCGAAACCGTGCCAATATACAAAGGGCAAGGCTCCAAAAACGTCTCAGTGAAATCCAGGAAGAGGAAACAAGAAACCAGTTACGTCAGGATATAGAATCTGCCTATACCAATGCCTATGCATCAAGGCAATCTTATGAGGCTTCACAAATTCGGGTATCTTCTCTGGAAGAAGCATTCCGTATCGCGCAGCAGCGCTTTGATGCCGGTGCGATCAACTTTGCTGATTACCAATTGGCACAAAACAACTATTTCAATTCACAAGCAGATTTGGTCACTGCCAAATACACGTATATTTTCAGGGTCAAGGTGCTTGACTTTTACTTAGGAAATCCACTTAAATTATAAAATAGGACAAAAATAATGGCTAAGAAAAAATCCAATAAGACGATTTATATCCTTTTAGGAGTATTGGGAGCTATCATCCTTTTCGCTATCATTGGCAGATCTGCAGGTTGGATAGGTGGGCAAAAAGAGCTCAGTGTCGAAACAGCAAAAGCTAAAAAAGCTTCCATCACAGAAAAAGTAAGTGCCTCTGGAGTAGTGGAACCCGAAATTGAAGTGAAGCTTAGTCCGGATGTGGCCGGTGAGATTATTGAACTGAATGTCATTGAAGGGGACTCCGTTAAGGTGATGGATCTTTTGGTGAAAATCAGACCTGACAACTTCATCTCTGCACTTGACAGGGCCAGGGCCAACCTGAACCAAAACAAAGCCAATCTGGCGCAATCCAATGCTAACCTGAAAAGGGCTGAAGCCCAATTCATCAGGGCAGAATTGGAATACAAAAGGAATGAAAAATTGTTTCAGGACAAAGTAATCTCTGATGCTGACTGGGAACAATTTCAGGCCAATTTCCTTACCGCAAAAAATGACCTGGATGCCGCTCAACAATCCGTATTGGCTGCAGAATTTATTGTGAAATCTTCTCAGGCAACAGTTGATGAGGCTGCTGAGAACCTCAGGTTGACCAATGTATACTCTCCTGTAAACGGCATAGTTTCAAAACTACTTGTGGAAAAAGGAGAAAGGGTGGTAGGAACCCAGCAAATGGCGGGTACAGAAATGTTGAGATTGGCAGATTTATCCCGTATGGAGGTAAGGGTAAATGTTAATGAAAATGACATTATCCGAATCAGTATGGGGGACACTACCATTATTGATGTAGATTCTTATGCTGCTACGGGCAAGAAGTTTAAAGGTGTTGTTACCTCTATCGCCAATTCGGCCAATACAAAAGCCAGCCCGGATGCGGTAACTGAATTTGAAGTGAAGATCAGAATCCTAAATGATTCTTATGCTGATTTGATCACAGAAAGAAACAAATATCCTTTCCGTCCAGGCATGACGGCTACCGTAGACATTATCACCCAAAGGAAAGATAATGTACTTTCTGTTCCATTAGCAGCAGTAACTACAAGAGACGATAGGGTGACAGAAAGCCCAGATGGCTCTTCCAGATCAAAAGAACTAGTATTTGTAATGGAAGAGGGTAAGGCCAAAATCATTGAAATAAAAACAGGTATTTCAGATTTTGACAATATCGAAGTGTTGGAGGGCTTGTCCGAAGGTCAAGAGATTGTTTCAGGTCCTTATTTTATCGTAAGCAGACAGTTGAAAGATGGAGATGCCATTAAGGTCAGCAATCCTGAAAAGAAAAATTAATCTACAGAAGTCCCGCGTTTCCCACGTTGTCACGCGTTTCCGGACGCGGGACCAATAATCCCTGAGTCTCCGAACTCAGACATTAAAAACTGAGCTGAAAGCTCAACATCCAGCAGTCCAGCGTTAAAAACGCAGGACAACAGGACCGCATACTATCCAAAAAACCGGCAATTAAAACGGCATTCGTCTAAGTTGTCACGCGTTTCCGAACGCGGGACCAATAATCCCTGAGTCTCCGAACTCAGACATTAAAAACTGAGCTGAAAGCTCAACATCCAGCAGTCCAGCGTTAAAAACCCAGGACAACAGCACCGCATACTATCCAAAATACCGGCAATTAAAACAACTATCGTCTACGTTGTCACACGTTTCCGAACGCGGGACCAATAATCCCTTAATTCCGAAGTCAGATATTAAAAACTGAGCTGAAAGCTCAACATTCAGCAGTCCAGAGTTGAAAACTCCGGACAACAGAACCGCTTACCAGTCCTTTAAAGCCTGATAAACCAAATGGACAGGCAGGCCCATCACCGTATAAAAGGATCCCTCTAATCTTTTCACCCCTATATATCCTATCCATTCCTGTATGCCATAAGCCCCGGCTTTGTCAAAGGGTCTAAAATTATCAATATAAAAATCAATCTCTTCTTGAGATAAAGGCTTGAAAAATACGGATGCCTCATCTTGTAAGGTAATGGATTTGGTGTTGGACAGAAGGGTGATTCCTGTACTGACTTTATGTTGCTTTGCGGATAAATCCGTCAGCATTTTCCTGGCCTCTTCCGCATTTTCTGGCTTACCCAAAATCTTCCCTTCCAAAATCACAACGGTATCAGAAGTCAAAACGATTTCATCATCTGCCAACTCTCCCAAAAAAGCTTTTGCTTTCTTTTCTGAAAGAAACGCCGACACCTTACTTGCTGACATTGTCTCTGGAAAATCCTCGGGGGTTTCCTTTGTTCGGACTTCAAAATCCACACATAAACCTTTTAGCAGTTCCTGTCTTCTGGGGGACTTGGAAGCTAAAATCAGCTGATTTCCCTTCAAATTGATCATGACAAAAAGGCTTCATATGGAAATCTAAACTCTGACTCCTCAATTGAGCCAAAAAGTAGGCCGGATAAGGCTTTAGGATAGAAATAGGTAGATTTTTGTGGCATGGTGTACCCGCTTTTGCATACTTCCAACACCTGTTTCATGGATACATCTTTTGTAATTACAGCAAAAGAGGCCAGCCCTGTTTCAACTTTAGAGAGACAGCGATGCATATTTCTTTCGTATTCAATATGTTCCGAAAATCGCTGCTCTTCCATAGGGATACCCAGCACCTTATCAATAAAGAAATAATGGAGCACCATCAAATCCACATCTTTTAAGACATTGGGGATATCAAGTTCCATTTCAAGGATTTTTTCTGGCTTTAACCTGATCTTGTAGGCATTTTCTGAAAATACCAAGCCAAAAGCCCATTGTTTTTGCAGTATCAATTCAGAGATTTCTTCCACATCATCCAGTTTTTTGACAATAAAGTCAGTGGATAATCGGGCTACTATTTCCTTTTCTTCTATATGAATCTGATTAAATAGCCTATGGGTTGGCAAGATCCTTAAATTGTTGGTCAAAGCATTGGTGAAATACATCATATGGAAATTATACCCTTCCATACCTGAATGTTCCGGATTGGACCTTTCCATTTCCTTTCGGTAGACTATGGCACCTTCATAGCGGTGGTGCCCATCTGCCAAAATGATTTTTTTACCGGCCATAACCTGGAGAAATTGATTGATTGTAGGCACATCCTGAATGACGGCCAGGACTTCCCTTACTCCCTGATAGTCCTCCAGTTCATAAATCGGATCTTCAATCGCAGCATCCATGAGGGGTTCCAACACTTGCATGGCATCTTCATAAAGCCCATGGGTCGGACTGGGTTGGAACTGTGTAGCCCTGAGCAGATCAATCCTGTCGTTCACTGCCTTGGCAATGGTGTTTTCATGGCGAAGCACTACCCCCTCTTCCCAGTCATAAGCCCTAATTTGGGCTATAAAGCCTTTTCTACAAGATTCTTGCTCCTGGCCGGGAAACTTAAAATACTGGTAATACACATAAATACCAGGAATTTGATCCTGTACTATCACCTCTTTTTGCTTCCACTCCTCCAACAATTGCTGGGCCTGCAAAGAAGGATTCCCTCCAAGGGGAACAGAGAGGTGAATGCTGTTAAAAGGCCTGTTATAAAGTGCTTCCCGCTGCTTGGAAGACACCACATCAAAGAGCGGTGAGGTCAGTGCTTCAATATTATCTGCCAAGCGCTCATGATACCTCCATGCCTTGATTGGAAGGATTTCTGCCATTAAATCAATCTATTTTTCCAGTTTGTCCTAGGATTGCTGATCCCATTCTGTCCAGAAACCCGCTTCAAACCATATTTTTTCTTTTCCAATATATCTACTGCCAATGAAGCCAATAATTCCAATTCCGACTCCTCCCACTTTACGTCCAGCTTTTCCGGACTGAAATACTTTTCTACAAACTTCGTATCGAAATCCCCACTTGTAAATGCCTCATGTTCCAATACAAAGGCACAGAATGTCAAGGTCGTCTCTATTCCTGTAATCTGATAATCAGCTATGGCCCGAAGCATTTTTTGAATGGCCCTATCCCTGTCTTCATCATGAACAATCAGTTTGGCAATCATCGGGTCATAATAGATAGGTATATCCATGCCTTCTTCAAAGCCATCATCTACCCTGATTCCGGAACCTTGCGGGCGTACATAAGTCACTAACTTACCTATATCAGGAAGGAAATTATTTTTTGGATCTTCTGCGTACACCCTGACCTCTAAAGAATGTCCGTTAATCTTCAAATCCTCTTGAGCAAAGGACAAGGGCTTACCTTCCGCTATTAAAATCTGCTCTTTGACCAAATCCTTGCCGGTAATCATTTCCGTCACCGGATGCTCTACCTGTAGCCTGGTATTCATTTCCAGGAAATAAAAATTCAGCTCTTCATCCACTATAAATTCCACTGTTCCGGCCCCATAATAATTACAGGCTTTGGCTACTTTGACAGCAGCCTCTCCCATAGCTTTCCTCATAGCTGGAGAAACTACCGATGAAGGTGCCTCTTCGATTACTTTTTGGTGTCTTCTCTGTACAGAGCATTCCCTTTCAAACAAATAAACAATATTGCCATGAATATCTCCCAGTACCTGAATTTCAATATGTCTTGGCGAAGTAATGTATTTTTCAATAAAAACTGCCCCATCACCGAAGGCAGATTGTGCTTCAGAAATGGCCCGTTGCATTTGCTCTTCAAATTCCCCTTCGTATTTGACAATCCGCATCCCTTTGCCTCCACCTCCGGCACTGGCCTTGATCAAAATAGGGTATCCAATTTCTTCCGCCTTTATTTTGGCTGTCTGAATATCAGTGATTGCTTCATCCGTTCCCGGCACCATCGGAATTCCATACTTGGCCACGGCATTCTTTGCTGCCAATTTGCTACCCATTACTTCAATGGATGCCGGGGAAGGACCAACAAAAATAATCCCTGCATCAGTCACCTTTTTTGCAAAATCTGCATTTTCAGACAGAAAACCGTAGCCTGGGTGAATGGCATCCACTTCGAGTTCCTTGCAGGCATCGATAATTTTATCTGCCAAAAGATAAGATTGGTTGGAGGGTGGGGGGCCAAGGCATACCGCTTCATCCGCAAACTTGACATGTGGAGAATTTCTATCCGCTTCACTGTAAACAGCCACTGTCCTGATTCCCATCTCTTTAGCAGTTCGCATGATCCTTAAACTGATCTCACCACGGTTAGCCACTAAAAGCTTATTGATTTTTTGCATATTTGGGTCTGATAATTGTCAAAAAGGCTTAACCCACGAAGTAAATAAAATTAAACGAGGAACTAAAAGAAAATTTGAAAAGCCGCTTCATTTTTGCAAGGATGGACAAATTATATTACTTTTGGCGAGTTTTAAGGTATAGCCCTTAAATAAAAAAATGTACAATTAAATAGCATAAGACATTGGACTTATTCGAAAAATTACGCACCAATTTAGGACCTTTAGGAAAGCATTCAGAGTTATCTGAAGGGTATTTTGCTTTTCCAAAATTAGAAGGAGAAATAGCTCCAAGAATGAAATTCAAAGGCAAGGAGGTTTTGACTTGGAGCTTGAATAATTACTTGGGACTGGCCAACCATCCTGAAATAAGGAAAGCCGATGCAGAGGCTGCAGCCAAATGGGGGGCAGCATACCCTATGGGCGCAAGAATGATGTCCGGTCAGACCGATCTTCATGAACAATTGGAACGCGAACTGGCTGAATTTGTAGGCAAAGAAAGTGCTTACCTTTTGAATTACGGCTATCAGGGTATCATGTCTGCCATAGACTCCCTTTTAGACAGGAAAGATGTCGTGGTTTATGATAGCGAATGTCATGCCTGTATAATTGATGCCTTAAGAATGCACCTGGGCAAACGTTTTGTGTTCCCGCATAACGATATTGAAAGTTGTGAAAAACAGCTTCAAAGAGCAACCAAACTTGCGGAAGAAACAGGTGGCGGTATTCTTTTGATCACTGAAGGTGTCTTCGGAATGACCGGTGACCAAGGCAAGTTGGCAGAAATAGTAAAACTAAAAGAAAAATACCAGTTCAGACTATTGGTGGATGATGCCCATGGCTTTGGAACAATGGGTAAGACCGGTGCCGGAACGGGTGAAGAGCAGGGCGTACAGGATCAAATCGACCTTTATTTCTCTACATTCGCCAAATCAATGGCATCAATTGGGGCATTTATTGCCGGTGATGCCGGTGTTATCCTGTATTTGAAATATAACATGAGGTCGCAGATTTTTGCCAAATCACTGCCCATGTTACTGGTAGAAGGAGCACTGAAGCGGTTGGAATTATTGAGGACACAACCGCAACTTAAAGACAACCTCTGGAAAATTGTCAATGCCTTGAAATCAGGTCTTCAAGAAAAGGGTTTTAGCACAGGAAAGTCCAATTCCCCTGTAACCCCCGTTGTCTTAAATGGTACGGTAGGAGAAGCTGCAACCCTCAGTAAAGACTTAAGAGAGAATTATAGCATCTTCTGTTCAGTGGTTATTTATCCTGTTATTCCTAAAGGAATGATTATCCTTAGGCTTATCCCGACAGCAGTACATACCTTGGAAGATGTATCAGAAACCATAGCTGCTTTTGAGGCGGTTAAAGACAAGCTTGTGAGTGGTTATTATAGAAACACAGAACTTGCCATGTCATTTGGTGAATAAAAACATGGAAAAAACAGGTCAGATTGTTGTTTTATAAACATTTTGACTATATTGAACGAAAAATTAAACTTATCATCAACCTAAAAATTAACTTTTGATTATGAGCAGATTTGACGAAATTAAAAATCTTGTGATGGGTTTGGAAGCTGACTTTGACAAGTTCTACAGCAAAGGGAACCAAGCAGCTGGAACCAGAGTAAGAAAAGGTATGCAAGACCTTAAGACTATGGCTCAGGACATCCGTAAAGAAGTTCAGGACAAGAAAAACGCTGGATGATTCCAACGAAATCTAAATAAAAAAGGTGGTCTTAAAGACCACTTTTTTTATTTTAGGCCTTCGTCTTCAATTCTTCATAGAACGTAACATCGGGCGCAAGCCTTAATTGGCCAAAATCTATTTTCGTTGAAATCTGTGTAATTCCTGCCCGCAGGCAGGCGGGCGTGGACCAAAAGGGTATGGACCAAACAACCGAAAGTGGATTAAAGTATTTTTGTCCACAAATTACACCAATTACACGAAGGGAAATGTGGTAGCATGGAAATCAACCGGCTGACTGCAGCCCAAAGCCGTCATACAAAAATTATAACGAATGAAAGACTTCGTCTTGATTTCTCCACTGAAAGTAACATCAGGCACTAGCCTCAATTGGCTAAAATCTATTTCCGTGGAAATTCGCGTAATTTCTGCCCGCAGGCAGGCGGGCGTGGACTAAAAGGCGGGCGTGGACTAAAAGGCGGGCGTGGACTAAAAGAACGATTTAAATCAGGTTGTAATCTGTTTAAATTGAACCACCTAATCAAATTACTATACGTTTAAACTCTAAAGACTTGGAGCCAAAATTGACTAAAATACCTAACTTCATTTTGGTCGCTTTTAAATAGTTTAAAACCTGTGCCGTATGATCTGAACTTAATTCCGACAAAGCCTTAATCTCTAAAATTATTTTACCGTAACAGATAAAATCAGCAGAATATAATACAGATAATTCGGTGTCTTTGTAGTAAATGGGAAGCTTATATTCTTTAACAAAATCAATTTTTCTTTTTAAAAATTCAATCTGTAGTGCTTCATGATAAACTTTTTCTAAAAACCCGTGGCCAAGCGTTCTATGGACTTCCATTGCCGCACCAATAATTTGAAAAGACTCATTTTTGTAATAGACCAACATAATTATTCAAAAAAACCAACTACAAAATATAAGAATAAAATTACAAACTTAATGACATGAATGTCTCAAAATTTGAATTATTCCGATAATCTATAACCGCAAAAAAGACTTCCTCTTAAATTCTCCACTGAACGTAACATCAGGCGCTAGCCTTAATTGGCCGAAATCCTTTTCCGTGGAAATCCGTGTAATTCGTGGACTAAAAGGCGGGCGTGGACCAAAAGGGTATGGACCAAACAACCGAAAGTGGATTAAAGTATTTTTGTCCACGAATTACACCAAT
>Ga0213835_100465_pt1 | contig 38765 bp, 40 predicted proteins | sample SWPATP01_FD_160576 | JGI IMG/M metagenome (GOLD analysis project Ga0213835, IMG submission 160576) | Coastal seawater microbial communities from Marineland, Florida, United States - SWPA TP0 #1 | ecosystem: Environmental > Aquatic > Marine > Coastal | place: USA: Florida | collected 2016-08-05
AAGGACGATCTCCAGCGCCGGCGCGTCGGGCCAGCGTGACGCAAGCTCGCGCACGAGGGCACGCCATCCGTCGCCCCCCGCCATCAGCCGGGCAAGCGCGAACTCGGTCATCCTGTCGATCCGGTCCAAGTCGTTTCCCGCTTTCGGGCACACGGCCCGCAGTGTGACCTCGAACCCTGAACATGCGGCAAACGACCGATCGCCCGTCGCAGCACCCCAGATACCGGGAGGTCGGGACGAATGCCGCCATCGACAAGCCCCCGCAGGCGGTCCGGCGCGGTTTGCCGCCGATCCTGCCGCCCGACGAGGCGGATCATCCTTGAACCCCCGGTACCCTCTCGGGTAACGCTCGCGGCATTGCTGCCGGTCGCTTGCACGCAACGCCATCGCGCACGCCATGAACGGGCCCGCTTCGATGACAGGCATGGACATTACCGCACCGACCGTCACCAACAGTCCGGCGCGCCACGACAAGGCCGTCTACATGTGCGTGGACCGGGCGTTCTTTCCTTATGCCCTGTTTCTGGCCAACCAGATCGCGACCGCGTGGCCCGCGCGCACCTTCGATATCGTCATCGCCTCCACCGCCCCGCTGCCCGAGCATCCGTTGTTCGATGCGCTCGGGCTGCGCCGGGCGGTGATCGACATCGGGCATCTGCGCGACAAGGTCTTTGTCGATCAGCGGATTCCGCTGGCAGCCTATCTGCGCATCCTGTTCCCGCGCGCCCTTCGGGACGACTATCGCCGCGTGCTGTATCTTGATGCCGATGTCTTCTACCAGCGGGGCGACCTGCCACGCCTTCTGGACCTCGACATGACGGGCAAGCCCGTCGCCGCCGTCCGCGACCTGCCGCAAATCCGCAAGCCGCTGCGGACGAATGTGGACATGGAAACCGCCGGCGAGTTCCATTTCAAGTATCTCAACTCGGGCGTGCTGCTGATCGACACGCCGGCCTATCTGACCGCAGGCGTCGACGACACCGCCTTCGCGCATGCACGGCGCCTCGGCGAAAAGCTGACCGCCCATGACCAGAGCGCCCTGAACCTCGCCCTGCGCGGCGACTGGCTGGAGCTGAACCCGGTGTGGAACTACATCTATACCCACCAGACGATGTATTTCGCCGGGTTCTTCGACGTCTGCTTCTATCATTTCTGCGGCCGCAGAAAGCCGTTCAAGGGCAAGTACGGCGGCTTTGCCCGGCGCTTTACCGAGCCCTACCGGCGGTTCTTCACCGAACACTGGCCGGACGCCCTGCCGCAGATGCAGGACGGCCTGCAGGTCGATCGCAAGGCGTGGCTGCACCGGGGGGTGATGCTGTTCCACGCCGCGAATTTCCGGCGCTACATGCGCTTCGAGGATGACTGGCGCAGCGACTTCGACACCCGCTAGCGGCCCTCTGCGACCGGATTGCCCGGCCGTCCGGCTTGACGGGAAAACAACCTTGAACCCGCGCGGCCGTGTCGGGTAACCCTCGGGATACCGTCGCCCTTGGCATGCATGCCACGCCGGCGCACGGGCCGCGAAGGGGTCTGCCGTGATGACAGGCATCGACGTTGCCGCCCCGATCGCGGCCCACCGACCGGCCCGTCACGACCGGGCCGTGCTGATGTGCGTGGACCGCGGGTTCTTTCCCTATGCCCTGTTCCTGGCGCACCAGATCGCGACCGCCTGGCCCGCGCGGGACTTCGACATCGTCATCGCCGCGTCCGAGCCGCTGCTCGGGCATCCGCTGATCGACGCGCTGGACCTGCGCAGGGTTGCGATCGATATCGCGGATCTGCGCCAAGGCCTCCTTGCCGATCCGCGCATGCCGGTCGCGACCTACCTGCGCTTGCTGGTCCCGCGCGCGCTGCGCGACGATTACCGCCGGATTCTCTACCTTGACTCCGACGTGTTCTATCAGCGGGGCGACCTGTCGCGGCTGCTCGACCTCGAGATGCAGGGCAAGGCGGTTGCGGCCGTGCGCGACCTGCCGCAGATCCGCGATCCGTCGCAGACCAGCCAGGACATGCGCGAACTGGACCAGCCGCACTTCAAGTATTTCAATGCCGGCGTCCTGCTTCTTGACGTTGACGCATTCCTCGAGGCGGCCGTCGATCACCGGGCCTTCGCAGCAGTTGCCCGGCACGGTCTCAAACTGGGAATGCATGACCAGAGCGCCATGAACCTCGTGCTGCGCGGCGACTGGCTGGAGCTCAGCCCGGTGTGGAACTTCCTCTATGTTCACAAGAACATGTATTTTTCCGGGTTCTTCGACGTCTGCTTCTTCCACTTCTGCGGAAAGCGCAAACCGTTCCGAAGCGGCTACGGCGGCTTTGCCCGCCGCTTTACCGAGCCGTACAGGCGCTTCCTGTCCGAGCACTGGCCCGAGGCGGCCGGCGAGGTGCAGGACGGCCTGCAGGTCGACAGCAAGGCGTGGCTGCACCGGGGGGTGATGCTGTTCCACGCCGCGAATTTCCGGCGCTACATGCGCTTCGAGGACGACTGGCGCAGTGACTTCGACACCCGCTAGCCCCGAGACCGACGCCGCCGACGCGCGGGCGCCCGTGGCGGCCCTGACCATGTTGCGCGACGACGCGGTCTTTCTGCGCATATGGGTGCGCCATCATGCGGCCGCCTTCGGTGCGGAGAACCTGTTCGTGATCCTCGACGGCCAGGACCAGACCGTGCCGCCGGGCCTGGGCCCCGTCAACGTGATCCGGGTGCCGCATGTGCCGTCCGACCGTACCCGGGGCGACCGGGCGCGGGCGCGGCTGCTGTCGCAGGTGGCGTCCGGGCTGCTGCTGCACTATCGCCGGGTCGTGGCCAGCGACGTCGATGAACTGCTGTGCCTTGATCCGCGCGCCGGCGACAGCTTGTCGGCCTATCTTCTGGCGGGTATGCGGCATGCGGCGGTGTCGGCGGTCGGGCTGGACGTCGGCGAGCACCCCGACCACGAGGCGGCACTGGATTTCGACGCGCCGGTGCTGCGCCAGCGGGCACATGCCCGGCTGTCATCCCGCTATACCAAGCCGGTGGTCTGCCGGCGGCCCGTGCGCTGGGGCAGCGGTTTGCACCGGGTCAAGGGCCGGGGGCTGCACATCGATCCGAACCTGCTTTTGTTTCACATCGGGCTGGTCGATCGGGACCTGGCCGCGGCCAAGGCCGGGCGGGCGGGCCTGCGCGCCAGCGGCTGGGAGGCGCATTTCGAGCGCCGGTTCGAACTTTACGACGCGATGCGCCGGTATCGGGCGCAGGATTTCGACGCGCTGATGCCGCGCGCGCTGGCCCGGATGCGCTGGCTGCGGCCGATCTATGCCCTGAACAAGCCGGGCACCCTGCCCGCCGACATGATCGTGCGCCTTCCCGAGCGGCTGCGCGGACTGTTCTGAGCGGCGCCGTCGCGCAGCCCGCACCGACGCGACACGCCGGGTCTTTTTCCCGCCCGCACCCCGGGATAAGTCGCCGCCATGCGACAGACGTTGCTCCAGCACTACGAAGCGCAGGTGCGCGAGGGCCGCGTGCAGCCCGATCCCGCGCAGCGGGCGGCGCTGGAACGGCTCGAGGTGTTGCGCGCCGCGCTGGAGGCGGTCCCGGACCGCGGCAGCGGCCTACTCGGCCTGCTGGGGCGACGCAAGCCGGCGGCGGGGCCGGGCGGCGTCTACCTTTGGGGAGAGGTCGGGCGCGGCAAGTCGATGCTGATGGACCTGTTCGTCGACGCCGTCGCGGTGACGGGCAAGCGGCGGGTGCATTTCCACGCCTTCATGCAGGAGGTCCACGCCGGCATGCACGCCGCCCGAAAGCGCGGCACCGACGATGCGCTTGCCCCGGTCGCAAAGGCGCTGGGCGACGGGTTGCGCCTGCTGTGCCTGGACGAGATGCAGATCACCGACATCACCGACGCGATGGTCGTCGGGCGGCTGTTCGAGATGCTTTTCGCGGCGGGGGTGACGGTCGTGACCACCTCGAACCGTCCGCCGCGCGATCTCTACAAGGACGGGCTGAACCGGGCGCTGTTCCTGCCCTTCATCGCGCTGATCGAGGCGCGGCTGGAGGTGATCGAACTGCGCGCCGCGACCGATTACCGGCAGGACCGGCTGACGGGTCGACCGGTCTATTTCCACCCGGCCGACGGGGCGGCGCGGGCGGCAATGGATGCGCTGTGGTCCGACCTGACGGCCGACAGCCCGATGCAAGCCCTGCGCCTGTCCGTGCAGGGCCGGACGGTGGAACTGCCGCGGGCCGCGGCGGGCGTGGCGCGTGCCGGGTTCTGGGACCTGTGCGGCCGGGCCCTGGGGCCGGCGGACTACCTCGCGCTGGCGGGCGCCGTCCGGGTTCTGATGATCGACGACATCCCCCGCCTCACGCGCGCCAACTTCAACGAGGCACGGCGTTTCGTCACCCTGATCGACGCGCTTTACGAGGCCCGCGTGCGGCTGATCGCCAGCGCCGCCGACACGCCCGAGCGGCTGTATCTGGAGGGCGAAGGCGCGTTCGAGTTCGCCCGCACCGCAAGCCGGCTGCGCGAGATGCAGGCGGCCGACTGGGCCGAGGGTGGCGATAGCCCCCTTGATGCGGGCCGCGCCCAAGGTTAAGCGGACGCGTCGCCGCGCCTGCTTGCGCGCGACCAAGTCTCCGCAACCTTGTCAAAACGGAACCTGACATGACCCGCTCCCTTCTGCCCGGCATCCTTGCGATGGCCGCGATCGTCGTGGCCTCCAACATCGGGGTGCAGTTCCTGCTCGGCCCCTGGCTGACTTGGGGCGCGCTGACCTATCCGCTGGCGTTCCTCGTCAACGACCTGACCAACCGCCTTTATGGACCCACCGCCGCGCGCAAGGTGGTCTGGGCGGGCTTTGCCACCGGCGTGGCCTGTTCGCTGATCGCGGCCGGGTTCGACGCGACCACGCTGCGTATCGCCATCGGCTCGGGCCTTGCCTTCCTGACCGCGCAGCTTCTGGACGTTGCGATCTTCGACCGGCTGCGCGACCGCACCTGGTGGAAGGCGCCGCTGGCCTCGACGCTGGTCGGCTCCACCGTCGATACCGCGCTGTTCTTCACCATCGCGTTTTCGGCCTCGCTGGCGTTCATCCACCCCGCCGACGACGTGTCCTGGGCGGCCGAGGTGCTACCGCTGCTGGGTTTCGGGCCGCAAGCGCCGCTGTGGATCAGCCTGGCCGTCGCCGACTGGGGCGTGAAGCTGGCGCTGGCACTGCTGGCCCTTGCCCCTTTTCGCGCCGCAATCGCGATTTCCGTGCGGCGGCCCGCATAAAACATCTTGCGTTTTGCCGGACCTGTGCCACCATCACTGGGACAGCAACGCAACGAAAGGAGGTGGTCCAGTGTCTAGAGTGATGTTGGAGAGTGGTGTCGGGACAGCCGTGAGGGCCGCGTCCTGAGGGCAGCCCCGATGGACCAACCCCGCGGTTGGGCCGAAGGTTCTCGATCCTGACCGGCCCACCTCCGAAAGCTCGTCTGGGCCGTTCCGCTTGCCGGAACGGCCCTTTCGATTTTTCACGCCCCGATCACGGCTGCGTTGATGCGGGTTGATTGCCGACCCTGCTGCGTTCATTCCTGCCATACCCCCCACGGAGTGCCGCCCATGCCCCGCTTCCTGCGATCCCTCGTCGCCGTCATCGCGTTCGTTTGCCTCGCCCTGCCGGCCGCCGCCCTCGACCCGCGCGCCGGTGTGCACGGCTTCACGCTCGACAACGGGCTCGAGGTGGTGGTGATCGAGGACGCGCGCAGCCCCGCCGTCACGCACATGCTGTGGTATCGCGCCGGCGCCGCGGACGAGCCGCCGGGCATTTCGGGAATCGCGCATTTCCTCGAACACCTGATGTTCAAGGGCACCGACAGCCGCGCCCCAGGCGAGTTCTCGGCTATCGTCGAGGCGCAGGGCGGGCGCGACAACGCCTTCACCAGCTGGGATTACACCGCCTATTTCCAGCGCGTTGCCGCCGACCGCCTCGGCCTGATGATGGAGTTGGAAGCCGACCGGATGGCCAACCTGTCCTTCACCGACGCCGAATGGCTGCCCGAGCGCGACGTGATCCTGGAAGAGCGCGGGCAGGTCGTGGAAAGCCGCGCGGGATCGGTGTTCAACGAGATCATGCGCGCGGCGCTGTTCAAGAACCACCGCTACGGCATCCCGATCATCGGCTGGCGGCACGAGATGGAGGGGCTGACCGGCGATCACGCGATGGACTTCTACCGCGCCCATTACGGCCCCAACAACGCCGTCCTTGTGGTCGCCGGGGGCGTGACGGTCGACGAGGTGCGCGCGCTGGCCGAGGCGCACTACGGCCCGATCCCGCCCAACCCCGTCGTCGTGCCGCGCAACCGCCCCGTGGAGCCGCCGCACCTGGCCGAACGGCGGATCATCCGCGAGGACGCGCGCGTGGCGCAACCTTATGTCCTGCGCCAGTATCTCGCCCCTGCGCGGCGGCCCGGCGACCAGCGCGAAGCCGCCGCCCTGGTGCTGCTGGCCGAGTTGCTGGGCGGCAGCCCGCGCACCTCGTTCTTTGCCGAGCAACTGCTGTTCGCCGAGCCCGCCCTGGCCCTGTCGGCCTCGGCCTTCTACAGCCCGATCTGGCTGGATCACGGCACCTTCGGGCTGTCGATCGTGCCGGCCGAGGGCGTGACGCTGCAAGAGGCCGAGGATGCGATGGACGCCGCCGTCGCCGACTTTCTTCGGGCCGGCGTGGACCCCGACCGGCTGGAAGTGATCCGTGCCCGCATCCGCGCCTCGGAAATCTATGCGATGGACGACGTGCAGGGCCGCGCCCGGCGGATCGGGGCGGCCATGACCTCGGGCCTGACGCTGGAGGACGAACTCGCCTGGTCGGAAATCCTGATGTCGGTCACCGCCGACGAAGTGATGGAGGCCGCCGCCGGCATCTTCGACCGCAACCGCGCGGTGACCGGCTGGCTGATGGCACCGGGCGGCGATGTCGCGCCGCGCAGCACCGGCCCGGCGCGGGTCGAACTTCCTTCCGAGCAGGTGTCGCAATGATCCGTGTCCTTGTCCCCCTCGCCCTGGCGCTGGTCGCCGCCCTGCCCCTGCGCGCGCAGGTCGCGGTGCAGGAAATCACCTCGCCCGGCGGCATCGACGCCTGGCTGGTGGAGGAACGCTCGATCCCCTTCGTCGCGCTCGAGCTGTCGTTTCGCGGCGGCGCCGTGCTTGACCCGGAGGGGCTGGAAGGCGTCACCTCGCTGATGGCGTCGATGCTGTCCGAGGGGGCGGGCGAGCTTGACAGCCGCGCCTTCGCCGCACGGTCCGAGGCGCTGGCGACAAGCTTTCGGTTCAGCGCCGGTCAGGACACAATGACGATTTCGGCCAGCATGCTGACCGAGAACCGCGACGAGGCCGCAGCCCTGTTGCGCCTCGCGCTGGCCGAGCCGCGCTTTGACGCCGACGCGCTGGAGCGGCTGCGCGCCCGCGCGATCTCGGGCGCGCGGTCGGACGAGCGCAACCCCTCGGCCATTGCCGGGCGGGCCTTCGCGGCGCTGTTCTACGACGGCCACCCCTATGCGCTGCGCCCTGACGGCACGGTCGAATCGCTGGGGGCGATCACGCGCGACGACCTGATCGCCCAGCGCGACCGGGTCATGGCCCGCGACAGGCTGCACGTGGCCGCCGTGGGCGACATCGACGCCGAAGAACTGGGTGCCTTGCTGGATTACCTGCTCGGCTGGCTGCCCGAGACCGGCGCCCCCCTGCCCCGGCATGCCGAGGCGGTGCTGCGGCCCGGCCTGACCGTGATCGACTTCGACGGGCCGCAGTCGGTCGTGCTGTTCGGCCACGCCGGCATCGCCCGGCAGGACGAGGATTTCCTGCCCGCCTTCGTGATGATGGAAGCCTTCGGGGGCGGCCGCTTCGGCACGCGGCTGATGCGCGAGGTGCGCGTGGCGCGCGGCCTGACCTACGGGATCGGCGCCTACCTCGTCTCGCGCACCTTCGGCGAGACGGTGCGCGGCCAATTCTCGACAGACAACGCGCGGGTCGCCGAGGCGATCGCGGCGGTGCGGGCGGAATGGGCGCGCATGGCCGAGGCCGGGCTGTCCGAAGACGAGCTTGCCGACATCCAGACCTATCTGACCGGAGCGTATCCGCTGCGCTTCGACGGCAACGCCAACATCGCGGGCATCCTGGTCGGGATGCAGTTGCAGGGGCTGCCTGCCGACTACATGACCTACCGCAACGATCTGGTCGACGCCTTGACGGTGGACGAGATCGCGGCCATCGCCGCGCGGGTGCTCGACCCCGAGGCGCTGCATTTCGTGGTGGTCGGCCGGCCCGTGGGCCTCGATACCGGGAACTGACGAAACCTATTCGCGCAGGACGAACGGAAAGGTTGCGCTGCGGCCGGGGACGGTGACCGACAGCTCCCACCGGCCCGGCGCGGTGAACTGGCCGGTGGCGAGGTGCGCGCCGTCCTCCAGCACCGAGACACTGGCGACCACCGGCGCGCCGCCGCTGCCGACCGGACGCAGGGCGACGGTCGGCAGGTCCGGTGCGGCGCCGGCCACCAGGGCCTGAATGCGAAACGTGCCGTCGGTTTCCAGCCGGACCGCAAGGCCCGCCTCGGGGCCGAGATTGATCGGCACCCGGGGCGACAGGATCGGCAGCGGTTCGCGAACGAACAGCCCCACAGCGGCCAGCACCCCGATGAAGCCCACCAGCGCCACCAGAAGACCGATCGCGATCAACCGTATGGACACCGGCGGCTCCTTTGCGGGGCCCGGAAGCCGTCAGGCTGCGCGGGCAAGGTTGCGCAGCACGTAGTGCAGCACGCCGCCGTTCTCCACATATTCCTTCTCGACGGCGGTATCGATCCGGCAGCGCAGGGTGATCGTCGTGGTGCTGCCGTCGGCCCGGGTGATGGTGCAGGGCACCTCGGACAGCGGCTTGAGGTCGCCGGCAAGGCCAGCGATGTCGAACCGCTCGTCACCCTCAAGACCCAGCGAGGCGCGGGTGTCGCCGCCGGTGAACTCGAACGGGATGACGCCCATGCCCACAAGGTTCGAGCGGTGGATACGCTCGAAGCTTTCGGCGATCACCGCCTTGACCCCCAGAAGCGCGGCGCCCTTGGCCGCCCAGTCGCGCGACGAGCCGGCGCCGTATTCCTTGCCGCCGATCACCACCAGCGGCACGTCCTGCGCCTGCCAGGCCATCGCCGCCTCGAAGATCGACGTCTGCTTCCCGTCCGGCCCGAGGGTATAGCCGCCCTCGACCCCGTCCAGCATCTCGTTGCGGATGCGGATGTTGGCGAAGGTACCGCGCATCATCACCTCGTGGTTGCCGCGGCGCGAGCCGTAGGAGTTGAACTCGCGCACGGGCACCTGCCGCTCGATCAGGTAGCGGCCCGCCGGGGTGGTGTCGCGGAAGCTGCCGGCGGGGCTGATGTGGTCGGTGGTCACCATGTCACCGAGAATGGCGAGCACGCGCGCGCCGTGCAGGTCCGAGATCACGCCCGGCTCGTGCCCCATTCCGCGGAAGTAGGGCGGGTTCTGCACATAGGTCGACGACGGCGGCCAGTCGTAGGTCTCGCTGTCGGTGGTTTCGACCGCCTGCCACTTGTCGTCGCCCTTGAAGACGTCGGCGTATTTCCGCAGGAACGCCTCGCGCGTCACGGTGCGCTCGACCAGTTCGGCCACCTCGGCCGTGGTCGGCCAGATGTCCTTGAGGTAGACGGGGTTGCCGTCACGGTCGGTGCCAAGCGGCTCGGTCGTCAGGTCGATGTTCATGTCGCCGGCGATGGCATAGGCCACCACCAGGGGCGGGCTGGCAAGGTAGTTGGCGCGCACGTCGGGGCTGATGCGCCCCTCGAAGTTGCGGTTGCCCGACAGCACCGACACGGCGATCAGGTCGTTGTCGTGGATCGCCTTCGAGATCTCGGGCTGCAGCGGCCCGGAATTGCCGATGCAGGTGGTGCAGCCATAGCCCACGAGGTTGAAGCCGATCGCGTCGAGATCCTCCTGCAGGCCGGCGGCCTCCAGATACTCGCTCACCACCTGGGAACCGGGCGCGAGCGAGGTCTTGACCCAGGGCTTGCGGTTCAGCCCGAGCGCGCGGGCCTTGCGCGCCACCAGCCCCGCGCCGATCATCACGTAGGGGTTCGAGGTGTTGGTGCAGGAGGTGATCGAGGCGATCACGATCGAGCCGTCGCGCAGGGCATAGTCCTGCCCCTCGACCGCGGTCGACTTGCGCGGATCGTTCGCGGCCGACGGGGCCGGACCTTCGGAGGCCATCGCGGCGGCGTCGGCGGTGGCGTCGGTGCCGCGGTATTCGTTGACCACATCCAGGAACGAGGCCGCCGCCTGCGTCAGCGGCCGGTGGTCCTGCGGACGCTTCGGCCCGGACACGGCCGGCACGACGCTGCCCATGTCCAGTTCCAGCGTGTCGCTGTAGATCGGGTCGTAGTCCGGCCCGCGCCACATGCCCTGCGCCTTGGCGTAGGCCTCGACCAGCGCGACGCGGTCCTCGTCGCGCCCGGTCTGGCGCAGGTAGCGCAGGGTTTCGTCATCCACCGGGAAGAAGCCGCAGGTGGCGCCGTACTCGGGCGCCATGTTGGCGATCGTCGCCCGGTCGGCCAGCGGCAGCCGGTCGAGGCCCGGCCCGTAGAACTCCACGAACTTGCCGACCACGCCCTTCTTGCGCAGCATCTGCACGACCTTGAGCACCAGATCGGTCGCGGTGGTGCCCTCGACCATGGCGCCGGTCAGCTTGAAGCCCACGACTTCGGGGATCAGCATCGACACGGGCTGGCCCAGCATCGCCGCCTCGGCCTCGATGCCGCCCACGCCCCAGCCCAGCACGGCAAGGCCGTTGACCATGGTGGTGTGGCTGTCGGTGCCCACCAGCGTGTCGGGATAGGCCACGGTCGCGCCGTCCTGGTCGGTGTCGGTCCAGACGGCCTGGGACAGGTATTCAAGGTTGACCTGATGGCAGATGCCGGTTCCGGGCGGGACCACGCGGAAGTTGCGGAACGCCTTCTGCCCCCATTTCAGGAAGGTGTAGCGCTCCATGTTGCGCTCGTATTCACGGTCCACGTTCAACTGGAAGGCGCGCGGGTTGCCGAACTCGTCGATCATCACCGAATGGTCGATCACCAGATCGACGGGGTTGAGCGGGTTGATCTGCTGCGCGTCGCCGCCCAGGGCGACGATCGCGTCCCGCATTGCCGCAAGGTCGACCACAGCGGGAACACCGGTGAAGTCCTGCAGCAGCACGCGCGCGGGGCGATAGGCGATCTCGCGCGGGTTGCGGCCGCCCTGAGCGGCCCAGTCGGAAAATGCGCGGATGTCCTCGACCGTGACCGTCTTGCCGTCCTCGAAGCGCAGCATGTTCTCGAGCACGACCTTGAGCACGGCCGGCAGGCGCGAGAAGTCGCCCAGGCCCGCGGCCTCGGCGGCGGGGATGGCGTAGTAGGCGACACTGGCGCCACCGGCCGAAAGGGTGCGGCGGGTTTTCGACGTGTCCTGACCGACGGTGATGGGCATGGCGGGCCTCCGGGCGGGCTGAGAGCATGGGATTGCCGGTGGCATGCCCGATCCGCGGGCACCGATCAAGGGGGGCGGGCCATTTTTTGTATACCGTCGTGCACAAAGTTGTGCCCCGAGGCCGTCGCCGATGTTGCAGACCCCTCGCCAAAGCTTGATTGGTGGCGCCGGCCCCGGCGGCCTAAACCCGTCCGGCAGGTTCGCCAAGCCGCATCGGAATTCCTCATGCCCCTCTCCGCGCTGTTCGCCGCCATGCTCGCCCTGTTCGTCGCGGCGGCAGGGCCCGCACGGGCGGACGACAGCCTGACGCGGTTCGAGAACGGGGTAGTGGTCGAGTTGTTCACAGCGCAGGGCTGCGTCGCCTGCCCGCCGGTCGAGGCGTTCTTTGCCACGCTGGCCGATCGGCCGGACGTGATCGCGCTGGCCCTGCACGTCGATTACTGGGATTACATCGGCTGGAAGGATCGCTTTGCCCAGCCCGCCTTCACCGAGCGTCAGAAGGGCTACGCGCGGCGAGTGCGCTCCAACACTGTCTACACGCCGCAGATGATCGTTGGCGGCCTCGATCGCGTTTCGGGCTTTCGCCCGATGGAGGTCGGCGACCGGCTGGCGCATCACGCCGCCCGGCCCGGCTCCGTCGAACTGGGGCTGGAACGGACGGGCGAGCGGCTGACGATCCGGGCCACGGCGCCCGCGCTACTGGACAGGCCGGCGGTGGTGCAGCTTGTTCGCTACCTGCCCAGCGCCACCGTGCACATCCGCAAGGGCGAGAACGCCGGCCACCGGGGCAGCTATCGCAACATCGTCACCCTGTGGGACGAGGTCGGCCGCTGGGACGGCGCGGCGCCGCTGACCCTGAGCGTCCCGCTGCAGGGCACCGAGCCTGTCGTTGTCATCCTGCAGGAGACGGGCTTCGGTCCGATCCTTGCCGCGGGGCGGCTGCGCTAGGGGCGCCTTCGGCTTGCAGCACGGCAGGCGCGGGTCTAACAGGCCCGCGACAGTCGCTGCGAAAGGTCTGCCGATGATCCCCCGCTATGCACGCCCCGACATGGTGGCGATCTGGTCGCCGGAAACCCGTTTCCGCATCTGGTTCGAGATCGAGGCGCACGCCTGCGACGCGCAGGCCGCCCTCGGCGTCATCCCGGCCGAGGCGGCGGCCGCCGTCTGGACCGCTCGCGACGCGACCTTCGACGTCGCCCGCATCGACGCGATCGAGGCCGTGACACGCCATGACGTGATCGCCTTCCTGACCCATCTGGCCGAGATCGTCGGCGCCGAGGAGGCGCGATTCGTCCATCAGGGCATGACCAGTTCCGACGTGCTGGACACCGCCTTCAACATCCAGCTTGTCCGCGCCGCCGACATCCTGCTGGCCGACCTCGACGCGCTCTGCGCCGCTCTGAAGGCCCGCGCGATGGAACACCGCATGACACCGCGCATCGGGCGCAGCCACGGCATCCACGCCGAGCCGACGACGTTGGGCCTCACCTTTGCGCGGTTCTTTGCCGAGATGGACCGCAACCGCGCTCGCCTGCGCGCCGCCCGCGCCGAGGTGGCGACCGGTGCGATTTCCGGCGCGGTGGGCACCTTCGCGAACATCGACCCGGCCGTCGAGGCGCATGTCTGCGCGCAACTGGGGCTGGCGCCCGAGCCGATCAGCACCCAGGTCATCCCGCGCGACCGGCACGCGATGTTCTTTGCCACGCTCGGCGTGATCGCCAGCAGCATCGAGAACGTCGCCACCGAAATCCGCCACATGCAGCGCACCGAGGTGCTCGAGGCAGAGGAGTATTTCAGCCCCGGCCAAAAGGGCTCGTCGGCCATGCCGCACAAGCGCAACCCGGTGCTGTCGGAAAACCTGACCGGGCTGGCGCGGCTGGTGCGCGGCATGGTGATCCCGGCACTGGAGAACGTCGCGCTCTGGCACGAGCGCGATATCAGCCATTCGAGCGTCGAGCGGATGATCGGGCCGGATGCAACGGTGACGCTCGACTTCGCGCTCGCGCGACTGACCGGGGTGATCGAGAAACTGGTGGTCTATCCCGACCGGCTGCAGGCCAACCTTGATCGGACGCGCGGTCTGATCCACTCGCAGCAGGTGCTTCTGGCACTGACGCAAAAGGGCGTCAGCCGCGAGGACGCCTATGCGATGGTGCAGCGCAACGCGATGAAGGTCTGGGAACAGGGCGCGGATTTCCGCACCGAACTGGCCTCGGACGCGGGGATTCGTGCGGCCATGTCCGAGGCCGAGATCGACGCGCTGTTCGACCTGGACCTGCACCTGCGCCACGTCGACACCATCTTCGCCCGGGTATTTGGCGCCGATTGAGGCATCCCGCGCCCGCATTCGCGCCGACCTGCCGCCCGCTCACGGGTTTGTCATCGCCCGCCGCAGGGGGTGGGCAACAAATATTTGCTTGCCTTCCGGTTTGCAGGAATACTTTTCACGTATCGCAACCGAAGGGAGCAATGCCATGAAGTTCCGTCTCGCCATCGCGGCGCTCGCCCTTGCCGTCGCCCCCGGCTTCGCCCTCGCCCTGGGCGGCTGCGGCATGGATCGCACCACCTCGGCTTCGGCCTGCGCCGAAGGTCAGGTGTGGGACGCCGCGTCGGAAACCTGCATCACGCCCGTCACGGGCTGACCCGGTTCCCGGCGGCTGTCGCGGCCGGATTAACCACCCCTTAGGCCCCGTCTGGCAGGCTGCGCCGCGCAGCATCAGACGGGGTCTTTTCATGTCCGGCAGATCGCGGGAAGCGCCCGACAGCCCGGGAGCCGAGGTGCTCGCACCGCTGCCCACGCAGATCATGCGGTCGCAGCCGCGCCTGTCCGGGCGCCAGAAGGCGGCCATCGTCGTGCGCGTGCTGCTGGCCGGCGGCGCCAGGCTGCCCCTTTCGGCCCTGCCCGAGCATCTTCAGGCCGCGCTGACCGAGCAGATCGGCAGCATGCGCCTTGTCGACCGGGACACCATGCTGGGCGTCGTGTCCGAGTTCCTGGCCGAGCTGGAGGCCGTGGGCCTGTCCTTTCCGGGCGGCATCGACGGCGCCATATCCATGCTGGACGGCCATATCAGCGCGAACGCCGCCAGCCGGTTGCGGCGGCTTGCCGGCGCCTCGGGCAAGGCGGACCCGTGGGAGCGCGTGGCGACCCATGACCAGGAACGGCTGCTGCCCGTGCTGGGCGAGGAAAGCATCGAGGTCGGCGCGGTGATGCTATCCAAGCTGCCGGTTCCCCGCGCCGCCGCGTTGCTGGAGGCGATGCCGGGCGAGCGTGCGCGCGCCCTCACCCGGGGCATGGCGCGCACCGCCGGCGTCGACCCCGAAACCGTGCGCCGCATCGGACTTGCGCTGGCCGCGCAGCTCGAGGCGCAGCCGCCCCGCGCCTTCGACACCGGCCCGGTGGAGCGCGTTGGCGCGATCCTGAACGCCTCGCCCAGCGCCACCCGCGAGGACGTGCTGGAGGGGTTGGCGCTGGCCGATCCCGACTTCGGGCGGCAGGTGCGCAAGGCGATCTTCACCTTCGGGCACATCCCCCGGCGGCTGCCGCCGCGCTCGGTCGCGGCGGTGGTGCGCGCCGTCGACCCGGCAAGCCTGACCGCGGCGCTGACCGCCGCCTCCGCCGCCGGCGGGCGTCTGGCCGAGGCCGCCGAGTTCCTGCTGTCCAACCTGCCGCAGCGGATGGCCGACGCCCAGCGCGAGGCCGTCGCCGAGACCCCGCCCGTCGCCCCGCGCACCGGCGAGGACGCCATGGCCGAGGTCATCGCCGCGATCCGCCGGCTAGAGGCGGACGGCGAACTGGCCCTGATCAGCGACGAGGATCGCACCGCCGGATAGACGCCGGGGCGCGGAAAGGCCGGATGACAGGCGCCGGGCGTCGTAACCGCCCCCCGGGGAACCGGCCCGGGTCGGGCGCGCCCACGGCCGGACACCACGCCTAAAATCCGCGACAACATCTGCTTCCGGTTAGCCCGCCATTAGAGAATCCCGGCCAGTCTGGCGCTGCATCCGACACCGGATGGCGCGGCGGCGGTCATCGCCCCGCAGGGGCAAAACACCCGAACCGCCCCCGGCGGCCTGTTGAACCGCGGTGCGAAAACGCCCCGCCAGCGAAGGAAGCTACGGAATGTCCAGCATTCTTACCAACACCGGCGCCATGGTGGCGCTGCAGACCCTGCGCGGGGTCAACGCGAACCTGTCCAACACCCAGGACCAGATCTCGACCGGCATGAAGGTGGCCAGCGCCAAGGACAACGCCGCGATCTGGGCGATTTCCAAGGTCATGGAATCCGACGTCAAGGGCTTCCGCGGGATCAAGGAAAGCCTGTCGCTGGGACAGTCCAGCGTCACCGTCGCCCGCACCGCGTCCGAGACGATCACCAACCTGCTGACCGACATCAAGGGCAAGATCGTCGCCGCGCAGGAGGCGAACGTCGATCGCGGCAAGATCCAGACCGACATCGCCGAGTTGCGCAACCAGATCGGCGCGGTGGTCAACGCCGCGCAGTTCAACGGCCTGAACATGGTCGACAACGATTCGATGGTCAGCATCCTGTCCTCTCTCGACCGCGGCGCCGACGGCACCGTGACCGCGCGCTCGATCACGGTTGCCGGGCAGGGGCTGGGCATGCAGGCCGCGGTCGCGGGCACCACCGAAAGCGCCGAGCTGACGGCCGCGGCAACGGTCACCGGGCTCGACAGCGACGCCGTCGCGGTGGTCGCCTCGGGCAGCGTCACAATCGGCGACGGCGTCGATTCGAACGAGGAAGAGGTGACCTTCACCTTGACCGGCACCGCGCCGAACGTGGTCGCGGGGACCGCCACCCAGTTCACCGTGAACGGCGTGACCATCTCCGTGACCCTCGGCGACGAGGCCAACGCGGCCGCGATGGCCACGGCGATCGAAGGTGCGTTGCAGGACGCCCGCGACAACGGCGTCGGCATCGTGTCGGGCGAACAGGCGGCGCTTGCGGGCATCTTCGTCGATGCCACCGGCGCGGATGTCTCGATCTATACCGAGGACCGCGCCACCACCGTCGCCGTCGACTTCACCGACCTCAACGCGGTGGCCGGCGTGACCGCGCTGTCGGGCGGCCAGGCCACGGCCACCATCGACGCGAGCCTCGTGTCCTACGCGACCAACGTGACCGTCGGCGATGCAACGATCGCGGTCGCGCTGACCAGCGGCATGGACAACGCGGCGGTGGCCGCCGCCGTGGCCTCCGCGGTCGAGGGCGCGGCATTGCCGGGCGTGACCGTGGCCCGCGACGGCGCCGAGCTGTCCTTCACCAACGCCTCGGGCGCCGAACTGGCGGTCGACCTGAGCGACCTTGCCTCGGCCGCGGGGCTCACCTTCGCCGGCGACGACGGCGTGACGATTGCGGACAACACCGCCAAGGTGGCCTTCGCCGGCGACGAGCTGGCGCTGGCGGGCGGCGACACCTTCACCGTCACCCTCGGCTCCGGCGCTTCGGAGCAAAGCTTCAGCTACACGCTGGAGTTCAGCGCGCCCGATACCGCCGAAGGTCGCGCCGCCGCCTTCGCCCTGATCGCCGAAGGACTGGCCGCCGAGATCAACGCGGCGGACGGCTTCAGCGCCTCGGTCTCCGACGACGGGCAACTGGTAATCGGCAACACCGGTGCCACCGCCGCGGCCTTCGGGATCGAGGCCTTCACGGACGGCAGTTCCGCGGGACGGCTGAACGCGCTGGCCTCGATCGACGTCTCGACCCGGGAAGGGGCGGAAAGCGCGCTCTCCGCGATCGAGGGGCTGATCCAGACCGCGATCGACGCGTCCGCCACCTTCGGCAGCGCCCAGGGCCGGATCGACCAGCAGACCGAGTTCGTCAACCAGTTGACCGACGCGCTGCGGGCCGGGATCGGCACCCTGATCGATGCCGACATGGAAGAGGCGTCGGCCCGTCTGCAGGCCCTTCAGGTGCAGCAGCAGCTGGCCATCCAGTCGCTGTCGATCGCCAACCAGCAGCCGCAGAACATCCTGTCGCTGTTCCGCTGACGCAAATCCCCGCGGGGACCGGCCCCCCGGTCCCCGCACCGCCCGGGCCGCAACCGCGGGTGCCGGCCGACCGGCCGCGGTGCCGCCGCGCGCCGCCCCCGGCCATGCCGCGACTTGCCCCGGCCCCAGCGCCGTCCCCTTCAGGGACCAGAACCCGGAGATTTCCCCGTGACCCCGCAGGCCAACGCACAAAGCGCCTACGCCATGCTTTCCACACCCACCCGCACGCCACGCGGGATCGAGTATGCCGCCTTTTCCCGGGCGACGTCCCGCCTGCGTGCCGCGGCGGACACCCCCGGCGCATCGGGGCGCATCGACCTTGCACGCGCCGTCCACGAGAACCGGCGCCTCTGGACCGCGCTGGCCGCCGACGTCGCGGACGCCGGAAACGGTTTGCCGCAGCGACTGCGGGCGCAGCTGTTCTGGCTGTCGGATTTCACCGACCGGCACAGCCGTCGCGTCCTGGACGAAGGCGCCGACCCCGCCGTCCTCGTCGAGATCAACACAAGCGTGATGCGCGGCCTCGCCGGCGACGGCGGTGCGCCATGAGCGGGCTGGTGCTGAAACTATCGCCGGGCGAGCGCGTGCTGATCAACGGCGCGGTGATCGAGAACGGCGACCGCCGCGCGCGCATCGCCGTGGTCACGCCGAATACCCATATCCTGCGACTGCGCGACGCCATCCATCCCGAAACCGTCAACACGCCGGTGCGCAGGGTCGCCTATATCGCCCAGCTTGTACTGTCCGGCGATGCCGAGGCCGATGCCGCGCGGCCCCAGCTGTTGCGCGGGATCGAGCAGCTCAGCCGCGCGCTGACCGACGTCGACAGCCGGGCGCTGCTGTCCCGCGCAACGGACGCGGTGCTGGCCGGGGACCACTACCAGGCCCTGCGCGCGCTCCGCCAGTTGATGCCGCGCGAGGCACGCCTGCTCGCCGGCGTGTCGGGATGAGCATCGCGCCGGCCCTGCCGCTGGGCGGTCTTGCGGGCTGGCAATTCCTGCGCCGCACCCTGCCCGAGCAGCAGGCGCGCTTTGCCACGGGTCCGGCGCAGGCACGCGAGGCCGCGCACCTGCACGCGAACCTGTCGCGGATCACCAGCGCCGAGGATCTGGTCGCCGACCGCCGCATCCTGCGTGTCGCGCTCGACGCCTTCGACCTTGGCGCCGACATGCAAAGCCGGGCCTTCCTGCGCCGGGTCCTGGCCGAGGGCACGTCCGAACCTTCGGCCCTGGCCAACCGCCTTGCCGACCGGCGCTACCGGGGGCTGGCGGAAGCCTTCGGTTTCGATGCGCCCGGCGGCCCGCGCACCGTCGATCCCGGCCTTGCGGACCGATTGCTCGATGCTGCCGCGGCCCGCCGCTTCGAGGCCGCGGTCGGATCGCGGGACGACACGCTGCGGCTGGCGCTCGCGCTGCAACGCGACCTGCCGGCGATCGCCGGTGAGGCGCGCAGCGATCGCAGCCGCTGGTTCGCCGTCATGGGCACACCGCCCCTGCGCACGGTCTTCGAGACCGCCTTCGGTCTTCCCAAGGCCTTCGCCGCGCTCGACCTCGACCGGCAACTCGGCATCCTTCAGGAACGCAGCCGCCGTGCCTTCGGAAACGCGGAGGTCGCGCAATTCGCGGCGCCGGCGCAACTCGAGGCATTGACCCGGCGCTTCCTGTTGCGCGCCGAGGCCGCAGGCGTCCCGGCGACCGGCCCGGCCTCGGCCGCGCTGCAACTGCTCCAGGCGGCCCGCACCCGCTGACCTGGCCCCTGCCACCGGCGCCGCGGGGCTGCGCGCGGGCGGAAGCAAGACAACCGGCCCTGCCGCGACGGCGCGCAGGGGCACGTAGCCACCCGGCAAGGGCCGGCCCGGCGCGCACCGCGTCTTCGACGGCGCCGGGCCATGCCGGGCGGGAGCCGGTATGGCCTGCGCCATCGCACCGCAGCGGCGAAAACCGCCGCAGCCGGACGGCACCCTGCCGGAAGGGCGAGCCTGCGGACGGGCCGGCGGTTGTCGCGGCGCGCCTTCACGCATCAGGCGCGGGCGCGCCACCGCATGGCCCCGCTACAACGGGACGCCCCCGCTTCCCGCCGACGTCTGCGCCACGGCGCCGGATAGGCGAAATCCGCCACCACCGGCTGGCGGCACGCGGGTAACGCGACGTTGCGCGGCGACACGCCGGCCCGCCCCTCGGACAGGATCACCGAGGCGGTGCCCGCCGGGGCCTGCGCAACCATCCTTGCGCAACCGGGCCGCACGCGGAGCAACCGCACGCCGGTCCGGATCGGGCCGCCGCCCGACCCGAGCGCGCCCGGATGTCGCCTGCCCGCATGACCGATAGCGCCAATCCCGAACTAAGGCCTGCGCACCGTGTCCCGACGTCCCCCGCCGGCCGACGCCGCGGGAGCGGCACGCTGGGGGGGCGGACGGGTGCCCGTCACGCCACCGCCAGGCTCGGCCGCAGCCATGACCGCTCGCAGGGCGGCAAAGCTGGCCTCGACCCCGCCGGGCGACGGCAGGGCCAGAAAGGCGTCCAGCCCCGGCCAGACACGCAGCGCGGCGTCGATGGACGGGTCGCTGCCGGCGGCATAGAGCCCGGACTGCACCATCAGCTCCGCCCGCTCGTGCACGGCCAGCAGGCGCCGGCCCTCGAGCAGAAGCTCGTTTTCGCCCTTGTCGGCGGCGTCGGGCAAGCTGCGCGAGACCGATCGCAGCAGGTCGATCGCCGGAAAGCGCCCCCGCTCGGCGATCGCGCGGTCCAGCACCACGTGCCCGTCCAGCGTGCCGCGCAGCATGTCGGCGACCGGTTCGTCCATGTCCGAGCCGGCGACCAGCACCGAAAGAACGGCAGTGATGTCGCCGCCGCCCGACGCCCCCGGACCGCAGCGTTCGGCCAGCGCCGCGATCTCGGACCCGGTCGAGGGGGGAAAGCCGTTCGGCCCCGCCGCCTCGCCCGCCGCAAGCGCGATGTCGCGGTGCGCCTCGGCAAACCGGGTGACGGAGTCCATCAGCAGCAACACCTGCGCGCCCGCGTCGCGAAAATGCTCGGCCACCGTCAGTGCCGCCCAGGCCGCGCGGCGGCGGACCAGGGCCGGCTGGTCCGAGGTCGCGGCGATCACCACCGACCGCGCCAGTGCCGAAGGGCCCAGCACCCCGTCGGCAAAGGCGCGCACCTCGCGCCCGCGTTCGCCGATCAGGGCTGCGACGGTGACATCCACCTTCACCCCGCGCGCAAGGTCGGCCAGCAGCATCGACTTGCCGACGCCCGAACCGGCAAACAACCCGATCCGCTGGCCGCGCACCAGCGGCAGGAAGGTATCGAAGGCCGCCAACCCCGTATCGAGCCGCCCCCCCGGCGGTCGTCGCTGCGCGGCGGCAGGCGCGGGCGCGCGCAGAGACCGGCGCACCGGCCCCGGCGCCAACGGTCGACCGTCCAGCGGCCGGCCTGCGGGGTCGACGATGCGTCCCAGCCAATCGTCGCCGGGGGCGATCCCCCGGTCGGGCAGCAGCATCGCCAGATCGCCCGGGCCGATCCCCTCGGCCGGACCGGCGACCAGCACGCGCAGCCCGTCCGGGCCCAGTGCGACCGCCTCGCCGGAGCGGCGGACGCGGCCGGAGCGTATCTCGACCCGGTCACCGAGGCGGGCGGCGCGGTTCAGCCCCAGCACGCGCAGCACGCCACCGGCGACCTCGGACACGCGGCCGGCGGGGCGCATGCGGTGATGGTCGGCCAGTTCCGACCTGAACGTTTCGAAGATGTCGGCCATCGGCGCCTCCTGCCCGTCGTCCCTCACGGTTTCTAAAGGAATCGCCCTTAAGCCTTCGTGTATCCGATCGAGGGAGAAGCCCCGATGTTCCAACGCCTCGCCGTCCTGCAGATGGCCCATGACGCCGCCGTGCATGCCGCCGCCCGCCAGGGGGTGATCGCGCGCAACGTGGCCCATGCCGACACCCCCGGCTTTCGCGCGCAGGACCTTCCGTCATTCGCCGCCACCCTGCGCGAGGGGGGCGCCGGCACCGCCGCGCTGCTCGCCAGCCGGCCCGGGCATCTGGACGCCCATGCCGCCACCCGGCCCGCGCGCCCGGTCGTCGACCGCGGCGCAGCGGTGAACCCCAACGGCAACTCCGTCGCGCTCGACCGCGAGTTGATGCGCGCCGCCATGGCCCGGCAGGACCACGACACGGCCCTGACGGTCTATCGCAGCGTCACCGGCATCCTGCGCGCGGCGCTGGGCTGACGGGGGCGGCGATGAACGACCTGACACGCATGCTCGCCGTCTCGGCCTCGGGGATGGAGGCGCAGTCGCACCGCCTGCGCCACGTGTCCGAGAATATCGCCAACGCCGACACGCCCGGCTACCGGCGCAAGACCGTGGCCTTCAGCACCCTGCCGGAATGGCAGGGCGGTGCGGTTCGGGCCGGGCCGCTCCGCCTCGATCCCCGTCCGCTGCCGATGATCCACGACCCCGGCCACGTGCTGGCCGACGCGACCGGGCACTACGCAGGTTCCAACGTCGACCTTCTGGTCGAGATTGCCGACGCGCGCGAGGCACAGCGCAGCTACGAGGCCAACCTGCGCCTGTTCGACCAGGCACGCCAGATGCAGTCGGCCCTTCTGGACATCCTCCGCCGCTGAGGGACGCCATGGACATCACCGCCAGCCTTGCCGCCACCGGATATGCCAGCGCCCGCCGCGCGGTGCCGCCGCAACCCGCCGCCGCGCCAACGGCCGCGGCCGACGCCGCGCGCGCCTCGGCCGGCAGCTTTGCCGCGACGCTGGCAGCAACGGATGCCGCCGCGCGTGCAGGGCTGGCCGGTGGCGCCGACCCGCATGCGCTGGTCCAGGCGCTGGCCGAGACCGAGCTTGCCATCCAGACCGCCGTGACCCTGCGCAACAAGGTCGTGGAAGCCTACCAGGAAATCCTCCGGATGCCGGTATGACCCCCTCATGGAAACCCTGCCATGTCCGACGCCGCCCTTTTCGACATCCTGCGCCAGGCCCTCTTGGTCGCCGTAACCATCTCGGCCCCGATCCTCGGCATGGCGTTGGTCGCCGGCCTTGCCGTCGGCCTGTTTCAGGCGCTGACCTCGGTCCAGGAGATGACGCTGACCTTCGTGCCGAAGCTGATCGCCATCATCGCCGTGTTCTGGGCCACGATGGGCGTGATGTCGGCGGCCCTGGTCACCTTTTTCCGGGTCGGCGTTCTGCCGCTGGTGCAGGGGGGCTGAGGCGATGGACAGCCCCGCCTATGTCACCCTGTCGCGCCAGACCGGCCTGGCGCGCGAGCTTGACGTGATCGCCAACAACATCGCCAACGCCTCCACCACCGGCTTCCGGCGGCAGGGGGTGGTGTTTGCCGAACACATGCGCCCCGCCGGCGATGCCCCGGCGCTGTCGATGGCCCGCGCCCACGGGCGCAGCATCGACAGCGCGCAAGGCGCATTGCGGCAGACGAACGGCCGCTACGACTTTGCCATCGAGGGAGCGGGCTTTTTCCTGGTCGAGACGCCGGGCGGCGAGCGGCTGACGCGGGCGGGCCACTTCCTGCCGGATGCCGAGGGCACGCTGGTCACGCCGCAGGGGCATCGGCTGCTCGACGCGGGCGGTGCGCCGGTGGCGGTGCCGCCGCTGGCCGCAGCGATCAGCCTGGCCGCCGACGGCACCCTCAGCGCCGACGGCGTGCCGGTGGCGCAGATCGGCCTGTTCCTGCCCGCCGACCCCGCACGGCTGCGCCACGAGGCCGACGCGCTTCTCGACAGCGGCGCCGGCACCGTCCCGGCCGAGCGGGTCAGCCTGCATCAGGGGTTTCTCGAGGAATCCAACGTCAATCCGATGACCGAGATGACCCGTCTGATCACCGTGCAGCGCAGCTATGAACTCGCCCAGCGATTCCTGGACCGCGAGGACGAGCGGTTGCGCGGCGCCCTGCAAACCCTCGGCCGCAGCTAGGGAGCCTTGCCATGAAAGCCCTTCAGATCGCCGCCACGGGCATGAGCGCCCAGCAGATGCGCGTCGATGTCGTCTCCAACAACCTCGCCAACATGAGCACGACGGCCTACAACGCCCGCCGGGCCGAGTTTGCCGACCTGCATTACCAGCAGCTTGCCCGCCCCGGCACCATCGCCGCCGCCGACGGCACGGTGCTGCCCGCGGGCGTGCAGACGGGCCTCGGGGTGCGGCCGGCGGCGGTGTCGGTGCTGCTGGCGCAAGGCTCGCTTCTGCAGACCTCGGGCGATCTGGACCTGGCCATCGACGGGCGGGGCTATCTGGAGGTGGCGCTTCCCGGCGGGGGCACGGCCTATACCCGCGACGGGGCGTTGCACCGCACCGCCGACGGGCTGATCGTGACCGCCGAGGGCCACGAGGTCGTGCCGGGGATCGTTATCCCCGACGACGCCCGCAGCCTGAGCATCAACGCCGCGGGCGAGGTCTGGGCCTATTTCGCCGACCGCGTCCAGGCCGAGCGTCTGGGCCAGTTCACCCTTGCAGGCTTCACCAACGAAAAGGGCCTCGAGGCGATCGGCGGAAACCTGTTCGTCGAGACCGAGGCCTCGGGACCGGCGATCCAGGGCACCGCCGGCGAGGACGGGCTGGGCAGCCTGCGACAAGGGTACCTCGAGGAAAGCTCGGTCGACGCCGTGCGCGAGATCACCGAGCTGATCAAGGCCCAGCGCGGTTACGAGCTGAACGCCAAGGTCATCACCGCCGCCGACCAGATGCTCGGCGCCACGACGCAGGTGCGCTGATGGACACCCCCCGGCATTCGCCCCGCACCCCGTCACGTCGGCTTTCCGCCGGGTCGGACCGGCGCCTCCGGTCATTGCCGGTCGCGATGCTGGCGCTCGCGCTGGCACTGCCCACCGCCCTTCCCGCCGACCCGGCCGAAGGTCTGGTGGCGCTGCGCACCATTCGCGCCACCGCGCTGATCGGGCCCGACGACATCGCCCTGTCGGCAACCCCCGTCACCGGCGGGCTGCGCGACGCCACCGCCGTCATCGGCCAGGAGGCGCGGGTGATCATCCACGCCGGCCGGCCGATCCGGCCGGGCGACATAGGCCCGCCGGCGCTGGTCGAGCGTAACGCAACGGTCGAGTTGGTCTTCCGCCACGGCGGGCTGGTGATCCGGGCCGAGGGGCGGGCGCTGGGTCGCGCCGGCGCGGGCGACACCGTACGGGTGATGAACCTGGCCTCGCGCAACACCGTAACCGGGCGAGTCCTGGCCGACGGCACCGTGCTGGTGCCGCCGGGTCCCGACCGCCTGCCCCCCTCGTGACCGGAAGGAGCCCGCCGATGCGGCTGCCCGCCCTGCTTGTCGTCATTCTCGCCCTCGCCGGCTGCAGCGGCCTTGACCGTGTTGGCCGCGCCCCCGACTTTGCGCCGCAGGATGCGGGGCTGGAACAGCATGCGATGTACTCGCTGCCGTTCCCTGCCCGTACCGCCACGCAGGCGCCCGGAACCGCGGCCTCCCTCTGGTCCGGCGACCAAACCGCCATGCCGGGGGACCGGCGCGCGGTCCGGCGCGGCGACATCCTGACCGTGGTGATCGAGATCGACGAAAGCGCCGAGATCTCCAACGCCTCCGGCCGATCCCGCACGGGCGCGCAGAGCATGGCGGTGCCGCAGCTGTTCGGCCTGCCGCAACGCATCGACGCCCGCCTGCCCGACGGCGCCGCCATGGCCAACGCCGTCGGCACGAACTCGTCCAGCACCTTCCGCGGCGAAGGCTCGGTCCGCCGGACCGAAAAGATCGCCCTGCGCATCGCCACCACCGTTGTCGAGACGCTGCCCAACGGCGTGATGCGGATCGAAGGGACACAGGAAGTGCGTGTCAACAACGAGTTGCGCGCGCTGACCGTGTCGGGATTCGTGCGGCCCATCGACATAAGCCGCCGCAACGAGGTGACCTATGACAAGATCGCCGGCGCGCGCATCTCCTACGGCGGGCGCGGGCAGATCAGCGACGTGCAGCAACCGCGCTGGGGCCAGCAGGTCACCGACGCGATCCTGCCCTTCTGACTGGGGCGAGCGATGAAGGGCTGGAGCGTTTCCGTCGTCCTCGCCCTGGTCGGGCTGCTGGCCGGGGGTGCGGCCGGCTGGGCGCTGCGCCCGCCGGCACCGCCGCCCCCCGAGCCCGGCAGCGAACTGGCCGCCCCCGGGGCCGTGACCGCCACGCCGCCCGCGCCCCGCACCCGGCCGGAGGATCCGCGCGACTATGTCCGACTGAACAACCAGTTCGTGGTCCCCGTCCTGACGGGGGGGCATGTCGAGGCCTTCATCATCCTTGCGCTGTCGCTGGAGGTGATGCCGGGCACGACCGAGGCGGTCTACAGCCGCGAGGCGCGGCTGCGCGACGCCTTCCTGCGCGTGCTGTTCGAACATGCGAACGCCGGCGGCTTCCAGGGCAACTTTACCGAGGCCGGCCGCATGATCACGCTGCGCGCCGCCCTGCGCGAGGCCGCCGGGGCGGTCCTTGGCCGGGCGGTGACCGACGTGCTGATCGTGGACATGGTGCGGCAGGACAACTGAGCCGCCGGACGGGTCGGCACGGCGGCCGCCCGTGACCCCGCCGGGCCGGGATCGCGGTGCGCGTCAGCTACCCTCGCGCGGGAGGCGCGCGGAAAACCTGCCGCTCACGTCCACGCAATCCTCGGGATCGGACGCCGTGAACAGCCGCTCGCGAAAGCACAGCCGCGCCTCGAACGCGCCGTCGGCGAGGGCGACATCCTCGAGCAGTTCAAGCATGTCCACATGCACGAGGCTCTCGTCACCCTCGACGCTGACATAGCGCCGCCCGTCAGGCGCGGTGGTCAGAAGGATCGAGGCTTCGGTCGCATCGATCTCGCCGTCGAAGCCGGAAAACGTGATGACCAGCGTCGGCGCCTGAAGCGGGTCACCTTCGACGGCGTCGAGGGACAGCGGACCGACCGCGATCAGGCTGGCCTGCCAGACGAACCCGAAATCGCGAAAGTGCAGATCGGGGTCCGGCGCGTCGGGGTCATGATCGGCCAGCATCCAGACCTGAGCGACGCCGTCCAGAAGCAGGTCCACCGTCCCCGCCTCGCCCGCGCGGGCGGCTCCGGCGGGGAAAAGCCCCACCACCGCGGCCAGACCTGTCACGGCAAGCTTTCGGAACACGCGGACCTCCTGCAGCGCGCACCCGCCCGGGCGCCGAGCCTAACGTCAACTGCCGCCACAGGAAAGGGTGCCGTTGCGATCAGGCCGGGGCTGCCGGGGCGCCGGGTCGCGGCCCCCGTCGCAATCTCAGCCGAAAAGCCCGAGCACCGAGGACAGCCCGGTGCGGATCACCAGATCGACGAGAAAGAAGAAGATCGCCGTCAGGGTGGAGAGGATGAACACCATCATCGTGGTGAGCAGCACCTCGCGCCGGGTCGGCCAGACGACCTTGGAGGTCTCGGCCCGCACCTGCTGCATGAACTGGAAGGGGTTGGTCTTGGCCATCTGCTCACCCGGACGCGGGTCCGATCCCGCCTTGCAGGGCAGATACCCCTTGCGGGCGGGCTTTTCAACCCGCGCCCAGCACGGTCGCGCCGGGCAAACGCGCAAGGCGCGCAAGGTCGGCGGCATAGGCGGTGGCGCTGGCGGCCCGGGTCGCGGCGTCGAACGGCTGATAGCCGGGCTGGCCGTCCGATTTCGGATAGGCCGCCCGCAGCCGGCGCGCGAGCCCCTCGGGCGAGGCTCCGGCCGCCAGTTCGGCCATGACGGCCGCGTGCGCGGCCGCGGACAACCCCGGATGCACCACCTGCGGCAGCGGCCTTATCCCGGCATCGAGCCCCTCGGGAAGCATCCGCGCCAGCACCCGTGGCAGGACGGCCGGATAATCCTCGTACCGCCAGACGGTAAGGCCGGCGACGCCCGGCACCGCAAGCAGCCGCGTGGCAAGTTCCGACCAGGCAAGCCCCGCGGGATCGGCCCCGTCGAGATAGGCGGCGAAATCGCCGGTCCGGCCGGACATCAGCCATTGCGTATAGGCCGAGGCCAGAAACCCGGCCGGATCGCGCACCCCCAGGTACAGCCCAACCCCCCGCCAGCCGGTCGCCGCCAGCAGGCGAGCAAGCCGCTGGTCGGCACGCGGATATAGGCGTCGGTCGGCGCCGTCGCCCCGTTGATGGGCGCTGCCCAGCAGGTTTTCCTCGGACAGCAGCGCGCAACGCCCGGCCCGCGCCACCAGCGCCGCCGCGACGGCGGCATCGCCCGCCTCTGCCAACCGGCCGACCTGCAGGGGCGGATGGCGCAGGTCGTCGGGATCAAGCCAGACCAGGCCGGATGCCTCCAGCCGGGCCCCGTGGCGACGCAGGCTCAGTTGCAGGTGCGTGCTCGCGGTCTTGTGGGCGCCGAGGTGAATGCGGATCATGGCGCCGGCCTGGCAGGGGCAAGGAAACTCCCCGCCATGGATACATCAAGCCGTTGATGCAAAACAACCGGCCGTTCCTGGCGGACGTCCCCGCGCCGGGCCCGTCCGGGACAAGCAAGCGCTCCCTCGACCGTGCGATCGGCAGGCAGAACCTCGATCGCCCGACCGAAACCTCGACGGGCCGCGCATGCCGACCGCGGCGCAGCCCTGTCACGCCGGACCGCCACCCGGATGGCGCGGTGTCTTCGCTTTCGAGGTTTCTGACCTCTCTTGCGCATTCCGGCCGCCGTTAGATGCGCGCCGCCAACTCTCTAAATCATTAAAATCTTTATGGTATTTGTGACTTCGCCGGCAGCCGACTAGCTTCGTTGTGCGTGAGAAAGATGGGGCAGTGCATTGAAAAGGACTATCAAGGGAACCGGCCTCGGGGTCGTGGGCGGCGCCTTGCTGCTGGTCGCCGGATGTGAGGCCCCGCAGACGGCGGTGGTGTGCTGGGAAGAGCCCGTCGGCCCGGTGAGAACGTCCAGCGTATCCTACGACAGATATCTTCCCAAGCATGCGCAGGATGTCCGTGTGGTCTGCGCGCCGATTCACGCGCGGCCGGTCGGCAAGCCGATCATCTACAGCGGTCCCGGCGGCTCGGCCCCGGGCGCCGTGGCACCCGGCCCGCTTCAGCCCCCTGCGCCGCCGCCGGCCAAACCGCCCGCGCAGGAGAAGGTCGAAGGATTGGCCGCGCGCGTCACGGAAGACGAGGTTTCCGCCTACGACCCCAGAGTCGGCTTCGCGATCGTGAAGGACGACAACGTCATCGCTGGCGATCTGCAGGGCGTGACGAACCTGAACGAGATCGTCAGCAACCTTTTCGACAACAACTAGGCCCCGGACAGGACAGCAGGGAGCGAACCCGATGAGCCCTCGCACAACGATCACCGCCTTGCTTTCCGTCGTCGCCCTCGCGGTGCCGCTGGTGGCGACCACGGCGCAGGCACAGAATTTCTCGTCCTCGGGGCAGAACTGGTCCTCGGGCTGGGGCTTTGCCTCGCCCTCGGACCGCAGCCTCGCGCTGTAGCAGGCCCAGGCAATCCGGCAGGCGCGCATTCAGCCCGGCCCCAGCACCGTGATCACGAACAACACCCAGAACCACACGATCAACGACAACCGCTCCAACTATCAGGAAGTGATCGGCGACGGGCTGACGATCGACAGCATCGACTTCCAGCTCAACGGCGACCGCATCGGCCAGAACACCAACTCGATCGGCGCGATGAACACCGGCACGACCACGATCGAGCTCGTCGGCGACAACAACCAGATCTACGCCACCAACGCCGCCGACTCGCAGGGCTGCGTCGACGGCAGCATCCAGCAGGACACGCAACTGTTCGAATCCATGGCTTCGCCGTCGGGGATCGACATCAGCGTCCAGTCCTCCGGCCGCGCGATGCGCTGCGCCCAGTGACGGCGTGACCAACCACAACCCGCAGCCATCGAGCCGCAGGAAAGGCCTCGGTCCGCTGCCGGCGGACGCGCAGGAGACAGGGATAACGTGAGTAAACTCGGGTGGCTGGTCATGATCGGTGCCGCGGCGTTGCAGGGATGCGCCGTGATGCCGCCCGGCGTCTTCGCCGACCGGGCCAGCAACGTGGAGATGGTGCAGGGCCCGCCGGTTGAAGACGTGGTCACCGCCTTCGACGAGGCGCTGGCCTGCCTGCGCGGCAAGGTGCAGCCCGGCATCACCTTCGCGGTGGGCCAGATCGTCGATGCCACCGGCAAGGAAAGCTATGCCGACGGCGCGACCGGCAAGTTCGTCACCCAGGGCGCGGGCGAGATGGTGCAGTCGGCGCTGTTCCGGGCCGGGGTGACGGTGGTCAACCGCCGCGACCCGAACATCCCGATCATCGAGACGCAATGGGGCATCCGCGACCTGCAACAGCAGATGCCGGTGAACTTCTACATCTCGGGCAGCGTCAACAGCCTCGATTTCATCCCCGGCGGCGGTTTCAGCGCGCAGGTGGGCGGGGTCGGGCCGCGCTATCGGCAAAACCGCATCCTGATCGGGCTGGACCTGTCGATGACCGATGCGCTGACCGGCCGCATCGTCGCCAGCGTGCCGCTGCAAAAGCAGATCTTCTCGCGCGAGACGGGCGCCTCGATGGGGCGGTTCTTTGGCGACACGCTGGTCAGCCTCGACATGGGCGGTCAGGAGCGTGAGGCGGTGCATTTCGCGCTGCGCCAGATGCTCAGCTTCGCCACGTTCGAGTTGCTGGGCCAGTTGATGAACGCCTCCACCTTCCGGCCTTGCTCCGAGTTGGTCAGCCCGTTCCACGGCACCATCGGCAATACCGGCACGGGCGATCCCGAGGCGTTGCAACTGGCGCGCCAGCGGGGCGCGGCGGCGGTCGCGGCGCAGGCCCCGCGGCCCCAGCAGGTGGCGGCCCAGCCGCAGCCCGCCGCCGAGCAGCAGGCCCGGCCCCAGGCCGCCCGCAGCATCGAGGAGCAGGTGCGCGAGCTGGCCAACCACGCCATGGTCTTCGGCGCCCGCGCAGTGGCGGCGGCCGAGGAATCGTTGGCCGCCGAAACGACCGACAAGGCCGCGCAGAAGGCCGCCGAGGCAACCGAGCTGTTGCGCGGGGCGGTTCAGATCCTGCAGCGCGCGGCCGAGCTGGGCCTTTCCGGCCCCGAGGGCGACGCGGTGGCGCTGGTGGTCGAGCGCGGCATCAGCATCGTCCAGCAGGCCCAGCAGGACCTTGCCCGGCGGATGCAGGCGGCGCCGGCCGCCGGCCCGGACGCCCCGGCCGCGCCAGCCGCGCCGCAGCCCGATCCCGAGGGGCCGCAGCCGCCCCGGCCGGGCACGCCCGAGGCGCAGCGCCTCGGCCTTGACGAATGACGCGGGCGCCGCTGCGCCCGCCCACGCAACCTGCGCCCGCCCGGGCGGAGGAGAACGGGCCCCTCGCATCACGCCCGCACAATGCCGCCGGTCCGGGGGGGACGCGCGGCAGGACCGAGAGAGTAGGAAAAGTGATGAAAAAGCTTCTCGTAACCACGGCCATCGCCACGATGGCCTTCACCGGCGCCGCCTCGGCCCAGTCGCTGCTCGAGCGGGTGCTGAGCGACGTCAACAGCAACATGCAGAACGTCACCGGCATCTTCGCCAACACCGCCGACAACCTGCTGGCCGGGGCGCTGCAGGACGTGGTCAGCGTCGGCGGTACCACGACGACCGTGGACCGGACGGTGCAGCCGGGTGACATCATTACGGTCCGTGTGCCTGCGATCGGCGGTGATCCCGCAGTGGATCGCGTCGCGGTCGTTGGCCCCAACGGTGAGTTGTTCCAGCCAGGTACGAACACTCGTATCGAGGATGCCGCCGGCGCTCCGATTGGCACCGCGGCGGTGACACTGGGTTCCACCTTGCTGCAGAACAACACCGGCGTTCTGACCGTCGACGGCGGCGCGCTGACTGGTGCCGGTCCGATCACCCTCACCGGCTTCAGCATCGCCACCCAGACCACCAATGTCGGCGGTCAGGTGTTCGAGACCTCGGGCATCAACGCCTCGGTGACGAACATCCTGCGTGGGTTGGATCGTGATTCGGCGACCACCGGCCTCGCCTCGGCGATCTCCGCGGTGCAGACCAATGTCGGTAACATCGCCACCACCGCGCTCGGCGCCGTCAACACCGGCGACATCGAGCTGCTGGGGGCCAACACGGCGTTCCTGGAGGACATCGACCAGGCCATCGCCGGCACCAGCAACGCGCTGCGCCAGCGCGTCGACAACACCGTCACCCAGGTCGGCACAACCGCCAACCAGACCGTGCTCGCGATCAACTCGGCACTCAACGAAACCAACGTGAACGCCAGCGTGACCAACATCGCCAGTGGTGTGAATGCCAACCTCGGCATCAACAACCTCGGGGCCAACTTCGACACGGCGGCCATGACGGCGCTGTTCGGCACCGCCGGTTCTTCGGGCGTGGCCGGGACGGAGTTCGCTGCGGCCGACATCGCCAACATCGTCGCCGAGATCGCCGGTGGCATCTCGACCACCGCCCTCGGCGCGGTCAACACCGGCACGATCGTGTCGGGTGCCGACAACCAGGTCCGCGGTGTCATCAGCTCGATCGTCGGCAACGCCGCGACGAACACCGCCGGCCTCAACTGATCACTTCCGCCGGCGCCCCCACACCAGCGGGGGCGCCGGCATCCTGCCGTATCCGGTCGATTCGACCCGCGCCCCATGTCCGCCCGGGGCAGCCTTGCGGGGCCGAACCGCCAGGGCAGCCGGAATTCTGCTCGTTCCTGCTGCCCGTACCTGGGGGGATGGTCCCACCCATCCCCCCATTTTTCGGGGCGCCGCGGCCCGGCGACCGCGCCGACGCCAGGACGCCGCCCGTGCCCTTCGCCCGCCCCCTGCCCTGCCAGCGCCGGCCCCGGCACCGGTCGCGGTCAACACCGCCACGATCCTGTCGGGGATCGACGGCCGGGTCCGCGGCGCCGTGTGCGCCATCGCCGGCAATGCAGTGGCAAGACGGGCGTCGGGAACTGATCACCCGCGACAGCCCGGTCCGTTGTCCATCCTTTGCGCCATCCCTGCGCAAAGGGGCAATTCCGCATCCGCGTCGGGAACGATAGGGTGCCGCAAGGTGCACCTGGATCGGGCAGGCATGTGAGGCGGCTTGGGACAGGCCTGTGGGCCGCGGTGGCCGCGATCGGCCTGACCGCCGGGCCCGTGCAGGCGCAAAGCATCCTCGAGCGGTTGCTCGACCGGCTTCAGGGCGGCGACGCCGTGGCGGGGCTGTTCGTGAACCTCGCGCTCAACCTCGTGCCGCCGCCCCAGATGCCAGACGATCCGTGGGCCGACCTCCGCCCGCCCCCCGCCGCGATCGATGCCACGGTGACGAACATCCTGCGCGGCGCCGACGGGTCGCTGGCGCGCACCGACGGCGGCGTTGCGGTGACCGAACGGCTGCAGGCGCGCATCGGCCCGATCGCCACCACCGCGCTGGGCGCGGTCAACACCGGCGCCGTCACGCTGGGCGGCGTGCCCGCGTCGATGGCCGGCGATACCGCGCGCGCGGCCGGCGCCGGCATGCTGGCGGAGCAGCGGTCGCTGGAGGCGTCGGCCACGGACGCGACGCTGCTTGCGCTCAACGCCGCGTCGAACGCCGCCACCGTCAGCGCCGCCGTGCGCAACCTCGTCGACGGCGTGGACGCCGACATCGGCCGCTCCGGCTTCACCGTGACCGGATCGGACGCGGCCGCCCCGGATCTGGCCACGCTGGACCGGTCGGTGCTGGATGGCCTTGCCGGGGGGATTCGGACCACCGGCATCGGCAGCGTCAACGCCGGCGACATCGCCCTCCAGGGTGGCGGGCACGCGTTGACGGCGGCGTCCGGGACGGTCGAAGCCGGCGACACCGCCGCCCGGCAGATCAGTCTCGCCCTTGCCACCACGCCCGCAGGGGCAGCCGCCGACGCATCGGCGTGGGCGGTGAACGCCGCCGAAAACGTGGCGGGCGTAAATGCCTCGGTGCTGAATTCGATCTCGGCCGCGCAGGTCTCGATTGCCGCGTCCACCTCGCCGGACCTGTCGGGCACCCTCGACGCGACGCAAGCGAAGCTCGCCGCGCTGACCGGAAGCGTGCAGACGACGGCCATCGGCGCCGTCAACACCGGCACGATCCTGTCCGGCGCCGGCGCTGCGGTCGAGGCCCTGCTCGACAGCCTGACCCGGTTCGGGGGTGCGCCGGACCTCTGACCGTTCCGGGCCGGGCGGGTTCCCAATCCCGCAGATCGCGCCGGACCGCCCCCGGGCAGGCCTGTCGTCACGCCGGCCTTGCAGGATCGCCTGTGCGGAGCCCCCGGTTCGCGCCCGGCGACGAATCGGCCGGACCGGGGCGGCGGCACGGGCCTTCCGGTGCCGCCCGGACCGCCCCGGATGCACCCGCTGCATGTATGGCCGCCCTGCCCCGCAGTGACGGTCCGCACACAGCCGGCGCGCCGGATTTCACGAATTCGGATGACTGGCAGGGGCAGAGGGACTCGAACCCCCGACCCTCGGTTTTGGAGACCGATGCTCTACCAACTGAGCTATACCCCTAGGCCAGACTGCGGCTTACGGCAGAGCCCTGCGATGATCAAGTCCCGCCGGCATCGGGGGGCAGATCGATGCCCGCCATCCATGGCTTGATGTCGATCAGCGGCGTGCCATCGAAGGCGTCGATCGCATTGACCGTGACCAGCCCCGCATCGGGGTCGAGGGCAAGGCAGCGCACGACCGACATCGCCACCGGATTCGGCCGCGCAGGCGAGCGCAGGGCGAACACGCCCGCCGGCGCGTCACGATGACGGGGCGCCTGCACGATCAGGTCACGCGGCGCCTGCGCCATCCAGTAGAGCAGCACCAACGCATCACCGGCGGCAAGCCCCGCGAGCCCGGGCCGGTAGGGGGCGTCGATCTCCAGCCGGGCGGGGCCGCGTGCGGCCTCGCGGGCGCCGCGGATGCTGCGCGGGCAATCCGCCGGGCCCCACGGGCTGCGGATACGGCCGATGAAGGTGACCGCCGCACGCGGCCTGTCGGCGGGATCGAAGCCCAGGCGCACCTCGCCGGGGCGGGCGGCGAAGCGTTCGCGCACGGGGTCGGTCATGTCTGGGTCTCGTCGTTCCCGGCACCGTCGCGCCGGCCGCGAAAGCCGAGCGCGACAACGTATTTCTCGGCGCTGTCGGCCCGGCTGGCGGGGGGTTTCACGTTGGCGACCTTTTCAAAATTCTGCTTGAGTAGGGTCTGCAACCCGCTTTCGGCGCCACCAGCCAGCACTTTTGCGACAAAGGCGCCGCCATCCTCAAGAACATCGAAGGCCAGTTGGGCGGCGGCCTCGCACAGCGCGACGATTCGCAGGTGGTCGGTCTGCCGATGCCCGGAGGACGCCGCCGCCATGTCCGACATCACCACGTCCGCCGGCCCGTCGAGCCATTCGCGCACGCGGTCGTCGGCCCCCTCGGACAGGAAGTCGAGCACATGCGCCTCGGCGCCGGGGACAGGATCGACCGGCTGCAGGTCGATCCCGATGACACGGCCGCGCGGCTTGCCCGTCTGGCTGCCCAGCGCGTTCACACGGGCCACCGCAACCTGCAGCCAGCCACCCGGTGCACAGCCCAGGTCAAGCACCCGCGCGCCCGGCGTCAGGAAGCCGTACTTGTCGTCCAGCTCGATCAGCTTGTAGGCGGCGCGGCCGCGATAGCCCTCGGCGCGCGCACGGCGGACGTAGGGATCGTTCAACTGCCGCTCCAGCCAGCGGGTCGAGGACAGCTTGCGACCACGCGCGGTCTTTACCTTGACCTTCAACTCGCGCGCGCCGCGTCCCGAACCGCCGCCGCCGGCGCCGCCCTTTCCCGCGCTCATTCCCCGCCCTCCGGATTGCGCAGCATGCCGTCGGCGCACATCTGCGCATACAGCAGCCCCTCGCGCAGGCCCCGGTCGGCGACCGACATCCGGTCGGTCGGCCAGACCCGCAGCAGCGCCTGCAGGATCGCCGCGCCCGACATGATCAGCGTGTGCCGGTCGCGACCGATACGCGGGTCGGTGCGCCGCCCCTCGGGGCCGAGCGCGAGGTATTCGGCGATCACCCGATCGATCTGGTCCGAGGTCATGCACAGCCCGTCCACGCGGTTGCGGTCATACCGCCGAAGGCCCAGGAACGAAGCCGCCACCGTCGTGATCGTCCCCGAGGTACCGATGATCTGGAACCCGGCGCGATCCTGCTGGCGGGCATAGGGTGAGAAATCGGCAAGGTTCTCTTCGAAGAACCAGCTCATCAGGGCAAAGCGGGCGCCGTCGTCGTCGACGTCGTGGAACTGGTCGCGCAGCGTGGCCACGCCCAGCGGCACGCTGATCCAGTCCACCACCCGCGCCACCGGCTTGGCCGCATCGGGCTGCACGAAGCCGCGCCGCAGCCGCATGATCGACTGCGGCCGCTCGGCCTGCGGCACATGCGACAGGTCGAGCCAGACAAGCTCGGTCGATCCGCCGCCGATGTCGACGACCAGAAGCTGTTCGGTCGTCACCGACACCAGCGACGCGCAGGAGATGACGGCCAGCCGCGCTTCTTCCTCGGGCGGGATGATCTCGAGCGCGAGGCCGGTCTGCTCGCGCACCCGGGCGATGAACTCGGCCGCGTTGGCGGCGCGACGGCAGGCTTCGGTGGCAACCAGGCGCATCCGCCGCACCCGGTGTCGATCCAGCTTGCGGCGGCAGATCCGCAGCGCGCCGATCGCGCGACCCATCGGTCCGTGACCCAGGCGGCCGGACACCTCCAGCCCGGCGCCCAGTTGCACCGGCTTGGAAAAGCTGTCGATCACCTGAAACCGATTGCCCACCGGACGGGCAATCAGCATCCGGCAACTGTTCGTTCCCAGATCGAGCGCGCCGTAAAGCGCCGCCCGGTCGGGTAGGGGCTGGCGCGACGGTTCGACCGATATCGGGAACGCGCCCGCGCCGGCGGGACGCTCGGGCGTCATCTGTCGCCCTCCAACTCAAGTTGTCGCGAGCGTATGACGTGCCGCGCCATCGCGCAAGGGTTCGGCGCGACCGGTCAGGCGTGCGGCGCGGCGGTGAGCGCATCGAAGGTGCTGCGCTGTTCCGCAGTCAGGTTCGCCCGCGCCACGACTGCGGTGTGGATCGAGAACACCGCCGCGCCGCTGACCGGCAGCCGGGCGATGGCCTGCCGTTCGCTGCGCAGGAAGGGGGCCGGGGCGGGAACAGGCGGGCGCGACGCGCCCTCGGGCAGGGGCTGGTGCAGCGTCGGGTCGGCATGGGCCAGCAGGTTCGCCCGCCACAGGGGCGCACCGGGGCGCACCCCGTCGAACAGGCGCTGCACGCGGGCGGCGATCTGCGCGTCATAGGCCGGCACCGGGGCGTGGATTGCGGGCAAGGCGCGGCCGATCTTGTCCGACAGCCGCCAGCCTGACGGAAAGCACAGGACGGCTCCGGTCAGCACGTGAACGCCGCCCCGCGGCTGCAACAGGCACCAGTCGGCCTGCACCAGCCTGCCCAGCGTCAGAAGTGGCGCGGCAGGATCGAGGGACACGACAACGCCGTCCGGGCGCCGCAGGGTGCCGCCGGCGCGCACGAAGCCGGGGCGGCCGGAAAGCTCGGCCAGCACCGCTTCCAGCAGTTCCGTTGCTGCCGCGCGGGCCTCGGGCAACAGTGCGTGCACCTGTTCGGGCACGGTCGCGATCAGGCCGTCGCGCTGCGCCATCTGCCCGGCATAGGCATCGTCCACCAGCACCCAGTCGGCGGGGGCCAGTGGCTGAACCCCCGGCAGGCGGCGCAGCCGGGGATCAAGCCAGGGCGCAAAGCCCAGCTTCGCCTGTGTGACCGGCCCCGGCACCGGGCGTGCGGGCCTATTCGGCCGGCACCGCCTCGGCGTCGTAGGACAGCGGGTGCGACAGGTGCGGCAGCATCTCCTTGGCGCAGACCTGGATGAAGTTCGCGCGCTCGCGGTCCCAGTGGGCCAGGATGTCGGCCGCCCGCTCGCTCCCGGTCTCGGCGAGGTGGCGCTCGATCAGGCCCTTGAGCTGCGCCTCCCAGTGCGGGACGGTCACGGCGCAGGTGACGAGGGTTTCGAGGTTCATCAGCTCCTCGGCCCGGCCGTCGGGGTCGTGGACATAGGCCATGCCCCCGGTCATGCCGGCGCCGAAGTTCGCGCCGATGGCGCCCAGGATCACCGCGACCCCGCCGGTCATGTATTCGCACCCGTTCGAGCCGCAGCCCTCGACCACCACCGACGCGCCCGAGTTGCGCACGGCAAAGCGCTCGCCCGCCCGCCCGGCGGCGAACAGATGGCCCGCCGTCGCGCCGTAAAGGACGGTGTTGCCGATGATCGTGTTCTCGGCCGCGACCAGCGGCGAGGACATGCGCGGTCGGACCACGATGATCCCCCCGGACAGCCCCTTGCCGACATAGTCGTTGGCGTCGCCGAAGACCTCCAGCTTGATGCCCGGAGCCAGGAACGCCCCCAGCGACTGGCCGGCCGACCCGGCCAGCTTGACCGTCAGGTGGTCGGGCTGGAGGTTGTTGTTCATCCCGAAGCGCCGCACGATGTGGCTGGACGCCCGCGTGCCCACGGTGCGGTGGGTGTTGCGGATGGCGTAGGACAGCTGCATCTTCTCGCCGTCCTCGAAAAAGCGGGCGGCGTCGCGGATGATCTCGGCATCGAGGGTTTCCGGCACCGACTGGCGCGGCTTGGAGCGGTCGTAGCGGATGCTTTCGGCCCCGTCGACGGTGATCAGCAGCGGGTTCAGGTCAAGGTCGTCCAGATGCGCCGACCCCCGGCTGACCTGCGTCAGCAGGTCGGCCCGCCCGATCACCTCGTCCAGCGTGCGCGCGCCGATCTGCGCCAGCACCTCGCGCACCTCCTGGGCGTAGAAGGTGATCAGGTTGACGACCTTGTCGGCGGTGCCGGTGAACTTGGCGCGCAGCTCCTCCTTCTGGGTGCAGACGCCGACAGGGCAGGTGTTGGACTGGCACTGTCGGACCATGATGCAGCCCATGGCGATCAGCGCGGCGGTGCCGATCCCGTATTCTTCGGCCCCCATCATCGCGGCCATGACGATGTCGCGCCCGGTCCGCAGCCCGCCGTCGGTGCGCAGCGTCACCCGCTCGCGCAGCTTGTTCATCGCCAGCACCTGATGCGCCTCGGTCAGGCCCATCTCCCACGGCAGGCCCGCGTATTTGATCGAGGTGCCGGGCGAGGCCCCGGTGCCGCCGTTGTGGCCCGAGATCAGGATCACGTCCGCCTTGGCCTTGGCCACACCGGCGGCGATGGTGCCGACGCCCGAGGATGCCACCAATTTGACCGTGACCTTGGCGCGCGGGTTGATCTGCTTGAGGTCGTAGATCAGCTGCGCG
>Ga0213835_100466_pt1 | contig 38723 bp, 31 predicted proteins | sample SWPATP01_FD_160576 | JGI IMG/M metagenome (GOLD analysis project Ga0213835, IMG submission 160576) | Coastal seawater microbial communities from Marineland, Florida, United States - SWPA TP0 #1 | ecosystem: Environmental > Aquatic > Marine > Coastal | place: USA: Florida | collected 2016-08-05
GCTGGAGGCGGCTGTGCTCGACGCGAGCGGGGAGCTGACCGCAGCGCTGCGCGACGTGGTACTCCCGGCTGCGGAGGAAGGGGCGGCGGCGACGTCGCTCGGGCCGATCGCGGTGCGCCCGGCAAGGTTCACGGTGCGCGTGCCGCTCGCGGCGGTCCTGGCGCCTGCGGAAGACGCGAGCCCCGGCGAGACGGTGGACGTGCTGGTGCGTGTGGAGGGCGACGTGCGGTACGCCGGCGCGGGCGACGCGCCGGGGCGGCTTGTGCGCACGACGGTCCACGCGTCGGCACCGGTGCGCACGGGCGAACCCGCGGGGGCGGTCAGTCTCTGGGGCACGTTCGAGGAACTGGACCTGGGGTGGGTGGAGCACCGCTTCGCGGAAGCGGGCGCGATCACGGGGCCGATGGGCCCGGCGCTGTTCGGCGAGTTCGCCTACGACGGCGACCCGTCGGAACTGGCGCGCCTGCTCGCGGGCGAAGCCGGCGCGTCGCCGAGCGAGATCGGCGTGCGCGTCTACAGCATGAACCTGCACGCGCAAGAGCGCGTGCGCCTGCGCTTCGAGGCGGCGACCGAGTCGCTCCCGCCGCGGGTGACGCTGATCGAGCCGGTGACGCTGCCGTATGTGCTGCCCGTCGAGTACGGCTCAACGCTGCTGGGCGAAAACGGACGGCTTGTTGAGCCGGTGCACGCGAGCGTTCGCCTCGAACAGCTCACCGTTGCGGTGCCGGGGCACAAGCAGGGGCTGCCGGGTGTGGCGTATGGGATGGCGCACGATGTGGGCGGGGCGCTGGTGTACGGGGTGTTCGCGGTGCGCGGCGAGCTTTTGGCGCCGTCGGCTTCGGTGGATCTGGGCGATCGCGGCATTGTCAGCCTGCGCGACGTGCGCGTGGGGCTGCGCGAGCTTTCGGGCACGTTTCAGCAGACGCTGCTGGTGGGCGTCGGGGGTGAATTGACGGCGACGCCGGAGAAGGACGGCGTGCGCTCCGAAGCGATCACCGGCAGCATCGCGGCGATGATCGCCGACGCGTACGGGCACCCGATCGAGCACCCGGTCGTGACGAATCTGGATCTGAACATGCGGCGCGTGCCGACGGCGCTGGTCGACGCGCTCGCGCAGCAGAACGGGCTGCTGGTGGACATTCTGGGCAACGAGGTGACGGCTTCGGTTCGTGCGCTCAACCTGCGTGCGCCCGATGAGGCGCTGGAGGGGTACATCGAGGTGAAGGCCGAGAGCCCGCGGGCGCGGGCCGAGGTGCGCGGGCAGATCGGGGATCAGGTGCTGGCGCTGTCGAGCATGGAGGTGCTGCGGATCAGCGAGGTTTCGCCGGCGCTGGCGGGTCGGTTCACGACGGGCTTGCCGCTGGTGAGCGGGTTTGAGAAGCGCCCGAGCGACGAGCCGGCGACGGTGACGGTGACGAACCTGCGCCTGCCGCTGGACGGGAATCTGGCGAACCTCTCAGGCGTGATCACGATCGATCCGGGGATCGGGCGTGTGTTCATGGGCGAGCTGTTCAGTTCGCTGTTGCGCCTCGAGCGCGAGCACGCGGTGGGGCGTGGGCTGCCGGCGCTGCGCCTGAGCGCGGACGCGGGGGTGGTGAGCTACGACACGTTCGTGCTGCCGCTGGGCGAGTTCCGGTTTGAGAGTTCGGGGCGTGTGGATCTGGTGCGCCAGCAGGTGGACGTGACGACGTGGGTGCCGCTGGGCGCGTTGACGGAGGAGACGGCGGGCGCGTTCAACACGAGCCTGACTAGCCGACTGGGCGGCACGCTGGGCGGGCTCTCGCGCGAGACGATGATGCCGTTCCGCACGCGGGGCTCGCTGACGAACCCCTCGACGGCTCCGGACGTGGAGACGTTCATCCAGACCGCGCCGGACCGTTTGGGCCCGGAGGTGCTGGAGCGCGGGCTGCAGCGCCTGCTGGAGGGCAACACGGGGCGGGAGATCGAGCGCGGGCTGCGCGACCTGCTGCGCCCGCGCCGGGATGACGACAAGTAGCGCGTGTGCCGGGCGATGAGCCTCCGCATCGATGAAGTCATCAGCCGAGACGTTCGGCGACCTCAGCCGCGCGGAGCCCGCGCACGCGGACGGTCTTCATGGGCGTCGCTCGCCCCGCGACGAGCTGCACGGCGTTCGATGGCGTGCCGAGGCGTTCGGCGAGCATCGCGAGCACGCGCTCGTTGGCGCGCCCGCCCTCGGGCGGGGCGCTGACGCGAAGCTTGAGACGATCCCCGAGCGCAGGGGCGACGCCTTCACGCGTTGAGCCGGGCACGATCTTGAGGCGCAGTTCGGCCTCGGGCGCGCTGGACGAGCCGACGTCCCGCACCCAAGGCGGCGGCGCGTTCGGCGGTTGTGATGGATGCTCGCGTTTGTTGCCCTCTTGTTTGCGCACGATGAAGCAAAGCGTACGCCGAGGGATGAAACCACGTGATCGCGCGCTTTTCTCGGGATTTCGGGTGGTTTCCGGGTTGGTGGGCGTGGCGTGATCGTGTACATTCGTGGACCGATGGGGCGCATTGTTGGTCATCTCGGTCTCGGGGCGTGCGCGGCTGTGCTGGCGCTGGTGGTCGGCGTGGCACGGGCGCAGCTTGCGCCGCCCGAAGTGCTGGTGGTGTACGACAGCCGAATCCCGGACTCGGTGCTCGTCGCGGAGCACTACGCTGGGAGCGCGAAGGTGCCGGGCGGGATCGGCGGTGTCCAAGCGGCCCGCGCGGGCGTGCGTGTGGTGGATCTTGGCACACTGGGTGCGCCGCCGGCGAACGCGGCGACGCTCGATTACTCGGCTTTCGCCGCACGCCTGCGCGACCCGCTCGCGGGGTATCTGCGCGATCAGAACCTGACGCGGACGGTCCGCTGTCTCGTGCTGACCAAGGGGATTGCGCACCGCGTGCGCGATATCAACAGCGCCAACGTCGGGGACAGCCCGGCTTCGGCGGGCAACCTGTTCCTCGCGGGCAACGCGACCTACGCGAGTGTGGACAGCGAGCTCACGCTGCTGCTGCACGAACTCGACGCGGGAGAAGCGGGCGGGGCGGGGGATTCGCTGGCGGACGGGGTGATCGTGAACCCGTATCACCAGAGTGCCGAGGAGCTTGCGTTCTACGACCCGCGGCGTCTGGACGAGCCGTTGTCGCTGGTGCCGCTGTTTCCGGGGCAGGTGTGGGTCGGTGGATCGGGGGGCTCGTGGACGCCGGCGCGGATGATGCTGGTTTCGCGCCTAGACGGGCACACGGTGGACGATGTGCGCGCGATGATCGATCGCGCGCGCCAGATTGTGGTCGATCCGCGGTCGGCGGTGGTCGTGCTGGATGAATCCGGGAGCAACGGCGTGGCCGACAGCGCGCCCAATGCTGAGCTGGATAACCGTGGGTTTGCGCCGATCTGGGCGGGGGACGACTACGAGCTGACGCGGGACCTGCTGCTCGGTGACGGGCGGTGGGACGCTTCGAACGTGCGGTATGACCCGGCGAGCGGGGCGGCGGGGTTCATCGTCGGGCCGAACGTGGATTACAGCGGGCAGGGGATCGTGGTGAGCGGCCCGGTTGTGCTGCTGGCGCACTACGGGTCGAACCACGCCGGCGCCAAGCCCGGGGGGACGGCCGGGCGGAGCTACCCCGAGAGCTTCAACTACGCGCCCGGGGCGATTTTCAACACGATCGAGAGCTACAACGCCCGCGCGTTCGGCGGGCTGGGGACGACGCTGAACCAGGCGCAGGCGGCGGACTTTCTCGCGGCGGGGGGCACGTTCGCGATCGGGCATGTCTGGGAGCCGTTCGCGGACTTCATTCCGGACAACCTGTTCCTGGTGCGGAACTTCCTGCTGGGGCATCTGAGCTGGGCGGAAGCCGCGTGGACGAGCATCCCCGTGCTGAGCTGGCAGCACGTGGTGCTGGGCGACCCGCTGGCGCGCGTTGTGCGCACGACCGAAGACCTCAACGGCGACGGCGTCGTCGATATCGAGGACCTGTACACCTATACCGCCCTCGGCGGGGTGGACATCAACCGCGACGGCGTGATCGACGAACGCGATCAGGCGATCCTGATCGAAGCGATCCGCTTCGGCGAGCTGCGCGCGACGCGGGCGTCGGCGTACGGGAACCGATAGCAAGCGTGGGCCGAGCCAGGCTTCGCTCGGCAAGTTCTGCGGGCGAGGCGCGTGGTCGGCCGATGGTGCTGGCGTGAGCGAACACCCCGCACGCGCCATCCTGGACCCCGGCTGGGGCTTCCTGCTCGCGGGGCTGGCGGCTTTGGGTTCGGCGGTGCTCATCCCCGCCCAGCTCGACCTCCACGAGGCTCGGCACCAGCGCGACCGGGCGCTCGTCTACGAGTCGCTGCACGTCGAACGCCTCTCCAGGCACGCGGCGTTCGTCGAGGCGCTCGATCGGGGGGACCCGACGGTCGTCCGGGCGCTGGCGGCGAGCCAGTTGAACCTGATCCCGGCCGGGTCGAGACAGTTGGGGGCTGTGCCGACGGCTGAGCCGGCGTCGGTTTTTGCGGCTCTGGAGCCCGGGGCGGCGGCGGCCCCGGTCCGGCGGGCGATCGAATCCCGCCTGACTCGGCTCGCGACCGGGCGCGTGGCGCGGGGGCTGCTGATCGTCGGCGGCGCGGTTGCGATCTTCATCGCGCTGCTCCCGCCGAGCCGACGGGGCTGAGCGTGCGCAGAAGAGATTGGCGATCAGGGATCAGCCATCAGGATTCGATCGCGGGGCGTGATCGAGTCCCAAATGGCTGATGGCTGATGGCTGATGGCTGATGGCTGATGGCTCCCGAATGCTCGCGCCTCGTTCGGATGTTCATGCCATCCCTACGCTTGGCGCATGACGACGATCACTGAATTGGAGCGGGCGGCTCACGAGGCGTGGCTTCTGGCGTTGACGCAGATCCCCACCGTCGCTGGTCGGGAGGACCGCGTCGAGGCGTGGATCGAGCGGTGGGTTGCGGAGCGCCCGGAGCTTGAGATCCATCGCGACGGCGCGGGGAACATGGTCGTCCGCCCGCGCAAGCCGTGGGGCGAGGGACGCACGCCCGAGGGAGCCGAGCACCGCCCGGTCTGGTTCACCGCGCACCTGGATCACCCGGCGTTCGTCGTCGCAAACACGGGTGAAGGCGGACGTTCGATCGAGCTCGAGTTCCGCGGCGGGGTAATGGCCGACTACTTCCCCGGGGCCCGCGTCGAGGTCTTCACGCGCGACGACCGGCGCGTGGAGGGCACGATCGAGGGGCCTGTTGAGGAGGGCGGGGAGCCGGTGAAGACGGCAGCCGGGTTCGGGCGGTTCCGCGTGACGCTGGATTCGGCGCTGGACGGGCTGGCAGCGGGCGACGTCGGGCGGTGGCTCTTCCCGCGCGCGGAGGTGATCGACGGCGTGCTGCACACCGACGCGTGTGACGATCTGGCGGCAGCGGCGGCGGCGCTGGCGGCGATGGACGTGCTGCTCCGCTTGGCGCGCGAGGGGGGCGAGGCGAAGCCGCTGGATGTGCGCCTGTTGTTCACGCGGGCGGAGGAGATCGGGTTTGTCGGGGCGATCGCGGCGACGAAGCTGGGGACGCTGCCGGCGGGGTCCCGGGTGATTGCGCTGGAGAACAGCCGGAGCTTTGAGGATTCGCCGATCGGCGGCGGGCCGATCGTGCGCGTGGGGGACCGGATCTCGACGTTCAGCCCGTCGCTGACCGGCGCGGTGGCGCAGCGCGCGGAGGAGATCGCCGGGGGGAGCGCGCACGTGCTGGCGATCCAGAAGCTGAGCGACGCGCCGGCGTGGAAGTGGCAGCGGAAGCTGATGGCTGGGGGCGGGTGCGAGGCGAGCGTGTTCTGCGCAGCCGGCTTGGAGAGCACGTGCGTCTGCCTCCCGCTGGGCAACTACCACAACATGGCGGACCTGGCGGCGGTGCAGGCGGGGACGTTCCAGGGCAAGCCGCGGGTCGGGCGGGAGTGCATCAGCCTGAGCGACTACCACGGGCTGGTGGACCTGCTGGTCGCGTGCGGGCTGAAGCTGGAAGGCCCGATGGCGTTCCGGGAGCGGCTGGATCGCCTGCATGCCGAGCGCCGGTACGTGCTGGAAGAACGCGACGCATGAAGCGGAAACTGCGCGGGTCCGTCGCACACATGCCCTGAACGGGTGTGTCACGCGGGCGCAAAGGCTGCCGGGGCTGGCTTACGCACCGCTGAAGCCGGGTCGGCTACGCCGTTTTGGGGGCGTTGTCAATAGTTCAATTGCGAAGTTTTGCGAAAATTTTTTCGCAATTGGGTCGCGTCCGCCGATCCAGCCGGTATCATTTGAACGATCTCTCTCTCCTCCAGCGGGGTGCTGTCGACAGGCGGCACCCTGCTTTTTTTATGCGCCGGCGCGGGATTGAGCCTTTTGTGGCTTTCCCAGTTTGCCCACTTTCACAACAACACCCACTGGTCAGCCGGACCCCGTGTGGCGGTTCTGGCGGCTGGTGGCGATGCCAACGCCACCCGCCCCGGGATTGGGGCGGGCGGCGCGTGTGTGGCGTGGGGATTGGCGGGGAGGTGTGGAGCCGTGGTTAGTTGTCGCCCTGTCGTGTGGCTTGGGCTCGGCGTAGGGCGTCCTGGATGTCGTTGAGGCGGAAGCCTTGGACGGGTGTGGGGAGGCTGTTGGGCCTGGGCTTGGGGCCGAGGGATTTGGCGAGGTTGAGCTGGGCCGCGAAGGTGGCTTGCGTCTGTGCGCTGGGCCCGAAGGTGGCGACGCCGGGCTGCCCAGGCCGGAGGACGCGGAGTGCGGGGACGGGGACGCCGGCACGTTCGGGCTCGTTGGGCGGCGCGGCTTGGGCGGGAGCCGGGGCCGGGGTGTTCATGACGACGGTCATGCGCGGGGCGAGCGGGAAGGCGGCGGTTTCACGCTGAGTCGGCCCGAGCCCGGGGGTTGGTGCGGCGGGAGGTGCCTCGGGGCTGGCGGGTGCGTACGGCTCGTTGGGGCGAGTGTCGGGCGCCTGGGGCGTCGGGCTGGTTGGCTTGTTCGTCGGAGTTCCGGCAGGACCCAGCCCGGGCGCCTGTGGCTTCTCGGAAAGCACGAGGGTTTCTCGCGGGACCTCATCATCATCCGGGGGCGCGTTGGTGCGCGGCGACTGGCGGAGGTCCGCGGGCACGGTCGTTTCCCACGTCGGGCGGGCGAGGAACCGGGAAAAGTCCCTCGCAACATCGATGCGCTTGGTTGGATCAAAGACAACGGGAACATACCCCATAGAAGCGACGCGTTCGATTTCGTCGAGCACCTCGGAATCAGAGAGGCGACGACCGAGTCTGCCCTCGATGAGGTCAAAGCGGATTGCACCCCATGTCTCATGCCCCGGCATCAAGAAATCAGCCATAACTTTGGGCGCATTGAGTTCAAAAGCCGTCACCCACGTCGGAGCCAGAAGGTGGATGATATCCGAGGCTGCGAGCTCGGTGCAGAACTTGAGATGCGGATGGCGCTCCATCATCATCTTGAGCCACTCGTGTTGGTGTTTGGGGCGGATGTGGTCGTAGGCGTCGAGTCCGATGAGCTTGGCGTTGAGTTCCACCGCAAGATCAAGCTCGGCAAACGCGAGGCGACGGTGCTCTGGATTATGTGGATCGAGCGGCTCGTGCTCGGGGTTGTCCCAGCCGCGCATGATGCGGGTGGCACGCCCCCAATAGAACCCAAAATCGAGTTGATCAGAGGAGATCGACGCGAGTTCGTGAAGAGATCGCTGTTGTGCAGGGCGGCTGAGCATGGGCGTCATGAATGGGAACGGATAATTTAGTCCCTCATTCTGTCTGTAGAGCCCGCTCGGCGACCACATCACCGCGCGCTGCCATCCCGTGTCCGGTAGTCGCCTGGCAACATCCGCCCAAGGCTTCCACCCGTGCACGTCCGGCCTGCGATTGCCTCCGTACCCGAAAGGACGTTCGTCAGAAAGGGCGTGCTTCTGGGCGATCGGGATGCCACGGACCGGTCTTGGATCGCGCGTATACGCCAGTGATCCGTAGGTCTTCTGGAAGTGGTCACGGTAGGGCACGAGTGTGCGGAGCCACGGATAAGGCTCGCTGGGATCGTGGCGCGTGAGACGCAAAGCCAGGGTGTATTCTCGCGTTCCACCCGGTTCGAGCTCGCCATAGAACGCGACTTGCAATTCCCAGTTCAGACCCGATCGACGCAGGGGGCCGCTGGGCGCGACTACGCCGAGTCGCACGCTCTGGTCGTGTTCAAGAACGTCGTAGAGCAGGCTGGCGCCCAACCAGTAACTGTCGTTGCCCAGAACAAGGACGGGGCTGTATGTCTGGTCCGGATAGATCCACGCGGGCGGGAAGTGCGGAACCTGACCGCCGTGATCCAGGATGCGGGGCTCAGTACCGCGTCGGATGTCCACGGTTTGCAGGCGCTGCCCGAGACGGATCCCGCCGACGTACACCATCGGGAAACGGACCGGGGTGGCCGTCGGGTTATGAAAGGTGATATGAAAATCAACCCCGTTTTCTACGGGCTCAACCTCGACCTCGGACTGCCCAGCGAATCTCGCGAAAAAGTTCCGCGAATTCGGTGTGACAATGTTTGTCCCGGCTTCGGTGCGCAAGGTGAGCTGTTGATCGCGGAACTCGGAAACCACCCGAACATCCGGAGTAAACTGGGGAGGATCCGAATCGGGGCGCGGCACCCATTGTCCATTTGCCGGAGGCGTGGACAGCGCTGCAAACGCCAGCAACACGGTGGTGGAGATCGTGAACCGCTTCATGGTGTTCAAAGAGTTCGGAATGTCTCGCCCCTCTACAACCCCACCCCAAAGACGTGGTGGCAAACTGGATGGAGTACGCGGGCTCGGGGGCTTCACGGCCTAGCGTGTCGCCCGATAACCGCGGGCGTTGAGTGGACTGCCTCACTCCGTGGGCACGTTCAGCACGACACGCTGGGCGCGGTGCGTTGACCAAGGCAGCTTCATGATGTCATACCGACGCGCACGGAGGGTGGGTGCGACCATGGCATGGTCCAGGTGCAACGCCGGGGTTCGTGCTGGCCAAGTGCCGGCGTGCCCGACGCCGCCTTGGCGGTACGCGTTGGTCATTCCGGGGAAAAGCACCCGGATGGAGTGGCTGTCGCGGGGGATGTTCAGGTCGCCCACGACGAGTTCCGGGGTCGGCCAGAGTGCGGGGGATTGGCTTCGGGCTTCATCGAGAACGGCCCGGGCGTCGCGGGCGATGCGTCCCCGGTGGATCGCCGGGTTGGCGGGGAGATCGATCACCAGGACCGTCATGACCCCGTCAGGGTGATCGACCTGCACGGTCCAAGCCTCGCCGTGGTCCACCGACGCGTCCGTTCGCCCGGGCGCCTCGAGCCGAAGCGTGGTCCACCCGAGCGAACGCACCGGGTGCTTCGCATAGATCGCAAAACGCCCGGCCCGATGGCGGCGCGGGAGGTTCGCCCAGTCGGGCAGATCGCGCCACCGTCGATCGTGCCACGGATTGGTGATCACGAGTAGATCGATCGGATCGTGAAAGGGAAGAGACTGCATCGCCCCCGCCCAGGCGCGCGCCGAAGGGGTGGGCGTGACGTTCCAGTGGATGACCAGGCGCTCGTGCTCGCCGGGCTCCGCGGGGCCACGAAACGGGAGCGCGTGCAGCCGCCATTCGCCGATCGCGGTCCAGAGCGACGGGGTCAAGACCGCGAGTGTGCAGAGATCTCGTAAAGGTCCGCGGGGGACCCGCCAACGCACGATCGGATACATCGCAACAGCCCAAGCGACGATACCCCAAGCCGGGATCCACGCGAGATACTGGACAGCGTGAGACCGATCGGAAATCAGCTGGGCAGCGATCCAGAGCAGTACCGGGCCGACGTGCGCGACCGTGACGAACCACCGAGCCCCACACGCGGCGTGCCGCGAACGAGCCCGTGCTGACGCGGCTAATTCGGATCGTGATGAACAGGGCGGTGTTCCCATTGCTCGGCTTCAGTAACCATAGGGTCGTTGACGTACGACTCGGAAAGATCTTGAAGATCGTATTCTGAGCGGGCGCGTGGCCCTCGTGGTGGAGCGATCCGAGGGAATGCGGCAAACACGGGTCCAAACGCGAGCTTGAGGGCCAGCAATACGGCACCAGCAGAGACGACACCAGCGAGAATCTGGATCACGAACAGGGCTGTGTCTCCGCGGGCCAGCCCGACGCCGTTCCCAAGAACAACCCCCACGATCGCGACGAAGAACGGGTTGTCGGCCCGATCGCGGAGCGCGCGGTCCAAGACGCCGATCACCAACCCGAAGAAGATCGCGTAGTACGCGACGCCGAGCCAGCCCATTTCGGACCAACCGTGTCCGATGATGCCCGGGCCAAGATTAGCGAGCGTGCCCATCTGCTCCCGAAGGATGTGTCCAAGCCCTTCGGGTTTATCGGGCCAGAAGATCCGCGGGACAGGATTCGTGATGATGAAGTACAGACCGTGCAGAGGCATGAACTCGAAATTGCCGGGATAGGTCTCCAGGATGAACATGGTGTTGCCAGCGGTATCCGTGTAAAGGTTGCGCTCAAACGCACGGTCGCTGATACTCCGCGTCGCGACAAGCTCTTGGATCTGCTGAGCCCGTGTCGCGGCATCGACGCCGCCCGGCGCGGCCCCGACGCCGCGCTGACGGACGCTGTCGTAGGCGGCGAGTGCGATGATGACCGCAACAGCCGCTGGGATGAACCTCGCGAGCAGCGCGACTGGACCGCGGTGACGAAGGACCGCATAGAACCACATCCACGCGACCGCCATGAAGACACCGAGCACAAACCGTCGTCCGGAACCCCCGACCGTGGTCGCGATCACGCCGGCCCCGAGGGCAGCGATGAACACGGCCCACGCCATCGGGTTAAACCGCTGCGCAAGCAGGTAATACGTCGCCAACCCCACGGATGCCGCGGCAAGCCCTGCTCGGAACTGGGTAAACAGAAGCCCGGCGAACCCTGAGGCCGGGATAATCGCCAGCGCCAAAGCCGCGGCACCGAGTGCTGCGGCCGAAACAAGCACCGCGGGCGTTGTAGACGGGAGTTCCAGCCGCGGAATCGCGTTGGTCAGCCAATGAGCCGCGAGACCGATCCTGTTGGCGCACATGAAGATGACGAGAAAAACAGGCAAGGCGATGCTCAGCATCAGCATCGCCTGATCGTTCGGCGTGTATCGACTGTCCCAATAGGTCGCGTTTGCAAACAAATAGGCGCTGATGCACTGGAAGTGGACAAAACCCAACAAGAACACATTCCGAACACTCATGATGTGCTGACGCCGAATCAGCAGGTCGTGCGCGAAGATCCCCGCGATCACCAGGGTGCAGAGCATCGCGGAGATCGAAAGCGTCGTGGACATGCAGCGTCTCAGAAGGGGCGGGGTTTGAAAAGACGGACGAAGCCATCAGGAGACTCCGTCTACACTCACCAATTATCGGTTCGTGACGGGCGGCGGTTCGCCAGAGGACTGGGAGTTTTTTCTCATGACGATCCGCGTCATCCTTCACCAGCAGGCCCTGGCGAAGTATCGCGTGCCGGTCTTCCGTGAACTGGCTGCTCGCGCCGGGATCGATTTAACAGTGATTCACGGGCGTGACGTGATGATCGACAGCGTCCCTCCCGATGGTTTCAAGACCGAACCATCCCCTATCGTTCGGACGCGTGTCGGGCTCTACATCGACCGGGCCGTATTGAGATCCGCCCGTTCCGGACGAGCCGATGTGTTGGTGATTCCTTGGCTCGCGTGGAATATCGGGCTCTTACCGGCGCTGCAAGCCGCACGGCGGCAAGGGGTCGGGACCGTCGTCTGGGGGCACGGGTTCAGCAAGATGGAGAACCCGCTCCGCGGCTGGTTCCGTCGCCGCGTCGGACGTGGCGCGGATGCTTGGCTGCTCTATAACGAAACCGGGGCGGAACGCCTCCGGACAGGGTTCGGATTCCCGCCGCATCGTGTCTTTACTGCGCGAAATGCGTTGGACGTTCGCGAGGCAGCCCAAGCCGGCAAGGCATGGCGCAAAGATCCGCACGGGCTCGCGTCGTTTCGGGCCCGGCACGGGCTGGGTGACGGACCGGTGCTGCTCTTTGTGTCCAGGCTGCTCGAAGAGAACCGGGCGGACCTGCTGCTGCGAGCCGCGGCAACGCTACGCCCGAAGTTCCCGGGGCTTCGCGTGGCAATCATCGGGAAAGGACCGGCAGGCGACGGGCTTCGATCGCTGTCAGAATCGCTCGGGCTTGGCGACACACTGGTCATGCCGGGCGCGATCTATGACGAGTCCGAACTGGCGCCCTGGTTCGTCGCGAGCCGGGCGATGGTCTATCCGAACAACATGGGCCTGACCATCCTGCACGCGTTTGCCTATGGATTGCCGGTGATCACCGGGGATCGCAACGAGTTGCACGGCCCGGAGATCGACGCACTCGTGCATGAACGCAACGGGCTCCGTTTCCCCCACAACGACTTGGCGACGCTGACCAACACGATCGAACGAGTGCTGCGCGACGATGACCTGCACGGGCGGCTCGCCGATGCCGCCGCGTGGACGGTCGATCCCGCGAATCCGGACGGGTTCAGCGTTGAGCGCATGGTGGACGGCATGGTCGCGGCGATCGAGTGCGCGCACGAGCGAGCCCGTCATCGACGTGCCGGCGGCAGTTCCTCGTAAGCCTCGACCGACGCGCGAGCGACCGCGCCCCACGTGTACCTGGATTCGACCAGCGCCCGCCCTTGCTCCCCGGCTTCGCGTGCACGGGCCGAATCCTCGAGCAAGTCCATGAACGCCTCGGCGAACGCGCCCGGCTCCCGCATTACGACTCGTCCCGCGCCCGCGGCCGCGACATCGGGGAAGTGGCACGTGTCGCTCACGACCACCGGCGTCCCCGCGCCCATCGCTTCCGCGATCACGATGCCGAAGCTTTCGTGCTCGCTCGCGAGCGCAAAGATCGACGCGTCGTGGAACGCGCCCTGCTTGGCTTCGGCGTACAGCGGGCCGACGATGTGGACCGCGCTGGCGATGCCGAGTCGCTCGGCCTGGGCGCGCAGCGGTGCCGCAGCCCCGGCGTCCGGGCCCGCCGCGACCAGGCGCAGGCGCGAACCCAGCGAACCCGTAGCGGATCGCTCGCGGACTTGCGCGACCGCTTCGCACAGTATGTGCAGCCCTTTGATCCGGTGCAGGCGGCTCAGGAACAGCACGTAGGGATCCTCGCCCAGCTCGGGGTGTTCCGCGCGGAACGACCCGGGGGCGGGCGCCGGCTGATCGAGATCGACGCCGTTGGGTACGATCCGCACGCGCGAGCCGAGCCCGCGCGCCCGAAGACAGTCGCCCTCGTGCTGATTGTTCGCGAGGACGACGCCGGAGCCGCGGACCATGCGTCCGTACGCGACCGCGAGCGCGAGCCGCTTTTTCCAAGCTTTCTGCCCGAGCGCCCAGTCATCGAGCATGCCGTGCGCGCAGAGCGCGACGGGCACGCCGGCTTGCTTCGCGGCCCGAGACGCCGCCAGCAGCGCCGGCTCCCACACGCCGTGAATCTGGAGCACGTCGGCCCCCGGCGCCTCGCGCAGCGCATCGAGCACAGCGCCCTGGGCCTGCTTCGCGAGCAGTTTGGCGAAGCCTGATTCGCTCGTAAAGCGCCGAAGATTGACGCTGGGCTCGGGAAGAAACTCGGCCTGATCCGGCTCCTGCGGCTGGGCGGCCAGGAGCGTCACGCGGTGCCCGAGGGCGGCCTGTGCGGACGCGAGGCGAGCGGCGACCATCGCCGGCCCCCCCGTGCGCGCGTCGAGCGTCGCGATAACGTGCACGATGTTCAAGACGCCTCCACGGCTGGGCGCTGGGGCATCTCCCGGCGCGGGGGCGCGCCGACGCGGATCTCGCGTTCGGCCCGAGGGCGCGCGGGATCGCCGGCACAGATCGACGCGGGCGGGAGATCGTCCACGACCGTCGATCGCGCGCCGACGACCGTATCAGTGCCGATGGTCACGCCGGGGCCGATGAAGACGTCGGCGGCGATCCAGCACCCGTCGCCGATGACGATCGGGTCGGCGATCAGCGGCATGTCGGCGCGCGTGTAATCGTGCCCGCCGGCGCAGAGGTGGGCGTACTGGCTGACGGTCGTGCGTTCGCCGATGCGGATGGGCCCGAGACAGAAGAGGATCGCGTGATCCCCCACGGTCGCGTGAGCGCCGACCTCAAGATGCCACGGGTGGGAGACGGTCACGCTCGGGCGGATGCGGGCGGTGGGATGGACACGGGCGCCGAAGACGTTCAGCAATCGGCGGCGGATGCCGTACCAGTTGTGGAAGGTGCATCGGAAGATCGTCTGCCCGACGAGTTCCCAGATGGTTTCGATGAGACGCTGGCGCGGGCTGGCGCCACGCATGAGCGCGACGGCTCGGCGGTGATCGGTCACGAGCTCGGCCGGGCCGGGCTTTCGCGCGGGGGGTGTCGGGCTGGGTTTCGCGTTGGTCACCACTCGTATCCGAGTCTGTTGAGCAGGTGCTCCATGTGCGGACGGACGCGCTCGAGCGTCTGTTCATCGAGTTCCTGCCGCCACTTTTGCACGCTTGCCGGACGGGCCGACTGTTCGATGTGCTCGAGAACAGGGGCGGCCGCGGGCGTGTCGAGCCCGGCGAAGGCGAGCACACGTGCCATTGTTCCTCGAGGGTCCATCGCCATGTCCTCGTAACGGAACTCGATGTAGTTCCCTTCGCCGAGGGCGCGAACATCATCGACAGCCGTCGCCAGCGTCCCGGCCCACTGCTTCGCGAGCACAACGTCCGGGTGATCGTGCCCAACCCACGCGCTCCACCCCGGCGGGCGCGGACCCCAGAACGCGAGCGGCTGCTTCATTAGCTTTCGCTTGACAGCGCTGAACGCCTGCGGTACGTAGGCGGGCCACTCCCAGGGAGGTGTCTGTAGCGCACGCTGCAGAATGCGCCCGGTGGGCACGCCCCCGGCCATGATTTCGGCTGTCGAACGGAGCACACTTCGACCATCGCGCACGACCAGGAGCAGCTTTGCTTCCGGGTAAATCGCTTTGATAAAAGGGACTCGAAGACAGTTGCTCGGCGTCTTCTCCACCAAACGCGACCCGCTGCCCTCGCGCACGAACGCCTCGAAAGCCTCCTGGATGTGCGCCCGGATCCGCGGCGTGGCGTCTTCGGCGGTCAGGCGATCATCCGGGCGCGAGGCGTTCCCCCATGTCCAGATGTGCCTGGGCTCCTCGGCATACACGAGGTCCGGGTGGCGCTTCAGCGCGTCGCCCAGCCACGTCGTGCCCGATCGGTGCGTGCCGAGCAGAATGATCGGGGCCTCGATCACGCGGCACTCTCCTGATCAAGCGCGTGCAGCTCGCGTTTCTTGATCGGACGAGCCGGGTTGCCGACGTACACCGTCTCCGCGTCGCAATCCTTGTAGGCGCTGGACCGTGCGCCCAGAACCGAAAGCCGACCGATGCGGACGTTCGGGCCAACGAACGCGTCGGCCCCCACCCACGCGTCGGCGCCGACGGTGATCGGGTCTCGGATCAGCGGGAAACGCCGATCGGTGTGATCGTGTGTGCCGGCGCACAGGTGGGCGTACTGGCTGATGATTGTGCGCTCGCCGACGGTGATCTTGCCGAGCGAGTACAGGATGGCGTAATCCCCGACGACCGCGCCGTCGCGCAGCTCGATGTTCCACGGGATCTCGACGTTGACGCTCGGGCGCACGCGGACGCCCTTGCCGATCTTCGCGCCGAACATGCGGAGCAGCCACGCGCGGAACCCGTACCAGTTGTGAAAGCTGATTCGGAAAATCGGCTTGCCACCGATCATCCAGACCGCGCGGAGCAGCTGCTCCTTGAACGACCACGGCGAGGCCTCGGGCAGCAGTTGCCCGTGTTCGTCGTCGAGCAACGCCTCGGTCTGCGGCCCGGGATCGACCACCGCGTGAGGCGACGCCGAGCTACGCACCGGCGGCGGGAGCGTCGGGAGATCCTCGGCGTCGAACGCTTCGGTGCGGATCTCCGGGGAGGCGTCGCGCTCGAAATCGACCCCGACGGCTGCGCGCTTGCGCAGGAGGCGGAGCTTGAGCGTAATCATCTCCTCGTACATCGCCAGCAGGCGCGCGTACGTGATCGCCGCACGCCCTTCGAAGATCCCACCAAGGACAAACAGCGTCATGAACACACGCAGCGCCGGGCGCGCGGGCAGGCGATAGCCCAGTTCCTTCCACGCGCGACGGCGACGAACCGGATCCGACGAGTGCAGGTCGCCGAGACGGGTTCGGAAGCGACTCTGCTTGATGACCTGCAACGCCTCGAGCGAGCTGTAGCGGTTGTGTTTATCGAGCCAGTCGTACAGGCCCTTGCTGAACACGTGGTGCAGGTACGGTTCGCACAGCTTGCCGACGCGCGTCTCCGGCGCTTCGCGCTGCCCGTGCCCGTGATCGATGAACCGCATGCGGCTCTTGTGAAAAAGACGCATCTGGTACGTCGGATACCCGCCGGCACGCTTGAGCCAGCGTCCCATGAACATCAGCTTGTGCGGCACGTGAAACCCGTCAAACGGCGGGTCCTCTCGCAGCAGCTCCGCGATCTCCTTCACCAGCTCCGGCGTAAAGCGCTCGTCGGCATCGAGGTGGAAGACCCAGTCGTTCTTTAGCGGGATGTGGTCGATCGCCCAGTTGCGCTGCTTGCCGAAGCTCTCGAATCGGTTGACATGGACACCCGCGCCGAGCGACTCGGCCAGCTCGCGCGTGCCGTCGGTCGAGCCGGAATCCAGCACGTGCACGTCGTCGCACCAGTCGCAGCTTTCGAGACAGTCCGCGATGTTCACGCGCTCGTTCAGTGTGAGCACGACGATGGAGACCGGCGGGCGCGGGCCGGTCCAGCCGCGTCGGACCTGCTCGTTGTCTTTTGCGAGCGGGCGGGTCATCGGGTGCCCTCCGCGCTCGCGGCGACAGGCCCCGGGGCGAGGAACGTCCGCTCCACAACATCGGCAAAATGCCCGCAGAGCGCGGGCTTGCCGAGTTCGGTGGTGATCGCATGGCGGGCGCGTTCGCCCATCTTCGCGCGTTCCGCCTCGCCGGCGTCGCGGAGGGCGCGGATCGCCGCGACGGCTTCGTCGGTTTTGCCGTGCGCGACGTGCCGCCCGCAGTCGTGCTGGGAGACGAGGTCGGCGAGGTGGCAGCGTTCGGGGCCGAAGGTCAGCACCGGTCGGCTGACCGCCATCGCGCCGTAGATCTTGCACGGATGCACGATGCCGACGACCTCGTCGCCGACGGTCACCACGTGCAGGTCGGCGGCGCTGAGCGAGTAGCGCAGTCGATCCATCGGCTGGTACGGCAGGGATCGGATGTTCGTCGCGCCGTCCGCGATCGCGGCTTCGACTTCCTTTTTCTGCAGGCCGCCGCCGATGAACATGAAGACGATGTCCGGTTCATCGCGCAACTGCCTGGCGGCTTCGATCACGGTCTGGATCGGGTTGGCCGGGCTGTGGTTGCCGGAGTACATGACGACGAACTTGCCCTGCAAGGCGTGCTCGTCGCGGAAGGTGTTGGCATCGTGCGGGATCGGCTCGATGGCGTCCTCGTGCGGCCAGGGCGGGAAGACCTCGGTCTTCGCGGTGACCTCGTGCTTGCGGTTGAGGCGTTCGAGCATGAAGCGGTCGAGCGCAACGACAGCAGCTGCATGCTTGAGCAGGCGTCGGTTGAGGAAATCGAAGACGCGCGCCGGGAGCGATCGCTCGGTGATCATGCCCATCGCGATCATCTGATCCGGGTTGAGGTCCATCGCCCAGAAGGTGATGGGGGCACGGCGGAGTCGGCTGATCGCGACCGCCGCGGCCGAGGCCATCGGCGGGCTGGTGGAAACCAGGATCGCGCGCAGGTTCGGCGTGAACAGCCCGATCAGGAACGCCTGCGCGAGAAACAGGCACTGCCCAAGCAGGCGGATCTTGATGGATTTTTTCCCGAAGCTGGAGAAGGGGAGTCGGCGGACCTCGACGCCGTCGAGCGTTTCGCGGGCAGCGTACTTCTGCGAGGGATCGTCGTACCCGTTGGCGGCGGCGAGCACGCGGACGCGGTGCCCGCGCCGTGCGAGCTCGGCGGCTGCATCGTGCATGTGCTGCCCGACGCTCGCGGGGTCGGGGACGTAGACCTGGCTGATGACCAGGATGGTTGCTGGGCGCTCAGGCACCGGACGATCCCCCGCTTACGGCTTGGCCACAGGTCGCGCGGTCGCTCACGCGTTCGCGAAGGTGATCCCCGCCGGCGTCGGCTCGACGCTCGTCCCGTGCTGGGCGTTATACTCGCCCACGATCCAGTTGTACGTCCGCTCCATCCCGTCGCGCAGGCGGATTGAGGGCTCCCAGCCGAAGTGCTTCTGGATCAGCGTGTTGTCCGAGTTGCGCCCGTTCACGCCCTTGGGCGCGTTCAGGTTGTAGCTGCGCTCCAGCTTGATGCCGGCGATGTCCTCGACGATGTCCACGAGCTGGTTGATCGTCACCAGCTCGCTCGAGCCCAGGTTCAGCGGCTCCACGCAGTCCCCCTGCATGAACTTGTAGATCCCGTTGATGCAGTCATCGATGTACATGAACGACCGCGTCTGCTCGCCCGTGCCCCAGATCTCGATCGAGTGATCGCCGGTCGCCTTGGCGTGGATGATCTTGCGGCACATGGCGGCGGGCGCTTTCTCGCGGCCGCCGTCCCATGTCCCGAACGGGCCGTAGACGTTGTGAAACCTCGCCACGCGCGTGTACATGCCGAAGTCCTCGCGGAAGTGGCGGCACATCCGCTCGCTGAACAGCTTCTCCCACCCGTACCCGTCTTCGGGCATCGCGGGGTAGGCGTCCTCTTCCTTAAGCGCGACGACGTTTGCGTCCTTCTGCTTGTCGGCGTTGTAGACGCACGCGCTGCTGGAGTAGAAGAACCGCGGCACGCGGGCTTCCTTCGCCGCGATCAGCATGTGCGTGTTGGTCAGCACGCTGAGCATGCACAGGGCTTTGTTGTTCTCGATGAAGCCCATGCCGCCCATGTCGGCCGCGAGCTGGTAGACCTCGTCGGCCCCCTTGCACACCGCGTGGCAGTGCTCCAGCGCCTTCAGGTCCGCGACGATGTTCTCGACGCCCTCGTGCACCTGGTACCAGTCGTCGAGCGGCTTGATGTCCACCGAGCGCACCCGGTACCCCTTGGCGAGCAAGTCGCCGACGAGGTGCCCACCGATGAACCCACCGCCGCCGCCCACCACCGCGAGTTTGCCGCTCATGCTCGTCCGTCCTTCCGTCTGACGCCCGGGGAAAGTCCCGTCGGGCGTGATGCTCTCGCTTGCTCCACCGTCCGCAGCCGCCGCAGCACGGGGCGACGATCCCGGGCGATCACCCTGAAGACAACAAAACCCAAACTGGGCGGGAGCCCCGCCGGTCAGGTTTCGGCTCGTTGGCTACGGAGGATAAGCCCAACGGGTTCGGGCGGGCGACTGGCGGGCTTTTCAGGCACAGCATGACGTCAGCGCATGACCCTCCGAGGCACGCGGTATGCTGGTGATCGGGCGTGGCCGCCGCCTGTGGGCAGCCACCTTGAGAAGTCACAGGGGGATTTATGCAGCAGTATCACCCTGACGCGCACGGGCAACACCTCCGCCCGCACCGCGGGGCGATGATCCTGGTCTTCGGGATCCTGGGGATCGTGCTCTGCTTCGTCTTTGGCATCATCGCCTGGGTGATGGGCAACGACGACATCCGCCAGATGAACGCCGGGCTCATGGACCCTGCCGGACGGGACATGACCCAGATCGGGCGGATCATGGGCATCGTGGTGACCTGCATCGTCGGTGGTGGGATCCTGCTCTACGCCTTCTTCATGCTGCTGATGCTGCTGGTGGCCGCGATCGGCATCGGTTCGTTCTCCCCCTGACTGAGGAAGCCGCCGAAGATGGCGACAGGCTCGACCATCACCCGTGCGCACACCCCCGGACGCGCCCTATCCCGCTGGACGGGCACGCGGGGCGCACTCCTTGCCGGCAGCATGTGGACCATCGGCGTCGGGATCGTGACCTTCGGGGCGCTCGCACTCGGGGCCGACGCGCGACTATGCCTGTTTCACAACGCGACGGGCTGCCCGTGCGCGACCTGCGGCTCGACGCGGGCCGTGCTGGCGCTCGGGCGCGGCGAGCCGCTGATAGCTTTCGCGCACAACCCGCTCACCACACTGCTCGCGATCGGCATGCTCGCCCTGCTCATGACGAGACGTCGGGCCTGGACCGTCGCGGCGATCTTCCGAGCGACCGCGTTCTGGTGGGTCCTGCTCGCCCTGCTCGGGGTGAACTGGGCGTATCTGCTGTGGCGCCACTGGCAGGGGTGAGCCGCTGACGAGGGTCGGCAAGCCGAACTGCACGGGCGGGACGCCCGTGCCACGGTTTTCGCTTGAAGTTCTGGCTTCACGCCTTCGGGAAGGTCGCCTCGATCGCGCCCAGCAGCGCGCCGTGAGCCGCCGCGGGGGCGCACAGGATGCCCCGGTTCCGCTCCAGACCGCGCCCGTGGCTGAAATCGAGCGCACGCCCGTCGATATCGGTCACAAAGCACCCGGCTTCGCTCGCGACCAGCGCCCCGGCGGCGTGATCCCAGATCCGCTCCACATACCCCTTCCGCGTCGGGAGGCGCATGTACGCGTCGGCCTGCCCACGCGCCACCACCGCGTACTTCGCCTGGCTGTCCAGCCGAACCCGCTCGTTCGCCCCGCCCACAGCCGCCAGGACCGCTTCGGTCCCCGAGTCCGAGCTGTGGGCCGACTCGACCGAGCCGCAGACCCGCAGCGGCGCGTGCTCGGCCCGCACCGGGCGAGTGAGCCGAGCTCGATCCAGACGCGAGCCCTCCCCCGGCGCCAGGCACGGCAGCTCCTCCACACCCTGCCCGCGGATCGCCAGGTACACCGACCCGACCGGGTCCGGCTCGTCCAACGGGGCGTTGAAATCCCGCGACAGGTTCGGGCACGCCATGACGCCGATGACGGGCTCGCCGCGTTGGACGTAGGCGAGCGCGATCGCGTACTGCTGGTTTCGGAGGAAGCCCTTGGTGCCGTCGATGGGGTCCAGCGTCCAGAACCCCGCGTGGTGGGTGTCGCCGCAGCCGACGTCGATCATGCGGAGCAGCGCGTCCGGCTCGCAATCCTCCCACACCTCGCGGGCAGCCGCGACGGTCGCCTCCAGGTGAGCCGCGTGGTCGTCGTCCCGCAGGAATGTGCTCGTCTCCTCCGCAACCAGCACCGGCTCATCACCAAGCAGACGCGTCAGCTCCCGCGCCACCACCGCCTGGGAGGCGTAGTCGGCGATCGTCACCGGGCTCTTGTCGTCCTTGAGGATCCGGCGGACATCATCCAGATTCCGCTGCACCTGGCGGCAGACAGCAGCAGCGAGCGTGACAGCCGACAAGGCGGCTTCGGCCATGCGGGGTTCGTTGGACATGGGGAAAGGATAGGACCGAGCGAGAACCTCGATCGATCTTGTGCGCGTGAGCCGGGTTTTGCTTGACGCCTCAGCGTCGCACCGATTCAAGTCTGGCTGCGATCGATCAGCCACTCCCAATAATGCCGTGCTTTTGTAGGCGAGTACGCGAAGCCGCACTCCGGGCATGAGCACGCCTCCTTCGACCTGTTCGGCGACGGGTACATGCACCGCGGACACATGAAAAAGCCGCTCTGGTTCGCGAGCGTTTCATACCGGAATCGGAGAATCTGGGCGTACAAAAAATGGGCCATGAGCACACAGGCAGCAACGGCAATAATCACAAAAGCATCGAATGGCCAGTGGTACTGAAATATATAATGTACTACAAAAATAATTATAATGCAGAATGCCAGAATTAATGCCGACCAAAACAAGGCCGATGGCACGTAAAAAAACGCACCAGCAACCCGCCGACTCGCTCGCAAGCGGAATGGGAGTCGTTTTTCGATCATCGAGGCACGAATCGCGAACGAGCTTGCGGCTCACCACCCTGCGCGAGCGGCACCCTGATATGCGGCCTGCAACATGCCCCATTCTGACAGTCAAAATGCGTGTGCGCAACAGCGGAATCGCGATTCTGTGATCTGAAGTTCATCACGCACGTAGGGTGTATTAAGAAACGCGCGCGGCAACCGAGGCACACGCCTCCACCGCCTCCGCCACCGTCATCTCCGCCGTCTTCAGCACAATCTCCGCCCGCTCCGGCGGTTCGTACGGGTCGTCGATGCCCGTGAATCCCGTGATCTCCCCCGCGCGGGCCTTCTTGTACAGCCCCTTCGGGTCGCGAGCTTCGCAAACTTCCAGCGGTGTGTCAACAAAAACCTCCAGAAATCGCAGCCCGGCCGCCTCGTGGATCGCCCGTGCCCGCGCCCGATCGCCCCGGTACGGGCTGATGAAGCTCGTGATCGCGACCACGCCCGCGTCGTTGAACAGCTTCGCCACCTCGGCGATCCGGCGGATGTTCTCCGCCCGGTCCGCCGGGCCGAAGCCCAGCCCGGCGTTCAGCCCGTGGCGGACGTTGTCGCCGTCGAGGCGGTAGGCGAAGACGCCGCGGCTCACCAGCTCGGCCTCCAGGGCGCTGGCGATCGTCGACTTCCCGCTCCCGCTCAGCCCCGTGAACCAGAGCGTGCACCCGCGGGCGCCGAGCTTGGTCTCACGGATCGCGCGGGTCACCAGCCCCTCGTGCCAGACGATGTGCTCGGGCTTGGGGGTTTCGGGCATCGGTCGGCTCCTCGGCTCCCGCGGGACGGGCTCGCCCTGCGAAAGTTCACGGTTTGGCACCCGCGAAACCGGGCGGTCTACGATAGCGTCCACGCCCGATCCAGCGATCTAGACAGGGGCTCACCTGCCCCGGGAGCGGACGAAACGATGCAGAGCGGGCTCAATATCAACCACCTCCGCGTCCTCGAGGCCGAGGCGATCCACATCATGCGCGAGGTCGCCGCCCAGTGCGAGCGACCCGCCCTCATGTTCAGCGGCGGCAAGGACTCCATCGTCATGGTTCGCCTGGCTGAGAAAGCCTTCCGGCCCGCCAAGTTCCCTTTCCCCCTCCTCCACGTCGACACCGGGCACAACTTCCCCGAGGCGATCACCTTCCGCGACGAGCTCGTCGAACGCCTCGGCGAGCGACTGGTCGTCGCGAGCGTGCAGGAGGCGATCGACAGCGGGCTCGCGGTCGAAGACCCAGGGCGGTACCCCTCCCGCAACCGAGCCCAGATCCCGACCCTGCTCAAGGCGGTCGAGGATCACCAGTTCGACGCCCTCTTCGGTGGGGCCCGGCGCGACGAGGAAAAAGCCCGCGCCAAGGAGCGCATCTTCAGCTTCCGCGACGACTTCGGGCAGTGGGACCCCAAGAACCAGCGCCCGGAGCTGTGGAATCTCTACAACGGTCGGATCCGCAAGGGCGAGCACATCCGCGCGTTCCCCCTCAGCAACTGGACGGAGATGGACGTCTGGCAGTACATCGCGTTGGAAGCGATCGCGGTGCCGAGCCTGTACTTCAGCCACCAGCGGGACGTGGTGATCCGCCAGGGGCAGATCATGCCGATCAGCGAAATCCTGCCCGCCGAGGACGGCGAGGAGGTCTTCAGCCGGACGATCCGCTTCCGCACGGTCGGCGACATGTCCTGCACAGCCGCGACGGCGAGCCCGGCGAGCACGATGGAAGACATCATCGCCGAGGTCGCCGCCGCCCGCGCCAGCGAACGCGGCGCCCGGATGGACGACCGGACGAGCGAAGCCGCGATGGAAGACCGGAAGAAGGAGGGGTACTTCTAAATGCCCGACCCCACGACCACAACCACCGACGCCCCTGCCGACGCCAGCGGGCGTCCCGCGTTCGATCGCGAGCGGTACCTGCACATGGACCTGCTCCGCCTGCTCACCTGCGGCAGCGTCGACGACGGCAAGAGCACGCTGATCGGGCGATTGCTCTACGACTCCAAGAGCATCTTCGAGGACCAGCTCGCGGCCGCCGAGAGCGCCAGCAAGAGCCGCGGCGACGAGCGCGTCAACCTCGCGCTGCTCACCGACGGGCTCCGTGCCGAGCGCGAGCAGGGCATCACGATCGACGTCGCCTACCGCTACTTCGCTACGCCCCGGCGGAAGTTCATCATCGCCGACTGCCCCGGGCACGTGCAGTACACGCGCAACATGGTCACCGGCGCCAGCACGGCCAACCTCGCGGTCGTGCTCATCGACGCGCGCCAGGGCGTCGTCGAGCAGACGCGCCGCCACAGCTTCATCGCCAGCCTGCTCCGCATCCCGCACGTGGTCGTCTGCATCAACAAGATGGACCTGGTGGACTGGAGCGAGGAGGTCTTCGAGAAGATCCGCGCCGATTACGAGGACTTCGCCGCGAAGCTGGAGATCGCCGACGTCACGTTCATCCCCATGAGCGCGCTGCTGGGCGACAACGTCGTCACCCGCTCCGAGCACATGCCGTGGTACCAGGGCCCGAGCCTGATGCACCACCTCGAGCACGTGCACATCGCGAGCGATCGCGACCTGATCAACGCCCGGTTCCCGGTGCAGTGGGTGGTGCGCCCGCAGTCCGACGAGCACCACGACTACCGCGGGTACGCCGGTCAGGTCGCGAGCGGCGTCTTCCGCCCGGGCGATCGCGTCATCGCCCTCCCCGGCGGGTTTGAGAGCACGATCGCGACGGTCGAAGTCGGCGGCGAAACCGTCGAGCAGGCGTTCCCGCCCATGAGCGTGACGATCACGCTGACCGACGACATCGACGTCAGCCGCGGCGATTGCCTCTGCAAGCCCGACAACCGCCCGCACGTCGGGCAGGATCTGGAGGCGATGCTCGTCTGGCTCGCCGAGGAGCCGATGCAGCCGCGGAAGAAGTACGCGATCAAGCACACCAGCCGCTCGGCCCGCTGCATGGTCACCGATCTCAAGTACCGGCTCAACATCCAGACCCTGCACAAAGAGCCCGACGCGACCGCGCTCGCCCTCAACGAGATCGGGCGCGTCAGCCTCCGAACCACCGCCCCCCTGATGTTCGACCCCTACCGCCAGACGCGACAGACCGGCTGCTTCATCGTCATCGACGAAGCCACCAACAACACCGTCGGCGCCGGCATGATCCTCGGCCCAGTCACCTGAGCGCTATCCCAATATCCCCAATCCCTGATGGCTGATGGCTGATGGCTGATGGCTGATGGCTGACGCCAAGCTCAGTCCTCATCAAATCCCGAGTCCACGAGCTGCTTGATCGCCTTGGCCGCCGCCTCCGCGTCCACGCCCTCGCAGATGATCTCCAGCTCGGTCCCCTGCGTCGCGGCGAGCATCATGACCTGCATGATGCTCTTGCCGTCCACCTCGTGCGTGCCCTTGCGAATGGTCACCGCCGCGGTGTACGCCCCCGCGAGGTCCACCAGTGCCATCGCCGGGCGCGCGTGCAACCCGAGACGGTTCCCAACCTTCGCCGTGACCACGCAACGCTCGGACACCAACGAGTTCCCCCCAGGCTCCACGAGATCCCGACCATTCCGGATCAAGACCGGGCCGCCGTCGCCCCATCAGCCCGCTCACCCGCCCAGACGCTGGGCGTCGGCCTCTTCCAGCAGCGTCACCACGTCCTGAGCCGTCTCGCTCTGACGCAGGAAACGACGGAACGTGTCCTTGCTCAGGTTGCTGAAGATGACCTCCATCGCCTCCAGGTGCTGCTCCGGCTGACCCTCCGGGCTCAGCAGCAGGAACACCGAGTACACCGGCTGCTTGTCCAGCGCGTTGAAGTCCACCCCGTGCTGGCTCAGCCCGATCGCGACGGTCATCCGCGTGACGGCTTTGTGCTTCACGTGCGGCACGGCCACGCCGCGACCAAAGCCCGTCGAGCCCTTCTTCTCACGCTCCAGAACCTGCTCGATCAGCGTGTCCCGCAACGCCGCGTCGGCCGCCCCGGACGCGACCAGCGCGTCCACCAGCTCCGCCACAACCTCGTCACGCTCGCTCGAGCCCAGCTTCGCCACCACGGCGCCCGGGACCACGATGTCCATCAGCTTCATCCGTTCAAGCCTCCGCGTGTGGCCAGTCCGAAGATGGGCCGGGGTCCCGCGTGCACCTCTCGATCGTCCGTTCCGAGACGATCATCACCACCCGCACCCACGCGCGCGATCACGCGTGGTGGTTCTTCAGCTTCAGCTTCTCTTTGAAGTCCGTCAGCTGGCGCGTGCCCTTGTGCACGCACTCGTCGATCGCCGCGTAGAGGTCCGCTTGCTTGCCGTGGCAGACGAACGCGTCGTGCTTCTCCACGTCCGTCACCAGCTCCACGTCGAACATCTGCCCGCTCTTCTCGTCGTGACGCTGGATGGTGAAGGTCACCTGCTGCACGCCGTCGTAATACCGGGGCAGCTTGTCCCCCTTCTGCTCCGCGTACGCCCGGATCGCGTCCGTGACCTCCAGGTTCCGACCGACCACGTCCACACGCATCGCATCTCCCTTCCGAAAACACACCGCAACGCTCAATCCTACCGCGCCCCAACCCCCAGCGCCCCGAAACCCCTCAGCCCCACACGGCCCCCACACCCGCTCAGCCCCCCACACTCAACCCCCGCGACCGCCCGCCTCGCCCGAACCATCCTCAACGGGCGGAGGTTCCACCACCGGCGGCTCCAGAGGCTTCGGCGCGTTCGCACCCGAACGGTCCCACACCTCCTTGTCCGGCACCAGCACCCCGCCCGTAATAAAGAACCGGATCGCCTCCTCCACCTTCACCGGCAGGTCCACCACCTCGTCCTTGGGCACCGTGATCGTGAACCCCGTGAACGGCGTCGGCGTCGAGGGCACGAAAATGCTCACCACGTCCGAACCCACCTCGTTGCGGATCGAACCCATCGAGCTCCCCGTCACCAGCCCGACCGTGTAGACCCCCTTCCGCGGGTACTCCACCAGCACCACACGGTTGAACGCGATCGGGCGATCGCCCAGCACCATCTCCGTTACCTGCTTCACGTGCGGGTACACCTGCTTGAACCCCGGCACGCGCCCGAACAGCTTCTCCACCCGCGTGTACAGCCGCCGACCGATCAGACCCCCCAGCAGCACACCCGAGAAGTAGATCAGCACGATCGCCACCACCAGCCCCGTCATCTCCAGGTACCAGTGGTCGTTCCAGAAATCGCGGAGTTTTTCCGAGCGCACAAACCGGCGCACACGCTCGTCCGACGCCCTCGCCGTCGAGCGGAACTCGGGGCGCTGGCGCGCCTGCGCCACCTCGTCGGCGTTCACGCGGAACCACGACGGGAGCTTGTCGTCGCTCACCACACGCGGCGTCACCTCGATGATCACCAGGCGCACGCTCCGGTTGATCGGCTCGCCCACGTTCGAGTACACGAACAACGCCAGCTGCCACAAAATCCACAGCGTCAGCACCGACGGCAGCAGGATCGCCAGCCCGCGCCCAAAGAACTGCTTGAAGTCCTGCCCGAACGTGCGGCTCGTTCCGTCAGCGTTCTTCGCCATCCGTGCGCGCTCCAGAACTCAACACCAGCAAGCCCGCGGGAAACAACCCCGCCCGGATCGAACGCAATCCTAGAAGCCCCGCATCACCGCCCCGAAAACAGCATCGGCCACCCCGCGACGGAGTGGCCGAAAGACGCAGACATCCCGGGAACAACCATCCGACACGGGCCCGGGGCCCGACACCAAACCGACCGAATGGGCCTGACAGGATTCGAACCTGTGACCTCACCCTTATCAGGGGTGCGCTCTAACCAACTGAGCTACAAGCCCGGCTCCGCGACGGACATCGGCCCGACGCGGCCGCAAGTCTACCGCCTCACCCCGTCGCCTTCCACCAATTCCCCCACGCCCGTCCCCACCGCCGGCGCCACCACTTCAAACCACGCCCCGTCCGACCCTTCCCGAAGCCGAAGCCGAGCCCCGGACCGGCGCGCCAGCTCCCGCGACAGCGCCAGCCCCAGCCCGACGCCGAGCCCCCGCCCCTCAGCCCGTCCCTGCTCGAAGGCTGTGAAGATCCGCCCCCGGTCCCGGCGCGCCACGCCCGGGCCCCGGTCCCGAACCCCCACCCCCACACGACGCCCGCGGTCGAGCGCGCGCAGGGTGACCGCCGCCGGCACCAACGCCCCGGGTGCCAACCCCGCCGGACGCCCGTACCGCCCGGCGTTCTCCACCAGGTTGCTCAGGATCCGCTCCAGATCCTGCGGGTCGAGCCGGACGCCAAGCCCCAGCGCTTGCTCGTCGAGATCCAGGCTCAGCTCGACCCCCCCTTCGCGGGCCAGGGCCTGCACGCCGGGGAGGGCGTCGTCGAGCACCGATCGGATCGAGCGCGCCGCCGCCCGCCCTCTCGGGCCCGAGGCGCGCGCATAGGCCAGCACCGACGCGACGATCCGCTCCAGGCGCCGAGCCTGCTCCCGCGTCCGCTCGGCCAGTTCCACAGCCTTCGCCCCGTCCCCGCGGGCGGCCGCCCCGGCGGCGAGATCGCTGCTCAGGCGCAGTGCCGTCAGAGGCGTGCGGAGCTCGTGTGTGACGCCCGTCACGAACCGGGCCCGCCGGTCGGCGTTGACCAGAGCCGCCCGGAGCACGACCCCGATCGCCAGCACCGCCGCCCCGACCGCGAGCCCCGCGATGGAGAACGTCCAGACCGCCGCCCGACCGGCTGCCGACCCGCGGGGCAGCGCCCGCCCGGGCTCCAACGCGACCGGGAGCGTCGCGAGCGGATACCCCGAAGCGGCCTCCCCAGCCATCGGCACCACCCGCGCTTCGGGGAGCAGGTCGATGACCGATCCCGTGAGCCGAGCGGCGAGGGCGTCCCAGTCCACCACGGCGATCTGGGCGAGTCGATCCCGCGCATCGGGGTCGGCGGCCGCCCGCGTCGCACGGCGCATCAGGACCAGCGCCGGCTGGTCGGCGTCGAGGGCGACCCAACTCGGCGCGATCGCCCCGGCCTCGCCGGCCGCGATCAGACGCGTCGCGGCGCGATTCGGGGGTTTGTCCGGCGCGCTCTCGTCAAACTCCGCGAGTGCGTCGGCGAGGGTCGCGGCGACCGCGGCCCGACCGCCCTCGAACGCTTCTTTCGCTTCCGGCGCGGGCGGGGGCTCGGCGTCCGCGCGGTCGGGCAGGGCCTGGGCCCGCATCGGCGCGGGGGCGGCAAAGCGGGCGGTTTCGGGCATGCGGGGCTGGGCGGCGAGTCGGAGCGCGGGGTGCCAGCGTTCGAGGCGTTCCTCGGTGAGGAGCCACTCGGCGATCGGGGCCGCGGACCCGAGTTCAGCCAGGGCTCGCACCCGATCCGGGCCTGTGGGGGCCATGGGGGATCGGACCGAGCCATCGGGCTCGACGACCGCGTGCAGGCGGATCATCGGGCCCGGGGCGAGGACCAGGGGCGAGCGCACAAGCCCGGCGGCTGGGGGCTGGTCGCTGGTGACGGCTCCGGGGCTGTACGCCTCGTAATGCCACGCTGGGCGTCGGGATTCGCGCGCCAGCAGCTCGACCGCGACCGACTCCATGCGCCAGAGGGCAAGCCGAGCGGCCTGCTCGATCGCGGCTTCGCGTTCAGCCCGCCACGCGCGCCAACCCGCCCAGACCAGCGCCTCCACCACCAGGAGCGCACTCACCGCGTACACGACCCACGCCCAGACGCGCCGGCGGTTCATGGTGAGCCGCCGAAGACGTACCCCGCGCCGCGGACGGTGCGCACGACCGATTCGGCGTCCACCCCCACCGATCGCAGGGCCTCGCGGACGCGGAGGACGGCCATATCGACCGTCCGCGTGCGCATGCCGCGGGGGTCGAGGCGCCAGACCGAGCGGAGCAGCTCCTCCCGCGTCACCGCGCGGTCGGCGTGGGCGATCAGGTACGCGAGCAGGGCGGACTCAAGCTCCGGCAGGGGCACGGGCGGCCCGTCGGCGGCGGGGGTCAGTTCACGGCGCTCGGCGTCGAACCGCGCCCCGCCGGGAAGCTCAACCGTGCGCACAGGCTTCGGGCGCGCGGGGGATCGTCGCAGCACGGCTTCCACGCGCGCGATCAGCTCGCCCGCCCCGAAGGGCTTGACGACGTAATCGTCCGCCCCGGTGCGGAGCCCGCGGACGCGGTCGGCCTCGGCGTCCAGCGCGGTCAGCATGATGACCGGGAGCGTGGGGCGCTCACGCCGGATCGCGTCGAGCGTGGAGAAGCCGTCGAGACCGGGCATCAGTACGTCGAGCAAGACCAGATCGAACCCGTCCGCGTCGGCGGCGAGGATGTCGAGCCCGGCTTGCCCGGTCGCGGCTTCGACGGGCTCATACCCCGAGAGCTCGAGCGCCTCGCGCACGCCGAGGCGGATCGCGGCTTCGTCCTCGATGATCAAGATTCGGGGCGCGGGCACGAGAGCAATGTACACCGGGGCGGCGTGCTGGTTGGTCACGCGGAGGTCACGGGGCGGAAGGCACTAGGGATTGGGCACTAGGGAGGAGAGGAGGGATTGGTGGTGTTTTGTGTGAACTCTGGTGCCATGGAGATGTGGAGCCCTTGGGGCGGAGCTTCTCCATGTCGGGGGCGGACGGTTTGACGAGCAGGGGAGAGGGTTGGGAGTCCCGGAAAAGCTGCGCCCTGGTGGGCTGCGCGTTTCCGGGGCACCGAGCGGGGGTGACTGCTCTGTGGTGGCATAGCTCTCCGAGCTGTGTCTCCCTCGGATGCCGGACACAGCTCGGAGAGCTGTGCCACCAGGGGAGGGAGTCACTCGGGATTCGCCTAGCATGGACGGCTGCGGCCATGCAGGCTGTGGAGTTGTTGCTGATGAAGCCGGAGAGTGAGCACGATGTCCGCTGAGAAGACGCCCGATTCGAAGATGATGGAAGACCTGGTCAGCCTGTGCAAACGCCGGGGGTTTGTGTTCCCAGCGAGCGAGATCTACGGCGGGATCAACGGGTTCTGGGACTACGGGCCGCTGGGTGCGCAGCTGAAGAACAACCTGCGCGACGCGTGGTGGCAGGACAACGTGCTGATGCCGCCGACGGGGCCGGATGGGGATCCGGTGTCGGTGGTGGGGCTGGACAGTGCGATCATTCAGAACCCGAAGGCGTGGGTCGCGAGCGGGCACGTGGGTGGGTTCAACGATCCGATGGTGGACTGCCGGGAGAGCAAGGCGCGGTACCGCGCGGACCATCTGCGTGTGGTGAAGGCGGTGCCGCGTGAGGGCGAGGCGGACGCGGGGCGGATGTTCGCGTTCCTCGAAGGGGATGACGCCGGGTTTGAGCGCGCACTGAAGAAGCTCGGCAAGTACGTCAAACGCGACTTGGGCAAGGGCGACACCGAGATTCTCAGCTTCGAGGGGCTGGACACGCAGGTCATCCCGATGATCGTCGGCCCGGAGGCGACCGAGCCGGGCTCGCTCACCGAGCCCCGCATGTTCAACCTGATGTTCCACAGCTACGCCGGGGCTGTGCAGGATGAAGACTCGAAGGTCTACCTCCGCCCCGAGACCGCCCAAGGCATCTTTCTGAACTACAAGAACGTGCTGGACACGAGCCGCGTGCGTGTGCCGTTCGGGATTGCGCAGGTTGGCAAGAGTTTCCGCAACGAGGTGACGCCTCGGAACTTTATTTTCCGCAGCCGCGAGTTTGAGCAGATGGAGCTGGAGTGGTTCTGCCACCCGAGCGAGGCGCGCCAGTGGTTCGAGTTCTGGCGGGATCACCGCATGAACTGGTGGAAGTCGATCGGGCTCGCGGGGGACAACCTGGTGCTGCGTCAGCACGATTCGGACGAGCTGAGCCATTACGCGAAGGCGGGCGTGGGGACGGCGGACGTCGAGTACCGCTACCCGTTCACCGCGCCGGGCTTCGGCGAGCTTGAGGGCATCGCGCACCGGACGGATTTCGACCTGGCGGCTCACCAGCAGCACAGCAAGGCGAAGCTCGAGTACTTCGACCAGGAGCGAAACGAGCGGTACCTGCCGCACGTGATCGAGCCGGCGGCGGGGCTGACGCGGGGCGTGCTGGCGATCCTGTGCGAGGCGTACACGCGGGATGAAAGCCGAGCGAGCCCGGAGATCATGAAGTTCCACCCGCGGGTGGCGCCGATCAAGGCGGCCGTCTTCCCGCTGGTCAACAAGGACGGCATGCCGGAGGTGGCGCAGAAGCTGCACGCGGAGCTCCGGGCGAAGTTCGGGCGGCTCGGCATGATCGAGACCGACCCGAAGCAGTCGATCGGCAAGCGGTACGCGCGGATGGACGAAGCCGGGTGCCCGGTCTGCTTCACGATCGACGGCGAGACCATGACCGACCAGAGCGTGACCGCGCGCGATCGTGATACGGGGGCGCAGGAGCGGGTTTCGATCGAGAAGGTGAGCGACTACGTCGCGCAGAAGCTGGGCGTCTGATCCGGATCCCCTGGCGGGGTGGTAAGACGACGCCGGGGCTTTGGCGGGGCGAGCGCGCGGGGGAAGGCTCGGGGCTCCCGCGAGGCGTTTTTGTGCAACCTTGAAACCCTTGGAGCGTCATACCCAAGGTGGTGTGATGTGAGCGCCCGCGTTCGGCGGGGCGGGGGAGGCCGAAGCGGTGCGCAAGTGGGCGATCAGGATCGTGGTCGTGCTCGTGGTCCTCGGCGGGATCGTCGTGGGCGGGGCGGCGTTGTCGAGCGGTCGGGCCCAGAGCGGGGCCGACGGCGCTTCGGCGAGCGCAGGGCAAGGGGGGCAGGGCGGGTGGAGCCGTTTCGGTCGCCAGCCCGCGGGGCCGACGGAGGTCTTCCTGCGTGAAGCCGCGACGGGGGATCTTTCGCGGACCGTCTCGGCCCCCGGCTCGATCGAGCCGCGAACGAACGTGATGATCTCGGCCCAGGTTTCGGCGCGCATCACCGAGCTGCCCTTCCGCGAGGGGGACACCGTGCGGGCGGGCGATGTGCTGGTGCGCCTGGACGCGCGGGATCTGGCCGCCGCCCTCGCGTCGGCGCAGGCGTCGCTGCGGAGCGAAGAAGCCCGTCTCGACGGCGCGCGGGCGGACCTGATCCGCGCTCGGGCGGCGTACGGGCGCGCGGTGGAACTGCACGACACGCGCGACATCGCGCGGGCCGAGCTGGACGTTGCCGAGGCGGACTATCTGTCCGCGCGGAGCCGCCTGGGGCAAGCCGAGCAGTCGATCGAGATCGCCAAAGCCGTCATCGCCCAGCGCGAGAAGGACCTGGACAACGCGATCATCACCAGCCCGATCGCCGGCACGATCACCGCGCTGAACACCGAAGTCGGCGAGACCGTCATCGTCGGCACGACCAACAACCCCGGCTCGGTCATCATGGAAGTCGCGGACCTCTCGGCGATGCGCCTGATGGCGCAGGTGGACGAGACCAACATCGCGCTGGTCGAGCCCGGGCAGGCGGCGAAGGTCTACGTCAACGCCTACGCGGACGTCGTGTTCGAGGGGCGCGTCTACCGCGTTGGGCTCAAGCGCAAGACCGCGGCCGACGGCGTCGGGTACTTTGAAACCGAGATTCACATCCAAGCGGGCGACGGCGACGGCCCGATCCTGCGCAGCGGGCTGACGGCGAACACGGAGATCGAGATCGAACGCCTGACGGGCGTGGTGACCGTGCCGAGCCAGGCTGTGCTGGATCGGCGTGTGGACGAGCTGCCGCGTGAGATCACGTCGAACAGCGCGCTGGTCGAGCCCGGGCGGACGTTCACGCGCGTGGTCTATGTGATGAACGGGCAGGGGGAGGCGGAGGCTCGCCCGGTGCGGACCGGCCCGAGCGATCTGACCGATACCGCCGTGCTGGAGGGGCTGAAGCCGGGCGAGCGCGTCGTCGCCGGCCCGTTCCGCGTGCTCGTCGAGCTCAAGCACGGGCAGAAACTCAAAGACCGCGACGCGCCGGCGACGGAAGCCCCCGCACCGAGCGAATGATCCGAACGAAGCGCGACTGTGAGGGAGCGGTTGACAACGACGCATCGCAGAGGACCGCTCCCTCACGGTCGCGGCTCGTCCAGAAAAGCCTCCAGAGATACCACCGCCGTGACCATCCGCATCCGCAAACTCGAAAAGACCTACAAAGTTGGCGTGGAGAAGGTCCACGCCCTCCGCGGGATCGATCTGGACATCGAACGCAACGAGTTTGTCGCGATCATGGGCGCGTCCGGCTCCGGCAAGTCCACGCTCATGAACATCCTCGGCTGCCTCGATAAGCCCACCAAAGGCACCTACGACCTCAACGGACAGCCCACCCAAAAGCTCGGCGGCTCGCGCCTTGCCCGCGTCCGCAACCGCGAGATCGGGTTCATCTTTCAATCCTTCGAGCTCCTGCCGAGACAGTCGGCCCTGCGCAACGTCATGCTCCCAATGCTCTACTCCCCAGCGCACATGTTCAGCGCACGCCGGCGCGCCAAGGGCGCACTCGAGCGCGTCGGGCTCGCGGACCGGAGCGGGCACCGCCCGAACCAGCTCTCCGGCGGGCAGCGTCAGCGCGTCGCGATCGCGCGGGCGCTGGTGAACGAACCCGCGATCCTGCTCGCCGACGAGCCCACGGGCAACCTGGATACGAAGACGACCGACGAGATCATCGGGCTGTTCAAGCAACTGCACACCGAAGGGCAGACGATCATCATCGTGACGCACGAGGAGGACGTCGCCGGGCACGCCGACCGGATCGTGCGCCTGCGCGACGGCGAGATCCTGAGCGATCGCCCCACGCGCGAGGACCCGATCCATCTGGACTGGATGGAGCGGGTGAGCCGAACGCACGAGTCGGCCAAGGCGCACCCGGACGGCGCGCCGCAGCGCACGGGAGCCCCGGCGTGATCCTCGTCCGCGTGCTGTTCCAAACCGTCTTCCTCTCGCTCGGGCAGATCTGGGCGAACAAGACGCGCGCGCTCCTCACAGCCCTCGGCATCATCATCGGCGTCGCGAGCGTGATCGCGGTCATCGCGGGGCTCGGCGGGCTGCGCTCATTCGTGCTGAAGGAGTTCGACACGCTGGGCGCGCGGAAGGTGTACGTCTGGGGCTGGGTGCCGCAAGAGCTGCGCGCGACGATGAGCTGGGGCGATGCGCGCCTGACGCGGTACGAAGCCGAGCTGATTCTCGAGCACGCCGAGGCGATCGAGATGCTGACGCCGACGACCAGCCGCCGGTACGACGTGCGCGCGGGCTCGGTCTTCCGTCGCGGCGTGCAGGTGATCGGGATCTGGCCCGAGTGGCACACGATCGAAGACCGTCAGGTGATGCTCGGGCGCCCGTTCGTCTCGGCCGACGATGAGGAGGCGCGTCAGGTCTGCATCGTCAACGAAACCGCGATCGAGGAGCTCGAACTCCCCGCCGACCCGACGGGCGAGTTCCTGCTCATCAACCGTCGCCGGTTCCTAATCGTCGGCGTAGTCGAAACCAAAGAAGCCACGATTTTTCAGGGCGGGAGCGACACCAACCCCGCCGAGATCCTGATCCCGCACCAGACCGCGTACACGATGAACCCGTACGACTGGATCACGATCACCGCGCAGCTCCGTTCGACCAACGAAGCCGAAGAAGCTCGGGCGCAGATCCGCCACGTGCTGCGCACCCATCGCGGGCTGGGCCCGGACGATCCGGACACGTTCCGCATCGAGGTGCTCCAACGATTCATCGATCAATTCAACAACCTCGCCGCGGGGATCACGGCCGTCGCGGGCGCGGTGGTGAGCATCAGTTTGCTTGTGGGCGGGATCGGGATCATGAACATCATGTTGGTCTCCGTCAGCGAGCGAACGCGGGAGATCGGGCTTCGCAAAGCCGTGGGCGCGCGTCCGGGCGTGATCCTGACGCAGTTCCTGGTCGAGGCGGTCGTACTATGCACGGTCGGCGGGCTGATCGGGCTGGCGATCGGGCAGGGGATCACGGTCGGGCTGCGCCATATCCCGCAGATGCCGCTGGAGGGCGCGAGCATCCCGGCCTGGGCCGTCGCGCTCTCGTTCGCGTTCAGCAGCGGCGTCGGCGTGATTTTTGGGATGTTCCCGGCGATCAAAGCCGCCCGCCTCAACCCGATCGACGCGCTGCGCCACGAATAGCCGAACGTTTCCACGGGGGAGTTTTTGCGATGACCAACCCAAGCCGCGCCACGGTGTGCGCCCTGGCGCTCGCGACGCTCGCCGGGTGCTCGGGCAACCCGCTCGCTTCGCACCCGAGCGACTACGGCCGCCGGATCGCCTCGCCCGAACGTGCGCGAGAAGTCGAGGCGTTCCACCCTGAGGCGTACCTCGCGCGCCCGCCGCGCACACTGGACGAAGCGGCCGCCGAGGAAGCCGAGCGGCGTGCCGGGCTGCTCGCGCGCGACGCTGAGCGGGCGCGGGTGGAGATCTCGATCGAGGACGTTCGCGCGGCCGCGCTGTCGAACAACCTGGATCTCCGCGTCGCGCTGGTCGCGCCCGCGATCGCGCAGGCTCGTCTGAGCGAGGAAGAAGCCGCGTTCGAAGCCGCGTTCACCGCGGATTTTCGGTGGCAGGAGATCGACGCCGCGACCGCGACGGATCTCGCGAGCGGGCAGGCGCGCGTGCAACGACTGGTGCCGGCGGTCGAAGTCCCGCTGCGCACCGGCGGCACCGCGCGCGTTGCGCTGCCCATGAGCCGAACGAGCGACAACAACCAGTTCCGCACGCTCAACCCGGCGTACACGAGCGATCTGGAGTTCACGATCAGCCAGCAGCTCCTCCGCGGCGCGGGGCGGCGCGCGAACACGCACGCGATCCGCGTCGCGAGCTACGACCGGCGGATCGGGCTCGAACAGACCAAGCTCGAAGCGATCCGCCAGCTTGCGAACGCCGACCGCGCGTACTGGCGCCTCTTCCGCGCGCGGGCCGAGCTCGAAGTCGCGCAGCAGCAGTTGGAGCTTGCGCAGGCGCAGCTCGAACGGGCCGAGCGCCAGGCGCGGGCGGGCACGGTGCCGGAGATCGAGGTGATCCGCGCCGAAGCTGGCGTCGCGAGCCGCCTCGAAGCGATCTTCATCGCCCAGGCGGACGTGCTCCGCACACAGCGCGAGCTGAAGCGCCTCATCAACGCGCCGGATCTGGACATCGGCGGCTCCGCGTCGCTGGTCACCACGACCGACCCGGAGCCCGTCGAGCTGCTGTTCGACACCGAGGCGCTCGCGGCGGCCGCGCTGGATCGCCGGGTGGAGCTGCTGGAGATCGAGCTTCGACTGGCGCAGGACGCGAGCACGATCGAGTTCACGAGCAACCAGTCGCTGCCGCTGCTGACGGTGGACTACACGTACCGCCTGAACGGGCTCGGCGGCTCGCTGGAAGACAGCTTTGATCTGATGACCGACCGCGATTTTGCGGACTGGGAGCTCGGGCTTCGGGCGCGGATCCCGATCGGGAACGAGGCGGCCAAGAGCCGCGTGCGGGCCGCGATCCTGACGCGGATGCAGCGCCTGCGGACGCGCGAGGCGCGCGAGCAGTCGATCCGCCAGGAGGTGTACGACGCGGTGGACCAGCTCCGCACGACGTGGCAGCGTGTGCTGTCGGCTCGGCAGAGCGTCGTGCTCAACACGCGGTCGCTGGAAGCCGAGCAGCGCCAGTTCGGCGTCGGTCGCTCGACGAGCAACGACGTGCTGGAAGCCGCGGCACGCCTGGCCGACGCGCAGGTCGCCGAGATCCGCGCGATCACGGATTATCAGATCGCCAAGATCGATCTCGCGGTCGCGACGGGCATGCTGCTGGGCGCTGCCGCGGTGCGCTTTGACGAGCCCACCCACGAGCCCGCCGACTTCCGCGCCGTGATCGAGGCCCCGCCGAGCGACCGCGCCGAGGGGCACCGCGCCGGGCTGCTCGACCTCCCGACCGGCTGGGTGGAGGTGCGTCCCGAGGCGCCCGCGCCGGATCGCGGGCCCGAGTGATGCGCCGGGCGCAGGATCACTATCCTCTCCCGCGATGCCGCTGCGGATCCTGCACATCTCGACGCGCCTGATCCTGGGGGGGAGCCAGGAGAACACCGTGCTCTCGTGCGAGGGGCAATCGCGCCTCGGTCACGAGGTGCACCTGGCGTACGGGCCGATCTACGGGCCGGAGGGGACGCTGAAGCCGCGTGTGGATTCGTTCAACGCGCGGTGCGCCGCGGGCGAGAATCGCGCCAAGGCGATCGGGCTGCACGAGGTGCCGTCGCTCGTGCGCGAGGTGCACCCGTTGAAGGATCGGCGCGCTCGGCGCGAGCTGCTGGCGCTGATCGAGCGCTTGCGTCCGGACATCGTGCACACGCACTCGTCCAAAGCCGGCGTGCTCGGGCGGCTTGCGGGGTTTGAGGCGTACGAGCGGGCCGTTCGCGGCGTCGGTGGTTCGCGGGCGCACCGCCCGGCGGTGGTGCACACGATCCACGGCCCGCCGTTCATGCCGCCGGGTCGGGGCGCGATCGCCAAGCTCAAGACCGGTCTGAAGAACAAGGTCTACGAGCTCGCCGAGCGCCACGCCGCCGGGCGCTGCCACGCGATCGTCAGCGTCGCCGACGCGATGACCGAGCAGTTTCTCGCGCGCCGCATCGGCACGCCCGGGCTCTACACCACCGTCCGCAGCGGGATGGAAACCGAATCCTTCCTGGTCCCCAAGCCCGGCGAGACCGGTAAGGACGCGCGACGGGCCCTCGGGCTTGCGCCGAGCGATTTCGTGATCGGCACCGTCGCCCGACTCGCCGAGCACAAGGGGCACGACGACCTGCTCGATGCCCTTGCGGACGACCTGCGCGCGCATCGGCACTGGAAGCTGCTCTGGGTCGGCGACGGGTGGTGGAAGGACCGCCTGCTGCGCCGCGTCGCGAGGCTGGGGCTGGAGCAGCAGGTGGTGCTGACGGGGCTGGTGTCGCCGGAGCGCGTGCCGATGATGATCCGCGCGATGGACGTGCTGGC
>Ga0213835_100467_pt1 | contig 38690 bp, 40 predicted proteins | sample SWPATP01_FD_160576 | JGI IMG/M metagenome (GOLD analysis project Ga0213835, IMG submission 160576) | Coastal seawater microbial communities from Marineland, Florida, United States - SWPA TP0 #1 | ecosystem: Environmental > Aquatic > Marine > Coastal | place: USA: Florida | collected 2016-08-05
GGAATTCGGTCCAGTGGACCGAATTCATGCGGATCGACCCCTCGAGCGGGCGGGTGAGGAAGGCCTTCACCTTGCCGTCGATCTCTTCGCACAGGCGGCTGACCTGGCTCTTGCTGATCCCCGACATGCCCATGGCCTTCACGAGGTCATCGACGGACCGCGTCGAGATGCCTTGGACATGGGCCTCCTGGATCACCGCCGTCAGCGCCTTCTCGGCCATCCGCCGGGGCTCGAGAAAGCCCGGGAAGTAGCTGCCCTTCCGCAACTTCGGGATGCGCAGCTCGACCGTCCCGGCACACGTCTCCCAGTCACGGTCGCGACAGCCGTTGCGCTGCACCCGGCGGCCCGGATCCTTCTCGCCATAGGCCGCGCCCGTCACAGCGCCGACCTCCAGTTCCATCAGCCGCTCGGCGGCAAAGCCGATCATCTCGCGCAGAAGGTCCGCGTCAGGGGTCTTCCCGACGAGGTCGCGCAGGTTCATCATGTCGGTGGTCATCGGTGGAATCTCCGGTCAAGGTTGGTGTCAGCAACCAGACCCTACCGGAACATCGCCGGTGACCACCTCAGCCAGAACCTACACCACGCTCAGGGACAGCATCCCGTTCTGCGCCACAGCCGAACAGAATCACAACCTGCTGAATTCACTCAACTCATTTTCAATCAGCCTCTCAAATATCCTCGGGGGGGAGTCGCCGGAGGCGACGGGGGGCCGACAGCCCCCCCTGCACCGCCGCGACCGGGCGGCCGGCCGCCGCCCTGCGCCTCACGGACGCTTTCGCGGCACCTTCGGAAACAGGCTCCCGGTCTCGCGCGGCACGCGGGTGGCCGGGCCCTCCCGGCCGCCGGGCCGCCGGCCCCAGGGCCCCGCCCCGGACGGCGGCGGCGCGTCCCTGCGGCGGCCGGCACGCGGCACGCGGCTGCGCACCAGCCGGTACTGTGCCTCGGGATGCGGCGGCGCCCCCAGCGTGCGCCGCCAATAGGCCGGCCCGCCCCGCCGCAGCCACAGGGGTACAGCCAGCACCAGCCCCGCGACGAAGCCGCCCGCATGCGCCCAGTAGGCGACCCCCCCGCTGCCCGGCGGGCTCGACAGCCCCCCCAGCACCTGCAGCGCGAACCATCCCCCCAGCAGCAGCCACGCCGGCAGCGGCACGATCCGGATCAGGATGATGAAGAAGAACAGCACATCCACCCGTGCCCGCGGAAACATCAACAGGTAACCCCCCAGCACCCCCGCGATCGCCCCCGATGCCCCGACCATGGGCACGGTGCTGAACGGCTCGGCCGCCACCTGCGCCAGCGCCGCCACCACCCCGCAGACGAGGTAGAAGCCGAGATAGCGCAGATGCCCCAGCTCCTCCTCGATGTTGTCGCCGAAGATCCACAGGAACAGCATGTTGAAGCCGAGGTGCAGCCAGCCGCCGTGGAGGAACTGCGAGGTCACGAGCCCGCCCAGCCCCTCGCCCGAGGAAACGCTCCGCGGCACCACCCCCCATTCGAGAAAGAACGCCATCAGCGCCCGCGCATCGCCGAAGAGCGGCAGATAGGCGAGGAAGACGACGACATTGACGGCGATCAGGGCCCGGGTCACCCAGGGCGTCCGCTCGGAGGGGTTGTGGTCGCGCAGGGGCAGCAGCATGCCCCGGAGCATGGCGCTCTGTCCGGCGCCGTCAAGCGCCCTCCCGCCCCGCACCCCGCCACAGGCCCCCGCCCCGCGCCGGTCCCGACCCTCCGTCCTGCCTCCTCCCCCCTCGTCCCGGCACGGAGGAGCACCCGGAGGCAGGGCACCGGGCCGGCGCGGCGTGTCCGGCGCCGCGACCCGGCCCGGAATTCTTCTTGAGGCTGCCGGAGGCTTGCCGTTAGGAACCTGCGCAGGGCCCCTTGCTGGAACTGGTAGACAGACCGGACTTAAAATCCGCGGCCCGCATGGGCGTGTGGGTTCGACTCCCACAGGGGCCACCATCTTCGGCAGTCCGGAAGAACTGCAGCAGGGGCCACATGTTGGGGCTCGGAGGAAATGTCACCCCACTCCTTGATTGCGGGGGGGCGTACCCATCATGTGAGGATTGTCTCTGGTCGCGAGGTTGCCCCATGACGCATCCCAACCGGATCCATATCGACGCGCCCGCGGGCATTATCGATCTTGAGGGCGAGAAGGACTACGTGGAGGGCCTGCCCGCAAAGCTGTTCCCGCTCATCGAGGAGGCTGGTTTCGGCAGCCGCCCGAAGCTCAACGGTCAGGAGCCGGTCACCGAGGAGGCACCCGTGGCAGCCGACGCCGAGCCCGTCGAGAACGGGAACGGGGGATGTTCCGATGAATGTTGAAATCGGGTCCGGGCCGCGTTGCCGGGCTCATGGTTAGGCGGCCGCTGCGGTCTGGTCAACGCCGGTGGTTGGGTCCGCCTCGCGGTGGCGCAGGAGCGCGGCCCTGAGGATGGGCAGCTGCTTGTGGGCCTTGAGGCGTCGGAAGCCCTTGGCGGCCTCGAGCATGCCGGCGGCGGTCCAGCGCAGGGCCATCTTCGCGTCGCGCCAGCGCTTCACGTTGCGGCAGACCTGACGGAGTGAGGCGGGAAAGGCGGCCTTCCGGTGGACGGCCGCCACGCCGAACGCGTTCATGGACTCGATGATGTTGGTGCTGGAGAGCCGAGCGCCGCAGCTCGGGCGGAAGGCCCAGGCGGATCACGGTGAGGATCTCGTCGAGGCCCTCCAGGATGCTCTTCGACACCCCGGGCGCCTCGAGGTCCAGACGGCGCGCAAGGTTGCGCGAGACAGCCTCTCGGCCTCGTCGGCGTCATCCATCTCCCAGGCCTGACGCAGCGCGCGGCGGACGGCGCCATGGAGCTTCGGGTCGATCCGCTCCGTGATGTTGCGCGCCTTGTGGATCCGGCAGCGCTGGATCGGGATGTCCACGCCGAAGGTGCGGCGGATGGCCCTGGGTACAGGGCCTTGGCGCCATCGACGATGAACAGGCGGCAGACCTCCGGATCCAGGCCCCGGTCGACCAGATTGTCGAGCAAGGCCTGCACGGTCGCGGCGTTCTCCGTCGCGCCCTCGACCACGTCCAGCGGGTGCTTGCGGCCATCGGCATCGACCCCGACCGCGCCGAGCATCAGCAGGGTGTCGTCCATGTGCAGGCCGCAGGTCCGGATCACCGGCAGATCGAGCCCCGACAGGTCCGAGGCCATCCACTCCTCCAGGCGCGCCTGGGTCAGCGCCTTGAACCGCCGGGACACCGCCGATTTCGACAGCCGATGTTTCCGAGGGTCTTTGGCCCGGCTCGGAGGGCACCCCGGCCTCGGGCAGGCGCACTGCGCGCCCCACCTTGCGCGTGGCCACGTTCATCAGCATCAGGCTCATCGCCCACTGTTCCAGCCAGCCGGCCTCGGCCGCCTCCTTCCAGCTGGGCAGCGTCAGCTCCTTGCCGTTCCGGCTACGATTGATCCACTGGATCAATCGCTTGACGCCTCCAGCTTCGAGCGCACCCGCGGGCGTTCCATCTCCACCTTGCCGCCGTGAAAGCCCACCGAGCCCCGGGTCCGCCCCCAGCGGTGTCCCGGCTTGTCGACCGCGCGCGCATGCGGCGCCCCGGCCAACGCCACCGCGTCCTCCTCGAGCATCTGCGTGAGGCTCGCGAGGCCTGCCATCAGACAGAAATGCTCGAAGCACGCCCCGACCGCGTCGCGCGCCTCCTCGACCGCCGTCGTCAGGTCGGCCGTGCTGGCCAGCGCCAGCGGGGATGTGGTAGCCCTCTTCCTTGTGTTGCTCTCCATCTGGATTGAACACCCCGAGCCTACGGCTCAGGGAGCGCAACGCCACCCTTCACTCCGCGAAGTTCAACATCGGGCGGGACATTCCCTGGTCGCGGCGGAGGCGGTGTCGCAGGCCTGCACCCGGGTGTAGATGGCGATGGTCCGGGTCTCGCCCGGGATCGAGCCGCCGACCATCAGCACGATGCCGAACTCGCCCAGCGTGTGGGCGAATGTCAGCGCCATCGCCGTCACCACCCCCGGCCAGGCCAGCGGCAGCTCGACCCGCCACAGGCAGCGCCAGGGCGACATCCCGCAACAGGCCGCGGCCTCGCGCAGCTCGGCCGGGATGGCCTGTAAGCCGCGCTGCGCCGGCTGCACCGCGAAGGGCAGGTTGAACAGCAGCGAGGCCACCACCAGCCCCTCGAACGAGAACACCAGCGGCCGGCCGAACAGGCTGTCCCAGCCCTGCCCGATGGGCGAGCCGCGCCCCAGGGCCACCAGCAGACAGAACCCCAGCACCGTGGGCGGCACCACCAGCGGCAGCATCACCAGCGCCTCGACCAGCGCCTTGCCGCGAAACTGCCGAAAGGCGAGGAAGCGGCCGAACAGGATCGAGACCGGCAGCAGGATCGCCACCGTCCAGGCCGCGAGCTGCAACGACAGGCTCAGCGCGGTCCAGTCCACGCCTCACGCCCCGGGCAGCACGAAGCCGTACCGCGCGAGGATCGTCCGGGCGGCGGGCTGCGTCAGATGGGCGTGGAAGGCCTCGGCCACGGGGCCGGCACGGTTCAGGAGCACCATGCGCTGGCGCAGGGGGGTGTGCAGCTCCTCGGGGATCAGGGCGAAGCTGCCCCGCCCCGCCACCTGCGGCGCCAGCGCCAGCGACCTGGCGATGAGCCCGCCCTCGGCATTGCCCGACAGCGCGAACTGCGCGGCCTGGCTGACCGTCTCGCCCAGCACCATGCGCGGTTGCAGCGCGTCCCACAGCCCGCGCGCGACCAGCGCCTCGCGCGCGCTCATCCCCTAGGGCGCATGCTCGGGGTTGGCGATGGCGAACCGGCCGAGCTGCCCCGCCGCCAGCAGCCGGGCCAGATCGTCCAGCCCGGGGTCCGGCGTCAGCCGCGAGCCGTGCGGCGCCATGATCACCAGCCGCCCGAGGCCATAGAGCGTGCCCGCGTCGCGCGTCAGCCCCTCGGCGTGCAGCTCGGCGACAAAGCGCTCGTCGGCGGCGAGGAACAGCTCGAACGGAGCGCCCTTGCGGATCTGCCGCGCGAGATTGCCGGTCGAGCCCAGCGCCAGCCGCACCCGCATCCCTGTCTCGGTCTCGAAGGCGGCCGCGATCTCCTCGATCGCGAACTGCAGGTCCGAGGCGGCGGCGATCACCGGCGCATCGCCGCGCGCCAGCGCGGGGCCGGGGCGAGCATCAGCGCTGCCAGCGCCGCAAGCGCCTGTCGCCGGGACGGGGAGTACGGCATGGGGGTCTCCGGTGATGTGTTTCGCAAAACATATCGCCCGAAGCCGGCCGCCGGCACAAGCGTCATCTGTGGCCGGGACCGGCGCGCAGCCGCGTGCGCAGCGCCTGAAGGCCGGCGGTGCCCGCGGCGGTCGCCTCCCTCTCGACGTCGCGATAGAGCGCGAGGATCTCGCGGCCGGCCTCGGTCAGCACCGCGCCGCCGCCGCCCGGGCCGCCGCGGGTGCTCGCGACCACCGGGTCGCGGAACATGGCGTTCATCCGGCCCACCAGCTCCCACGCCCGCTTGCAGCTCATGCCCATCTCGCGCCCCGCCGCGGCGTTGGAGCCGCAGCGGTCGATGCGTTCCAGAAGCTCGGCCTTGCCGGGGCCGAGCATCTCCTCTGCGCCGAAGACGATGCGGATGCGCAGCCGGGGGCGTTCGGTGTCGTCGCACATGCCGCGACAATCGGTGCGTGTCGGGCGATGCGCAAGCGGGTTCGGGACGGGGCGGAGGGCCTCAGCCCGAGACGGACACGCTGGCGCGGTGGTGGGTCGGGCGCTCCAGCTCGGCCAGGATGAAGCGGGCGACGTCGGCGCGGGGGACCATGGCGCGGCGGATGCGGCCCTCGGCGCTGGCCAGCATGTCGCCGGTCGCCGGCCGGTCGGTCAGCCCCACCGGCTGCACGATCAGCCAGTCGGCGCCCGAGGCGCGGAGCATCGCCTCCTGCCGCTCCTTGTCGGCGAAGAGGGCGGGCAGGAACAGCCAGAAATAGAGGCGGAAGTACCAGGGCGCCGCGCTCCGGGTCGCGCCCACGCCAAAGGCGCTGACCACCGCCACCCGCGCCCCCTCGGGCAGCGCCGGCAGCAGCGCTGCGGTCCCGCGCGAGCACACCTGCTGCGAGCGGTGTCGCTGCGGCCCGGGCAGGAAGACCAGCGGGTGCGGATATTCGCCCAGCGCGACGACGAAGGCATCGTGCCCCGGGGCGAGGCGCGCGAGCAGGGCGGGATCGGTGGCATCGCCGGGGACGGCCTCGACGCCCGCGGGCGGCGGCTGCCGGCTGCTCGGGCGGACCACCGCCGTGACCCGATGCCCGGCCGCCAGAGCCGCCTCGGCGAAGGCCCGGCCGGTGCCACGGGTGGCGCCGAGGAGGAGGATGCGCATCGTCTGTCTCTCGCGGTGTGGGGCGGCGAGGAGGGGGATCGCCATGGGGCAGGACCGGTGATGCCGGCGCCGGCGGCCGCTGTCCAGTGGCGGGCGCTGCGACGTCCTGTCCACGGCGCGTCGCCCCGCCGGGCGCTTCGGTCGCAGGTGCCCCCCGGCCCGGGCGTGGGAGGGGGGCTGTCAGCCCCCCGGCACGCCTTGCGTGCCTCCCCCCGAGGATATTTGAGGAAAGATGAAGGGCAGGGGCGCGGCCCGGGGTCTAGAGCTGGGTGTGGATGGGCAGATGTCCGATCAGCCAGGACGCGCCGCGCCGAAAGGCGTTGGCGCCGGGTTCGTGCAGGAGGGGGGGCGGCGTGGCCCTCCGGGCGGCGGGGGGCGTGCGGGGGAGCATGGCGGGGGGCGTTGCCTCGGCGCGGGGGCGTGTGCCGGTGTCCGGGGACGGGCTGGCTGTCTCGGGGCAGGGGCCGGCGGCCCAGGCGACCCGGCGCCCGTCGAGCACCAGGCGCCAGGCGCGCTCGGGCGCTGCGCAGCGGGCGAACTCGGCCTCGACGGCGGCCACCGTCTCCGGTTCCTCGAACAGCACGCCGCATTCGATGTTCAGGAAGGCCGAGCGCAGGTCGAAGTTGAACGAGCCGATGAAGGCCAGCCGACCGTCGACGCTGAAGCCCTTGGCATGCAGCATCTCGCCGCGCACCGCCGGCCCGTCGGTCGGGGCGAACTCGTAGAGCCCGACGCCCGCGGCCAGCAGCGGCCGGCGATAGCGGCGATAGGCGCCGTGCACCAAGATGTGGTTCGTCGCCGAGAGCGCGTTGGTCAGCACCTCGACGCGCACGCCGCGCCCGGCCAGCGGCAGGAGCTGCGCCATCCCCTCGCGGCCCGGCACGAAATAGGGCGTCATCAGCCGCACCCTTCGGCGCGCGCCCCGGATCGCCGGCATGAGCGCCCCCGGCAGCCAGCCGTCGCGGTCGCGCGCCAGTGCCTTGCCGGGCGGGTCGGCGACCAGCCGCGCCGCCGTCGTCCAGCGCATCGTCGCGGGCAGCAGGGCGGTGTCCTCGGCCGCGGCGAGGAAGGCCCGCGCCGCGGGGCGGGCGGCGTTCTCGGCCAGCCGGGCGCGGAACCGCTCCAGCCCGGCCTCGTAGTCGCGCCAGAAGGCGGCGATGGGCAGCGCCTGGTCGCTGTTCCAGTAGGCGTCGAACTGCCGCCCGGCGGCCTCGGCCAGCGGGCCGGCGAGCAGGATGTCGGCGTCGCGGACGGGGCGCTTGCGGGGGGTGGGCGCGCCGAAATACTCGTCGCCGATGTTGCGCCCGCCGGTGATCGCCAGCCGGCCGTCGGCGACCCAGAGCTTGGCGTGCAGCCGGCGGTTGAAGCGCACAGCCATCAGCAGCATCTCCAGCCCGCGCCGGAGCGCGTGGCCGCGATGGCGCACCGGGTTGAAGAGCCGCACCTCGATGCCCGGATGGCCGTTCAGCGCCCGGAACTTGGGGTCGAAGCCCTGCACGTTCACGTCGTCGAGCAGCATGCGCACGCGCACGCCGCGGTCGGCCGCCGCCATCAGCTCGCGCGCGAGCAGCCGGCCGGTCATGTCGTCGCGCCAGATGTAGCTGGCGATGTCGAGGCTGCGGCCGGCCGCGCGCACGCTGGCGAGGCGCAGGGCGAAGGCCTCGCGCGCGTCGAAGCTGGGGGCGAGGCCGCTGGCGCCGGGGTGGGCGGCGGCGAGCGGTGCGATCAGCCGGTCGAGCGCGGTGTCGGCCGCGGCGAGGGGGAGCATGTGGCTGTCCTCGCCGCGGGCCTGCCGGGCGAAGCGGCCATAGGAATAGAGCGCGAGCACCGATGCCGCGGCGAACAGCGCCGCGACCCCGAGAAGCCAGAGCAGGAGGGTCATCCCGCCCGCCGTGCCCCGGCCGTCCGGGCCGGCGCCGTCATGGCTGCGCCACCGGTGGCAGCGCGTCCGGCGCGCCGCCCCCGGGCAGGCGCACCCACGCCTTGACCGGCAGGTGGTCCGAGGCGACGCGCGCCAGCGGGCTGTCGTGCGGGCTGATGCGCAACACCTCGGCGCAGGGGCTGGCGAGGATGCGGTCGAGCGCGAGCACCGGAAACTGTGCGGGAAAGCTGGGCACCACCGCATGCGCGGCCTTGCGGCTCGCGAGCGGTGCCAGCGACGAGCGCCGGCTGAGGCGCCATTCGTTCAGATCGCCCATCAGGAGCGTGCTGCGCCCGTCGTCGGCCTGTTCCAGCGCCTGCACCAGCGCCCGGGTCTGCAACAGCCGCGAGGCCCTGAGCAGCCCCAGATGCGCCGCGATCACCCTGAGCGGCCGGCCGCGGTGGCGCAGGTCCACCACCAGCGCGCCGCGCGGCTCGAGCCCGGGCAGGGCGAGGGGGCGCACCTCCTCGATCTCGGCGTTGCGGGTCAGCAGCAGGTTGCCGTGCCAGCCATGCGCCGCCCGCCGCCGCAGGAAGGGCACCGGCGCGAGCCCCGAGGCCGCCTCCAGCGCCGCGAGGTCCAGCAGCCCCGCGCGGTCGCCGAAGCGGCGGTCGGCCTCCTGCAGGGCGACGACGTCGGCGTCGAGCTCGGCGATGACCTGCGCGGTGCGTGCGGGGTCGCGCCTGCGGTCGAGGCCCACGCATTTGTGCACGTTGTACGAGGCGACCGGCAGCGCCTCGGGCGGCAGCACCGGCAGGGGCGCGCGCGGCGGCATCATCCCGTCCGGGCGCCCCGCGAGCTCGCAGCGCGGGCCGGCGCGTCCGCGGGGGACGCGAAAGCCGGAAAAGGGGCGGGAGGGAAAGGCGATGGACATGCCCCAGAAGATGGGGAGGTCGCGCCCCGGCGCAAGGGTCTTGTCGTCGCGCCGGCCTCGACGGGGCGGGGCTGCGGCGTGGCGGTCACGCCGGCAGGGCCCGCTGGCGGGTTGTGCGCAGGCCCCGGGTTGCTTATGGCTGCCTCCCGGTCGCGGCGCCGCCCTGGTGGCCGTGACGACCACCCGACCGAGCCCGAGCCCGCACGAGCCATGGCGACCCCGCGCCCCATCCCCCTGACCGGCCTGCGCAGCCTGCGCGACTATGTCGCCGCGCGCGTGCTGAACCTGTTGCTGCTGCTCGGCGCGCTGATGCCCTATGACACCCGCGTGCGCGTGCTCGGCTGGATCGTCGGGCGGCTGGTGGCCCCGCTCACCGCCTATCCGCGGCGCATCCGCGAGAACCTCGCGCTGGTCTGCCCCGAACTGCCCGCCGCCGAGGTGCGGCGCATCGTCCGCGACATGCCGGTCAACGCCACCCGCACCCTGATCGAGATCTACTCGGGCGCCCCCTTCATCGCCCGCGCCGCCGCCGGTCCGATCCGCGGCGAGGAGTACGTCGACGAGATCCTCGCGGCCCATGCCGCCGGCCGGCCGGTGATCCTCGTCTCGGGGCATTTCGGCAACTACGACGCCCCGCGGGCGATGCTGGCCTCGCGCGGGGTGCCGGTGGGGGGCCTCTATCGGCCGATGAAGAACCCCTATTTCAACCCGCGCTATGTAGAGATGATCAGCCGCGTCAGCGGGCCGATGTTTCCCCGCACCCGTCGCGGGCTGGCCGAGATGGTGCGCTATCTGCGCGAGGGCGGCTGCGTCGGCATGCTGATGGACCAGCGCATGCCGCATGGCGCGCCGCTGACCTTTTTCGGGCACCGGGCCTGGACGGCGCTGTCGGCGGCCGAGATGGCGGTGAAGTACGATGCCCTGATCATGCCGGGATACGGCCTGCGCTCGGGCCCCCGGGGCACCGATTTCGAGTATGTGTTCGAGCCCGCCATCCCCCATGGCGACCCCGTCACGATGACCCAGGCCATCAACGACAGCCTGGAGCGGCAGGTGCGCGCCCATATGGACCAGTGGCTGTGGCTGCACCGCCGCTGGCGCGACGTCCCCCGCCCCCCGTCGGAGAGCGCCTGACCCTACTCGAAGCTCACCGACAGCGACGGATCGCCGGGCAGGCCGGCCCAGGTGATCGTCGCCGTCAGCCCCGGCCGCGGCGGCAACAGCGGCCCGAAGGAGCCCAGCGAGAGCATGTCGCCCGGGCTCAGCGTCAGCCCGCTGTCGCGCAGCCACAGCACCGCATTCAGCGGATGGCCCAGGATCGCCGCGCCGGGCGCCGAGGCCAGAACCTCGCCGTTCTGGTCGGTGATGGTCACCTGCATCCCCGCCAGCACGTCGATCAGCGCCGGATCGGCCGGGATGCCCTCGCCCAGGATGCCCATCCGCGCGCCCACGTTGATCGCGGTGATCTTCGGGCCGGTCAGCGTGCCCGGCGCCTCGACCACCAGATCGGGCAGTTCGATGAAGGGGTGCAGGGTGTCGAGCGCGGCCATCACCTCGGCATGGGTGGTGGCCTCGTTGATGGCGGCATCGCCGACGACGACGATGAAGTCGGCCTCATAGAGCGGCCGCGCGGCGAAGGCGGCCGGCAGGGTGGCGCCGTCGGGCAGGAACATGTCGGCGAAGAGCACCCCGCGCACGGGCTCGGTCACGCCGAAATTGGCCTGCGCGGGCGGGCTGGTCAGCCCGGCCTTCAAGCCGACGGGCGCGCCCCACTCCTGCGACAGGATCGCCACCAGCATGTCCTGCGCGCAGAGGCCGGCCTCCAGGGTCGCAACCTCCGGCGCGGTGCCGGGTGTGCCGGCCAGGATGTCGGCCGCCAGCGCGGCCACCTCGGCCTCGTCGGGGCAGTCGGCCATCGCCGGCAGGGCGACCAGAGCCGCCGCGGCGGCCCATGACGGGATACGCATGTCTCCTCCCCTCCCGGAACTCAGGCCACGATGGCGCGGCGATAGAGGTGCCAGGTCGCGTGGCCGAGGATCGGCAGCACGACGAACAGGCCCAGGAACAGCGGGATCATCGCCGCGAACAGAAGCCCCGCGATCAGCGCCGCCCAGCGCAGCATGGTGCGCGGGTTGGCCTGCACCGTCTGCGCGCTCGCGATCATGGCGGTGACGAAATCGACATCGCGGTCCAGAAGCATCGGCAGGCTGATCACGGTGATGGTGAAGAGCGCCAGCGCGATGACCCCGCCGATGACCGAGCCCACCAGCAGCATCAGGATGCCCGACCAGGTGAACAGCGTGCCGATCGATTCGAAGCCGATGCCGGACTGGCCGAGGAAGATCGCGAAGGTGCCGCGCGCCAGGATGATCCAGAAGCCGAAGGCGATCAGCACCCCCACCGCCATCAGCGCAAGCTGCCCGTCGCCTCGACCCTTCAGCGCGCTCAGAATCGGGGCCCAGGACAGCGGCTCGCCGGCCTCGCGGCGGCGGCTGACCTCGTAGAGGCCGACGGCGGCAAAGGGCGCAAACAGCGGGAATCCGGCGGCGATCGGGATGAACCAGACCGGCTGGCCGCTGGCGAAGAGGCCGAACCACAGGCCCAGCCCGCCGGCCACGTAGAAGGCCGCGAAGAACAGCCCGAAGACCGGGACGGCCTTGAAATCCTCGATCCCGGCGCGCAGCGCGGCGCGCAGGTCGTCGTCGGTCAGCGAATGCGACACCTCGGGCGGGGTCGCCTCGGCAGCAGCATGTTCGGTCATGGCGATCCTCCTCATCTGCGCAGAGGATGAAAGAGGCGGGCCGCCATGGCAAGTGTCCCGTAGCATGCCGCCCGGAATCTTCGCCGACCGGGGGGCTGGAGCGCGATCTCGGGGCCGGTCAGCAGCGCGACGGGGGCGAGGGCCGCGGCCAGGGCGGGGTACTCGGCCGGGTCGCAGAAGGCGGGCATCGCCGCGCGCGCCCCGCAGCCCGCGAGCAGGGCCCGGGTCTCGGCCAGCCAGGGATGCACGGCCCAGGGCAGCCGCCCGGCTCGCCCCTCCTGCACCAGCCGCGCCGCCGGGCTGCCGGGGGGGCGGTGCCCGGTGAAGCGGATCGCGCCGCCGCCGGCCTCGATCCGGGCGAGCCAGTCGGCGGCGAGGGGGCCGCGCGCGGGCGCGTCGTCGATCAGCACCACCAGCCCGGGCCGCGCCGGCGCCGTCTCGGCCGCCTCGGCCGCCGCCACGATGCCCGGCAGCGCCTTCACCGCGGCCGGCAGCAGCGCCCCCGGCACCGCCAGCGCCGCCGCGATCGCCGCACGGTGCCCCGCGTCCAGCGCCAGCGGGGCGCCCAGGCGATGCGCTGCGAGCGCCAGCTCGGGCCCCCGCCCCCAGGCCGGCGCCGGCAGCAGGAGCGGCCCGCCACCGGCGCCCCGCACGGCCTCGAGCGCGGCGGCAAGGGCCTGCACCGGGGGCTCGGCCGGCGCCTCGGCCGCGCCGAACGACGCGTCGATGACCACCGTGCCCGCCGCCGGCGGGGCATCCAGCGGCCAGACCGCCGAGCCGAAGCCGAGATCGCCGCAATAGAGCAGCCCGTCGCCGAGGCCGAGGTGCAGCCAGACGCCGCCGGGCGCATGCCCGTTCCGCCCGGTGGTGAGGGGCACGCCGCAGACCTCGGTCCGGCCCCGCAGCGGCAAGGGGCACAGGGCCCGCCCGTCACGACCCCCGGCGGCGGGTCCCGTCGCGGCGAGGCCCCTCACGGCGAGGCCCGTGGCGGTCAGCCCGGTGGCGTGGATCGGCGGGTCGCCGACCTCGGCGGCCCTGGGCAGCCCGCCGGCGTGATCGGGGTGGAGATGGCCGAGGATGACGGCATCGACCGGGCCGACGCCGCGCAGGTCGGGGTTGCTGGCGGGATCGCCGACCGCGCCGAGGTCGAGCAGGAGCCGCCCGCCGGGGGCCTCGATCAGGAAGCAGGCCGCCGCCTTGGCGCCGAGGCCCGAGAGGACGCGCAGCCGGCAGCTCATGGCGCCCGGCGTCCCGTGGCGGAGGGCACCCCGGGCCCCCCGTCAGCCCTTGCGGAGGCAGCGCGCGCCCAGCACCTCGGCGATCTGCACGGCGTTCAGGGCCGCGCCCTTGCGCAGGTTGTCCGAGACGCACCACAGCAGGAGCCCGTTGTCGACCGTCGGGTCCTGACGGATGCGGCTGACGAAGGTGGCGTAGTCGCCCACGCATTCGACCGGGGTGACGTAGCCCCCCGGCTCGCGCTTGTCGACGACCAGCACGCCCGGCGCCTCGCGCAGGATGTCGCGGGCCTCGTCCTCGTCGAGGAACTCCTCGAACTCGATGGTCAGCGCCTCGGAGTGGCCGACGAAGACCGGCACGCGCACGCAGGTGGCCACCACCTTGACCCTGGGGTCGAGGATCTTCTTGGTCTCGGCCACCATCTTCCATTCTTCCCTAGTGGCGCCGTCCTCCATGAAGACGTCGATCTGCGGGATCACGTTGAAGGCGATCTGCTTGGCGAACCTGGCCGGCGGCACCTCGGTGACGGGGTTGTAGATGGCCTTGGTCTGGTCCCAGAGCTCGTCCATCGCCTCCTTGCCGGCGCCCGAGACGGACTGATAGGTCGCCACCACCACCCGCTTGATGCGGGCGCGGTCATGCAGCGGCTTCAGCGCCACCACCATCTGCGCGGTGGAGCAGTTGGGGTTGGCGATGATGTTCTTCTTCGCATAGCCCTCCACCGCGGCGGCGTTCACCTCGGGCACCACGAGGGGCACGTCGGGGTCCATCCGGTAGAGCGACGAGTTGTCGATCACCACGCAGCCCGCCGCGGCGGCCCTGGGGGCATGGGTCTTCGTCGCCTCGGACCCGATGGCGAAGAGCGCGATGTCCCAGCCGGTGAAGTCGAACTGCGCGAGGTCCTGGCACTTCAGCGTGCGGTCGCCGAAGCTGACCTCGGTGCCCTGGCTGCGGCGCGAGGCCAGCACGGCGATCTCGTCCACGGGAAACTCCCGCTCGGCGAGGATGTTCAGCATCTCGCGGCCCACATTCCCGGTGGCGCCCGCGACGACGACCCTGTAGCCCATGACGGCCCCCTTTCGATCCCGCGGGCGCCTTAGCGCAAAGCCGCGGCGTAGGGAAGGCTCAGCGGGTCGGCACCGGCTCGCCGCCGCGATAGTCGTAGAAGCCGCGCTGCGTCTTGCGGCCGAGCCAGCCGGCCTCGACGTATTTCACCAGGAGCGGACAGGGGCGGTACTTGGTGTCCGCCAGCCCGTCATGCAGCACGTTCATGATCGCAAGGCAGGTGTCGAGCCCGATGAAATCCGCCAGCTCCAGCGGCCCCATGGGGTGGTTCGCCCCCAGCTTCAGCGACTGGTCGATGGAGCGGACGTTGCCCACCCCCTCATAGAGGGTATAGACCGCCTCGTTGATCATCGGCATCAGGATGCGGTTGACGATGAAGGCCGGGAAATCCTCGGCCGAGGCCGGGGTCTTGCCCAGCCTTTCCACCAGCTCGTGCAAGGCGCGATAGGTCGGCTCGTCGGTGGCGATGCCGCGGATCAGCTCCACCAGCTGCATCACCGGCACCGGGTTCATGAAGTGGAACCCCATGAATTTTTCCGGCCGGTCGGTGCGGCTCGCGAGCCGGGTGATCGAGATGGACGAGGTGTTCGAGGTCAGGATGGTGTGCGGTTTCAGATGCGGCAGCAGGTCCTCGAAGATCGCCTGCTTCACCGTCTCGCGCTCGGTCGCGGCCTCGATGATGAGGTCGGTGGGGCCCACCTCGGGCAGGCGCGTGGTGGTGCGGATGCGGGCGAGGGCGGCGGCGCGCTCCTCCTCGGCCAGCTTGCCGCGGCTGACCTGACGGGCGGTGTTCTTCTCGATCAGCGCGATGGCGCGGCCCAGCGCCTCGTCGGAGATGTCGCACAGGATCACGTCATAGCCCGACACGGCGAAGACATGGGCGATGCCGTTGCCCATCTGCCCCGCGCCCACAATGCCGACCGTCCGGATCTCCATCGTCGCCCCTCTGCCCCGCGCACCCCTCGCGCCGGCGCGACCATAGGCCCCGCGCCGGCGGCGGTGCAAGCCGAAAGCCGGACGTGCCCTCGCCGGCCCCGCTCAGCGCACGAGGTGCACCGTGCAGGGGGCGTCGCGGATCACCCGGTCGGTGGTCGAGCCGAGGCGGCTGTCGTCGCTGCGGTGCGGGGCCATGACGATGCAGTCGACGCCGCGTGCCGCGACGAGGTTCAGGATCTCCTGCGCCGGGTCGCCGCGCAGGACCTGGACCTCGGCGTCCATCAGCGCCTCGGCCTGGCGCGTCAGGTCGTCGGCGATCACGTCGGGCAGGGCGGCCTGCGCGCTCTCGGGCAGATGCGCGGTCGAGAACTCGGGCACCGGCCCCAGCACATGCAGCAGGATGACATGCGCCCCCGGCGCGGCCACCGCCCGCGCGGCGGCGAATTCGCGTTTCGGATGATGGCCCGGCGCATGGGCCAGCGGCAGCAGGATGGTCTTGTACATGGTCGTGGTCCTCCCGCCCCCAGCCTGACCGATTCGCCGCCGCCTGCCTTGATCCGGCGCAAATCCGCCCGGCGCGGGGGGCGGACACACGAAGGCCGCCCCCGGGGGGCCGGGGGCGGCCTGTGGTGCCGATCCGCGCGCGCGCCGGGTTACTGGCGCGGGATCCCGGCGGCGTCGATGACGCGGTTCCAGTCGTCGATCTGGCCGCGGACGAACTCCGTCAGCTCCTCGGGCGTGGTCATCCAGGGCTCGCTGCCCAGCGCGCGCAGCCGCTCCTGCACCTCGGCGACGCCGAGGGCGCGGTGGACCTCGGCGTTCAGCCGCTCCACGATGGCGGGGTCGACGCCGGCGGTGGTGCCCACCCCGGTCCAGGAGATGACGTCGAAGCCCGGCGCCACGGTCTCGGCCACGGTGGGCACGTCGGGCAGGTCGCCCCAGCGGTCCGCCGAGGTGGCCGCGAGAAAGCGCAGCGTCCCGGCCGAGAGCTGCCCGGCAAAGGGCGTGATCGCGTCGATCACCAGGTCGATCTCGCCGCCCAGAAGCGCCGTCACCGCCGCCGCGCCGCCGCCATAGGGGATGTGCGTCATCTCCACCCCGGCCTCGACCGCCAGCAATTCGCCCGTGAGGTGCTGCGTGGTGCCGATGCCCGCGCTGCCATAGGTGACCATCCCCGGGTTCGCGCGGGCATGCTCGATCACCGCCTCGATGCTGTCGAACGCATGGTCCGCCCGGGTGACGACGAAGAACGGAAAGCGCGAGACCGCCGAGACGAAGGCGAAATCGCCGACCGGATCGAAGGCGAGGTTCTCGTACAGAGCGCCCGACACGGTGTGCCCGCCGACCAGCAGCTGGATGGTATAGCCGTCGGGGTTGGCCTTTGCCGTGAAGTCCGAGGCGATGTTGCCGCCCGCCCCGGGGCGCGGCTCGACCACGAAGGGCTGGCCGAGGCCGGCCGACAGCTCCTCGCCGATCACGCGCGAGATGACGTCGGCGTTGCCGCCGGCGGCGAAGCCGTGGACGAAGCGGACCGACCGCTCGGGCCAGTCGCTGGCGGCGGCGGACAGGGGTGCGGCGATGCTGGCCGCGGCGGCCAGCAACAGCGGACGTGTGAACATGTGTCTCCCTCCCTTGCACCCGGTTGCGCGGGTGCGGCGCATGGACGGACCGCCCGGGGCCCGTGGATGCCGACTTTCCACCATCGGCATATTTTCGAAGATTGCACGCGGCTAGCGCTTTTTCAAGCTCGACCAGAGGGCATAGGCGATCAGCGCCACGCAGCAGGCGACCAGCACCGCGCTGATCGGCCGGGTGACGAAGATCGTCAGGTCGCCGCGGTGGATGAGCATGGCGCGGCGAAAGTTCTCCTCCAGCATCGGCCCGAGGATGAAGCCCAGAAGCAGCGGCGCCGCCTCGAACCGCATCAGGATCATGGCATAGCCGATGAAGCCGAAGAGGATGGTGGTGTAGACGTCGGTGACCGAGTTGCGAAAGCTGTAGACGCCCACGCAGACGAAGAGCAGCACCGCCGGATAGATGATCCAGTAGGGGATCGAGATCAGCCGCACCCAGAGCTGGATCAGCGGCAGGTTGATGATGAGCAGGATCAGGTTGCCGACGAGAAAGCTCGCGATCACGCCCCAGAACAGCCCCGGCTGGTCCGACACCAGGTTCGGCCCCGGCACGATGCCGTTGATGATGAGCGCGCCCAGCATCAGCGCCATCAGCGCGTCGCCCGGGATGCCCAGCGACAGCGTCGGGATGAAGCCGGTCTGCGAGGCGGCGTTGTTGGCGGCCTCGGGCGCGGCGAGGCCGGGCAGGGCGCCCTTGCCGAAGGTCCCGGGCCGGCGCGCGACGCGTTTCTCCACCGCATAGGCCATGAACGAGGCGATGGCCGCGCCCGTCCCCGGCAGCGCGCCAAAGGCCGAGCCCACGCCCGAGCCGCGCAGGATCGGCGGCACGATCTCGCGCAGCTCTTCGCGCCGCGGCAGCATGCTGCGCAGCGTCACCGGCTGCAACAGCCCGGCCGGCCGCGGCTGGCCGATGTTGCGGATGATCTCGGCCACGCCGAAGAGCCCCATGGCCACGGCGATCAGGCTGATCCCGTCGGCGAGCGTCGGCACCACGACGAAGCGGTAGAAGCCGGTGTTCACGTCCGAGCCCACCAGCCCCAGGATGAGCCCCAGGAGCACCATCGCCACCCCGCGCAGCTGCGAGCCGCTGCTGATGAGCGAGGCCGCCAGCAGCCCCAGCAGCACGAGCGCGGCGTATTCGGGCGCTCCGAAGCGCAGCGCGAAGGCCGCCATCGGGATCGCCGCGAGGATCAGCAGGATGGTGCCGAGGATGCTGCCCACGAAGGAGGCCACCGCGGTGGTGAACAGCGCCAGCCCCGCGCGCCCGGCCTGCGCCAGCGGATAGCCCTCGATGCAGGTCACCACCGAGGCCGGCGTGCCCGGCAGCCGCAGCAGGATCGAGGCGATGGCCCCGCCATAGTTCGAGCCGTAGTAGATCCCCGCCAGCATGATCAGCGAGGCGGTGGGGTCGAGATAGAAGGTCGCCGGCAGCAGGAGCGCGATGGCCGTCAGCGCCCCGATCCCCGGCATCACGCCCACGATCTGTCCCAGCAGCACGCCGAGGAAGGAATAGGTCAGGTATTCGGGCCGCAGGACCGTCAGCAGGCCGCCCAGAAGGTCGTCGAACATCGCCTCACCACCCGAAGGCCGACAGCGGCAGCCCGAGGAGCCGCAGGAACACGAGCCAGGCAAAGCCGCTCGCCAGCGTTGCATAGACGACGATGGCGACCGGCCGCAGCCGCGCCTCGGCCAGCATGGCCACCGCCACGGTGGCAAAGCTCGCCGGCACCAGCCCCGCGGGGTTGAGCAGCAGCCCGAACACCGCCAGCGCGCCGAGCACGCACAGCATCGCGCGCCAGCGGATCGGGCCGCGGTCGGGCAGCTCCTCCTCGCGCCGGGGCAGGACCGCCGCCACCATGATCGCCGCGCCGCAGACCGCCAGTGCAAGGCCCAGCACCAGCGGCGCAAAGCCCGGCCCCATGCGCATCATCGTGCCGACGGGATAGCCCGAGGCGACATGCGCCACGCCCAGCCCCGTCACCACCAGCGCCGCGCCCCCCACCCCGGAGGCGTCCATCGCGCGCAGCCGGCGCCAGATGCCCGATCGTGCCGTCATCGCAGGCCTCCCCTCCCGCCTGTCCCCGGGGCCACGGTCCCGACTCCCCGTTCGAAACCACCGCTCCGCGCCACAGCATCGTCGCTGACGGGCCGCTTGTGAACCGCTCCCCGGCGGCTCAGCCCGGCCCGATCGCCTCGGGCAGCGCCACCTCCAGCCGCCGGGCCAGCGCGACCAGCCGTTTGCGCGTGCCGGCGGCCAGCGGCACCCCCTCGGCCCGGCGCCGCGCGGCGGTGGCAAAGCCGCGCTCGCCCGGCAGCAGCACCGCCTCGACCCCCGGCGCCGGCGGCAGCGCGTGGATCGCCTCGCCCAGCGTGCGGACCTCGTCGGCAAAGCCGTCCTCGCCCGACAGCGCCGCCGGGTCGAGCGCGATGGCAAGCCCGTTCATCCGCCCCTTCGCCGTGCCCGCCAGCGCCGGCGCGATCACCGGGTTGGCCACGCTCAGGCTGCACAGCACCTCCACCATCAGCGACAGGCCCGAGCCCTTGGGCCCGGCCATGGGCAAGAGCGTCTCCACCGCCGCCGGGTCGGTGGTGGGCCGGCCCTGCGCATCCACCCCCCAGTCGGGCGGGATCTCGCGCCCGGCATCCCGCGCCGCGGCGATCCGGCCCAGCGACACCGCCGAGGTCGCCATGTCCAGCAGCACCGGATCGCCCCCGGCCGAAGGCGCCGCACAGGCGATGGGGTTCGTCGACAGCGCCGAGCCCGCCGCGCCGTGATAGGCCATCAGCGGCCCCGAGGCGGTCATCACGATCCCCACCAGCCCCGCCCGCGCCGCCATCAGCGCGAAATACCCCACCGCGCCGGCATGGGTGATGTTGCGCGCCGCGCACCAGCCGACGCCATGGCCGCGGGCGGCCTCGACCGCGGCCTCCATCGCCGCGCGCATGGCCACGGCGCCGGGCGCGCGCCCGGCTTCCATCAGCCGCAGCGCGCCGACGCTGCGCAGGGTGCGCGGCTCGGCCGCGGGGTCGATCAGGCCGGTCTCGACCATCTCGACATAGCGGGGGATGCGCAGCACGCCGTGCGAGGCCATGCCGCGCAGATCGGCCCAGACCAGCAGCTCGGCCACCGCCGGCGCCTGCGCCGCGGTGAAGCCGCCCGCCCGCAACAGCCCGGCGGCAAAGCCCTCGAGCGCGGCGGCGGGGATGGGTGGAGGCGCGCTCATGCCGGCGTGGCGGGAAAGAACCGCTCCAGCCAGCCGCGGATCAGCTCGCGCGTGCGCGGGGCGTCGGCCTCGGACAGCGGGAAGTGCGAGGTGCCCTGAATCAGCATCAGCTCGGTCGGATGCCCGGCCTTCTCGAACATCCGGATCGACTGTTCGGTCGGGGTGATGGTGTCGTTGGCGGTGTGGAACAGCAACAGCGGCCGCGGCGCGATGTTGGCGATCACATCCTCGGCGCGGAAATCGAACATGCTCTGCGCCGTCTCCACCGGCACCTCCATCAGCGCCCTGGGCGAGAGGTTGCGGCGCAGATGCTCGGGGATCGGCACCACGTCGAAGCGCGAGACCCAAAGGCTCTCGCCGGTCTCCTCGCGGTGGCGGCGGCCGCGCTCGAGGATGTCGGTGAACTTCGCCCAGGCCTCGGGCGTGGGATGCTGGCCGCGGAACTTGCGCTCGCCATGGCCCCAGCCGCAGGAGGAGATGACGCAGGCGATCCGCTCGTCCACGCCGGCGGTATGGACCGCCACCGCCGCGCCGAAGCTGTGGCCGATGACGCCGATGCGCCCGGGGTCGACCTCGTCGCGCGCGAGCAGCGCGTTGAAGGCGTTCTTGGTGTCGGCCACCTGGTCGAAACAGCGGATCTGGCCGCGGGTGCCCTCGCTCTCGCCGCAGCCGCGCATGTCGATGCGAAAGGCGCAATAGCCGAGGCCCTCGAGCATGCGGGCCTGCAACTCGGCGTGGGATTCGTCCTTGGAGCCGACAAAGCCGTGCAGCACGATGAAGGCCGGCAGCCGCGCGCCGGGAGGGCGGCTGTCGGGGACATGCAGCACGCCGGCCAGCTTCAGGCCGTCGGACGGGAAAGTCAGCGGGATTTCCATGGCAACCTCCGTTCGCTGCGCTCAGCCCTGCGGCACCGGCGCATGGGGAAACCGGTGCTCGCGCCATTCCAGCGGCGCCGGCGTGCCCCAGACATTCATCACCCGCACATTGGCGGGGCGCTCGAGCTTCCGGATCACGTTGGGGGTGAAGGCGGCGTCGTCGGCGATCACCGACATGTCGCCCGAACACTCCACCATCGCGCCGCTCGCGTCGAGGAAATAGGCATAGGTGTTGTCGCCCGGCCGGTGCCGGCCCGGGCCCCAGACGAACTGCTTGTCGGCGCGGTCCAGCAGGTCGCCCAGCCGCTTGTAGTCGGCGAAGTCGCCGACCTCGAACGAGTAATGGTGCAGCCCCGTCTCGCCCTTCACCAGCCCGAGGATGTGGTGCTGGCGGTTGCCGCCGCGCATCCACACGAGGCTGTCGTCGGCCATCCGTTCGGACAGCCGCATCCCCGTCAGCCGCTCCAGCGTGTCGCACAGCGCGCCGGGGTCGGGGGCGGTGATGTTGACATGGTCCAGCCGCTTCGGCCCCATCCCGCGCGAGGGGTGGCGGCGCGCGTCGATGTCCTGCGGAACGGGTGTGTGCACCTCGAAGAGGTGGCCCTGCGGCGAGACGAAGACCACGCCCGCGCGCACCCCCGCGAGGCTCGGGCGCTCCGACACCAGCCGGCAGCCGCAGCCGGCCAGCCGCGCGGCGACCTCGGCCACCTCGGCCTCGCCCGGCGCCTCGAAGCCGATCAGGCGGAGCGCGTTCGCCTCGGCGCGGTGCAGCACCACCTCGACCTTGCGCGCGCCGGCGGTGAGCCAGACCTCGTCCGCGCTGCGCTGCGTGACCGCGAGGCCGAGGATCCCGGTCAGATCCGCGACCACCGCCTCCGGATCGGTGACGTTCAGTTGCACATGCCCGATGTCATGCACGAGATAGCCCATGGCCCCCTCCCGGTCCGCGCGGCCGCGGCCGCTCCTGCTCCCGACCGCGAGGCTAGTCGCTGGCGCGCGGGCGTGCAAGTTTGTTTCGAAGCTCTCACGATCTTCGAATATCCGGCCCTCAGCCCGGCGCGGCCTCGGCCACCACCGGGTTGCGCAGGGTGCCGAGCCCCTCGATCTCGACCTCGACCACGTCTCCGGGGTGCAGGAACACGGGCGGCTTGCGGGTGGTGCCGAAGCCCGTGCAGGTGCCGGTGACGATCACGTCCCCCGGTACCAGCGGCGCAAAGGTCGAGACATAGGCGATCAGCCAGGGGATATCGAAGATCATCCGCCCGGTGTTGGTGCGCTGCATCTCCTGCCCGTTGACCCGGGTGACGAGCTCCAGCGCGGCGGGATCCGGCACCGCCTCGCGCGTCACCATCCACGGCCCGAAGGCGCCGGTGCCGCAAAAGTTCTTGCCCGGCGTGAACTGGTGGCTGTGCTTCTGCCAGTCGCGCACGCTGCCGTCGTTGTAGCAGGCGAAGCCCGCGACATGCTCCATCGCCTGCGCCTGCGGGATGTGGCGCCCGGGGCGGCCGACGATCACCGCCATCTCGCCCTCGAAATCCAGCCGCTCCGACACCGCCGGCCGGATCAGCGGCGCCCCGTGCCCGATCTGCGACGAGGGCAGGCGCAGGAACAGCACCGGATACCCGGGGCGCGGGGCGTCGCTGCCGGGCTCGGCATAGTTCAGCGCGGCCATGATGATCATGTCCGGCCGCGGGATCACGGGCAGGAACGCGACCTCCTCCAGCGCCAGGTCGGGCGCCTCGCGGGCCAGCGCGTCGGCGCCGGGAAAACCCGCGGCGATGTAGCCGCGCAGATCGCCCGGCGCCCCGAGGCGTTGCCCGAGGTCCACGATGCCGCCGTCCCGGACGATCCCGAACGACTCGCGCCGGCCATGGCGGAACGAGATGTAACGCATTATCCTCCCCCCCCGAGTTCGGGTCGACATTTTCGACAATGTCTGCTTTTTGGAATATCCGGGACAGGCGTCGCGCGCTAGGGTCCGCGCGCCGCGGGCGCCGGATGCCGGCGCCGGACCCGCGCGAGGGGCGATCGTCCCGATCAGGAGGAGCCGCAGAGAATGCCCGACACCGACCCGTCGCCGCCCATCCCCGACCCCGCCGAGGCGCCGCTGGCCCCCGGCGGCGGCGTCACCGGCCCCGACCTGCTGGCCCGGCTGCGCCATGACATCGTGACCAACGCCTTCGCCCCGGTGGCCAAGCTGAAGTTCGCCGACCTCACCGCCCGCTATGGCGTCGGCGTCGGCACCCTGCGCGAGGCGCTGTCGCATCTGGTGTCCGAAGGCTTCGTCACGCTGGATGTGGGCCGCGGCTATCGCGTGGCGCCGGTGTCGCTGGCGGACCTCGACGATGTCGTCAGCCTCTATGCCGAGTTCGAGACCCGCGCGCTGGCCGATTCCATCCGCCACGGCGACGACGACTGGGAGGCGCGGGTGGTCGCCAGCGGGCACCGCCTCGTCCTCATCCACGCCCTCCCCTGGGAGGAGCGGATGAAGCGCCACGGCGAATGGGTCTCGCGCCACCGCGACTTTCACGGCCGGCTGGTGGAATGCTGCCGCTCGCGCTGGCTCCTGCGGCTGCGCGCGGTGCTGTTCGATCAGCTCGACCGCTACCGCTTCCTGTCGAAGATGCACCGCAGCGACGGCATGGACAAGGGCAACGAACACCGCCGGATCATGGAGCACGCCCTCGCCCGCGACGTCGACGGGGCCTGCCGGCTGATGGAGCAGCACATCCGCGAGACGGCCGGGAACGTCCGCCGCCACCTCGCGGCAGACCCCGGCTGACCGCCCCGGACGCTGTCGCCGCCCGCCCCGGCCTCACATCCGCCCGGCGGCGATGATGCGCTGCAGGAACTGCCGGGTGCGCGGATGCTCGGGCGCGGTGAAGAGGCGCGCGGGCGGGGCGGCCTCGACGATCCGGCCTTCGTGCAGAAAGGCGACCCGGTCGGCGACCTCGCGGGCGAAGCCCATCTCGTGCGTCACGATCATCATGGTCAGCCCGCGGTCCTTCAGGTCGCGCACGATGGCCAGCACCTCGCCCACCAGCTCGGGGTCGAGCGCGGCCGTCACCTCGTCCAGAAGCAGCACGTCGGGGTCGGTCGCCAGCGCCCGCACGATCGCGACGCGCTGCTGCTGCCCGCCCGAGAGCTGCTCGGGATAGCTCGCGGCGTGACGCTCCATGCCGAAGCGGGCGAGCAGGGCGCGGGCGGTGGCCTCGGCCTCGGCGCGGGGGCGTCGGTGGACCCTGCGCGGGGCCAGCGTGATGTTGTCCAGCACCGTCATGGTGGGGAAAAGGTTGTAGGACTGGAACACGATCCCCACCCGCCGCTGCAGCCCGGTCCGGCCGAGCGACGGGTCGTCCACCGTCACCCCGTCGAGCCGGATGCTGCCATGGTCGAAGTCGGTCAGCCGGTTGACGCAGCGCAGGAGGGTCGACTTGCCCGACCCCGAGGCGCCGATCAGGCAGACCACCTCATGCGGCGCGACCGCGAGGTCGATGCCGTCCAGCACCAGCGTCTCGCCGAAATACTTGGTGACGTCCTCGATGGCGATCCGAGGGGTCATGCTCGGCCCCGGGACGCCCCGGCGGCGTGGCGGGGTGGGTGGGTGGGAGCCACGTCGCCGGGGCGTCCCGGGGCCGCTGCCCGGCGCCCCCTCATGCCGCCCTCTGCAACCGCCGCTCGCGGTCCCGGCGGGTGACATGATCGGCCAGCCGCGCCATCGGGATCGTGGCCAGCAGGAACAGCCCCGCCGCCACCACCAGCGAGGAATAGTTGAAGGTGGTGGCGGTGTAGATCTGCGCCTCGCGCACCGCGTCCCGCACCCCCAGCACCGACAGCAGCGCCACGTCCTTCTGCAAGGCCACCACGATGTTCATCAAGGCCGGCAGCACGTTGCGCAGGGCCTGCGGCAGCACGGCATGGAGCAGCGTCTGCCCCTCGGTCAGCCCCAGCGACTTGGCCGCCGCCCACTGCCCCTCGTGGACCGACTCGATCCCCGAGCGATAGATCTCGGCGACATAGGCCGAATAGCTCAGCACCATCGCCACCGTACCCCAGAACAGTGCCGAGTTGGGCAGTCCGGGCAGGCTCAGGGCCGGAATGCCGAAGCCAAACAGCAGCACCAGCAGGAGCGCCGGAATCCCGCGGAAGATGTCGATGTAGACCACCACCATCAGCCGGAAGGGCGCGAACCACGGCGCCCTCAGCGAGCGCACCACCGCCAGCACCAGCGCCCAGACCGCGATGCAGGCCAGCGAGATCAGCCAGACCCGCATGCTCACCCAGAACCCCTGCAGCACGCGCGGAAACGCCGCCTGCATCGCGTCGAGGCTGAAGAACTGCGCCTGCACCCGCCCCCATTGCGGTGACGAGGTGATCCACCAGCCGAGCGCCCCGAAGACGAGGGCGATGCTGACGAGCGAGATCAGCGTCGGCACCACGGCCGCGCGCCACTCGCCCCGCCGGCGGCGCGGCGGGGCAGGGCGGCGGGGCGGATCGGCGGAGAGGCCGGCCTCGCCGCCCGGGGTCATCGCGCACCCGTCATCGGCCGGTCATTCGGTGATGACCGGGAGGTCGGGGTCGGCCACCAGATAGCGCGCCTTCAGCTCCTCGACGACACCGGCGGCAATGACCGCCGACAGCGCCTCGTCCACCCATTCCACCAGCGGGTTGCCGAACTCGAAGAGCAGCCCGTGGCCGCGGTCGTTCGCGTCGGGGGGCAGGATGGCGACGATGCCCGCCTCGGGGATCTGCACCGCCGTGGCGAAGAGCGCGGTCGGCAGCGCCGCCAGCGTGGCGTCGATCTGGCCCGCCTGCATCGCCTGGAAGACGCCGATCTGGTCGTCGTAGACGGCGGCGTCGTCGATCCCGAGGATGGTCTCCAGATAGGCGAGGTCGGTCGTCCCGATCACCGCCCCCCAGCGTGCGCCCTGCAGCTCGGCAAAGCTGGTGGCGCCCACCACGGGGCTGCCTGGCAGCGCGATCACCGCCTTGTCGGGCTGGAAATAGACCTGGCTGAAGCTGACCACCTGCGCCCGCGCCTCGGTCACCGAGATCTGCTGGATGGCGAAGTCGAAGGGCTTGGCCCCCGGCGCGATGGTCTGCTCGAAGGTCAGTCCGACCCAGACCACCTGTTCCGGCGCAAAGCCCATCTCGGCCGCGAGCGCATAGACCAGCCCGTTCTCGAAGCCCTCGCCGCCGGCGGGGTCGTTGTTCAGCATCCAGGGCGGAAAGACCGGATCGCCGGTGCCGACGGTCAGCTGCCCGGGGGTGACGAGGCGCGGGTCGTCCGGGGTGCGTTCGGCCGCGAGCGCGGGCGCGGCGCCGAGGGCGGCCGCGAGGGCAAGCGCGGTCGCGAGCTGCGGCAGGGGGCTGTGCATGGGGTGTCTCCCTGTGGCTGGGCGTTCGGGACGGGATTATGCGCGCAGCCCCCCCCGCGGCAAGGGGCGAGAGGCGATCGCACCGCCTTCCCGCGCCGCCCTGTCGCCCGGACAGGCAGCCGCGGGCCGCTGCGGGGGCGAGACCGCGGCCCTGAAGGGAGGACCGCAAGAACCGGCCCCGGGGGGTGCCCGGGGCCGGTGCCCTTCGCCACAGCCCGAGATCAGAGGATCAGGATGTCGTTGCCGTCGAGCGCAAAGGCCGAGGCGCGGAAGTTCCCGCTGAGGTCGACCGCGAAGTCATACCCCGGCGTCCCGTCGAGCCCGACATAGAGCGTCGTCACCCCGTTGGCGAAACTGCGCTCGACCTGCCCGGTGGTGAGCGTGCTGCCGTTGCCGTTGCCGACCTCGCCGATCAGGTTCACGTTGACGAGGCGCAGGAAGTCGCCCGACTCGGCATCCGCGATCAGGTCCCGACCGGCGTTGCGCGGGTCGGTGAACAGGAACTGGTCCTGCCCGTCCCCGCCGAACAGCGTGTCGTTGCCCGGCCCGCCGTTGAGGATGTCGTTGCCGGCGCCGCCGCGCAGCACATCGTTGCCGGCCCCGCCGTTCAACCGGTCGTTGTAGGCCGACCCGGTGATGTCGAGGCGCTCGATGTTGGCATACTCGGTCTTGTAGCTGTCGTTGCCGGTCGCGACCTTCCACCAGCCGAAGCCGATGTTGGTGGTGCGCACGCCCGCATCGGCCAGCGAGGCGTCGAACACCAGCGTGTCCTCGCCGCCGCCGCCGTCGACCCGGTTCTGCATGCCGCGGCCGAGGTTGATCAGGTCCCGCCCCTCCCCGGTGGAGATGATGTGGTTGCCCATGACCGCCGAGACGTCGATCACGTCGTTGCCGGCGCCTGTCGTGAGCTGCACGTTCTCGATGCTGAACAGCCGCGTGCCGTTGCCGACCAGCCGGCCGCTGCCCGAGTCGTCCAGCACCAGCGTCAGCCCCCTGGTCGCGGACGAGAGGTTCATGATCCAGGTGTCGTTGCCCGCACCGCCGCGGATGACGTCGCTGCCACCGGTCCCGCCGTCGAGGGTATCGTCGCCGCGACCGCCCGAGAGCGTGTCGTTGAACGCGCCGCCGATGAGATGGTCGTTGCCGCTCCCGCCGCTGATGTTGAAGCGCTGGAAGTTGGCGTAGGTGGCCGAGTGGGAGCCGTCGTTCGGGGCATACTTGAACCAGCCGAACCCCTCGTTCGTGCGCGCGATGTTCCCGCTCAGCGAGCTGTAGTCGAGGATCAGCAGGTTGCGCCCCGCCTCGCCGTCGATCCGGTCATGGCCGAGGCCCGGGTTCACGGTGTCGTTCCCCGCGCCGGCATTGATCCGGTCCGACAGCGCATAGCCGGCCGTCGAGATGAAGTTGTTGCCCCCGCCGAAGCTGACGTCGAGCTGCTCGATGTTGCGGATCGAGAAGCCCTGGCGGGTCATCTGCGCGTTGCTCTGGCTGTCCGCGGCGTCGAAGCGCATGTTGGCGTTGAAGTCGCGCAGGTTGGCGATCCAGAGGTCGTCGCCCTCGCCGCCGTCGATGGTGGCACGGCCTGTCGCACTGTCGAGCGTGTCGTTCCCGCCATTGCCGATCAGCGTGTCGTCGCCGGCAAAGCCCACCAGATGGTCGTTGCCGGCCCCGCCGACGAGGTGCAGGTTCTGGATGTTGGCATAGTCGAGGCGGTCACCCTCGGGGCTCTCGAACCGGTACCAGCCGAAGCCCTGATTCGAGTGCTTGATGCCCGCGGTCGTCGTGGACACGCCGCTCCAGTCCATGATCAGCGTGTCGGTGCCGGGTCCGCCGTCGACACGGTCGCGCCCGCGGCCGGTGCTGATGAGGTCGTTGCCCGCGCCGGTCTCGATCACGTCGTCGAAGAAGCCCCGGTTGGCGATGATGCGGTCATTGCCGACGCCGGTCTTCAGGCGGACCGCCTCGATGCTCGAGATCGTCGAGACGTTGCTGGACTGGTTGTTCAGGTTGACCCGCACCGAGGTGTTGGTCTCGGAGTAGTCGCCCTGCCAGGTGTCGGTGCCCCGCCCGCCGAGGATGGTGTCGTTGCCGCTGCCGCCGATGAGCAGGTCGTTGCCGGCCCCGCCCACCAGGCGGTCGTTCAGGGCGCCGCCGACCAACGTGTCGTCGCCGCTGCCGCCGGTGATGTCGAAGCGTTCGACACTGCTCCAGGTGACGCTGCGCGTCCCGGCCTGATCGCCCAGCCGGAACCAGCCGAAGCCCTGGTTGACCTGCGAGACGGGCGTGGTGGCGCCCGAGAAATCCGCGACCAGAAAGTCGGTGCCGAGCCCGGCATCGAAGCGCGAGTGGCCGCTGCGGACCATGAAGGTGTCGTTGCCCGCCCCGGCCACGAAGGTGTGGTTGCCGGTCACCGCCCGGACGTCGAGCATGTCGTCGCCCACGCCGGTGCGCAGATCGACCGCTTCGATGCTGCGCAACTGCGTCCCGGTCGCGCCGATCGTGACCCAGTTCGAGCCATGCAGGCGCAGCGACACGTCGGTGTTCAGGCTGCTGTAATCGGCGATCCAGCGGTCATGCCCCGCGCCCCCGTCGATGGTGTCGCGGCCGAGGCCGCTCTCGATGGTGTCGTTGCCGGCGCCGGTCCGGACCCAGTCGTTGCCGTCGAAGGTCCGGATGTAGTCGTCGCCGGACCCGGTGGTGACGCTGAAGTTCTCGAAGTTGATGTACCGGATGCGGCTGAAGAAGTCGTCGGTGATCTCCCACCAGCCGAAGCCTGCGTTGCGGGTGATGACGTCATTGCGAAGGGAACCGTAATTGACGATCAGCGTGTCGATGCCGTCAAGGCCGTTCGCCTCGTGAAAGCCGGTCGGGCTGACCGTCACGATGTCGTTCCCATTGGTCGTTGGAAGTCCCGAGATGGCCATTGTTGCCTCCTGCGACGGGGTGAAGGCAGGCTTTCACACTTCGCCCGCGGGCGCGTTGACGTGGATCAACGGGCGAGGGGTTCGCCGCCGCCGTGACCGCCCCGCCACAGGCGCCCGGCGGCGGGTCGCGGCCGTCCTGCCATGGCGCCGCTGCCCCGGACGCAGGCCGTTGCACAGGATCGAGAAGGCCGTTAGGCATGTTTTCAAAGTGCCGAAAATCCCGGCAACGGATGCGCGAGGAAGGCGGTCGATGGCGAGCGGTGGGGCGGTTGCGCTGCGCAGGTTGCTGGGGGAGGGGGCGCTCGTGCGGGCGCCCGGGGCCAGCGACGCGCTGACCGCGCGGCTGGTGGAGCGCGCGGGCTTTCCGGCGGTCTACATGACCGGCTTCGGCGCCACGGCGACGCGGCTCGGGGCCCCCGACATCGGCCTCCTGTCCCAGACCGAGATGGCCGATCACGCCCGCAGCATGGTGCGCGCCACCGCCCTGCCGGTGATCGCGGATGCCGACACCGGCTATGGCGGGCCGGCCAACCTGTTGCGCACGGTCGAGGAACTGGCCCAGGCGGGGGTCGCGGCGATCCATCTCGAGGATCAGGCGATGCCCAAGCGTTGCGGGCAGATGGCCGGGGCGAAGCTGATCCCGCGGGAGCAGCATGCGCGCCGGCTGCGCGGGGCGATGGCGGCGCGGGGCGGGACGGGGCTGGTGGTCATCGGGCGGACCGATGCGCTGGGGGTCGAGGGGCTGGAGGCGGCGCTGGAGCGCGCGCGCGCCTATGCCGATGCCGGGGTCGACCTCGTGCTCGTCGACGGGGTGAAGACCCGCGCCCAGGTCGAGGCGATCGCGCGCGGGCTCGAGGCGCCGGGGGTGCTGAGCCTCGTGGACGGCACCGACGCCGCGCGCATCACCGCGGCCGAGGCGGCGGACATGGGCTTTGCGGTGCTCCTGCATGCGGTGACGACGCTCTTTGCGGCCACGCAGGCGATGGCCGCGGCGTTGCAGGCGCTGGCCGAGGGCGGCGCCCCCGACCCCTCGGGCATGATCGACTATGCCGAGTTCACCGGCATCGTCGGCCTCGGCCGCTATCAGGACTTCGAACGGGATTTCGGCTGAGCCGCAGTCCCCGCACCGGGCGCATCGTTGAAAGGGAGGAGACCATGTCGCTTGTCCGTCTGTCGCTGATCGGGGCCGCCGTGGCCACGGTCGTCACCATCGCCGCGGCGCCGATGCTGGAGGCGCAGGACCGTACCCGCTGGCGGATGCATTCCACCTATGCCCGCGCCCTGCCCGTGGCCGGCGAGACCGCCTATCGGATCGGCGAGCAGGTCGGGCTGATCACCGGCGGCGCCTTCGACATCCGCGTCTTCGAGCCCGGCGCGCTGGTGCCCGGCGCGGCCTATTACGACGCCGTCTCGCAGGGCTCGATCAACGCCGCCTACGGCTCGCCCGGGTTCAACGCCGGCAAGAACTCGGCCTACAACTTCTTCGCCGCGGTGCCCTTCGGGCCGGATGCGGGCGAGATGCTGGCCTGGCTGCACCACGGCGGCGGGCTGGAGCTGGCGCGCGAGTTCTACGCCCGCGACAACATCTACATGATCCCCTGCGGCATCCTCCCGCCCGAGAGTGCCGGCTGGTTCAAGACCGAGATCCGCTCGGTCGAGGATCTGGCCGGGCTGCGCATGCGCTTTCTCGGCCTCGGCGCCAAGGTGATGGAGAAGTTCGGCGTCTCGACCCAGATCCTCGCCCCCGGCGAGGTCTTCCAGGCGCTGGAGCTGGGCACCATCGACGCCGCCGAACAGTCGATCCCCGCGATCGACCGCGGCCTCGGCTTCTACCAGATCGCCAAGTTCAACTACTTCCCCGGCTGGCACCAGCCCTCGACCGTGCAGGAGCTGCTGATCAACCTCGACGCCTGGAACGGGCTGAGCGACGCGCAGCGGGCGCTGCTGGAGATGGCCTGCGACCAGGCCACGGTCGAGCAGCTCGCCGCCGGCGAGGCCGGGCAGCACGCGATCATGCAGCAGAACGAGGCCGACGGCGTCTCGATCATGACCTTCCCCGACGAGATGATCGAGGCCTTCCGCGCCGCCTGGGAGGAGGTCATCGCCGAGGAGATCGCCGCCAACCCCGATTCGGCCCGCGTCTGGGAGAGCCTGACGACCTTCCGCGAGGACTATGCCATCTGGGGCGAACGCGCCTATCTGCGCTGAGGCGCGGGGGAGGGGCGGCACCCGTCCGCCCCTCCGCCCCGAAGGCCGCCCATGCGCAGGCTCCTGACCCTGTCCGACATCCTCGAACGCCTCTGCGCGCTGGCCGCGCGGCTGGGCGCCTGGACGCTGGTGCCCCTCATTCTGGTGATCGTCTGGGACGTGGGCACGCGCAAGTTCCCCGGCGTGCAGCTCTGGATGCGCGAGGCCGGGCTCTATGGCTGGATCTCCTCGACCCGGTTGCAGGAGCTGGAGTGGCACCTGCATGCGGTGGTCTTCCTGCTCGCCTTCGGGGTCACCTATCTGCGCAACGGCCATGTCCGCGTCGACATGTGGCGCGAGGGGCGGAGCGCGCGCACCCGGGCCTGGGTGGAGCTGTCGGGGCTGATGGTTCTGGCGCTGCCGTATTGCGCGGTGATGCTGTGGTTCGGCTGGGACTTCGTGCGCCGGTCCTATCTCCAGGGCGAGGGTTCGCCGGCGATGACGGGGCTGCCGAACCGCTGGATCATCAAGTCCTTCGTGCTGATCGGCATGGCGCTGCTGGGGGCGGCGCTGATGGCCACGGTGCTCCGGCTCGTGGTCTTCCTGTTCGGGCGGGGTGAGGTGGCGCGGGCCGCCGAGGCGCGGCTGGGGATGCTCGGGACGGCCGAGCCGGCGGGGGCACGCTGATGCCCGTCTGGCTCCACGATCACCTCTACGACTATCTGGGCGGCTACATGTTCCTGGCGCTGGCACTGTTGCTGTTCACCGGCTTTCCGGTGGCGCTGGTGCTGGCGGGGGTGGCGCTGGCCTTTGCGCTGGGCGGCATCGCGCTGGGGCTGATGGCGACGGTCGAGCTCTACCTCTTCGTCGAGCGGCTGTGGCAGACGGCGGCGGCGAACCAGATCCTCGTCGCGGTGCCCTGCTTCGTCTTCATGGGGATCATGCTGGAACGCTCCGAGGTGGCGGCGAACCTGTTGCGCATCCTCCAGATCCTGTTGCGCCGGGCGCCGGGGGGGCTGGCGCTGGCGGTCACGCTGCTGGGCACGATCATGGCGGCCACCACGGGCATCATCGGCGCCTCGGTGGTGATGCTGACGATGATGGCGCTGCCCACGATGATGGCGCAGGGCTATGACCGCGGGCTCGCCAGCGGCACGGTCGCCGCCAGCGCCACGCTGGGCATCCTGATCCCGCCGTCGATCATGCTGGTGATCATGGCCGACATCCTGGTCATCTCGGTCGGCAACCTGTTCCTCGCGGCGATCCTGCCGGGGCTGATGCTGTCGGCGCTCTATTGCCTCTACATCCTCGCCACCGGGGCGCTGCGGCCCGCCATGGCCCCGCCGATCCGGCGCACGGACGACGAGATCGGGCTCGGCAATGTGCTGATGCTGGTGGTCAAGGGGTTCGTGCCGCCGGTGTTCCTGATCGTGCTGGTGCTGGGCTCGATCTTTGCCGGCTGGGCGACGCCGACCGAGGCCGCGGGCGTCGGCGCCTTCGGCGCGACGCTGCTGGCCTGGGCGAACGGGCGGCTCAGCCTTGCGACGCTGGACTGGGTGTGCATGCGCACGGCGCTGACGGTGGGGATGATCTTTCTCATCTTCGCCGGCGCCACCGCCTTTGCCTATGTCTTCCGCGCACTCTATGGCGAGGACCTGATCCACGACTTCATCCGCTGGATGGGGCTGGGGCCCTGGGGGTTGCTCGCGCTCCTGATGCTGGTGATCTTCGTGCTGGGCTTCTTCTTCGACTGGCTGGAGATCACGCTGATCATCGTGCCGGTCTTCGCGCCGGTGATCGCCGGGATGGCGGCGGCCTTCGCGCCGGTGCTGGGCATCGAGGGGCTGCCCTTTGCCGAACAGCGCGCGCTGGTGATGCTGTGGTTCGCGATCCTGGTGGCGGTGAACCTCCAGACCTCGTTCCTGACGCCGCCCTTCGGCTTTGCGCTGTTCTTCCTCAAGGGCAGCGCGCCGCCCGAGCTGCGGCTGGCCGAGCTCTATCGCGGTGTGGCGCCCTTCGTGGCGATCCAGCTGCTGGGGCTGCTGTGCGTGGCGCTGTTTCCCTGGCTCGCGATCGGGCTCCTGCGCTAGTCTGCGGGGGCTCGGCGCCGGTCCCAGGCCTCGATGGCGGCGACCGCCTCGGCCGCGGTGCCGACGAAGCGGAAGAGCTCCAGATCCTCGGCCTCGATGGTGCCCGAGGCCGCCAGCGCGTCCCAGTTGACCACCGTGCGCCAGTAGTCCTCGCCGAAGAGCAGAACCGGCACCCGCTTCATCCGGCCGGTCTGGATCAGCGTCAGCGATTCGAAAAGCTCGTCCAGCGTGCCGAAGCCGCCGGGAAACACCACGATCGCCTCGGCCCGCATCAGGAAATGCATCTTGCGGATGGCGAAATAGTGGAAGTTGAAGCAGAGCTCCGGCGTCACATGCGCGTTCGGCGCCTGTTCGTGCGGCAGCACGATGTTGAGGCCGACCGAGCGCCCGCCGGCTTCCTTCGCGCCGAGGTTGCCGGCCTCCATCACCCCGGGGCCGCCGCCGGTGACGATGACATTCTCCGTCCCCCCCGCCGCGACGCTCTTTTCCGTGATCATGCGGGCAAAGACGCGGGCCTCGTCGTAATAGCGCGCGAGGTCGGCGAGCATGGGCGTGCGCGCCCCGGCCGCCGCCTCGGGCGCGGGGATGCGCGAGCCGCCGAACAGCACCACGGTCGAGCGGATGCCATGGGCGTCGAGCTCGAGCTCGGGTTTCAGCAGCTCCAGTTGCAGCCGCACCGGCCGCAGCTCGCGCCGCATGAGGAAGTCGTCGTCGGCAAAGGCCAGCCGATAGGCCGGGGCGCGGGTCTGCGGGGTGTCGGGAATGTGGCGCGTGACCTCCACATCCTCGGGCGAGTCGCGAAACGGGTGGCCCCGGCCGCCGCGCCTTGCCGTGTCGTCCATGCCTCACCCCTCTCTGCGCCGACTGCCCGGCATTCCACTGCGCGCCCCCTGATTGCGCGCCCCGTCTGCGGGGTCTATAGCCTCGCCCCCGACAACACCAGATGAACGCCGCCCCCGTTTCCCCCGCACGAGGAGCCCGCCATGACCGCACCCGCCGATTACGCAGCACTTGAGGTCGCCATCGAGGCCGCCTGGGAGGACCGCGCCGCCATCAGCCCCGCCACCACCGGCCCCGCCCGCGACGCGGTGGAGGCGACGCTCGCGGCGCTCGATGCCGGCCGGCTGCGGGTGGCCGAGAAGCGCGGCGGCGACTGGCATGTGAACCAGTGGGCGAAGAAGGCGGTGCTGCTGGGCTTTCGGCTCAAGGACATGGAGCCGCATGCGGGCGGGCCGCAGGGCGGCGGCTGGTGGGACAAGGTCGATTCGAAGTTCAAGGGCTGGGGCCCCGAGGAGTGGCGCGCCGCAGGCTTTCGCGCGGTGCCCAACTGCGTGGTGCGGCATTCGGCCCATGTCGCGCCCGGCGCGGTGCTGATGCCGTGCTTCGTGAACCTGGGCGCCCATGTCGGCGAGGGCACCATGGTCGACACCTGGGCCACCGTGGGCTCCTGTGCACAGATCGGGCGCAACGTGCACCTCTCGGGCGGGGTGGGCATCGGCGGCGTGCTGGAACCGATGCAGGCGGGCCCCACCATCATCGAGGACGACTGCTTCATCGGCGCCCGCTCGGAGGTGGTGGAGGGCGTGATCGTGCGCGAGGGCTCGGTGCTGGGCATGGGCGTGTTCCTCGGGCAGTCGACGAAGATCGTCGACCGGGCCACGGGCGCGGTGACCTATGGCGAGGTGCCGGCGGGCTCGGTGGTGGTGGCGGGCTCGATGCCCTCGACCGGGGGGGTCAACCTCTACTGCGCGGTGATCGTGAAGCGGGTGGACGCGAAGACCCGGGCCAAGACCTCGATCAACGAGTTGCTGCGGGACTGAGCGCGGGGGAGCGCAGCGCCTGGTGCGGGCGTCGCAGGGGGGCCGTCTGCCCCCCGTTGCCCTGCGGGCAACTCCCCCCGAGGATATTTGAGGAAAGATGAAGGGGGCGGGGCCGGTGGCGGGCGTCAGGCCTCCAGCCAGCGGTCCAGATTGGCGGCCACGAAGGCGTCGTCGGCGAGGTCGGGAAACAGCCGGCAGACCCGCTCGATCGCCTCCGCCTGTCCGGGGCCGAGGTCCTCGGCCGGGTCGAGGCACCAGCGGCCCTCCAGCAGCCCCTGGCGCCGCAGGATCTCGTGGCAGCCCGCGATCACCCCGTGAAAGCCGTTGGCGGCATCGAACATCGCGGCGTTGCTGAAGGTCACGGCGCTGTCGAGGGCCAGAAGCCCGGTCGGGACGGCGTCGACCTGCCGGGCGGCCTTGCAGCGCTCAAGGATCTCGACCGCGCGGCGGGTCCAGAAGCTCCAGTGTCCGAGCAGCCCGCCGGCAAAGCGGGCGGTGCCCTGTTCGGTGCGGAAGGGCAGGACGAGGTCGAGCACGATGTGGTCGTCGTTGCCGGTATAGAGGCTGATCCGGTCCAGCGCCCCGGCCCGGGCGACGCCGTGCACCACATCCAGCGTGGCGTAGCGGTTGAACGGCGCCACCTTGATGCCGATGACGTTGTCGATGCCGGCGAACCGTTCCCAGAAGGCGGCCGACAGCGGCCGGCCGCCCACCGCCGGCTGGAGGTAGAAGCCGATCAGCGGCATCTCCTGCGCCACGCGCCGGCAATGGGCGACGAGGTCGTCCTCGCTGGCGCTGCGCAGGGCGGCGAGGCTGAGGAGGACGGCGTGATAGCCGAGCGACCGCGCCAGCTGCGCCTCGGCCACCGTCTGCGCGGTCGGCCCCACCGCCCCGGCTACCAGCATCACCGGCGCCTCGGTCCACTCGGCCGCCGTGCGCGCGGCGAGGGCGAGCACCGGCTCGAACAGCCCGACCTCGCGGATGGCGAACTGCGTGGTGTGCACCCCGACGGCCAGCCCGCCCGCCCCGGCGTCGAGATAGTAGCGGGTGAGCGCGCGCTGCCTGTGCGGCGAGAGGTTTCGCCCGGCGTCCAGCGCCAGCGGGTGCGCCGGGATCACGGTGCCGTCGCGGAACCGCGCGAGGACCGGCCCGGGGATGTCGGTGAATTGCATGGCGTGCCCCTCTGACCGGCCGGATCAACCATCCGGTTGAGGCTGCGGCGGGGCGGCGGCGCTGTCAAGCCTCGCGCGCGGCCCTCACCGGGCCCGGATCGCGTTCAGGGTGAAGTCGAGGATGTGGCCGCGGCGTTCGTCGCAGGCTGCCGGGCTGGCGAAGTCGCGGTCGAAGATGTGGCTGAGGGTGTGGCTGTTGGAGAAATGGAAAAAGCTCATCCCCGCCACCGAGAGATAGAGGTGCAGCGGGTCGAGCCCCTCGCGGAACACGCCCTGCGCGGTGCCGCGCGCGAGCGTCTTGCGCATCAGGTCCAGGATCGGGCGATTGAGGTCCGCGAGCGCCCCCTCGGCCGCCAGATGCCGGCCGCCCTGCATGTTCTCGTTCATGATCAGCGCGACGAATTCGGGGTGCTGGCGCAGATAGTCGAAGGAGAAGGCGACGAGCTGGCGCATGGCCTCCTCGGCCGGCAGGCTGTCGAGCGCAAGCGCCTGTTCGCATTTTCGGATTTCCGAATACACATCCTCCAGCACGGCGGTGTAGAGGGCGTCCTTGCTGCCGAAGTAGTGATAGACGAGCTGCTTGTTGAGCCCGGCCCTGCGGGCGATGTCGTCGACCCGCGCCCCGTCGAAGCCGCGTTCGGCAAAGGCGGCGCGGGCGGCGGCCAGGAGCACCTGGCGCGTCGGTTCGCGCCCCTCCTCGCCCGGGTCGGCGCCGTCCCGGACCGCGAGGGCAGGGCCGGCACCGGATCGCTTGCGCGTGGCCATGTTCAACCAGCCGGTTGGAAAGATTTGACGGGCGACATTAATCGCAGCATGCTCGCGGGTGCAAGCGTTACCGCGGCCGGCGGGCCGGGGTGCGGGCCGGACGGGAGGGGACGACGGGAGGGGACATGGAGACGGCGACGGCTCTCGATCATCTCCGCCATGCCGAGGATGTCCCGGGTCCCGACCGGGTGGTGCGGCCGGCGCTGCTCATCGTCGACATGCAGAACGATTTCGTCCGCGTCGGTGCGCCGCTGGAGGTGCCGGACGCCCGCGCCACGATCCCCGCGATCCGGCGGCTGGCCAAGGCGTTCCGCGCCCGCGGGCTCCCGGTGATCCACACCCGTTTCGTCACCGACCAGACACCCGGCCTGATGTGGCTGTGGTCGCCCCAGTGCCGCCCCGATGCCGACCGCTGCTGCTGGCGGGGTCACATGCGGCGCTATGGCGACATCGAGGGCCCGCGCGAGGCGATCGCGGTCATCGACGAGCTGGCGCCGGCGCCGGGGGAGCACATCGTCGACAAGCACGGCTATGGCGCCTTTCACGGCACCGGGCTGAAGGCGTTGCTGGACGGGCTGGGGGTGCGCTCGGTGGTGGTCTGCGGGACCGTCACCCAGATCTGCGTCGAGGAGACCGGGCGCGAGGCGTTCCACCACGGGCTGCGCACCACGCTGGTGTCGGATGCGGTGTCGTCCTTCGACGACGGGCTGCACGCGGCCAGCCTGCGCAACTTTGCCATGAAGTTCGGCTGGGTGGCGGAGGCGGACACGGTGTGCGCGTGGCTCTGAGCCCGGCCGGGCGGCTGCGCCGGCCGCTGCCGGCGGTGTCGGGCGCGGCGGCGATCTGGGCGCTGGTGCTGCTGGCGGCGGTGGTGGCGGCGCTGCTGCTGCCGGCCTTTCGCAGCCCCGAGAACCTGGCCAACCTCGCGCGGCAGTCGGCGGTTCTGGGGCTGATCGCGCTGGGCCAGACCTTTGTCATCGCCGCGGGGCTGATCGACCTGAGCGTGGGGGTGATCGCGGGGCTGGTGGTGGTGCTCGCCTGTGCGCTGATGCAGGGCGATCCCGGCGCGATGGTCTGGGTGTCGGCGGCGATGCTGGCGCTGGGCGCGGGCATCGGGACGGTGAACGGCCTCCTGCTGAACCTCTTGCGGCTCAATCCGCTGATCCTGACCTTCGGCATGCTGTCGGTGCTGCAGGGCGCGATCTTCACCTTTACCGACCGCAGCGTGGGCCGGCCCTCGCCGCAGCTGTCGGCGCTGGCGAACGGCTCGGTGATGGGGGTGCCCCATTCGCTGATCCTGCTGCTGGCGGTTGCGGCGGCGCTGCATGTGCTGCTGACGCGGGCGCGGTTCGGGCATCATCTGCTGGCGGCGGGGGGGCAGCCGGAGGCGGCGCGGCGGGCCGGCGTGAACGTGGAGCGGGTGCGGCTGGCGGCCCTTGCGCTGGCGGGGTTCTGTGCGGCGGCGGG
>Ga0213835_100468_pt1 | contig 38682 bp, 40 predicted proteins | sample SWPATP01_FD_160576 | JGI IMG/M metagenome (GOLD analysis project Ga0213835, IMG submission 160576) | Coastal seawater microbial communities from Marineland, Florida, United States - SWPA TP0 #1 | ecosystem: Environmental > Aquatic > Marine > Coastal | place: USA: Florida | collected 2016-08-05
TTGTTATCCCCCATTTTAAATTTGTTAGATTTAGTAATTTCTTAGGATTTCGTAGTATAGATTTATCGCTCGTTTTGGCACATCTACTTTATTTGTTTTGAAAAATTGATATTCGTAGTAAGGTACAAAAATCTGGTTTGTGGTACTTTCCAGATTAAAAGCTAACTCTTCTTTGAAGAGAATCCATTTTTTATTTAAGTAATCTCCTGGGGGATTTTGAAAGAAAAAAACAATCTTTCTTTCTCCGAAATATTTCAGTAGTCCATTAATGGTATGGGCTAACTGCTTGTGGTCTAAGGTCTCACTCGCAAATAGGTAGGAAAAGTTGAGGATGATGGTGGATTTTGGGCCGTCCTTTTCCAGGTGATTGATCATTTCAATGAGCTCTTCTGCATGATGGCACTTTTGCTGGAACTGAAAATTAGAGGCAGTGGTAAAGAGTTCTCGGCGATCGCTAAAGACTGCTGCCATTTCCAGCATGGCGGCTGAGTGGTCGATGCCGATGTAGTTGATGGTGGCTTTTTTCTGATGGAGCTCCTGGATATGAGTAGCTAAGGCCAGACCAGAGGTCATGGGGCCACAACCGAAGTCAATCATTGTTACCCCGTCGGTATGTAAAGGGTAGTCAACGGTTGATTTTGCCATGCTGAATAGCTTAAACAGGTAGCGGCTACTGGCTAGGTGCATCTGCATATAGTGGCGACAATATAGGATGACCGTCTGTAATGGACTCAGCCCTGCTTCTCCAGCCATAAAGTCTGCTTTACCCTGACGTAGGATGTGATAGCGCTGGGCGGAATCATCTTTACGCATCACTGTTTTTCGCCATACCTCACAGGTGCTTTGCTGCTCATATTGCTTCGCAATGGTTGCGTCGATTACTGCCTTCATCGCTTGATTCAGTTTCATCTTTCGGTCTCCCTGTGACTGACTCTTTGCAGTGTAGGGGTGAAAAAATGACCTGTCAGGCAGTTTAATGCGAATGACGAATTTTACGATTTTACCGTGTAGATTTTGGCGATCCCTTCTCCATGGCTTTTAACGGTATTCACTAAGTCTGGGGGGTTCACAACTTTTACTTGCTTGCCGAAGCCCACAATCCAGCGCAGGAGGTTGATGTCATCTAAGGCCCATTTAGGCAAGGTGACCTGAAACCGATGGGGATATGTTTTATCAGATGACCGTGGCAAAGTATATGGTGCTTTGTTCCGGTTAGCTGTAGAGCCGCTAATCCGAGCCGACATTTTCATCTGACTTTTCGGGAAACGTTGATTTCCTTCGCTGATAAAGCGGAAAATTTTCTCTGTGCATAGCAGTTCAACAGTAATTTCTACCTCTTTTTTGACGCCTTGCTCTTGACTTAGGTACTTCTTCTGATCAGCTACCCGATTGCCGATGAAGATACTGCCGCTACTCTTGATCAGCTTGGTTAGTTTTTTCAGGGCTAAGTCCCGTTCTTTCGTAGGACGTTGTTGGGGGAGTTCTCGCAAAAGTTGAAGGCGATCAATCCGCTCAAAGGACAGTAGACCAATTTCGTCTCCCGTTAGGATTTCAAATCCCAGATACCAAGCAATGTCGTAAAACACGATTTGAATTGGGTAGGCACTAAAGATACCTTTGGAGTTTGGGGTATTTGCAAAGCGTCCTCCATGGGGAATTCGACTAAGTTCTAAAGCTCTGCCTGTACTGATCGCTCGCTCTACGTCTTGAATCCTCGCCGGTAGGGCAGTGGCGGATAGTTGACTTAAGTCCACGATGTTTCGGTTATGGATGGCTCGCACCGGATAGGGACTTTGGGGCGACTGTCCCAGATTACTGAGACGTTCCTGAAACCGTTGGTAAAGCTCTAAGGCAAGGGGATCTTCTAGACTTTGTACTTGGGCCTGGAGTAATTGAAAAACCTCAAGCAGGTCATTCTCTGACAGAATACCTGTACCAATACAGTAGCCTTTTTTCATCGGTCGGTTGGGTAAAATACCATAAGGTTTAAGCACCTTTTCAATATCTTTACGGATATTACTAGAAGAATCAAAGTTCACAATGTTTTGGCTCTCCATTGCTTCTACTAGGGTCTGTAGACTGCCGAGACTAGGATCATAAAAAAAGGGATTATGTAGGATGAAACGTATGGTACTGATTAACCGAGTGAATGGTTCACGATCCGAGTAGCGATGTGTTGCCTCTTCATCTGTTAATTCAATGGTTTGAAGCTGCAAAGAACCACTGACTACACCGGTTCCCATTAGTTGGTTCGCAGTGAGCCAGTCTAAATCCTGTTGTAAAGCTTCACTATCTGCATAGATTGGATGCTGGGTTTGACTGAGAACAGCAGCAATCTCCTCAATAGGTTGAGTATATGTCTCTGGGATACCGCTGATGTTTTTCAGGGTTTCTGGGTCGGTTTGCTGTAGGTTCCCTAGGCCAGGATATTGGATGAGCAGGCTGATTAAGTACATCAGACGCTCAAAGTCTAGGAGACGAGAATATTGATGGTATTCAATTTTTCGGTGTTGAGTCCGATTGCGGCGATTAGTCTGAGTTTTGCTGAGTTTAGCCAATTTTTCATCAAGCACAGAAAGATCAAGCGAACCATCTCTATAGGGCACGTCATAGACGGCGGTAAATCCCTCAGCGGCAATGGGTGGGAATTGTTTGAGGGCTTGGTAATATTCTTCAATCACTTCCTCTGGGACTTGCCGAGAGCGTTTTTTATTCCAAGTTTTACAAACATCCAAGGGAGTCTTGAGGTGCCAACCAATAATATCTATTTCTTGCTCTATGACTTTTCTAAGTTTACAGATAAATGACATACGCCAAGCTCGTTTGGCATTGGTTGCGTCGTAGATAATATTTTTTCCTTGTGCTATGTTGTCTTGAATTTCTTTAAAAATCTTCCTCTCAATTACTGACCATTTACCTTGTATTTTTTCATTACCAAATAAGTCAAATCTCAAACAATCAGTAGATACTATATAAGAGTTTTGATTTATTTTTTTATAATATTTAGAAATAAACGACTTACCCGATGCCGGAGAACCAATCAAAAAAAGAACAATCATTTATTGCCTAGAAAGAAAATATTTTACAATTTCCTTCAGAAACCATAGTACATCATTACTGAGAAGTGCATAAAAATCTCGTTTTTGTACCATTTTATGAAATCTCTCTCTATTTCTTTCATTTCTAGTGAATCTTCTAGAGCCTTGTTTTCTTAATATCTGTAAACCATCAATCCTAGTGTGACTTCTATGGTTTCTACCAGACATGATTTCCTTAAATCTTTCATATCTTAATTTTATATCAGGCTTACAAGAATAAAAATCCCTAAACCTTGATTCAAGCAACATTTCAAAAGCTATATTTATATTAGTTTCAAATAATTCTTCGGCTACTTCATACAAAAGAAAATAAGTATTGTTATAAGGTATTCTTTTTTCTTTATTTGTTGCACCTTTTTTAATTTCAACAAAGATATCTGACGTTAGATGACGATTGCCTTTTATTTTTTTAAATGCTCTAATAAAACTCTGTTCTTTAATGGATAATCCATAGTCGAGAGTAACTAACATTAGACTTTCTAGCATAACCCTAAATTCAGTCAGAACTTCTTTCTTATTATCATCTTGATAGGCTCTAATAAGATCGGATTGAACAGTCAACAATTCTTCATATGCCTTTGGATATAATATATTAATCTTGGCATCTTCCATTATTCGAGTAAAAACAAATAATTCGTTTGAGGGATGCCTAGGTCTCCTTAAAGTATTTTCAGCTGTTGTTTTTTGCGTTATTATTCCATTAGGTATATCATTTTCATGTTTGCCATTTAGTAAATGTAGTTCTTGCTCTAAATTTTTACTATAGTCAAAATTAGATTTTTTCCAAAAAGAAATAGAATCACTAAAAAATAGAATAATTATTTTTTTTATTTTTTCTACTTCTTCGATAAGGTTTTTATCTTCCATTATAATTTTTTAGATAATTGAATTTAGAAATATATTTTCTATATATAGAATCTTGTTTCCCTCTTATCATACCCAAATACTCAATTTTTCCTTTAATTACTTGGACAAAGTCATCTTCTGAGCTTTTATTATTGAACTTTAGTGGAAGTCTATTATAATCTTTATAAAAAAAATAATATTCTTGTGACGCCTGCTGTAAGCCAAATTTTTCCCAAGCATAAAGCATTGCCCTAATTTGACGAACATAAGTACGCTTTACATTAGGAAACTGATTAACTGTAAGACCAGTTACCTCTTGATGACTACCTTTAGTTTGCAGTCGAGTTTTCTGATTATTAATCTTGAAACCGTTTTCAGCGATAATTTGTAAAAGATGATCACCTAAAACAAATTGAGTACCCTCTTCTGTCTTAACGGGATAAGCGAGATCTTCAGGAAACTCACGTAAAGTTGTTGAAAAAGTAATATCATCAGCATAACGCGTATAAGTAGCTCGACATTCTTTCGCCAAACGCTGGAGCTGAGTATCCATTTTGGCGCAAATCATATTACTCACAATCGGCGACGTAGGAGCACCTTGCGGTAGCTGATTATCATAGCAACAAATTTGAGCTAATACCGTCGCCACACCTGCTGGCAATTGATAAGGTGGAGCCATAAAAAGACCACGTACTCGACCAAAATTAATTGATGGAAAAAAGTCCTCCAAATCAAGATTTAAAACAAATCTTTTACCAACATGAGCTTGCGCATTAGTTAAAATATTTTTATTTAAAGTAAAGCCATGCACAGCAGGCTTAGGTTGATAAACAGCATTTAATACTTGATTTAGTTTCCATTGAATAAATTTCAACGAAGTAACAGGTGTTGTAATGGTACGAATACCACCTGATTTTTTATATACTTCAAATTTTTTATAGCGTTCATCTACATTAGAAGAATATATATGATAAATCAATTTATCATATTCAACATCTAACAAAACAGCTACGTTCTGGGGAGTCTGCAAACTTCTAAAACTTTTAACAAGAGTTTTGTTATTTTTTGCAAACTCTCCTTTCGACTTGTAGAATAAATTTTTATTTTTAACTTGATTCGGCATTTACCTAAAAAGATAAAAAAAACTAACAACTTGCAACCCTATACTTACTTTGACGCATATGCATTTACGAGTGTCTAATCGTAGCATTATTGAATAGTAAAGTTACAATTGTCTACACTTGTTTTAAGTAGACCGGGTGATACACCGTCGCAGGATCAACAACGGAAATCTATATGATAGTTGCAAGTTATTTAGTTTTAAAAAATGTCGTATTGAGAACGACATGAGTTAATTATTTTAAGCTTACCCTAAAAACAATCTTAGTCAAACACTTTAATGCGAACGACCAATTGATATAAGGTCAATCTTATTAATGAGCACCTCGAAAAATAGAAATTTTCCTGGCATCGTCAACGCATCCTCGTTGTTTCAGCTCCTAAAAATCCTCAAAAAAGAATTAATCAAGGTTCTCCCATAACATCTACCTGATGTAGGAGAGACTCATATTCAGTGACAATATGGATAGTCATGCCTCAAAGGCAGCATATATACCATCATTTTTGTAAGCCAAAATTCAAACCAGTCCACCGCTCAATCTCCTGAACAGTCGTTTTGCCTTGACGGAAATCAGTACTACTCGGGGTTTCTTGGGGAAGCAGATAAGCTTCAGTAGTATTTCCATATTGAATAATGCGCCAAAAGTAGTCAGGAATATCGTTAGGCTCGTCGGCATTGATGAGGCTGAGGGGCTGATTATCATAGGCAGTGCCAACAATCACATAAACCTCACCGTATTCCTGTACTAAATCCCGTTCATAGTCTTCTAATTCTTTCCAAGTGCCTCGGTTCAAGGCAGCTTTCTGGGGAGTGATGTTGCTGAGATAGTTCACCTGCTGCCAGTTCTTACCTCGGAATGATGCCAAGGGTGCTAGGTGGCCTCGGTCGTAGTTACCCCATTTGTAGGCTCCGCGAAAGTCTTCGGGTTCGAGGGTTTCATCACGGTGAATTTTGGGATCTGCTTCCCATTCCCGGTCTTGGTCAGAACTGCCAGTGATGGTGGCTCGGTCTAAGCGGAAGGCAACCCAATCAGCAAACTTGCTGCGGTCGTTTGAACTGAGGCAGTAGATATCTCGCACCACTAGGTCATTAGTGGCTGGCGTTCCGGTGGGTAAACCATTGGGAAGATGCACAGGACAAGGATTATTCTGGGCAATCGCCGCTTGCGGGGCAGTTGCACCTTGGGAGTCTGTCGGTTGGGATTGAGTTGGAGCAGAGTTTTGCGCCTCGTTGGGTTCCGTGGGGGGTTCGTAATTTTGTGCGCCAAAAAAGACTAGGCCGATGCCAATCAATAAAGGGATAGCTCGGATGGGATGCTTGATGATTGATTTGGCTAAGGCGATCGCCCACTTGATGTCTCTCATGGATGCTGCAATATTGACTCTCTCCATTATCTAGGGAGACTGTCAAAAAAAAGGGGGCGAAGCCCCCAGCAGAACAACTAGCGAGAAACAGGAACCGAAACAACCCAGACCGGGCCAGAGACAGAGCAGACCCCGGGACGCACCCAGACCGGAACACCCACCAAGCGGGAAGCCCGGAACCCGAACCGAGCCGCAGCACCAGGGGAAGCGAACTCAGCCCAGACCACCGAGCCAGAGAAAGCCCGGAACGAGCCGCGCACCGACCAACCAACACAGCCGCAGGACAGGGCAAGGCCAGAAACACGGCGGAACGGAACCAGAACACGGGAACCAGAACGGCCAACGGAAAAAGAACGACGAATCACGACAAAAACCTCAGCAACGAAAGGACAAAAAACAAAAGGGGGCGAACCCCCAGAACGACGACTCGACTGAGCTCGCCGAAGTCAACTAGACCAGAACCCCAGCACGACGGAGCCGACCGACCCGGGCCGACAACGCCCCACCAGAAAGCGGACGACCAGAGCGAGAGAGCAGCAGGCAACAAGACGAGGGAACGACAGCCGCCCGCACCGCCAGAGAACAAGCAGGGCCGGAAACAACCACGGGCACCGAACGAGAAACACCAGAAGCCGAGCCAGCCGAACCAGAACGACCAAAGACAACGAGAAACAAGACAGAAACGAGAAACCAACAGAACAAAAACACGGGCAAAACCCCCAAAAAACAACAACGCGGCCACACCGCACGGGTTTCTTCCCCCGCTCAGTAGCCTTTGGCAATTCAGTAACGACCAGCGGAAAGCCCGGAGTGCGCGAGAAAAATGCACCCTGGCCGCGCGGAAAATAACCTCGCCAATACACCAGCAACCGTGCCTCTGGAAGTCGCGCATGGGGCCAGACCGAAATCAATATCAGCGCCGCAGCTCGGTATAGGCTTTGTAGCGGGTATTTAGCGGGGAAAATAAAAAACCTGTGTGGCCTCAATAACCTGTGGCGAGGCAGTGAACTTTTCGGGAGTATGCAAGTTCGCCAGTATAAAGCCCCCTTGGGGGCACGTGCCCTTCGCGGCGTAGAGCGATGTGTTTATAAACCGCGCATGGCGCACGATATTTCAAGAACTAGGGGAAAAATGAAAAATCCTTGGGCTGTTGGATACCCAAGGAAGTCTGTCAGTGTTTTTGTTCTACTGTTCATCTTCGCAAATATCGTTAATCTTTGCGGTTAGGTTCTCTTTTTTTGCGGTTAGTTGGGCCAAACGATTCTGGAAATTGAGATATTCGGCAGGGCTACCCTGGCCACGCTGGAAGTAGATTTCAAAAAGTTGAAGGCGTTTTTGCTCGGCGGTGAGTTCGGTTTCAAGTTGGGCCAGTTGATCAAGGTCGGCTTGGATTTGGTCGGCGATCGCCTGTCTTCTCATTTCAGTTCTGATATCAGCTTCTACTAAATTGAGGCGACTGGCATCGGCTTGGGCTTCGGTGGTGCGGATTTGGATTTCGGCGCGTTGGCGATCGCCACCCCCAAAGAGATTTTGAATGATACCGATGGGATTGGGGTTTAACCAAGTCGTCCAGCGGCGATCGCGTTGGTAGTCAACAGAAGCTTCAAGATTTTCAAGGCGAGATGCTTCCACATTTTTAGCCTGGACAATAACTTGTAGGTCGGGGTCATTCTCGATCTGGCATTGGGTCAGGGTCGCCAAGTCGTAGGGTGATTTCGGCGTTAATTGTGCCTTCGCTCTGCTCCAGCCACCTGATACGGCGCACAGTGCCAGGGTAAGGACTGCGGACGGTAGAAATTTGAGTGAGGCGATTTTCCACATCGGCCATTTTGGTGTTGAGGTCACTGAGTTGGTAGGCGCGGATGCGCTGTTGGTTCTCGAACTCCTGAAGTTGTTGCTGGTAGGCGAGGGCATTGGCGTTAGACCGTTCGATACGTTCGGCGATTGCCAGGGAAGAGAGATATTCCTGGTGCTGCCGCTGGGCCTGGGCATCCTTGAGGTTGGCGATCGCCTTGTTGAGTTCTAATTCGGCGGTTTGTTGGTCAATTTTAAGGGTTTCGAGCTTGGCTTTCTCGTGGGTGACAAGCAAAGGCTCATTGAGCTGGGCAATTTCTTCAATGAGGGATTTTTGGTCGGCGATCGCCAATTTGGCTAATTCTAATTTGGTAGTGGCTTGGGCGATATTAGCTTTGTGGGTTTCGTAGCTGACCGGGGGCAATTCCGGAGTCATTGGAACAGCACGGGGGGCCAAGGGTGGTGTGACTTTAAGGGTTTCGAGACGGGCGATCGCCAACTGTAATCTTTGCTTTTCCACCAGAAGGCGATCTCGATCCTGGGGGCGATCGGCAATGACCTGGTTAATTTCTACGGTGTCCCCTTCCTTTACCTTGAGGTCATCGAGTTCAGTCAGTTTGACATTGAAAGTATAGCGGCTAGGACTGTTGGCGATTTCTTCAGTTACCTCCAGCTCGTCATCCTGTTGCTGTTGGGCAATGGAACCGAGGGGGAGGAGAAAGGCACCGAAACTCATAAAAATCACCATCACCGAAAACAGGTAGCGGATGGGTTCACTGGGCTTTAGTTTTTGTGCGGCAAAATTTAGCATCATTTTCTGGTGTAAGACAAAAAATCACAAAACAGCAACCTAATCCTCTCTTATGCCAATTTACGGTGAAATTCAAGGGAAATTCACGATTCTCTAAGGGCGCGTTGGTTTGGTGTAAAACAAAAATACCCCCTCTGCCTATCGACATCTCCCCAGAGGGGAGAAACCCCCTCCGGCTTTCAGCCACCTCTCGCAAGAGAAGATAATTGGTTGCAACTGTACCAAAAAAGATACAATAGTCGATATGAGTGCAAAACGTTTATCTGCCCGGTTCTATCAAACAGAAAGCGGTAATGAGCCTGTGCGGGACTGGCTACAGCAGCTTGAGCAATCGGAAAGAAAAATCATCGGTGCTGATATCAAAACAGTTGAATATGGCTGGCCAATTGGAATGCCGACTTGTCGCCCTATGGGGAAAGGACTCTATGAGGTGCGCTCTAGTCTTCCTGGGGGCAAGATTGCTAGGGTTCTGTTTTGCATCTTTGAAGGGCAAATGGTGTTACTGCATGGCTTCATTAAAAAAACGCAGAAGGCCCCACAGCAGGAGCTTAATTTAGCACTCAAACGAAAGAGTAACCTGGAGGCAACAAAATGACAGACAATCAGCGTATCGGTTCTTCCTTGGATGGCCTGTTAGAAGAAGATGGCATTCTGGCCGAAGTTAATGCTTTAGCCCTCAAGCGGGTATTGGCTTGGCAACTAAGTCAGGAAATGGAAAGACAAGGCTTAAGTCGTTCTCAGATGGCAGCTTCGATGAAGACAAGCCGTTCTTCTTTACAAAGATTGCTTGATCCTGAAAATACCTCGGTGACGCTGAAGACTATGGAAAAGGCAGCGGCGATCGTTGGGAAACGTTTGCGGATTGAGTTAGATGATATTCAGGAGTCTGCAAATGGTCTATCTGCTTCCTAATCGCCATTCTGTAAGGAAAGTCTGCGGTAAGATTCTGGTAGAGTTGACTAAACTAAGATGTAAAAACTTTAGGAGATAAGTTATGGGAGAAGCAAAACGGCGTAAGAAGTTAGATCCTAATTACGGAAAACCTAAACCAGTCAGTAATATCTGGCAAGAAGAGAATTATACCTGTTACGGCGACAGGGCGGAGTACTTTAAAAATCTTGACTTCTATCTGAATCAAGGAGGTGCTTTTGAGCAAGAACTTCCAAAGCATCACAAATACAAATCAGTTCAAGAAAGCACACTCTGGCAATTTATTGAAAATGCTGTTGATAATGAAGAAGAGTCTGCTAGCTATATTCTCAATAAAGTCAAGTCAATATCTGATTTAACTAAAATTTCCAGTGACTTATTGAGTCTAGTTGACAAATCTATCATGTCGAAAAGAAATGGAGACCTGAATCAAGCATTTAAGTACTATGATCAAGTATTTGGCATGAACCAGACTTGGTTCATGCTATGGTACGGACTTGCAAAACTTTTGTGTTTATTCAGGGAATATCGCATGGCTTTTTCATGCATAAAAATTTGCGCATTTCTATATCCAAAGATGCACAATGGAAAACAGTATCATTCCGATCCTAATTTGTCATATCATTATGGTCAAATGCAGTCTCTAGCTGCTGGTGAAGAAAACGAATCATATTTGAAGACTTTAGGGAGACCTCTCAATACCGCTAGGTTTAGAAATTCAAGCGGCAAAGTAATTAAGAGTTCTCCAGTGTTTAAAATGCAAGTTGCAAAACCAGATCAGTAAATCTTGTAGAGTACACCAATGAAATGTAATGCACTCTTTTGTTGATTCCTTATATCCAAGCAAAAGTATATATAGTCTGATCACTGAACGGCGGTGTAGTTTTGAAGTTTCACTTGAGCTTAGGCGTTAAATTCATCTGGTAGTCCTATCAGAAAGATTGGATTTTTCATCTATCACTATAATGTATCCTTATCTCTTTAGAACTACCCAGAATTGTTTTTAATTGCTTAATCTAATGCATGAGGGTAGATGCTTTGTTGTCTGTCGTTAGCTTTTCATCTAATCCCCTTTTTCCCTCTGCACAACCCTTTCAGTTTTTTTGTGCTATACCTAGAGTTATCATATATTGTCAACTTTTATAAAGAGACGGCTTCTAATACTCTAATATAGACTTTACAATTAATCATTGTATGTCAAGCTAGATGCTGTTGCTATTTGAATCAGATATAGTTCAGTTAATACATAAAAACTTAATTAATTCTTACTCATCGCCGTTGAATCGTCTACATTAAGTGTTTTTAATATGCTTTCTTGTAGGAAAAGTAATAGAAAAATCTCAGAAAGCCTGTCGTCAAAATATCAAATAAGAGGTTAACTTCAATGAAACGTAAAGCAAAGAATAAGAAAAAACAAAAAAACTCCAAGAATGCTTTAAGCTACATTAAAAGCATTGAAAAGCAAAAAAAATCATTTACTATTGCAGATCATATTGAGAAACATATATGTGATATTGGCATTGCATCCTTAGGAAAAGATGGCAAAATTAGAGCAAGTAGAGCATTACTAGAAGGTTATATACCGGGGTGGCACTATGACTCCACAGAACAGATTGCTTATAGAATAGAGGATGGATCAACCCTAAGGTTTGAATTAGTTTTTGATAAGCTAGTTTTTCAAAAAGAAGTTCCTGAAAAATACCTTACCATTCAAAATTTACAGCGCCAAACTAAGCTTTATTTAGAAGAAAAAAATATGCCTATGTTTGAACAAGCATGGGCAAAACTCAAGAAAATTCAGCCCAGTAATCGAGAAGCTGATATTTGTTCTGATCAAGGTTGCTACCAGTATAGTCTAGAAAATTTTAATGCAGCAATGGAAAAATTTAATGTTGCAAATTTTCTCAATCCTTATCATGCGCTTGCCTACCATAATCGAGGCGTTTTTTATTCTAAAATAGAAAAAAACTATGAAAAAGCTCTTGAAAACTTCAACATCTCTATCGATATAAATCCCGGAGATTCTGATACATATATTGAGAGAGGAATGACATTTTTCAATTATGGAAAAATAAGCCATGCAATCCATGATTTTGAGAAGGCAATAATACTCAATCCTAGTTCAAACAATGCATATCTTAATCTGGGAGCTGCCCTTTCTATGACAGGAGATTATCAGAATGCCATTCAAAATTTAAATAAGGCGATTGAATTAAAAAGTAACGATGCAGATGCTTATTTTAACCGTGCTTATGCCTATCTTCATCTTAAATATTATCAACAAGCTTTAAATGACTATAATAAATCTGCTAATCTCTATAAGCAACAAGACAAAATTTCTGATTTTCAAGATTCATTAAATCGTATTAGTGAGATTAAAAAAATACAAAAATTTGAATGAAAGGAAAAAGAAAATAGGTAGTTCTAAAGAGATAAGGATGTATTGTAGTGATGGATAAAAAAACAAATCGCTCCGGCGTGATCTTCTTGCTTTTTAGAAAAGGATAATTTCTTCCGCACCAATCCTGAAATTCATTGACGCATCGTGCAATTGAAACGCTCAATATAATTGGTTTTTCCCGTCTCTTTTTCTACCACTTGGTGAAACTTACTGGGAAAGGCACAGGCATATGCTGCCCAAAAATCCCGTAATCTTTTTACTCCTTTCTCTGAGCAGTCACCAATATATACACCGTCTCGCGGGTACTCAGATCTATCGCTAACCAAACCTATTGCTTATTGCCCTTATTTTCCTACAAATGACCACATCTCATCACACTGAATCGTCAATTTGCCTTTTTTTGATGTGCTCTGAACTTCTTGAGGCCTGGATTTATATTCCCAGTTGACGTACCTTAGAGCCAGGACTCTGAAACATCAGAGACACAGGCAATGCGAGCTAGAGGGATGTTCTCTAGGAGAAGCTATCGATGAGGTTTTTAGTTTCTTGGGAGATGAGCTTTTGCTGAGAACGCTCAACAAACTGGCGACCATGGGCACGGTATTTATGATTTTGCTTGCCTTGCAACTAGGATAATATAGCCTTTCTCTTCATTTGAGCTTTTATCCTTGCTCTTTTAAGATTACCACTCATCTTTTTCAGGACAGAAAAGTGGGAGCAGGGCTAAACACCTTAAAATCAAGCTGGCCGATCGCCCATTGGTCTTGGAGAATTGAAATCGCCTGATTCAAGTCAGCATAGGTGAGGTTAACCCTGGTGCCGTAGACCTGAACCTCTGGGGGTAAAGAACTGGGCAGTTCGTCAGGAAAATCAATGGTGACGCTACCAGAAACCAGGATAAGACTGTTGGAATAACGCTGGGCGATCGCCCCTAACCCTTCCCCTAGCGGCTCATCATTAAAACCCTGGATAAAGGTTTCAGTGGTCTGTTTATTACGAATATCAAGGCGAACGAGGGTGGGAATAATATCGCCATTCTCAGCTACCTTATAAACGCCCTGGCCATCGGTGACGAGATAGCCATTGTCCTCGGCCACGATGAAAAATGTTTGATTGACTGGTCTACGGTCAGTGGCCCAAACCCCTTCCACATGAAGCCAAGTCGCATACTGGGCAGCGTTGGCATTGTAGGCTTTGATGCTGTGATCCCGCAGATTTAAGGTGCGGCTGGCAACATCGCGGAATCCACCATTATTCAATAGATTCAGGTTCAGGAAAAGAATCAAAACAGCGATTCCTAAGACCCAATACTCAGCTTTGCCTCCGGTCTTCATGCGCCGCTTGGGGTTCATGCCGCAGACGCACCAGGCTTGCAAGGGATAGAACAGTTGGACACCCTGCTTGGTAAAGGTGTCGGAGAAGATGGCGAGAAAGTGACCCAAAGGCAAGGCGATCGCCCAGGGGGTGGGGATACCGAGGAAATACCAAAGTGCTCCGGCGATCGCACTGAGGACGGCATTAAACAAGAGGCAGTGGGTGACGGTACGGTGGGGGTAACGGTCTTCGAGCCAGTGGGAGACAGGAAAAAAAACCTGACCCACCAGGCTATGGGAGCTGTCGAGGTCAGGAATTTGTGAGCCAATAATCGCCAAGCCTAGCACCACTGGGTCAGCGGTTTGCAACAGTAAGGTGGTGCCACAAACGCCAATAATGGCATGGGTAACACTCATCATGGTTCATTCCTCCCGTTTAGTGTAAGACAAAAAATACCCCCTCTGCCTATCGGCATCTCCCCAGAGGGGAGAAGTTTATTGACCATATTTGCGCCTCGCCCCTCGGATTTTGCCAATCTGCCGGAGCATAACGCCCAACACCAGGGCAATCCCGCCGATGACATAGAGACCGCGATCGCCTGTCCCTAGACCAATAAACCGGACGATGGAAAAAGCCATCAAAGCAGAGATGATGATTGGGCTAATGTCGAGATAGAGACTATGCTCCGGCTCTGGATTTAAGCCCAGCTTCTCATTCCTAACTGCTTTACGGGCTAACAAGGGATTCCGGCCAGCAACGGTTAATAGTTTGGCGATCTGGTGATCAGTGAGGGATAAGTCATTTTTTTCAGCTTCCTCCAGAATGACGCCTCGAATTGCCTCGATGGAGGGCCGCTCTAATTCCACTTCCAGCATTTGAAGGTAGATGTCGCGCTTAATCACCGCGACGGCGATCGCCACAACGATCACCTTACCCATGCGCATGAGGGTTTCTAGCCAATAGCGAATAGAAGCAGGCAACCGTTTCGCTTCTGGGATAATCAGCAAACTGCCCTTCTCAATTTCCTGGGCTAACTTCTCCTTGATTTCATCCGCCGTCAACTGGCGATCGCCTATTACCTCTCCCTCTTTGTTGTACTTGGGTTCAATGGTGTCCACCCGAAATTGCTTGGCCAACTCCATAAGGAAAGTTTTCGTGCTGCCCTGGTAGGCGACAATCGCCCAGGGTTCAATGTCCACCGCAGCGGTGATCGCCTCCGGTAGACCCTCGAATAAACCCGCTTCCCCCAGAACAAGACAATGGTGGCCTTCCTGAATGATGGAGATGATTTGACTTAGGTTTTCTGGGTTGACCCGCTGCGATATTTGGTAAGGATCTGGCTGGCGATCGCGGCGGGATTGGCTAAAGGGTCACGGATCGCCCTCCGGGTCTGTTCAATCTTGCGGCGTAAATCTTCCGGTAGATCGTCCTCTGTCATCTGCTCAACCAGGTGAGCCATGACCAATTCCGGCTGAAGAATTTGCTTGGCTTTCTTCGCCTGGGCAATGCGAATGAGAGCATCAAAGTCAGTCTCGTCAGAAAGATCCAAGTCCTCTACAGAAGGCTCAGAAAGTAGGTCATCTACTTCATATAAAACAGGGCTCAGTGGACTATCTGAGGTATCTTCCACTGGACTCATTGGACTGCTATTAGAATCATTGACTGGACTGTTAGTAAGCTCATCAATAGACTCTATTGGACTTTCATCAGACTCAGCCAAAGATTCCGTTGGACTCTCCAGGTGATTACCCTCATCATTGCCCAAACTTTCCAGTTGAGATTCTGCTGGATTTATGGCAGTGGAATTATGACTTTCCACCGGCATTGAGTCAGAAGTGTCCACTTTAGATTCCAACGGCTTCTTAGTCGTTTCCGACGAAGATTCCAGTGGAGAATTCAAGGATTCTTTATAGGCCAATAAAATGTCCAGTTCCGCTTGGGTGATGGTAATTCGCCCATCTCGCTTAATCGGTTGGACACCAGTGGCTTTGAGGTACTGGTAGTAGCGAGACTTTCCAATACCCAGTTTCCGTTGGACTTCTTGCCGGTCGTACATGAAAAAATTTTTATTTTCTATAGATCCATAATATGGCCGCATTTCCCGGTGGACTTTCCACTGGAAATTCCAGCTCTACTTAAGGATAACCGGAAACACAGTGGACATATAATTCCACTCTCCCCAGGGATAATGGCAGTGGACAGGGATAGAAACCTAATAGCGACTGGAAAAATCATAAGCAGTAGAATTTAGCATTTCCACTCATCTCGATATAGGTGGAAAGTTAGTTGAGAATCTTGGCGATCGCCTCATTGATATTTTATGGCGCACAAAAAAGAACACTGATTTCAAGGGACAGAAAAACATGGCCTGAAATTTTGCGCCAAGGGCGTTCCCTCCGGGGACAGCGAAGCTGCGCGCCTGCACGGCATTTTATGCAGTACAAAAATCCTTATTCAAAATACTCTTCGGTGATTTTGACCCCTGGCTGGTTCCCTTGCTCAAGTAGTTTTCCGGCCTCTGGAATTGACCGGGAGATAGCTGCAATAAGCTTTTCCACAAGACCTCGAACGACAAGGCCATTTTCACCACGAATCCAGTGTTGTGCTGTCTGGAGGTAGGCAACGAGCACGAATACCTCAAAGGCATCTAGGGAAAGGGTGATTTTGGAGTCGTGGTTGATTAAGGATTGGAGAATGTCGTTGTTGTTCATCTGTCTAAACTAATTATTTTTTGTCTTACACCAAATCCAGAACCGGACGGACTTTGGCAATTGAGGCCGGAATTTTTGTCTTACACCAGATTATTCAAGCCTGCCTGTCTCAATAAAGTTCAAGATACGAACCACATTTTGATTCGCTTGGATCAATTGATGTACCGCTGTGACTTGGGGAAACTTGATGCGTTTTGACCTCGTTAACCATCGTTGCCGCTTCTCCTGCCACTCTCTCCATTGATAAAACCAGCGGTAGTGATGGGGATAATCGAGGGCAATATCTTTGGGTACCCGTTCCCCTTGGATGATGGGATAGGTTTTACCTCGGCGGGCTTCAGTGAACGGGACTAGACAACCAGAGGCTTTCCCACTACTGCCCCGTGGTCTACCGCGCCTTTTGTTGGTGGTGCCAGTCAACGAAGTGGAGAGCGATCGCCGCTTGGGCTGGGGTGACAGTTTTTCCGGCAAGTCTACGGACATCGTTACGTCCTTTGAGGCCACTGGGGACGAGGTAGGCAGTTGGGTGAAGCGTTGTCCAGTGATTGAGCTGAAGAGATGCCATGGAAAACCCATGTACATCGCCATCGCCTCTGGGCTGAATTGATAGCCAGGGGGAGTAATGCCTAATTGCTTCAGCCTTTGTTCTAACTTCGTCTGACCAGCATTGCGGGTCGTGCCCTGTCCTGTGGTCAAGGTAGGCAATAATAAACGTTCTTTCCCGTCGGTGGGATGCGCCGAGTTCACTAGCGGCGATTGTAAAACCCGTTGTTTGATAGCCTGCCATTCGGCATCCCCCAAGGGTTGCTCGTAAACCTCTAGTGGCAATGCCCACAGGTTGCTCCCAGACGAAATATTGGGGTTGGACTTGGCAGAGGATACGCAGTCCTTCGCGCCATAGTGCTGATTCGGGGTGATGGAGTCCGGTTTTGCTGCCTGCCTGGGACGTTCCAGTGCAGGGGAAGCCGCAGGTGATGAGGTCGAATTCTTTTTGTTGGGGGTAGTAGGTGCGGATATCTTTGTGAATGGTGACTTTGGGGAAGAATTCCGAGTAAACGGCGCTCCCTCCGGGGACAGCGAAGCTGCGCGCCTGTTCATCGATATCGCAGTAGGTGGTGGTTTCGATGGTTTTGGGGAAATATTTGGCGACGGCGTGGGAAAATCCCCCAATGCCGCCGAAGAGTTCGCAGTGCCTGAGCATTGCTGTAAATCCTCCAGATAATCGAGTAATGGCGTCCCGGGTTCGGGGGGAATTGTCCCAATCCATTCCCAAAAATCAAATTTTTTACTCATGGCCTTAAGAAACTAGAAAGGCAGGTCAATTTCCCCATCGGGTGCTGATGGCTCAGGCTTAGACTTGGGCTTCCGGCTATTTTCGAGAGATTGCGCTTGTTTCTGCTTGAGAATTTTCTTGATGTCCTGAAAACCTTGGGCGATCGCCCCTGATTCACGGCTTTGATACCAAGAAAGCGCCCGGTGGATTTCCTGCACAGAGTTATCTTTCCAAAGGACATACCAACCATGGTGTGACACTGAATAGTACACTTTTACTATCTCGCCCCGGGCTAATAAATCCTTGACGATATCGTCTTGTTCTTGAGTTAGATTTGGTTTTTGTTGTGCTTCAGCCTGTGGCTCTACTGCCTTTTTAGCAGTGGTCTTGTAGAACTGGTTTTTCAGCCAATCGAAGTTAGCAGCAATCCACTTGTCGATCATTTGAACAGGTCGGGGTAGTGCAGATGCTCTTTTTTCACAAAATTTGAGAAATTTCTCTCTCTCTTTTTCTGGAAGAGTCTGAATAAGGTCTATATAGTCTGAATAAGTCTTAGGAGGTTCAGAAGTATTGCTATCATTGGGTTTTAGCGATTGATTGTTGTGTGGAGACTTTGCTTGTCGTCCTGAAACTTCATTTGTCGTCTGTACGCGACAGTTGTCGTCCTGAGACTTCGTTTGTCGCGTGGGAATTTGCGTAAAATTTTTTGGGTCTTCTGGGGGATCTGTTTTTAGATTGGGGGTTGGGGTGATGGCCTCTTGCACTGATTGAACGGCTTCGGCGATCGCCTCTTTGGTTTTGAGGGCGATCGTCCTGACGGTTTTGAAGCCATGTTCTAACCAGCCTTGTTTTCTGAGGACGTTGAGGGCGCTGTTAATTGTGGCGCGGTGTCGGCCTAATGCTTCGGCAATTTCAGCAACGTTGATTTCAAGGCCATCGCCAAAGGGATCACGAACGCGGAGATAAAAAAGTAAATCGCGTTCGGCGGGCTTGAGTTGGAGAGCTGCTAGATACTCAGCTTCAGTGAGTTTATAGAATTTTTCAGACGTGGGGGATGCACAAGAAATATTGTTCATGTTAGTATCTATTTAGTATCTAGTATCTAGTATCTATATAAGTTTTATTGCCCTTGTCTCGATGCCGCAAAACATTCAAAGACAGGGGTCTTTTAATATTTATACTCAAGGCTAGTGTAAGTTCGCAACTACTAGCGACGAATATTTCAATTGATTACTTCGTTTCAAGCTTGGCGACTTTTGCTTGGATCGCCGCAAAGAGCTCTGGCTGATTGCGGATGACTTCAATAAGGATGCTCCTGAGTAAGGGAGTATTTTTGCTGCCATCTTCTTTCAGTAGTTTTTCAGCAATGTCCACAGGCAATCTGACGCCAAAAACAGAAGGGTGCATTTCTTCATTTTTTTTGAGGTCGCCATATTTTGCACGGGCTACTTCCTGAAATTTTTTAGGGAGAGTGTTTAGTTGTGACATGGCCTTTCCTCTAGTTAACAAGTCTATTCTACTGTTTGGCAGACTGAGTGACCTACTCAAAAAGGGCTAAATGCTGCTACGGGGATCATGCACCACAAACGTCTTGGTGTTCTGCTAATGCGATTTCAAGCATTGCTTCGAGAATGCCTTCCTTGAATGCTTGTTTGATTGGGGGTGGGACGTTACGAATTTGGGGAGTTGCTTGGTGGTCAAGGATAAACCGCTTAAATGCTGTGGGGTCATCGTCTGGGCTGAGTTCAGTGAGGGCGGTGTGGGTGAACTCATAACCAAGGGCTTTAGCTGTGCTTGTATCCATATCATTTGTATCAAGGGGAAATGGGGCAGTTTGATGACTTACCCCAGGTCGAATTTTATCGTTATTGATAGAGGTATAGTCCTAAGCCAAACTTGGCGCAGGCTCGCCGGAAAGCCATAGATTCAGCGTTACTGGATGGATCACCATAGGGATGTTCGACAATTTCTCCGGTGCGCTTCACTAATTTGAGGGTTTCGGTGCCAGTGGCTTCGCGGTAGACTCGTCCCTCGGCAACGGTCAGGGTTAACCGTCCTGTGAGGAAAAGGCGATCGCCTGTGGTTTCCATCTTCACAATCTCCCAAGTCCAGGCAGGGCAGTATTTATCAAGGATTTTGACGGCATTGTGCCAGGGTAAATAAGTGATAGAGCGGTCTTTTGTACCTAGGAGGGCATCGGGGATAGGTCGGGATAAAGTTTCAATGGTTTGCTGTAATGTCCATTCGCCGGGAGTACGTGGGCGCTGGGTTTGGGGGATCGTAGTGGTAGCCATAATATTTAGTCTTCCAATAGGATTTCTTCTGCTTGTTCAAAGAGTTTGTAGAGTCGGGTGGTGCCAGGTTTACCAAGGGCTTGTTCTACATTCCAGGTGCGGGAATAGTGCTGCTCGATGTAGTTGCGGAGTTTGATAAGTTCCTGGGCTAAGGCTTTAGCGTTGGGTTTGTTCATGGTTCGTTTGTGGGTCTGACTGACTCCTTCTCACCTGCTAGGGCAGGCTAAGGATTAATAGGAGCGCATGGGTGTTACTCATAAGCCATCAGATAGGCTTCATCACAGGCGCGGTTCGGTTCATCTTCGGCATGGAGTTCGTTCAGGTGTGCTTGGGTTTGTTCCCGTGGGAGTGCGCCATACTCCATCCAGTCCCAAATGATTGTGAATAGATTCCCGTTGGCGACTTCTTGGGTGATCGCCACAGCTTCACAGGCTGGGAAGTAATCTGTCTGGCGTTTTCCGTTGGGGGCTGTAAAAATCACTTTTACAATGTCGCTGTCGATAGTTGCTTCAATATCTAGGGTCAGGGGATACAGATGCTTGTTGGCGGTTTCAAGGGTTGTCAATAAATTAAGCCAGTCTTGATATTTCATCGTTGTGATTCCTGAGAAGTGAATATGACCCCTCCCAACCCTCCCCAAGGAGGGCTAGGCTTTGGGGTAATGGTTATAGGTAGGCGAAAACGTAAACCTGACCTTTGGATGTCGGTTCTGCAAAGTAGTCAGTAATAAACCAATCACGGGCGATCGCCTTAAAGTCGATGTAGCAGGTCATCATGCCTGCCTTTTCCCAAGCATCTAGGGTGCCAAGGTCTTCAAGCTGGGAATAAACAAAGTCTTCTTTGTCTTCGTAAATACCCTGGTAAGCATCCTCGAAAGCTTCAACCGTTGAGGCAACGTCACCATACTGATTGTCGCTATAAAAAGCAGCAAAGGCAGGGCCATGGTTGGCGATCGCCTCTCCTAAAGCGGCCACAGTCTCGAAATCTTCCCATTCGCTGATCTGGATGTCGCCAAATCCTTCATAGTCGTGGATCGCCCATTCCTCGCAAATGTCGCCAAGTTGCCAAGCCGGGGAAGTCTTGAGCATGGCCCGTACTTTTGCTTGGATGTTGTCAGCGTCTTGGTCAGCATCGATCCAAGCCCCATGTAAAAAGCCGTTGTTGTAGGCCGCAAGGCAAGCCACATAGATCCGAGGGGTATCGGTTAGAGTCAACATAATTTTTAAATTCCTAAAATTCTTGAAAAATTGAAGCGGTGGGGGACAGTGCCCCCAACAGGTGACTAAAAGGGCAGATCCTCTAGAGGAATATGCGCTGTATTTTTGGGGTGCTGTTTGAATAGGGCGATTACCGCTTTGCGGTGGTCAACAATGGCCGGGCGATCGCCACGTCGGATAATCACAACAGGCTCGGCAAAATCAGCGGGGTGGGGGGCTGTGGTCAAGTGGCCGCCCTGAGGATCATGGACGAAATAAAGCATCACTAATCCCTCCCCTAGTAAGGCAACCAGTCAGAAGGAAACAGGTCACAGCAGGGATATTTAATCTCTAAACTGTGCGCTTCAAAATAGCTGCAACCATAGGCAAGGTCACGCCATTCATTCTCGATGTCTGCGTTGGTGAGGGGCTGGGTAAATTCCATATCAGACTCAGCGCAAATCTCACCATAGCCAGGAGTAACAGCCGTAAAGCTGAAACGGTAACGGGTATTCCAGCAAACCCGAACCCCTGCCGGAAGTTCTTCGTCTCTAGTCTCGAATTGGTAGCGGCCAATCGTAGTGTTATAAGCCGTCCGGTCAGCCATCTCGGATAGCTGCCGTAAAATATCTAAAGCAGTCATAACTAGCTAACTCCTAGTTGTGGTTGTTAGGGCTTGGGGGGAAGGTGGAAGCTCCCTCCTTGCCTGCTCCTATTATAGCCGCAAACTACCTTGTTAACAAGCAAAAACACTCGAATAACCCATAAGAAAAACTGATGTACAAAGCAGTCAATACACCTAGTTAACAAGGTAAAATATAGAGGTAGCTAGTAAAGAGAGAGAACAAGCTATGCTCGCATTCAGCGGCCCAAGACAATTAACTGCACAAGAAACCAAACAAGTGCTAAGCTTACTCCCCGCAAACCCTCCAGCGGTCGGGGTGGGAGATGCCAAAGGACTAGACGCCCTAGTAGCAGAACACTACGCAGGAAAAACAGACCTCACCATCTACCATGTAGAAGGCCGGGAAAGATGGCAGTTCGCCGCCCGCAGTCAACGCATGGTAAACGATGCAACCGAGCTGATCGCCTTCCCTAACAAACCCTGCCCGGAAACCTGCACCCCGGCTAAACCCTTCAGCGGGCACGGTAGCGGCACATGGGGAACTATCGCCTATGCAATCAAAAAAGGGCTAAAGGTGACAATCTACCCCCTTGACGGTAGCCAAGTGTCGAGCTGGGCAGAACAAAGACAGCTAACTCTGATCTAAACCCGCAGGGGCGAAAGCCCCACGAGCGACAGGGGGCTACGGCACAAGTCAACAGCCCCCAAGTAAAAAAAGCCCGAACACCCCTACCCCCTCCAACCCACCCCTCTCTCTCTACTAGCGACGTGCCGCCCAAGAAACAAAAAAAGCACGCCACAAACGCCGGGATAGGGACGTAGCTTGCTTAGGCCCCAACGTATAAAAACTGCCCGACAGCCAATGATCGCCGACGTAGGAGGCCAACGTAGGAAGACACGGGCTAACGGACTCCGGCGGACTGGTGTTGCTAAAATGCCTTTTCGCGGCAAAGGAAGCGTAATTACGCCGCGATCAGCGGCATCCTTATTTCTAGCCTGTCGCTCCGCCTATACCGACCAGTAACCTTGGTGGGTTTAACAAGTAGCTGTTTTGTTGGCGGCAAGTAACCTTTGGGAACAGGACTATCTGGGTCACTTGGATTTGGTGTGGTGGGCAGTGGGCAAAAGGTAGGCAATAACCTCCATGGGGACGGGTAAAGCGGCTGAAAGCGGCTTTTTCAAATGAAAGACAACCGTCATCGGCGCGATCGCGCGGACGACACGATATTTTCCGTCCCCCCGAACTTAAGCCAGAGGACTATGGCCATGGTTTTTGTGCGCCATAAAATACCTGAGCGGCGATCGCAGTTTTCCTATCTTTTAGAGAGTCTCAACATTGACCCGATGTCAGCCATAGATTCAGACAATTAAAAAGGTGCGGGATTAGACTGGGAAAGCCTAAGCAAGTGATTACGTGCTTACTTAATTACTTGATTTTTCTTAAAGACTAGAAAGCAGCTATTATTAGCCGATCTTCTTTGATGGCGCAGTTGGATTTTTCCAACAAAGGTACATAATACGGCATAGAAATTTAAGCACAACCTTTAAAAGAGCTTTACTTGAGCGGTATTAGTGCCTCCTGGATATGAGGATATTCTAAGCTGCAGGTTCCTAAGACCAGTGACATAAACTGTATGTTCTCCTCAAGAAAACGACTCTACTTACTCACGTAATCACTTATTCACTTGGTTCAGTAATCACGTGCTTTCATCCACTCTTCAGCGGCTTCCCGTAAGATCTCATTCATGCTGCGATCGCCGTCAAAGGCTGCGTATTTCAAACGTTTGTACTGAGCATTATCCATATCAAAGCTGATTCGATGGGGATATTTTTTACCCTGCTGTTTATCTTCGGGGGCTTCGGGCTGAGACGGTGGGAGAGTAACTGCTTCATTAGTAGTAAGTTCTGGGTCTGTGCCTCCTTTGTTAATCCATTCGTCAGCGGCTTGAGGCATTGGGTTAGATTTTGGATTTCGAGCAATACGGCTTTTCTTCGCTACCATTTTTTAACCTCCATTAATTTCAAAATGTCCTTGGCAAATTTCAAAACTTCTTTTGAGGCAGAACTTGTCGCCGACATTTCCATGACGGTATGGCCAGATGAGGACTCACTAAACGCTACCCGTTGGGCGATCGCCTGCGGTAGTGTGGGAAGGTCATATTCAGATAAAGCCTCTTCCACATCACGACCAATAACAGTATTGGGAATGCGACGGTTAATGATGAATGCGGCTTTGATATCTGGTTTAAATCCTTGGGCTTCATCGATGAGGGTGACGGTTTCTGATGCTGCCCAAACATCGTAGGAACTGGGCTGGACTGGAATCAACACCAAATCAGCGGCAAGGATCGCTGTTCGAGCTAGGGCACTAACCCGTGGGGGCGTATCAATCACCACATGGTCATAGTCTTTGGCGATGTCAGGCAAATCTCGGTGCAAAGTATTTCGTGCCATCCCAATTACAGTAAAGGGCGGCTTTTCTTCTCGTGCGGCTGACCAGCCTTGAGCACTTCCTTGGGGATCGGCATCGACTAACAAAACTCGTCGCTTTGATAGGGCGATCGCATGGGCGAGATGGATTGCCAAGGTTGATTTCCCGCTCCCGCCTTTAAGGGAACTGAGGGTAATGATCATTGAGTAAGTGATTACGTATTTAAGTGGTTAAGTGAATTTTAGCGCGATTTTCCCACTTGAACACGTGAATAAGTAAACAAGTGACTACTTGATTAAGTGGGTATAGGGGCGATCACCAATCTCCTCGATCAGCTTCAGGAAAATCCGCATTTTATTGAACAGGCTTTGGCCCGGCAGGAAAATCGGGGGTAGGGAGTTAGGGCGATCGCTGTTCAGTTTTGGGAGTCATCCTTTTTGTGGACTGAGTATTCTATTGATGATCGCCCATAACCCTTATTCTTTCGTTAAAATGCCCGAAAAAGGTCAATTCTCAAAACACCTTCTACATAACGCTTTCAGACGATATTTTTTATAATCGATACTTTCTGTTTAAATCCGCCCTCTGGTCCTAAATACGCCTTCTGGTCTAATTCATTAAGCTTATCAGAAAATCGGAGTCAATCTTTAACTTTTTTTACCATTTATTTGTTTCTCTAATTTTTTAATTTTATTTTTTAATTTTTTGTTTTCTTCTGTTAGTCTTTCATGATCATTATTATATTTTAAATCAATATTAGTAATCCAATTCAACTCATCTTTAAATGAAAGGATAGGTTGATATAACTTATGATAAGCACTTCCAGTAACACCATGGAATAATTGTAATTCTGGTCTTTGAGAATCATTTCCAATACTTAGAATATGTTCATTTGCGATACCAGGATATGGATCAATATAAACAATTTTTTTGATTCCCAACTGGTATGCTTTTTTAGAACATAATTCACAAGGGCTGGCAGTTGTAAATAATATGCCTCCTTCAATTCCTTCTCCTCCATATTTTGTAATTTGTAAGAAAGCATTTTCTTCTGCATGGAGAGATCTTGTGTGAACTTGATTTTTTTCTTTTTCTATAAAATTTTGAACATCTTTAAAGCAATAAGAAAGATTTCTTCCATCTAGCTTATCTTTATCAAGATTTTTTTGATACTTAGATTCCATCACTTCTTTGAATCCAGTATTGTTATTTTCGTAGTCACTAAACGCTTCTTTATCCTCAAATTTCAATAAACTTTCTGCACTACGCAGTAAGCAGGGAATCTGACCTGCAGCTGTATCGTTCCAACCAACAGCTTTAACGGAATAGTTTTCATCCGTAATAACTGCGCCAACTTGTCTAGAAATACATCCAGAGTTTAATTTTGCTGAATATGTAATTTGCATACATCTTTCAATGGGTGTTGGCGTTACTAAGCCAGGGTGAATAATAAGTGTTATATACCTAAATAATTGCTGTATTAAAAACGAATAATTTTTTTCGCCATATGTTGGATTTGTTAAATGAATGTCTGAAATTTCAATACACTTCTGGATATTTTGCGAGACAAATATTTTTTCTTTTTTTAATTTATTCTTATATTCTTTATTATCGATCGCATCAATCTCGTCTTTGTTTCTCTTCAGGTTAGTAAATAATCTATTTTTTCTTATTTTATCTTCTGTGTTAATAGAAACCAGATAAAAAGCAGAGTATCTGTCCTTAAAATAAAAAGCTTCAAAGGGATTTCTTATGGCATCAATAACAATTAGACAATTTTCATCAGAAATTTGTGCTTTTCTTCTTATTAACTTGGTGAATTTATTAATGATTTTAGACAAATTATACATCTCATCTGGATTGAATATATTATCAAAAGCTTTACCAGATGATCGAATATTATCACCAATTAGTTGATAGAAGACAGTATAACCCATTTCAGAATAAACTTCGTCAATTGCTATCTTAATCTTTTTTGAAAATTTGGGCAATTGATGAAAGTAAAAATTGTATGAGCTTTCAATAATTTCTTTTAAATCTTCGTCTACTTTTTCGTTTTGTTCAATTTTTTTGAGTTTTCCTCTATTTTCTTCTCGACTGTTTTTTATTTTTTTATAATCAATTTTTTTTAATTTTTCTTTAAACTTATTTTTAAGTTCATTACTATCTGAGACGTCTTTATCTGAATTGTTCATGAATTTTTTAAATTCTTCAGATATGAATTCACAAACTTCATCAATTGAGTTATCTATGATAAACAGTGTGAGCATGTCTGTAACTGAAATTTTGTAGAATTTTTGCCATTTACTTAGAAGATAATCAAATACTATTTTGTTTTTCCTTTCTTCAATATTATTGAAGCCATAATTTATTTTACAATTTTCTTCTATATATTTTTTATTTTTAGTTAAAATATCTGCTACGGTTGAACATCCAGATCCTGTTCTTCCAGTCAAGCCTAAAATAATAAATTCTTGACGCTCTTTATAGATTTTGTTAATTGCTGTTGATGTATCTGACATTTTTAAAATACTCTTCAGATTTTTAATATTTTTATACTTTAACTTAAATAGAATAGATTTTCAGGACTTCATCGCCGTAGTGGTTAATCACTTTGACCGCAATCTTGCCGGGTTCTTTACCTTTGCCTTTGGGTGGGGGGAATGGTCGGCTAATGGGACTATAAAGCTGTTCCCATAGGTCTTCGTCGATTTCGGCTTTGAGGGTTTTCTTGAGTTTTTTATAGGGGTCTCCGGCTCCGGTGAAGTAGGCATGGCGTACATAAAAGCTTTCGCCGTTGTAGTCGGTGTCGATAAACCAACAGGCGATGTCTTTATCTGGGGAACTACTGCGGATTTCTCCGGTGGTGGGGTCATAGATGTCTAGTCCTTTTAGTTCTACGGTGATCTTGCCGTCGTCTTGGTGCTGGATCTCGATGTCGGGTTCCCCAAAGACCATGAACAGGTTTCCGGCTCCGGTCTTCTTCAGGAGTTCTTCGCCCAGCATTAAATCGGGGTTCATCTTGGTGATGAGTACCTGTAATTTGCCGTAGCGGGTGGATTCTTCGTTTACGCCGGGGTCAAAGGCAAATCCACAGATGATCAGTAGGTCATAGCCTAAGCCTTGAATCGCTTCTTTGGCAGCTTCCTTGATTTGGTCTGAACCGACTGTGCCATATTCGGAACCAATGGAAACGGCAACGCGCTTCACCTGTCCATCGTTATCGGTATATTCGCCTTCTGCCTGTAACCACACTCCGGCATAGGGTTCAAGGTTATCGAATTTGAGTTTTTCGCCTTTTTTGGTGTTCTGTACGCCTGCTTTGCGTAGGTTCTCGATAATGCGGGTTTCAAATTGTTCGGATGCTTGCTGTGTGCCAATATCCTCGGATTTGGGTGCTTCGACATCGGCGGATAGGACACGGTGGGGGGATAGGCTCTCTACGGTGAATCTGCCTGTAACTCGAATGCGTTTGTTGTCGGTGTAGGGTTGGTCGTACAGGGTTTCGTAGTCGGCATTTCTGGCAATGGAGTCATCAATTTCTTTCTGCCGACTAATGCGATATTGCCACCACTGCTCTAATAATTTTGTGGCTTCTTTGCTAAAGCTTTGGTCGGGTTCACGGGGGATTTCCCATTCTTCCCACTTTTTACCCAGCAGTTTATTGAGTTCTGCGCGGATCGGTTCTAGTTTCGCCTGCCATTTGTCGTAAATGACATCGATTTCTTCATTGTTAGCTATCGCCTTCAGGGTGATATGGGGAACCCGCTTATACACAAAACCTTTGCGGATATCGTGGCTAACAGTGGGGTTAACTGGGGGAACCTCTGCCCTGATTTCTGCTTCTTTGGTGATGCCTTCTTCGGAGTCTGCCAACAGGTAATAGTCAAATTTGGCAGACATTAAACGAGTGCGGGCTAAGGCAAGGGCAACGCGACTAGTATCAATGGTGATCCATCTTCTGCCCCATTCTTCAGCAACATAGGCAGTTGTACCAGAGCCACAGGTAGGATCTAAAACTAAATCCCCTGGATCTGTTGCCATGAGAATACAACGTTCTGTTATTTTTGGATTTCCTTGGACAACATAAATTTTTTCAGATCCAACACTACTGCTTAAATCTGACCAGTTATTTGTAATTTCAAATGCCGGAAAATCATCAATAAACCTTACATAATTTAAATTTTTCCCAGATGATTCTAGCCTGTTAGATAAAACTAATTTTTTAAATCCTTTTAAATCAGTTTTAAAAGTGCCTCTTCCCGGATTATATTTTATCCCTTCAAATTCAAAAGATTGCAAGTCTCCCTGTTGTGCTGGTCTTGAGCTTCTAAGGTCACTTAGTCTATAGAACTTGTATTTCTCTCGTGTATTATCTAAAAGTTGTTTCGGAATCTGATTAATGGTTTTTTTGAGACCATTTTCTAGCAAGATTCTGTTGTAAGCTGATGCGCCTTGACCACCGATTTTTTTTTCAAAAAAAAGTTGACGATATTTAACATTATTTTTTTCTTTGGCATACCAGACTACATAATCACAAACACCCGACAGTAATGATGTTGTTGCACTCGTTGTTTTGACAACAGTTATTAAATTTATAAAATTATCACTTCCAAAAACTTCATCCATCAAACATCGAACAAGATGAACATTTTCATCACCAATCTGAACAAAACAACTCCCTGTTTCCGTTAACAATTCCCTCGCCACCACAAGACGATCTCGCAGATAAGCCAAATAAGAATGAATCCCTAACTCCCAAGTATCCCGAAACGCCTTAACCTGCTCCGGCTGTCTGGTCACATTGTCCGCATTACCATCCTTAACATCCCGTTTCAGCGTTGAAACCTGCCAATTCGAGCCAAACTTAATCCCATAGGGAGGGTCAAGATAAATACATTGCACCTTACCCTTTAACCCTTCCTTTTCCGCTAGGGAGTTCATCACCAACAACGAATCCCCTAGAATCATCCGATTAGACCAACCAATATCATGATTATAAAAATCAATCTGTTGCTCAAAATCTAGCTCCTCAAAACTAGAACCAAACAAATCCAACTGTTGCGTATCCGCTTCCTTCTCTTCCTTCGCTTTTACCTGCTGCCGAAAATTTTCGATGATGGCATGGGGATGAATTTCCTCTTGGATATAAATCGGCACAGTGGGAACCGCCAAATCCTGAGAATCCTGCTCGTCCTTCCCCTTCCAAACCAATTGCGGGTCAAGGGAAGTATCACGGGGATAGAGCATAGATTTCTGTTGCCGTTGCTCCTCCGACATAAAATCCTTTAACTCATCAGTGGGGATATTCTTGCGATGGTCTGAATGCTTCACACTCTCAATTTTTGTCGTCGATTTTTTAGTCGATTTCTTCGCCATGGCTTAAACCTCCCCTGCTTCCTTTAATGCAACTTGAATCACCGCATCACTCAGACGAATGCCCCGTTGTACCATCCGAGCAATCATCTCCCGCATTACCAACGGATAACCCTCCCGTTTTGCCCTGAGCAAAATCCCAATGGAACCCGTCACCCGAAGATTACTCAGACGAGCAATGCGACGACCAATCGCCTCATCAATGCAAACCGTTGAAATCCCCTCATCCATCGCTAACTGAATCACCGAAGCCTCCCCTAAATCCAACGAATTCAACAATAACGGCGCAATTTGGAGCGGTTGACCTAACTTTTTGAGGGATGTTGCTTGCTGAAATTCCATCACCCCAAAACCCGACTGACCACCCCGTAAAATCTCCTGTCCCACCTCATAGGGAACCAAAACCTCTGGGTATAGCTGCCCCAATAGACTCAGATCACCCAGCGCCGCAATGAGTGCTAACAGGGGAGAAGTATTGATCACGATGCGTTCAGGACTAGGCATTGGCAAGATCCGCTAAAACCTCTTCTTCTGTGAGATCAATCATCGGTACACCAAACTCCTGAAGCCGCAACAAAAAAGTCACCCGATCCACGCCCAGTAACATCGCCGCCATCCCGGAAGAAAGCCGTTTCCGCTCAAATAATTTCACCGCCATCGACCACTTCGCCTCCTCCTCAAACTCAGTCTGGGATTCACCGAGGGCATCCGGGAAATGTTCAGGATAGTGGATGGTTAACGCTAAATTCATGGCTTACTCCCCTTGATACTTCAATAAATGACCTTCAAACTGATTGAAATCTTTCGTTCGGAGTGCTGCCCGAATGGTATTTTCAGCATCCCACGGGTCAGTGATATTGATAAACTCCCACCGACCCAACCCACCATGACCATTCACCGCAGGCAACCAGAAATTTCGAGCGGTCTGTACCTTAATCGCCTTATCCCGTCGTGCTTCCCCGGAAACCTCCACGATCAAATTTAGGAGATCATCTTCCCCATGACCATCATCAACTCTGGCGATAAAATCCGGCATATAGTTTTTCGATTGACCTGCCATCGTGTAGGGAATAAAGAAGCCTAACCCCTGGTTTTTCACATAACAGACCACCTCAGCCATCGACTCTAACACCTGCGCCATCTTCTGTTCCCAACTGTCCGTATCTGCTACCACGTGGGAGATATGGCATTTCTCAGGGTCACTCACATAGACCGGGCGACTGGTATCAAAATCAACCCCATCCGTTGAGCCAATCGTTTCATAGGGACGCAAAATCGGTTTTAAGAATTTCTCCGACTCCCCAGCGGCGATCGCCTGATAAATACAATCACTGGCATCATAAGCAAACTCAGTTAACAGAAGCATTTGGGGGAAGGTGTGAGATTTCTGGATGAGACATTCCCCTAACCAATCCTTCGAGATTTGCAACACCTGCGGAAATAACCACGACTGCACATCCGGGTCAAAACGATGTTCCTCCGGTTTCTCCGTTAGGCGATCGCCATCCTGCCGGAAGTATCGCTCTAGGGTTAACTTCGCCAACAAAAAAGCCACCTCCTGCACCCGACGAGATTTGAGATCATCAATCGTGTGGATACTGGACTGCCCAATAATCGGCGCATTAACCGTCATCGTTGGTAGATTTTCAGTGGAGAGTGTATATCGACAACCCAGATTTTCAAAATTAGGCTTTAACTCCTGGCGAGTCATTTCGTACCGATAGCCTAACAACCGAGGGAATGTAATTCTGGCATGGCTCCGTTCTGGCAATGACCTAACCCTCGTGGGCAACACTCCCGGCTTCGGCGTTTTACCACCTCCCGCACAGGGAATAAATGAAAACGGAACCCCATAGACCTCAGCATACTCCGGTTCAAAGCGGTTCTCCTCATTGACCGCATAACTAATGCGCCGTAATGCCCGACCCACCACCTGCTCACAAAGTAACTGCGTCCCAAAGGCTCTCACCCCAAGGATATGGGTCACAGTATTCGCGTCCCAACCTTCCGTAAGCATGGAAACTGAGACCACACAACGAATTTGCTCACCCAGTTTGCCAGCCTTACCCACGGTGTTCATCACTTCCCTGAGTAATTCCTCATCACTGATTTTGTCCGGGTCTGAACCGGGATACCGTCGCCGATATTCCTCTTTAAAATCATCAATCTCAGCCGAGGCAATCTGCTTAAACTCGGTGGTCATCGCCTCCCCAGATTCCAACTGCTCACTATCCACCAGAATCGTGTTGGGTCTCGCAAGCCAGCGACCATTCTCGACATTACTAAACAGCGGTAATTTCCCTGGTGCTAAAACCGGATCATCATTCGGCAAACGTTTACCCGTATCCCAACCTACAATCCAGTCATAGACCATCTTTGAAACACTGGTGTTATTGCAAACCACAATAAACACAGGTGGCGTCAACCCCTTGGCGTGCCGCTTCGCGGATCCCCCTGGGATCGCCTCCGTATTCTGTTCCCAAAGCCGATAGGATTTTTCATAGTTGGCATAGAGACTGATTAAAGCCCCTTCCAATTCCTTCGGTAACTTTGGTTCTGGAGAAACATCACTATCTTTATTGCTCCGTCCTTTCTTCGGTAGATGATCCCGAATCAAAGTCCAGATATTCCGATAGGTGGGTAGTTCACCCTTCATGCTGTCATCAGAGACAGGCACACGGGGGACTTTGACAATGCCCGATTCAATCGCATCAATGAGGGAAAAATCCGAGACCACCCAAGGAAATAACGTTCCTTCCCGATAGCCAGAACCCTTGAGATAGAAAGGCGTTGCCGATAGGTCATAAACTGCTTTAATGCCCAGTTTATTTTGAACTGCCTCTAACCCAGAACTCCAAACCCTCGCATTCTCGTCATTCTTTTTTGCTTCCTTTCGATCATCCCCTTTGTAGGTTTCCTCATCTCCATCTGGCTTGTGGTTATAGCAGTGGTGCGCCTCATCATTCAGCACAATAATATTTTTCTTATTCCCCAAACCCCGACAAACCCGACGTACCATCTCATCTGGGGTTTCTGTGAAAGGACTCTGTTCTTTCCCTTGAATCAAAAGGCTTTTCGTTAACTTCGCCGCACTCTCCTTTTCCTTCAACATGAAAGCGTGATAGTTCGTGATGACTATCTTGGCTTTCTCCAAGTCCCCCATTAAATCTTGGGGTACTAAATCCAGTCTGCGGTAATAGTTCTCAGGGTCATTCGGCATCAACACCCGTAGGCGATCGCGGATCGTAATGCCTGGAGCCACAATCAAAAACGCATCACTAAATAAACGGTTTTGAGGATTTGCCACCTTATTGAGGGTATGCCAAGCAATCAGCATCGACATCACCACCGTTTTACCGCTACCCGTTGCCATCTTCAGAGCCATCCGGTAGAGCAACGATCCAGCTTCTTCCTTGTACTTCTGAAGCATATTTTCGATGTAGGTATCACCGGAGCGTTTTGCCACTTCAGTGATGTAGATGATCGTTTCTAACGCTTCAAGCTGACAGAAAAATAAACGTCTTTCCCGATCAGGATTTTTCCAATGTTCCAACAGACGACGGGTAATCGCTGTAATTCCTACAGCACCACGATAACCACCCTTCCGCCAAATCCCTACTTTCTCGCGGATGTAGTTAATGAACTCATTCTCTTCAATGCGATCGCTTGTCCAATGTCCACCATATTCCAACTCCAACTGCTTGCTCTTCTTCTTTGGCTTGGCGATGGGGATGAAATAGTGACTAATTCGACGTTTTTCGACAATTTCGTTAGTTAGTCCATTTTCGTCAAACCTGAAATGAAGCTGCGGCTCTTCAAATGGAGAGTTGATAATCGGATTTTCAATGACTACTTCCTGCATAGATCTAGACATTCTCCTCTAGATCTTGCTGGTTAGAAGCCAGAGACTGTGTTGGCATAGGTGGTCGGTTTCCCAATAATTCATTTAATCGTAGGAAGAATAAACGAGTCTTTGCAAGCAAGCATCACAAAATCGTTACATTTTGGGTTAAATCACACCAACCATGATTTTTATGAACATTGCGACTAACTTCACAAGCCATGATGAACTGCAGCAATCCATCTAAAATGAAGAAGTCACCCAGAGAACTTTGGTCGGTTTTCCATGGGTGACTATTTTTTGGGAGCAGAGGATGGGCGATCGCCCCTCTGAAAAGCCTATGGAGCAATGATCCCCAACAATAGGATGAATTTAAGAATAGACAAAAAAAGGCTCAAGCTTACGATAATTTGTAGCTGTTTCCAGTGAAACTTAGATATAGCAATAGTTTCAGCGATTTTGTTTAGCTTACGATAATTCGGGTTAAAGCACGCTTCACCGCTCGATATTCTATATGCGATTATTCACTCAACCAATGCTTTTTTTCATTGAGGGCTACTTTCAGTACTATATATAAGCCAAAGACTAGCTAGTAACATAGCAGTTAAGTAAGATGTTTTAACCCGTAGGGAAGATACAATAATTATTTCAAGACTTTTGATTTGTTTAGACAATAATATGATCAATGCTACCTGCCTGCAAAAGATGAATAGATGTGAGAAATGCAGTGGAAAAACCACTGCATTATCTCCATTTTTCTACCTTAATTGAGGTAGTATCGGCGAATGACCGATTTCTCAATTAGATGATGTACTTTAGTCTTGATTCAACCGATCCACGTATTTAATTGCATGCAATTAAGTCATGATATTCAGTAGAATCATTATGTCTATTTTCTTACCCTTGGCTCATCACTAGTTGCACTAGGAGAGGAGTTACCAGGGACTCTACCCTTCATTATATCAATAATGCAACTACAACGGCCTAGCTATAATAAGTTTGCACATTTTCAAGAAGCTATATCCTCCAACAGGCTAGAGGCATATAGAAGTGCTTCGTCAGACAATGAATATCATTTATTAGCTAATTATCTATGGAATATCAGTTTATGCGAATCACTTTACCCTGCGTTGCATGCTTTTGAAATAGCCCTAAGAAATAGTATGAATGAAGCAATATCACGATTATTTTACAAAGACTGGCTACACAAGAAATATTCAAAAATACTAGATAATAAAGAAAGTAAAATTATTGAAGATGCATTTAGAAGATTAGAGAAAGAGAAAAAAATAGCATCGACAAGTAACTTAATATCAACGCTTACTTTAGGTTTTTGGGTATCTCTTTCATATTCTAGATATGAAGACGCAAATAAATTATATCCCAAATTATTTCGAGATAGTGATTTTCTGCCTCATCTTCCTAAAAGTAAACGCACAAGAAAAATAATATGTAAATCGTTTACTTCTATTAGAAAACTCAGAAATAAAATATTTCATCATGATCCTATATGGAAAGATAGAAATTTGCAAGCAGAATACGATAATATTCTTGAAGCAATACAATGGATGAGTCCAGTATTATATGAAACAACAAAAGAACTATCTCGATTTCCAGATATTTACATTGAAGAGCGTATAAAATATCAAGAAATTCTTAAAAAGACAATATTAAATGAATCAGAAACAATGAGTTTAAAGAAATTTGACGATTTTATAACCAATAGACAAGGTCAAATAAAGACTATCAAAATAAGAGGCAAGAAAATTCAATATGAAAATTGCAGACTAATTGACTAATAAGAATTATTTCCGTCTACATGTTTCAGGATTATTATGATTAAGTAGTTAAGTTGCTTCGCTAAATAATTTACCTATAAAAAATCAATGATTTACATGAAAAATATTTACTTTTTCCTAACCAAAATTATTTTTTAAAAACAGATTTTTTATAATTTAAGTCTAATTTTTTTGCATTGATTTACCTGTTTAATTACATACCTCTCAATGTGTTTTAAATCAATGGTCAAGAAAAAAATTAAATTCATACTTTAATACTAGTAGAATTTAATTTTTAATCTCGGTCGGGAAAAACATCTTCCCCAAATTCAGATATCAACCAATTCATATGTGCAATACCTTCGCGTCCCTCAAATTCTCTCATTTCCATTTCTTCTTTATATTCATACTCAGACACTGCTTCCTCAAATTCGTTGCGATTACTCTTCAGTAAATTATACTTTTTTTGGCAAGCATTAAATGCCGACTCAAGATTATTACCGAAGCCTATAATAGGTATCTGGTCAATTAAAATAGACAACTCTCGATCTACATTCAAAAATTTTTCTACTTTCCATTGAGTACAATCAGAATCTTTAATATTATAAATATCTACAGTTAAGGAAAACTTTGTTTTATTAGATCGACACTGCAGATAGTAATTAGAAGGAACCGTAGAATTTAACCATTCTCTAGTTTGTCGTGGCTTTAAACTTAATGGATCAATTTTAGAATCGAACTTAGAACATGCTATGTACATTTCTTGAGGAGTCAACGGAATTTCAGATTCAGCCAAATTTTTTATTAACTGATATGAATTATCAAAGGATTTAGCCTGGCTCTCAGCAAGATTAATATTTGCATCTTGCAATGTACTGCCAAAACCATATGATATTTCATCATCCACTAAAGAATTTTCTTTTGATTTTAAAGGCCTCAGAATTATAAACCATATATTTTCTAAATCCTTATCTGTACAATATAAATACCTCTTGATTAGGATGGTGTTTTTTGATAAGTATTGAATTAATTTTGATTGGGAACCGCGCAATGCATATTCGAAAGAACCATTGTTGGTAAGTTCTTTTAAAAAATTCAAGACATATTCTTGCTTATATTGTTCAATAGAGTCATCAAATAAAGCTTCACAATATGTTCCAATACATGAATAAAAACATGCTATATCATAATCATATAGGATGGTAGTTTCAGCAGTACTCAATCCCAAATTTTGAAATGATATTCCAAATTTTAGATCATCTTTATCAAAAAATATGGCTGAATCAATTTCAACAGAAGGATCATAAAGATAACAATATCTAGCAAAGTTGTTGGGGTTTTTAAAATTAGGTGTAAGAAAGTTTTGATTTTTCCCGTTTATTTTCATGGCTTTACTAAGTAAATTTATTTATGGTATTTCAAATCGAAAAAGGAAACATAAAATAGCTATGATATGCTGTTAAAACTTATAGGTTTTGGCTCTTTGTTAATAAATGGCGACTCACTATGTCGCATATACAAATCTAATTTACGAGCCTAAAAGACTTTACCAAACAAGGTCGTAAAAAAGTTTTCGGCACTCACTGCCACATAATATTCATTATCGATTCTAAAATCTCTCATACTAGCAATATTGGATACAACTTCTAATGTTGGTTCGATTGCTCTAATTTCTTTTTTAGTAAATAAGGGTTGATCATCAGATAAATTCACTAGTGTATCCAAAATTTTATCCCTTATCATAAACCAAAATTCTTCGGCAACGCCATGATACGCATTTGCATACATCCATTGATCATCGAATTTTAGATATAGATGTTGATTTAAAATTCCGGTTGGTCCCCGTTCTGACCAGCGGCCTATCAAGGGCTCATGCCACAGATTACATTTCACTAATGCAGATTTATTATTTTCATTAGTCTGAATATAAAAATCAATTTTTTCAAAAGGTAAGTTATTAATTAGGTATGTTGAATTCATTTTTTAACAGTATATTAATGTAGCTAGTTTTTCTTTGAGAAGTTGACTATATTTTTCTAGAGATTTTTTACAAAATATTTGGCAATGTAGCAGTCACGTAAATAGTAGACAAATATTCTTTGTTACTATCTTCCAACTGCTTTAAAATTAGACCAAAAGTACGACCAGGAATCTTAATTATCCTACCATCTACTGTATCAAAATCAGACCAGACTATAAGGTTTGCCATATCGTACCTTGCTGCCATACTACGAATTTTTTCAGGCGTTGTGAGGATGGTTTGATCCTCTGCGACATCGGTGGTATAAGTGACTATAGCTTCATTCTGGATAACCCAATCTAGATACTGTTCAACGATTGGCATTTTACAGCTATCTAATATTTCCCGATCTCGGAGTAGACATTCGAGATGATAGAGTGGGTGTGGACAATGATAAGTTTTTCCTTCCCATTCTGTCTTTAGCCAGTCAATGGCTGAGATGTTATTAGCTTTTTGGTATTCAATAACTTGATATTTTATTTGAGCAGTGAGTGCAAGAATTTTCATAAATCCACTACTCAATACCAGCTCGCCAGCTTCATTTTTAGAAATAAATAGATCGCTTTGGCTATTTTTCTTGAACAGAGAAACTTCCCGTGAGAGCATTACATTTTGGGGTATTGTCTTATCTTTATTCATGATTTATTTTGCCTATAATCCTTGACAAGCTCATTCTCTAAACAATCACTTTCCTAAAGGTGATGGATATGCGGCGATCGCGCATAATTTTCTGATTTTCCCACTGGTCACTCTTACGAGGTGGAATGCCATGTTTCCAAAGATACCGGGATTCTCCTTGTAATATGACTAAACTTCTAGGTTTGAGTAATTTTGATTGCCGCTCACCGTTAACGGTACAGTCAAAGTTCATCACGCAGGGTGAGTTCAGACTCAGAGAGACAATCGTATCAGTAAAACAGGGTTTACAGTCAATATGGGACGTGATCCCTTGACCTGGAAGGTATTCATTAATAATCGCCTGATCTGGAATCTCAGAAATTAAGTTTAAAGAAACCATTTGCTCAATGATGGGAAATAACCAATCAGGTAGAATGCCCAGGTACATCGAATAGTCAATTTTCTTAGTTCTATAATCATATTTATACCCATAGTGCTGGACGCGACGCTTTAAATCCATCAACCATCTCTGCCGGTCGATTAGGTTTAAAAGTTCTTGTTCTGTCTGTTTATCAATAAATTCTTCGATATATTGTAATCCTGGTATTTGAGGCTTGTTGATTGTGACCGATGCAAACAACTCTAATTGCTGATTATTAAGGTTAGAATTCATATTGTTATCCCCCATTTTAAATTTGTTAGATTTAGTAATTTCTTAGGATTTCGTAGTATAGATTTATCGCTCGTTTTGGCACATCTACTTTATTTGTTTTGAAAAATTGATATTCGTAGTAAGGTACCAAAATCTGGTTTGTGGTACTTTCCAGATTAAAAGCTAACT
>Ga0213835_100469_pt1 | contig 38680 bp, 36 predicted proteins | sample SWPATP01_FD_160576 | JGI IMG/M metagenome (GOLD analysis project Ga0213835, IMG submission 160576) | Coastal seawater microbial communities from Marineland, Florida, United States - SWPA TP0 #1 | ecosystem: Environmental > Aquatic > Marine > Coastal | place: USA: Florida | collected 2016-08-05
GCCTTCGGCTTCCTGTTCCTGTTCACGGTGGGCGGGGTGACGGGCGTCGTGCTGTCGCAGGCGCCGGTGGACCGCTACTATCACGACACCTATTACGTGGTGGCACACTTCCACTACGTGATGTCGCTGGGGGCGGTGTTCGCGTTGTTCGCCGGGATATACTACTGGATCGGCAAGATGTCGGGCCGGCAGTACCCGGAATGGGCGGGCAAGGTGCACTTCTGGGCGATGTTCATCGGCTCCAACCTGACCTTCTTCCCGCAGCACTTCCTTGGCCGGCAGGGCATGCCGCGGCGCTACATCGACTATCCCGAGGCCTATGCCTACTGGAACTGGATCAGCTCGATCGGCGCCTTCATCGCCTTCGCCTCGTTCGTGTTCTTCATCGGCGTGGTCTGGTACACGCTGACCCGCGGCGCGCGCGTGACCGAAAAGAACTACTGGAACGAGCACGCGGACACGCTGGAATGGACCCTGCCCTCGCCGCCGCCCGAACACACGTTCGAGACGCTGCCCAAGCGCGAGGAATGGGACCGCCACCCGGCGCACTGACGCCGGGGCGGGCGACGCGGCTATGCCGGTCATCTGGCTCGAGGACAACCTGAAGGCTCCGGCCCCGGCCGGGGCCTTCTGCCATGCCGACGGGGCGCCGCCCGCCCTGCGGCTGCACCTGGTGCCGCACCGGTCGCTGACACCCGAGGGCTTCGTCCTGTTCATCTCGGGCACCGCGGCGCTGTTCGCCCTGCCGCTGATCGGGCTGCTGGGAAAGCCCGTGCTGTGGGGGATCCTGCCGTTCTTCGGACTGACGCTGTCGGGGCTGTGGTATGCTCTGTCCCGCAACGCGCGCGACCGGGCCCGCACCCGCGAAGAGCTGTGCCTGTGGTCGGACCGGGTCAAGATCGTGCGCCACGACCCCGCCCGCCCGCCCCGCGCCTGGGAGGCGAACCCCTATTGGGTTCGCCTGCGCCTGCACCCCCGGGGCGGTCCGGTCGAGAATTACCTGACGCTCAAGGGCGGCGGCCGCGAGGTGGAGCTGGGCGCCTTCCTGTCGCCGCAGGAGCGGCTGGCGCTGCACGACCGACTGGACAGCGCGCTGGCCCGATTGTAGCGCAGTGGCCCGATTGTAGCGCAGGCCGGGTCCGGGCCTTGTGGACCGCCCCCGCCGTTCCTATAACCGCGGCGTTCGTGACGGGGCCGCCATGACCTTCCGCCAAGCGCATCTTCTGGGGATCGAGCCGCTGGCCCCGGACGAGATCACCACGCTGCTCGATCTTGCCGAACGCTATGTCGCGCTGAACCGCTCGCCGGCCAAGCATGCCGAGGTGCTGGCGGGCATGACCCAGGTCAACATGTTCTTCGAGGCCTCGACCCGCACCCAGGCCAGTTTCGAGCTGGCCGGCAAGCGGCTGGGCGCGGACGTGATGACGATGTCGGTCGCCCATTCCAGCGTGAAGAAGGGCGAGACGCTGATCGACACCGCGATGACGCTGAACGCCATGCACCCCGACCTGCTGGTGGTGCGGCACCCGGCGTCGGGCGCGGTGAACCTGCTGGCGCAGAAGGTCGCCTGCGCGGTGCTGAACGCGGGCGACGGGCGTCACGAGCACCCCACCCAGGCGCTGCTCGATGCGCTGACGATCCGGCGCGCCGAGGGCAGGCTCCACCGGCTGACGGTCGCGATCTGCGGGGATATCGCCCACAGCCGCGTCGCGCGCTCGAACCTGATCCTGCTGGGCAAGATGGAGAACCGCGTGCGCCTTGTGGGCCCGCCCACGCTGATGCCGCCGGGCGCGCGCGACCTGGGCTGCGAGGTGTTCGACGACATGCGCGCGGGGCTGGCCGGCGCCGACGTGGTGATGATGCTGCGCCTGCAGAAGGAGCGGATGGACGGCGCCTTCATCCCCTCGGAACGCGAGTACTATCACCGCTACGGGCTTGATGCCGAAAAGCTGCGGCTGGCGGCGCCGGATGCCATCGTCATGCACCCCGGCCCGATGAACCGCGGGGTCGAGATCGACGGCACGCTGGCCGACGACATCAACCGCAGCGTGATCCAGGAGCAGGTCGAGATGGGCGTCGCCGTGCGGATGGCGGCGATGGACCTTCTGGCGCGCAATCTGCGGGCGACGCGCGCCGCAGGCTGACGCGTTCCGCGTCGCCGGCCTTGATCGCCGGTCGCGTCACTGGCAGCTTGCGATCGGCGGACGCAGGCGGGTGGCGGCGATGACCGAGGCGCGGGACGGCGACGATCCGGAACCGACCGGCTGGGCGGAGTTCCTCGCACCGGGCGAGACCATCCTGTGGCAAGGCGTGCCGGACGCAACGCCGCTGTGGTCCGATATCTTCTGGCCGGGGGTCGTGCTGGGCGGCGTGGTGACGGCCTTCGCCCTGATCTGGCTGGGCATCACCGGATCGCTGCTCATCGTGGTGCTTGGCGACGGCTCGTTCCTGCTGGCGCTGGGGCTTTCGGTCTTTCCGCTGGTCGGCGTGGCCCTGCTGGCGTTCGGGCTGTTCCTGATCGCCGGCCCGGTGCTGTGGGATGTCTATCTGCGCCGCAACACCTGGTACACGCTGACCGACCGCACCGCCTTCATCGCCACCGCCCCCCGGGGCAAGCGCCACCTTGTCCGGCTGCCCCTGCGCGAGACGCACCCGCTGCTGGAGGACGGCAACCCCGGCACCATCTGGCTGACCGGGACGGCCGGCAGCGCCACGCTCAAGGCCAACGGACTGAACCGGCGCGAAGGATTCCGTCGGATCGAGGATGCCGTACAGGTGTTCGATCTGCTGACACGCGCCCGTTCCGCGTTGCGGTGATCGCGGCGCAGCACCATGTCCGCCGCCGGCTCGGGACGGGCGCTTGCGCGGGGCGACGGCGAGTGGCAGGAAGCGGGGCATGGGAAAGCCGGACCTCGACAAGGGCGAGAAACTGGTGCGCGAAATCGCCGCCGACCGTGGCCGTTACTGGCGCGACCACGGGGTGTTGGGGGTTGTCGGCATGGCGGGCGTGGGCGGGGTGCTGTGGGTGATGGGCAACCCGCATGTCGCCATCGGCGCGCTGGGCGCCGTGGCCGCGGTCGCGGTGCGCGCCGTCTACCTTGCCTCGGAGGCGCTGGCGAACCGCTGGTGGCTGACCGACCGGCGGCTGATCCTGCCTGACGGCAAGCGCGCGGTGATGCTGCTCGAGGTGACCACGGTGCGCCGGCTGATGGGCGACGTGCAACTGATCACCCGCGCGGGCGACAAGCACCTGTTGCGCCATGTCGCCGACCCGGCGGGCGTGGTGGCCGCCATCACCGCCGCGCGCGACCGCCGCGCCCGGCGCGGGGATGCCCGATGACCGACCTTGCCGCGCTGATGGGTCTGAACTCTGCCCAGCCCCGGCCGTTGCCCCCGCGCGAGGGCCGGCCCTGGGAGGCGCTGCTGGAACCCGGCGAGCGGCTGCTGTGGCAGGGCCGGCCCGACCCCGGCTTTCATCTGAACTGGCGGCATGCAGTGCTGGCGGTGCTGGGCGCGGCGGTTCTGGTGCTGTCGCTGTCGCTGGCCGTGCAGGCGACAGCCGGGCTGCGCGACGGGGCCGAGGGTGCGGGCAGCGCGTTGGCGGCTGCGGCGGCCGGGGCGGCGCTGGGCCTCGGCTGCATGGTCGGACCGGGGCTGAACGACATGCTGCGCCGACGCGGCACCTCCTATGCGCTGACCGACCGCCGCGCGCTGATCGAGACCGACTACCTCGGAACCGGCCTCGTGGCCTGGCCGATCACCGCCGACAGCCCGGTCTGGCGCGGCGGCGGCCGGCCGGCCGGCGCGTTCTTCGCCCTGTATCGCCGGGCCGATCCGCATGTCCTGCTGCGCCCGTCGCGCCGGGCCGCATCGCTGATCCCGGTCGGGTTCGAGCGCATCGCCGAGGTCGACGACGTGCTGGAGTTGCTGCAAGCCATCCGCGAGGGGCGCGCATGACGCTGTACTTCGACAACGCCCGCCTGATCGATCCCGAGGCGGGGACCGACCGCCCCGGCACGCTGATCGTCGATGCCGGGCGGATCGCGGCGCTCGATGCCGCCAACGCGCCACGCGGGGCGCGGGTGATCGACTGCGCCGGCGCCTGCCTGGCCCCCGGCATCGTCGATGTCGGTGTGCAGGTCGGCGAGCCGGGCGCGCGCCACAAGGAGAGCTTTCGCAGCGCCGGGAGGGCCGCGGCGGCCGGCGGCGTCACCACGATCGTCACCCGCCCCGATACCGACCCGCCCATCGACAGCCCCGAGGTGCTGGAGTTCGTCACCCGCAGGGCCGCCGCCGAGACCCCCGTCCACATCCGGGCGATGGCGACACTCACCCGCGGCCGCGCCGGAGCGCAGATGTCCGAGATCGGCTTTCTGCTGGACGCGGGCGCGGTGGCCTTCACTGATGCCGACCGGGTGGTGACCGACACCCGCGTGATGGCGCGCTGCCTGACCTATGCCCGCAGCCTGGGCGCGCTGGTGATCGGCCATCCGCAGGATCCCGGCCTGTCGCGCGGGACTGCCGCCACCTCGGGCAAGTTCGCCAGCCTGCGCGGTCTGCCCACCGTCGCGCCCATGGCCGAGCGGATGGGGCTGGAGCGTGACCTCGCGCTGGTCGAGATGACCGGCGTGCGCTATCACGCCGACCAGATCACCACGGCGGCCAGCCTGCCGGCGCTGGGCCGGGCCAAGGCCGCGGGCCTCGACGTAACCGCGGGCGTGTCGATCCATCACCTGACGCTGAACGAGTTCGACGTCGGCGACTGGCGCACCTTCTTCAAGCTGACCCCGCCGCTGCGATCCGAGGACGACCGACGCGCGATGGTGCGGGCGGTGGCCGAAGGGCTGATCGATATCGTCTGCTCGATGCACACCCCGCAGGACGAGGAATCCAAGCGCCTGCCCTTCGAGGCCGCCGCCGCCGGGGCCGTGGGGCTGGAAACGCTGCTGCCTGCGGCGTTGCGCCTGTATCACGCGGGCGATCTGGACCTGCCCGCGCTGTTCCGGGTGCTGTCGCTGAACCCCGCGCGCCGGCTGGGGCTCGAGGCGGGGCGGCTGACGCCGGGCGCACCGGCCGATCTGGTGCTGTTCGACCCCGACGCCCCCTTCGTTCTGGATCGCTGGCAGTTGCAGTCGAAGTCCAAGAACACCCCCTTCGACGGCGCGCGCCTTCAGGGCCGGGTGCTGGGCTGTTTCGTGGACGGGGTGCCGGTGGCCGGCCCCGTGGCCGAAGGGATCGCGGCATGATGCCTGCGCTGGAAACGCCGCTGGTGCTGATCGGACTGGCGGGGCTGCTTGGCTATCTGCTCGGATCGGTGCCGTTCGGGGTGGTGGTCAGCCGCGCCTTCGGGCTGGCGGACCCGCGCAAGGTCGGTTCGGGCAACATCGGCGCGACCAACGTGCTGCGCAGCGGCAACCGGCCGGCGGCGGCGCTGACGCTGATCGGGGATGCGGGCAAGGGGGCGGTGGCGGTGCTGCTCGCACGATGGCTGCTGGCCGAGGACGCGGCGCAGGCCGCGGGGCTGGCGGCGTTTCTCGGCCACCTGTTCCCGGTTTTCCTGGGGCTGAAGGGCGGCAAGGGAGTGGCGACCTTCCTCGGCACGCTGCTGGCGTTGGCCTTTCCGGTCGGGCTTGCGGCCTGCGGGACATGGCTAGTGGTAGCCGGCGCGCTGCGCTTTTCCTCGCTGGCCGCGCTGGTGGCGGCGGTGGCGGCGCCGGTCTGGGCGGTGGTGCTGGGCGCGCCGCAGGTGTCCGGGCTGATGGCGGTACTGGCGGTGCTGGTGATGAACGCCCACCGCGCCAACATCGCCCGCCTGCTGGCCGGGACCGAGCCGAAGATCGGCCGGAAGTAACCGCCCTCAGCCCCGCTTTCCGGCAAAGCGCACCGCCCAGTCGGCACGGTCGTCATCGGCGATCTTGGCGAACAGCACCTCGGGCACGTCGAAGGCATGGCCGGGGGCCAGCCGGCCAAGTGCCCCGGCAGCATCCGCGGGCCAGTCCCAGTCGTCGCAGCGCAAGGCGGCCATCATCGCCGCGGCGGCATCGGGGATGAAGGGGCGCGAGAGCACCGCATACAGCCGGATCAGGTTCAGGCCGAGGCGCACCTGCATCGCGGCGGCCTCCGGGTCGGTCTTGTGGGTGGTCCAGGGCGCGGCGTCCTGCAGGTATTCGTTGCCCATCACCCAGATCGCCCGCAGCTCGGTCGCGGCCTTGCGCACCTCGATCGCGTCCATGTGGGCGGCATAGGCGTCAAGGCGCGTCCGGAGTGCGGACGTCAGCGCCGCCTCGCGGTCGCCGGCGGTTCCGCCCGCGGGCACGACCTCGCCGAACTTGGACCGGCAGAACTTGGTCACGCGGCTGACGAAGTTGCCCAGCACGTCGGCCAGGTCCTTGTTCACCCCGGTCTGGAAGCTGTCCCATGTGAATTCGCTGTCACCGCTTTCCGGGGCGTGGGACAACAGCCACCAACGCCAGTAGTCGGCCGGCAGGATGGACAGCGCGTCGTCCATGAACACGCCGCGCCCCTGGCTGGTCGAGAACTGGCCGCCGTCATAGGTCAGGTAGTTGAACGACTTGATGTAGTCCACCAGCTTCCACGGTTCGCCCGATCCGATCAGCGTGGCGGGAAAGGACAGGGTGTGGAAGGGCACGTTGTCCTTGCCCATGAACTGCACATATCGAACATCCTCGGCGCCCTTGTCGGTTCGCCACCAGCGTTCCCATGCACTTTCCTGATGTCCCTGCGCATCCGCCCATTCGGCGGTCGCGGCGATGTACTCGATCGGGGCGTCGAACCAGACGTAGAAGACCTTGCCCTCCATCCCCGACCACGGCGCGCCGGGAAACTGCGCCGGCACGCCCCAGTCGAGGTCGCGGGTGATGCCGCGGTCCTGCAGCCCGTCGCCGTCGTGCAGCCATTTCTTGGCGATCGAGGTGGTCAGGATCGGCCAGCCGGTCTGCCCGTCGATCCAGGCATCCAGCGTGTCGCGCAGCGTCGACTGGCGCAGGAACAGGTGCTTGGTGGCGCGCACTTCCAGATCGGTCGCGCCCGAGATCGCGCTGCGCGGGTTGATCAGGTCGGTCGGGTCCAGCTGCTTGGTGCAGTTCTCGCACTGGTCGCCGCGGGCCTTGTCATAGCCGCAGTTCGGGCAAGTGCCCTCGATATAGCGGTCGGGCAGGAAACGGCCGTCGGCGGGGGAATAGACCTGCCGCTCGCTGACCTCGGCGATCAGGCCGGCGTCGGCCAGCCGGGCGGCAAGGTGCTGGGTCAGGGCATGGTTGCGCGCGCTCGACGAGCGGCCGAAATGGTCGAAGGACAGCCGGAAACCGTCCGCCAGCCGCTTCTGCACCGCGTGCATCTCGGCGCAGTATTCCGCCACCGGCTGGCCGGCCTTGGCCGCGGCCAGTTCCGCCGGCGTGCCGTGCTCGTCGGTGGCGCAGATGAACATCACCTCATGCCCCCGCGCCCGACAATAGCGGGCATAAAGGTCGGCCGGCAACTGGCTGCCGACCAGGTTGCCCAGGTGCTTGATCCCGTTGATGTAAGGAAGCGCCGAGGTGATCAGAATCCGCGCCATGCCGCCCTCCGGTCCGGTGCGCTTCGCTTTAGCCCAAGGTCCGGGGCATGACCAGAAGGTTACCCGCGCCGCCTTGCCCGTGCGCGGGCACCGACGCAGAGTGTCGGCGGAGTGTGACCATGACCGAGTTTCCCGCCGCATTGCCGCCGCTGCATCCGCTCGCACTGGCCTGGGCGGCGGGGCTGCTGATGCTGGCGGTCGCGGTCGCGCTGCAGGGCCGCCGCCTGCCGGCCGAGGCCGCGCGGCGGTTGCGCCGGCAGGCGCTGTGGGTGGCGGGGGCCGCGCTGGTGGCGGGGCGCGTCGTGCACGTGGCGGGCCTGCCCGGCGCCTATCTCGAACGGCCGTGGCTGGTCCTCGCGCTGTGGGACGGCGGGGTGTCGGCGCAGGCGGCGCTGGTCGCGGGGCTGGCGGTGCTGGTGCTGGCCCCGGCGGGTGGGGGCACGGCGAGGCGCGGTCTGGCGGTGGCCGTCGCGGTGGGGGTGCTGGCGGGCTGGGCGACATGGCTCGTGCATCCGCAGGCCGGTCCGCGCGCGGCGGCGCCCGCTGCCATCGCCACGATCGACGGGCGCGAGATCGCGCTGGCCGACCGACAGGGGCGTCCGCTGGTGCTGAACCTGTGGGCGACCTGGTGCGCCCCCTGCCGGCGCGAGTTGCCGATGATGGCCGAGGTCGCCGCCGCCCGGGCCGACCTGGACGTGGTCTTTGTCAACCAGCGCGAACCGGAGGCGCGGGTGGGGCTGTTCCTGGCGACCGAGGGTTTCCGGCTGGGCCTGGTGGCGCTCGACCCCGACGGGCTGCTGGGCCGCCGTCATGCCGCCTTCGGGCTGCCGACGACGGTGTTCATCGACGGCGACGGACAGGTTCGCGCGGTGCATGTGGGCGAGATGACGCGCGCGCAGTTCGAGGCGGGGCTGGACGATCTGGCTGCGGCGGGTGACTGAAACGCGCGTCGGGCCGGATCAGCCCGCCCAGTGCCAGCGCCCCGAGGCATCGCGCGACAGGTCCCAGCCGGCGGGGCCGGCGCCGCGTTCGCGCAGCCGCTCCAGCCGCCAGCGGCCGCTGCTGCCGCCCCCCCCGACCGGGCGGGGCGCCATGTGCCAGCGGCTTTCGACCCCCGGCGCGCCGCCCGTACCCGGCGTCAGAATCAGGCCCAGCGGTACCCGCCCGGCGCCCGCCCCCGCTTCGGCGCCGGCTTCGGCCGCAAGGTGCAGGCGGCGCACCGCGGTCAGCCCCGGCGGCGCGGCCAGGTCGGCCACCACCAGCCCGACGGCGCCGGCGCGCAGCGCCTCCTCGGCGGTCCACAGCAGATCGGCCTCGCGCGTGCAGGTCACGAAGACCAGCGCGCCGGGCGGGCAGATGCCGGCCATCGCGGGAGGATAGAGGCCTGCGCCGGTCCAGCCCGGGCGGATCCACAGCACCGGCGGCAGCATGCCCCGCCCCGCCGCCTCGGCCCCCGCCAGCATGAGCGCCCAGAGGTGCCGCGACGGCCCGCACCCCTCGTGCACACGGCCCCGGCGCAGCCCCGGCGCCGCCGGCCCCGGCGGCAGCCGGAGCAGCCCGCGCCCGGTCGCCGGCTGGCTGCGGGGCAGAAGGCGCGACAGGGGAGCGGTTCCGGCGGACATGATCACAGGCTAGCGCGTTCTTCTTTCGTTCGCAACTCCCGCCTTGCCCCCGCCGGTCCAGCCGTTAGGGTCGACCGGACCGAACCAACCGCACAGGCAGGCGACATGCAGCGACTTCCCCTAGGGCGCACCGGCATCATGGTGTCGGAAATCTGCCTCGGCACGATGACCTGGGGCACCCAGAACACCGAGGCCGAGGCGCACGCGCAGCTCGACCGGGCGACGGCCGCCGGCATCGACTTTCTGGACGCGGCCGAGATGTACCCGGTGCCGCCCAACGCCGAAACCGCCGGGCGCACCGAAGAGATCATCGGCAGGTGGCTGGCCCGGCGCGGCCGGCGCGACGACATCGTGATCGCGACCAAGATCACCGGCGCAGGCAGCAACGCCGTTCCCGGCGGCCCGGCCATCAGTCCGGCGCGGATGCGGGCGGCGGTCGAAGGCTCGTTGCGGCGGCTTCAGACCGACCACATCGACCTTTACCAGCTGCACTGGCCCAACCGGGGCTCGTATCACTTCCGCAAGCTCTGGGGCTACGATCCGCGCGGCCACGACCCGGCCGCGGTCGAGGCGCACATGATCGAGGTGCTCGAGTGTGCGCGCGACCTGATCGCCGAGGGCAAGCTGCGCGCCCTCGGCCTGTCGAACGAGACCGCCTGGGGCGCGGCGCAGTGGCTGCGGCTGTCGGGCGCGCACGATCTGCCGCGCATGGCCGGCATCCAGAACGAGTATTCGCTGCTCTGCCGGCACTTCGACACCGACCTCGCCGAGTTGTCGGTGATGGAGGAGCTGCCGCTGCTGGCCTATTCGCCGCTGGCGACCGGGCTTCTGTCGGGCAAGTATGCCGGCGACGTCACGCCCGAGGGCACGCGCCGGGCGCGCAATCCGCTGCTGGGCGGACGGATCACCCCGCGGGTCTGGGCGGCGGTCAGCGCCTATCTGGGCATCGCAAACGAAGCGGGGATCGATCCCTGCCAGATGGCCATCGCCTGGTGCCGCAGCCGGCCGTTCGAGACCATCCCGATCATCGGCGCGACCAGCCTCGAGCAGCTCGACATCAACCTGGGTGCCGCAGGGCTGCGGCTGACCGACGACGTGCTGGCGGCGATCGAGGCCGCGCACCGCGCCAACCCGATGCCGTTCTGACGGCGATGCACGGGTACCGGGGGCTGCGGGCGACGGCACTGGCGGCACTTGTGCTGTTGGCCGGCTGCCTCAACCTGCCCGCCGGCAGCGGGAACGCCCCCGCCGCGGTGCCGCAGGTGTCCGTGACAACACTTGACGATCCCGCGCCCGAACCGTCGCAGGACACGGACCCCGCCCGCGACGCGGTCGCCGAGGGCCCTGCCGAACCCGTGCCGGACGCCGCCCCCGAGCCGCCGCCCGATCCCGCCACGCTGGCCTGCAGGGCCTCGGGCGGGCAGATGCTGCCGGGGCCGCTGGGACAGGGCCGGGTCTGCGTCCGCCCCACCGGCGATTCGGGGCGCGCCTGCGCCAGCGCCACCGACTGTTCCGAGGCCTGCCTTGCGCGCAGCCGCACCTGCGCCCCGTTCACCCCGCTTCTGGGTTGTCACGAAATCCTCGACCGCGCCGGCCGTCCGCTGCGCCAGTGCATCCAGTAGGCCTGCCCGTCGCCCGCCTTGCCCGCCCCGCGGCGATGGCCTAAGCCGCTTGTCGCACATCCAGCCCCCGGAGCCCCCGATGCGCCTGTCCCGCTACTTTCTGCCCGTGCTCAAGGAAACGCCGTCCGAGGCGCAGATCGCCAGCCACCGGCTGATGCTGCGCGCGGGCATGATCAAGCAGCAGGCCGCGGGCATCTATTCCTGGCTGCCACTGGGCTTTCGCGTGCTGCGCCGGATCGAGGAGATCGTGCACGCCGAACAGGTCCGCGCCGGGCACATCCCGATGCTGATGCCCACCCTGCAACCGGCCGACCTGTGGCGGGAAAGCGGGCGCTATGACGATTACGGCGCCGAGATGCTGCGCATCCGCGACCGTCACGAGCGCGACCTGCTCTACGGTCCGACCAACGAGGAGATGATCACCGACATCTTCCGCGCCCATGTCGGCAGCTACCGCGACCTTCCGCTGACGCTCTATCACATCCAGTGGAAGTTCCGCGACGAGATCCGCCCGCGGTTCGGGGTCATGCGCGGGCGCGAGTTCCTGATGAAGGACGGCTACAACTTCGACGTCGACAAGGACGCCGCGCTGCACGCCTACAACCGCCACATGGTCACCTACCTGCGCACCTACGAGCGGCTGGGCCTGACCGCGATCCCCATGCGCGCGGCCTCCGGTCCCATCGGCGGCGACAACACGCACGAGTTCCTGGTGCTGGCCCAGACCGGCGAGTCGGAGGTGTTCTACGACGACCGCGTGACCGGGCTGCGGCTGGGCGCGCGGGACATCGACTATGACGACCCGGCGGCCGTGAAGGCCGTGTGCGACGAGTTCACCTCGCTTTACGCGCGCACCGACGAGACCCACGACGAAGCCGCCTTCGCGCAGGTGCCCGAGGCGCACCGCAAGGTCGGACGCGGCATCGAGGTCGGTCAGATATTCTATTTCGGCACAAAGTATTCCGAGCCGATGGGCGCGGTGGTGGTCAACGCGGCCGGCCAGCGGGTGCCGGTGCACATGGGCAGTCACGGGATCGGCGTGTCGCGCCTGGTGGGGGCGATCATCGAGGCCAGCCATGACGAGCGCGGCATCATCTGGCCCGAGGGAGTGACCCCCTATGACGCGGGGATCGTCAACCTCAAGCAGGGCGACGGCGCGGCGGATGCCGCCTGCGAGGCGCTCTATGCCGCGCTGTCCGCACGCGGCCTCGCGGCCCTTTACGACGACCGCGAGGAACGCGCGGGCGCCAAGTTCGCGACGATGGACCTGATCGGCCTGCCGTGGCGCCTGACGGTCGGCCCGCGCGGGCTTGCCGCCGGCAAGGTCGAGCTGACCTGCCGCCGGACCGGCGAAAGCGAAGAGATGTCGCCCGACGCGGCCGTCGACCGGCTGGCGGCGATCTACGCGCCGCACCGGTAGACCGGGGTCCGACAGGCACCGGGCGGCGGCGGCCTGCACCCCGGCGCGGCATGGCAAGAAAAAAGGGGCGCGGCGAATGCATCGCCGCGCCCCCGTTCTATTCTCAAGCGATCGGCGCTTACGCCACCAGATCGAAGCGGTCGAGCATCATGACCTTGTTCCAGGCCGCGACGAAGTCCGTCACGAACTTTTCGCCCGCATCGTCCTGTGCATAGACCTCGGCCAGCGCGCGCAGTTGCGAGTTGGAGCCGAACACCAGGTCGACCCGCGTGCCGGTCCACTTCACCGTGCCGGTCTTGCGGTCGCGACCCTCGAACACGTCCTCGGCCTCGGACACCGGCGCCCATTCGGTGCTCATGTCGGTGAGGTTGACGAAGAAGTCGTTGGTCAGCTTGCCCGGCCGCTCGGTCAGCACCCCGTGCGCGGCACCGGCGTGGTTGGCGCCCAGCACCCGCAGACCGCCGACAAGCACCGTCATCTCGGGCGCCGTCAGCGTCAGCAGTTGCGCGCGGTCCACAAGCATCTCCTCGGCCGGCACGGTGTAGGCGGTCTTGAGATAGTTGCGGAAACCGTCCGCCTGCGGCTCAAGCACCGCAAAGCTGTCGGCATCGGTCTGCTCGTCGGTGGCGTCGGTGCGGCCCGGCGTGAAGGGGACCGTGACCTTGTGGCCCGCGTCGGCGGCGGCCTTTTCCACCCCGGCGCAGCCCGCCAGCACGATCAGGTCGGCCAGCGAGACCTTCTTGCCGCCCGTGGCGGAGGCGTCGAACTCGGCCTTGATGCCGTCCAGCACGCCCAGCACGCGGGCCAGCTGGTCGGGCTGGTTGACCTCCCAGTCCTTCTGCGGGGCCAGGCGGATGCGCGCGCCGTTGGCGCCGCCGCGCTTGTCCGAACCGCGGAAGGTCGCGGCCGAGGCCCAGGCGGTCTGCACCAGCTCCGACACGCTCAGCCCCGAGGCAAGCACCTTGGCCTTCAGCGCCGCAACGTCGGCCTCATCGACCAGCGGGTGATCCACCGCCGGCACCGGATCCTGCCAGATCAGGTCCTCGGCCGGCACCTCGACGCCGATGTAGCGCGCCTTCGGCCCCATGTCGCGGTGGGTCAGCTTGAACCAGGCGCGGGCGAAGGCATCGGCGAACTCGTCCGGGTTGGCGTGGAAGTGCCGCGAGATCGGCTCGTAGATCGGGTCCATGCGCATCGCCATGTCGGCGGTGGTCATGATGATCGGCACCTTTTTCGTCGGATCGGCGGCGTCGGGGGCCATGTCCTCTTCGCGCAGATCCTTCGGCGTCCACTGCCAGGCACCGGCGGGGCTTTTCGTCAGCTCCCACTCATAGCCGAACAGCACGTCGAAATAGCCGTTGTCCCAGGCGATCGGATTCGGCGTCCAGGCGCCCTCGATCCCGCTAGTGGTGGTGTCGGCGCCCTTGCCGCTGCGGAAGCTGTTGCGCCAGCCGAAGCCCATCTCGTGCAGCGGCGCAGCCTCGGGCTCGGGCCCCATCAGCGCGGCATCGCCGGCGCCGTGGGTCTTGCCGAAGGTGTGCCCGCCGGCGGTCAGCGCGACGGTCTCGTAGTCGTTCATCGCCATGCGCGCGAAGGTCTCGCGGATGTCACGGCCCGAGGCGAGGGGATCGGGATGGCCGTTCGGCCCTTCCGGGTTCACATAGATCAGGCCCATCTGCACGGCCGCGAGCGGGTTTTCCAGTTCCCGATCACCGGAATAGCGCTTGTCGCCCAGCCACTCGGCCTCGGCGCCCCAGTAGATGTCTTCCTCGGGTTCCCAGATGTCCTCGCGGCCGCCGGAAAAGCCGAAGGTCTTGCCGCCCATCGATTCGATGGCAACATTGCCGGCCAGCACGAACAGGTCGGCCCAGGACAGGCTGTTGCCATATTTCTTCTTGATCGGCCACAGCAGGCGCCGCGCCTTGTCGAGGTTGCCGTTGTCCGGCCACGAGTTCAGCGGCGCGAACCGCTGGCTGCCCGTCCCCGCGCCGCCGCGCCCGTCCGCGGTGCGGTAGGTGCCAGCCGCGTGCCAGGCCATGCGGATCATGAAGCCGCCGTAATGGCCGTAGTCCGCCGGCCACCAGTCCTGGCTGTCGGTCATCAGCGCGGTCAGGTCGCGCTTGACCGCCGCAAGGTCGAGCTTGGCGAAGGCCTTGCGATAGTCGAAGCCCGGCGTCATCGGGTTCCCGGCGGGCGCGTTCTGGTGCAGAATCTTCAGGTTAAGCTGGTTCGGCCACCAGTCGCGGTTGCCGCGCCCCCCGAAGATCGCGTTCGGGCGCACGCCGTGCATCACCGGGCATTTGCCTTTGTCGTTTCCGTCCATGATGTCCTCCGGGGTTGTGATGGGGCGGCGTCCGTTCGGATGCGGCCTCGGATTTAGAATCGCTCTAGCAAAAACTTGCGATTAGTTTAAGTCGGATTTCCTGATACGGTCGATAAGGTGATCTGATGATCAACATCACCCTGCGACAACTGCGCTATGTCGAGGCACTGGCCCGGCACGGTCACTTCGGCCACGCCGCCGAGGCCAGCGCGATCTCGCAACCCGCCCTGTCGATGCAGATTCGCGAGCTGGAGGACGCGCTGGGCGTCGCGCTGTTCGAGCGCCGCCCGCGCAGCGTCCGCCTGACCGAGTTCGGGGCCGAGTTCGTCCGGCGTGCCCGCCGCATCCTGCTCGCGGTGGACGAGTTGCCCGACCTGGCGCGCGCCGAGGCCGCGCGGCAGTCGGGCCGGCTGTCGGGGCGGCTGCGGATCGGGATCATCCCCACCGTGGCGCCCTACCTGCTGCCGCGGATCATGGCCGAGTTGATGCAGCGTCACCCCGCGCTCGACATCCATGTGCGCGAGACGCTGACGGCACGGCTGCTGGTCGATCTGGCCGAGGGGCGGCTTGATACCGCCATCGTCGCGCTGCCGGTGTCCGAGCCTGCGCTGACCGAGGTGGCGCTGTTCTCGGAGGAGTTCGTGCTAGTCCGCCCCGCGGCAGAGGCCGACCAGCCGGTGCCCGACCGCGGCCGGCTGCGCGAGATGCGCCTGTTGCTGCTGGAAGAGGGGCACTGTTTCCGTGACCAGGCGATTTCCTTCTGCAACCGCCCCGAGGCGGCGTCGCGCGAGTTGCTGGACGGCAGTTCGCTGTCCACGCTGGTGCAGATGGTCGGAGCGGGAATCGGTGTCACGCTGATCCCGGAAATGGCGGTGCCGGTCGAGACGCGCTCGGCCCCCGTGGCGGTGGCGCGGCTGGCCGCGCCGCGCCCGGGGCGCACCATCGGGATGGTGTGGCGGCGCACCACGCCGCTCGCGCCGCAACTGGGCCAGATCGCGGACGTGGTCCGCCAGGCCGGCGGGGGCGGCGATCAGACTTCGCGCAGCGGCGTGGTGCCGGGGCGCCAGAGGTAGCGAAGAACCATCTGCACCGCCTGCGCCTCGCGTTCCTGCACCATGCCGGTGGCACCGAGGTCGCGGTCGAAGATCACCGACAGCGTCTGCATGTTGGAGACATAGAAATACCCCAGCGCCGCGACCGAGATGTACAGTTGCACCGGGTCCACGCCGTCGCGGAAAATCCCCTGCTCCCGCCCGCGTTCAAGGATCTTGGCGATCTGCCCGACCAGCGGCGAATGCAGCGCGGGAATGTCCGGCAGGCTGCGCAGGAAGGCGGCGCCCTCGAGGTTCTCGGTCGCCAGCAGCGCGGGGAACCACGGGTTGGCAAGGAAATGGCGGAAGGTAAAGCGCACCAGCCGGTCCATCGCCTCGTCCGGGCCCAGCGCGTCGAGGTTCAGCTCGGCCTCGCCGCGGCGGATCTCGGCATAGGCGTCGCGCAGGACCGCGCGATACAGGTCCTCCTTGTTGCCGAAATAGTGGTAGAGCAACCGCTTGTTGGCACCGGCCCGCCGGGCGATGGCATCCACACGCGCGCCCCCCAGCCCGTGCGCACAGAATTCTGCCCGCGCGGCGGCAAGGATGTCGTCCTTGGTCCGCTCGGCGTTGCGCGACCTGCGAGCGGGCTCAGGCGCCGCCACGGTCCGGGCTTGAACGGCCATTGAAGAACGGTTTGACAAGGGCAGCGACCCGGCGTTGGACGAAGGGGATGCTGAGCACGATCGACAGCACGATCAGGCCACAGATAAAGGCCGAGATCGGCCGGGTAAAGAAGGGCGACAGGTCGCCATTGGACAGTTGCAACCCGCGGCGCAGGTTCACGTCCAGCAGATCGCCCAGGATGATGCCCATCACCAGCGGCGCCATCGGATAACGCATCTCGCGCAGCAGGAAACCGACGATGCCGAACACCAGCATCACATAGACGTCGAACATCCGCTGGGTGATCGCGAAGGCGCCAATGACGCACAGCACATAGACCACCGGCATCAGCCGCTCGCGCGGGACCATCATGACCCGCAGCAGCGGCCGCGTCAGCGCCAGCCCGTAGATGGTGATCGCCACCGTGGCCAACACCAGCATCGCCACGACCTTGAACAGGAAGGGGGCGTTTTCCACCATCAGCATCGGCCCGGGGCGGATGCCGTGGATGAACATCGCCGCGATCAGCACCGCCGCCGCGGCGGAACCGGGCAGCGCCAGCGTCAGCGTCGGGATCATCGAGCCGGGGATGGCCGCGCTGTTGCCGGTCTCGGACGCGATCAGACCCTCGTAGCTGCCCTTGCCGAACAGGTGCGCCTCCTTGCTCGCGCGCCGCGCGGCGGCATAGGAGCCCCAGGCGCCGATATCCTCGCCCACGCCCGGCACGATGCCGACAAAGGTGCCGATCACGCCCGAGCGCAGCGTTGTGCGGCGATACTTCCACACCTCGGCAAAGCGCGGCACCACATGGTCGGTCTTGTCCACCACCCGCGCGGTCAGGCGGCGCTTCATCACCACGAGGATCTCGGCAAGGCCGAAGGCGCCGACCATCGCCGGGATCAGGTCGATGCCGCCGCCCAGTTGCTGGATGCCGAAGGTGAAGCGGCGAAAGCCGTGCAGCCCCTCCATCCCCACCATCGCCACCATCAGGCCCAGCAGGCCCGCAACATATCCCTTGATCGGATCGTCGAAGGCCGTCAGCCGCCCGGAGATCACGACGCCGAACAGCGCCAGCCAGAAGAATTCGTAGGACCCGAAGTTGAGCGCCGCCTCGGCCAGCAGCGGCGCGAGGATCGACAGGCAGACGATACCCACCAGCGTGCCCAGCGCCGACGAGGTCGTCGCCAGCCCCATCGCCGTGCCGCCACGCCCCGACAGGGCCAGCGGATAGCCGTCAAGGGTGGTGGCAGCGCTGGCCGGCGTGCCGGGGATGGCCAGCAGGATCGCCGTGCGGCTGCCGCCATAGATCGCGCCGACATAGATGCACATCAGGCACAGGATCGCCTGGTCGGGCGGCATCGAATAGGTCAGCGTCACCAGCAACGCCACGCCCATTGTGGCGGTCAGCCCCGGAAGCACCCCGATGACGATGCCCAGCAGCGTCGCCCAGGCGACGTTGAACAGCGAGGCCGGCGTCATGAAATGCGCCAGACCGCCGGCCAGCATGCCAAGCCCGTCAAGCATGCCGCGCGCCCCTCATGGCAGCCGCACCAGAAAACCGTAGCGGAACACCACCGTCACCGCCGCCGCGACAAGGACGGCCTGCAGCGCGGCGGTCAGCATCGTGCGCCACCACGGGTGCGGGCTGGCGCCGAAGCCGCGCTCGAAGGCGAAGATGAACAGGAAGACATAGATGCCGGTCGCGGCCCAGAACGGCATCCGGCCGATCAGCACCAACGGCAAGGCCAGCGCCAGCGCCGCCGCGACCGCCACCCGCGCCGCCTCGGCCGAGACGAACATGGCGCCGAAGCTGCGCCAGCCGGCCAGGTCGGGCACAACCCGCAGCGACCGCAGCGCAATCACCGCGCCGCAGAAGGTCAGCGCCAGGCCGAGGATCCCGGGCACCAGCCCCGGCGCCGTCAGCGGATGGATGCGCCGCACCTCGAGCCGCGGCATCTCCCACGACCACCAGACGATCAGCGCGCCCAGGACCAGCAGCACCAGCCCGGTCAGCAGGTCGGCACGCACCATCTGCCCGTCATCGGAAGCGGGCGCGCCTTGCGGCGCGCCCGTCGTTTCATTCGGGCCGGAGCTCTCGCTCACCGGGCCGCGACCTCGGTCATGGTCTCGCAGTCGAAGCCCAGCTCGATCGGGTCGATCACCGCCTCGCCGCGGCTGGCCTTGCCGCAGGCGTCGGCGATGGCGATCGGGATCGACGCGGCGCGCGCGGCCTCGCCCCAGGACGGCGCGAAGACGGCGCCGAAGGTCTCGGCATACTCGCGCAGCGCGGCCGAGGTGGCGACGTTCTCTTCCCAGATGCGGTCCATGGTGGCGATCACCTCGTCGGGCACCCCGCGCGGGATGAAGATGCCGAAGTAGTCGGGCGCGATCGGCATGTCGAGCCAGTCGGTGATCGGCGGGATCGGGTCAACTCCCTCGACGATCAGCGGCTGGTCGGAAAGGATCGCCAGCGGCCGCAGCCGGCCGCCGCGGACAAGCTCGATCTGCTCCACGGCCAGCTGGGTGGTGACCATCGACTCGCCCGCCGCGGTGGCGATGGCCGCGGGCGCGCCGCCGTCATACGAGATCATGTTGTATTCGAACCCGCCCGCGGTGGCGAGGTTGGCGATCGCCGTTCCACCCGACGAGGTGATGCCGGCGGTGGCGACGGTGATGCTGCTGCCACGGGTACGGAACGCCTCGAGCAGCTGGCCGAAGTCCTGGAACTCGCTGTTGGCCGGCACGCTTACGAGGGGTGCGTTCGCGACCGACAGGTAGATGTGCCAGTCGTCGATGTTGGTGTCCTCGAGCAGCCCGCTGATCGAGTAGGTCGCGTTGTTCTTGATCGCGTTGGCGGTCCAGGTCATGCCGTCGCGCGGCGCATCGAGCACCGCCTGCGTGCCGATCGAGCCCGAGGCGCCCGGCTGGTTGACGATCACGACGCTGACGCCCAGCGCCTCGGCGAGGATCGGGGCGGTGACGCGCGTCACCTGGTCGGTCGATCCGCCGGCGCCCCACGGCACGATGATGTTGATCGGCCCGCTCGGCTGCCAGTCGGCATGGGCGGCGCCGGCGGCCAGGGCCGTGGCAACGGCGATGGCCGCGACGCCAGTGGCGTAACGCTTGTGCATGTCTGTGCTCCTCCAAACAGACCGCCCGCCAGCCGGGCGGCACACGTGGTCCAAACGTGTCGCGCGCGCCGCCCACCTGTCAAGGGGGCAAGTAACCAACCGGTTCGCTTTCCTGCGCCGCCAGCGCGTCACCCCCCCTCCAGCCCGTCGAGCACACCGCGCAGGTAGCCGATCGCGCGCGCCGCGCAGCCCGGCCCGTCGGGGACATAGCGCATCGGCTCCACCGCGATCGGGTGCGGCCAGCGCGCATCGCGCAGCACCCGCAGCAGCGGCCCGAGGCGGTCGTCGCCCTGCCCCGGCCCCTGGCGGTTGCTGTCGTTGATCTGGAAATGGGCAAGCCGGCCGGTCGGCAGCCAGCGCGCGGCCAGCCCGGCTGGCGGCTCGGCCTCGCCGCGGATGGCGTGGCCGGTGTCGATCATCGTCTGCAGCGCGGGGCTGGCGATCTCGTCCGCGATGGCGGCGGCCTCGGCGACGGTGTTCACGAAATCAGCCTCGTCGGCCGAGATCGGCTCGAGGCAATACGTCACCCCGGCGGCGGCGGCACGTTCGGCCGCGGCGGCAAGCCGGGCGACGGCACGCCCCCGCGCACCGGTCGGATCGCCGTCCAGCCGCCGCTGCGCGGGCGAGCCGTGCACCAGCACCCGCCCGCCCAGACCCGCGCACAGCTCGACAAGCGCCGCCAGCGCATCACCCGTCGCCGCCTGCACCGCCGGGTCCGGGCTGGTGATCGACAGCCCCTTCGGTGCCACCAGCAACCAGTGCAGCCCGGTCACCACAAGGCCGTGATCCTCCACCACCCGACGCACCCCGGCGACCTGCGCGGCCGTCATTCGCGTCGGGTCGTCAGCGAGCGTGAAGGGCGCGATCTCGAGCCCGGCGTAGCCCAGCGCCGCGGCAACGCGGCATTGTTCGGCCAGGGAAAGCTCGCCCAGAACCTCGTTGCAAAGCGCGATCTGCATGTCTAACCCTTCGCGGGCCTGCGGCACCCGCCCACATGGTCGCGTCATCGCGGCCGAACTGTCAACCGCCCGAGGGATCGCATGGAGCTGCAGACATTCATCATCGTGACACTGGCGCTGGGCGCCGGGGGTCTGGTCAAGGGCGCGCTGGGCCTCGGGCTGCCGCTGGTGGCGCTGCCGGTCCTGACCAGCGCCTTCGGGCTGCAAAAGGCGATCGGCATCCTGCTGGTCCCGGTCATCCTGACCAACATCATGCAGATTCGCCGCTACCGGACGACACTGTACGACCCGGAGATGCGGTTCCTGCCGATGTTCCTCGTGGGCGGCACGGGCGGCATCGCGGTGGGCACGGTCGCGCTGGTCAGCCTGCCCGAGCGTCTACTGGTCGCGGCCCTCGGCCTGATGCTTCTGGCCTATGTCGCGTTGCGCCTCGCCCGTCCCGAGTTCCGCATCTCGGGCCCGCTGGCCCGTCGGGTGGCGCTGCCGGTCGGCGTGGCGGGCGGCGTGGTCATGGGCGCGACAGGTGTCGTGGCGCCGGTCGGGCTGACCTACATCAACGCGATGCGGCTGGCCCGCACCGGGACGGTGGTGGCGGCCTCGGTGATGTTCCTGGTCTACGGGCTGGCGCAGCTGGGCGCGCTGACCGTCGCCGGCGTCTATCGGCTCGAGTGGCTTTGGCTGGGCCTGTTCGCGATGCTGCCGGTCGCGGCGATGCTGCCGGTGGGCGACCTGCTGGGTCGCGGCATGGGCACGGTGCTGTTCGACCGCATCATCGTCGCGTTGCTGGCGGTGATCGGCCTCAAGATGGTGCTCGGCATCTAGCCGGACCGCGATCCGGTCTTGACCGGGCTCCTGCGCCGCGCATAAGTAACCGAAGAGTTACTTGGGCGGAACCCCGCCCGCAGGGGAGGGACTTGAGCATGGCGCAACGGCGTCTCGGCCTGATCATGCACGGCGTGACCGGGCGTATGGGATACAATCAGCACCTCGTGCGTTCGATCCTCGCGATTCGCGCGCAGGGCGGCGTCGCGCTCGCCAACGGCGACCGGCTGATGCCCGACCCGATCATCGTCGGACGCAACGGCGACAAGATGCGCGCGCTGGCCGAAAAGCACGGGATCGACCGCTGGTCCGACGATCTGGACGGGGCGCTGGCCAATCCCGACGACACGGTATTCTTCGATGCCGGCACCACGCAGATGCGCGCGGGCCTGCTGGGCCGCGCGCTCGACGCGGGCAAGCACGTCTACTGCGAGAAACCCACCTCCGACGACCTCGACGTCGCCCTGACGCTGGCGAAGAAGGCCCGTGCCTCCGGCCTCAAGCACGGCGTGGTGCAGGACAAGCTGTTCCTGCCGGGCCTGCTGAAGCTCAAGATGCTCCGCGACTCGGGCTTTTTCGGCAAGATCCTCTCGGTCCGGGGCGAGTTCGGCTACTGGGTGTTCGAGGGCGACTGGCAGCCGGCGCAGCGGCCGTCCTGGAACTACCGCACCGCCGACGGCGGCGGCATCATCCTCGACATGCTCTGCCACTGGCGCTACGTGCTCGACAACCTGTTCGGCGAGGTGCGCGCGGTCTCCTGCCTGGGCGCCACGCATATCCCAGAGCGGGTGGACGAGGCCGGCCGCCGCTATACCGCCGATGCAGACGACGCGGCCTATGCGACCTTCGAGCTGGACGGCGGCGTGATCGCGCACATCAACTCGTCCTGGACCGTGCGGGTGCGGCGCGACGATCTGGTGACCTTCCAGGTGGACGGCACGCATGGCTCGGCCGTGGCGGGGCTGCACAAGTGTTTCACGCAGCACCGGGTGAACACGCCCAAGCCGGTCTGGAACCCCGACCAGCCGCAGACCATGAACTTCTTCGACGACTGGGAAGAGGTGCCGGACAACTGGCCGGCCGACAACGGCTTCAAGGCGCAATGGGAGATGTTCCTGCGCCACGTGGCCGAGGATGCGCCATGGGACTACGGCCTCGAGGCCGGCGCCAAGGGCGTGCAGCTTGCCGCCCTCGGCCTGCAATCCTGGAAGGAACGCCGCTGGCTCGACGTACCGGCGCTGGAGTTCTGAGCCATGCCGACGCTGACCCTGCCCGGCCCCGACCGCGACCTGACCCCCTACACCATGACCGGAACGCCGGTGCCGCTGAGCCGCCGCCGCGCGGCCGACTTTCCGCGCGTGGCCTTTGCCGCGGCGCATGTCGTGGCCGACCCGCTGGCGGTGCACGACCCCTGGCTGACCCCGGCCATCGACTGGGAGCGCACGCTCGCCTTCCGCCACCGGCTGTGGGACCTCGGGCTGGGCGTGGCCGAGGCGATGGACACCGCGCAGCGCGGCATGGGGCTGGGCTGGCCCGAGGCGCGCGAGCTGATTGCCCGCGCGCTGGCCGAGGCGCGCACGCGCGACGACGCGCTGATCGCCTGCGGCGCGGGGACCGACCATCTGGCCCCCGGACCGGGCGTCGGCATCGACGACATCCTGCGTGCCTATGAGGAGCAGTTCGAGGCGATCGAGTCCGAAGGCGGGCGCATCATCCTGATGGCCAGCCGCGCGCTGGCCGCTGCCGCGACCGGCCCGGACGACTATGCCCGCGTCTATGACCGCGTGCTGTCCCAGGCTGCGCAGCCCGTCATCATCCACTGGCTGGGCGAAATGTTCGACCCCGCGCTGGAAGGCTATTGGGGCCACGCCGACCACATGGCGGCGATGAAGGTCGCGCTCGACGCGATCGCGGCCCATGCCGACAAGGTGGACGGCATCAAGATATCGCTCCTGTCCAAGGAGAAGGAGATCGCCATGCGCCGCCGCCTGCCCGAAGGCGTACGGATGTATACGGGCGACGACTTCAACTATGCCGAACTGATCGCCGGTGACGAACAGGGCCATTCCGACGCGCTGCTGGGCATCTTCGACGGCATCGCGCCGGTCGCCTCGGCCGCTCTGGCGGCGCTGGGCGACGGCGACGAGGGGCGGTTTCATGCGCTGCTCGCGCCCACGGTGCCGCTGTCGCGCCATATCTTCGCGGCGCCGACGCGGTTCTACAAGACCGGAATCGTGTTCCTGGCGTATCTGAACGGCCTGCAGGACCACTTCACCATGGTCGGCGGCCAGCAGAGCACCCGGTCGCTGCAGCACCTGGCCGAGTTGTTCCGCCTGGCCGATGCCGGCGGCGTGTTCGCCGATCCCGACCTCGCCGCGGCACGGATGCGCGAAGTCCTGGCCGTGCACGGGCTGCGCTAGGTCATGGCCCCCCCGCGCCTGCGGGTGATCGAGACCGCGGCCTTCGAACGGCCGGTCAGCTTCCGCATGCCGTTCCGCTTCGGCGCAGCCGAGGTGCGCGCGGCTCCGCAGGCGTTCGTCCGGGTGCTGCTGGAGGATGACACCGGCCGCCGCGCGGAAGGCTGGGCGGCCGAGATGATGATGCCGCGTTGGTTCGACAAGTCGCCCGACCGCAGCATTGCCGACAACATCGAGCAGTTGCGCACCTCCCTGCGCCTCGGCCTGTCACATGTCGCCGGCGCCGCCCCCGACACCGCATTCGGCCTTCACGCGGCGGTGCTGAACGACCACCGTGTCGACTGCGCCGCGCGCGAGCTGAACGGCTTGATCGCCTCGTTCGGCCTTGCGCTCCCGGACCGGGCGGTGCTGGACGCGCTGTGCCGGCTGGCGGGCATGCCTGCGGTCGCCGCGCTGCGCGCCAACCTGCCCGGGATCGACGCGCGCCTGACCCCGGACCTTGCGGGCTTCGACCTGCCGGGCTTCCTTGCGGCCCTGCCCGCGCCGGATCACATCGATGCCCGCCATACCGTCGGGCTGGGCGACCCGCTGACCGCGGACGAGATCGCGGCGCCCCTCGGCGACGGGTTGCCGCAAAGCCTCGATCAGGTGATCGCCGCCAACGGGCACCGGTATTTCAAGCTCAAGCTGTCCGGCGCCCCCGAGGCCGACCTTGACCGCCTGCGCCGGATCGTGGCGGTGCTCGATGACCGCGCGCCGGGCTATCGCGCGACATTGGACGGCAACGAGCAATATCCCGACGCCGCCACCCTCGGCGCGCTGCTCGACGGGCTGGAGCGTGACGCGACGCTCGCCTCGTTGCGCGCGGGGCTCTTGTTCGTGGAACAGCCGATTGCGCGGGCGGTGGCGCTGCAGACGGACGTGTCCGCGCTCGGTGCCCGCGTGGCGCTCGAGATCGACGAATCCGACGACAGCCTGCAGGCGTTCCTGCAGGCGTTGGCCCTGGGCTATCGCGGGGTGTCGTCGAAGTCGTGCAAGGGCCTTTACCGCGCGATCCTGAACGCCGCGCGGGTGGCGCAGGCGCCCGATGCGCGGTTCCTGTCGGCCGAGGATCTGACGGTCCAGCCGGGGCTCGCGCTTCAGCAGGACCTGGTCCTTGCCGCCGTCACGGGCAACGCGCATGTCGAGCGCAACGGCCACCATTTTGCCGGCGACATGGGTCTTGCCCCCGCGGCCGAGCAGGCGCGGTTCCTGGCCGCCCATCCCGACCTGTATGGCGAGGCGGGCGGGAAGGCGCGGCTGCGCATCGCCGACGGCCGGATCGCGCTGGCCAGCACGCTTGCCGCCGTCGGACTGGGCAGCGCCACGGCCCCCGACCCCGCCGACCTCGCGCCACTGGAGAAGCCCCGATGACCACACCGCCCCCCGTCCTGTCGATGAACCTTGCCACCACTCGCGGCGTCTGGGGCTTTGCCGAGGCGGTCGAGGGCTGCCTGCGCGCCGACATCACCGCGATCTCGCCCTGGCGCGACCAGGTGGCGGCCATCGGCCTGGCCGAGGCAGCGAGGATCGTGCAGGCCAACGGGTTGCGCCTGACCGGTTACTGCCGGGGCGGAATGTTCCCCGCCGCCGACGCCGCCGGGCGGCAGGCCGCCATCGAAGACAACCTGCGCGCCATCGACGAGGCCGCGGCGCTGGGGGCCGACTGCCTCGTGCTGGTCGTGGGCGGCCTTCCGGGGGAAAGCCGCGACATCGCCGAGGCCCGGCGCATGGTCGCCGACGGCATCGCCGCGATGCTGCCGCACGCGCGGGCCTGCAACATGCCGCTGGCGATCGAGCCGCTGCACCCCATGTACGCGGCCGACCGCGCCTGCGTGAACACGATCGACCAGGCGCTCGACCTCTGCGTCGCGCTGGGCGACGGGGTGGGCGTCGCGATCGACGTCTATCATGTCTGGTGGGATCCCGGCCTTGCCGCCGCCATCGACCGCGCCGGCCGGATGGGCGCGATCCTGGCGCATCACATCTGCGACTGGCTGGTTCCGACGACCGACATGCTGCTGGACCGGGGCATGATGGGCGACGGCGTGATCGACCTGCGCGGCATCCGCGCGATGATCGAGGCGGCGGGATTCCACGGCCCGCAGGAGGTCGAGATCTTCTCGGCCGGCAACTGGTGGAAGCGGCCCGGCGACGATGTGGTGGCGACCTGCAAGACCCGCTGGCAGGAACACTGCCTGACCGGCTGACCGCCGACTACGCACCCGCCGGCCCGTCGCGCCGCGCGACCGGGCGCAGCGGCGGGGGCGGCGGCAGCAGCGCGCGGATATCGGCGAAGGGAAAGCGCGGCTCGAACCGGAACGCCTCGACGCGCGCCCCGGGCGGGCCGTTACCCTCGCCCGCGCGAAAGGCCGCAAGGCGATCGGCGGCGGCGACGAAGCGCTCGGGCTCCTGACTGGCGTGGCAGCGGATCGCCGCGCCCTTGGCCGCGTGGTAGGCGGTCGTGTCGACCCAGTGCGTCGGCACGAAGCCGGTGCCGTTCATCGTGTCCATCGCCAGCAGCGGCGCGGCAAACCCCGACGCCTGCGAGGCCGCCGCAGCCAGCGCGCGGTGGTCGGGGTGATAGTCGACGGCGGCATGGGTCAGCACCAGATCGGCGCGCACCTCGGCCACCAGCGCGCGCAGGGCGTCGACCAGCGCCGCATCCGGCATCAGCCGCCCGTCGGGAAAGCCGAGGAAACGCGGCTCCACGCCCAGCGCCGCGGCGGCGCGCGTGGCCTCGTCCGCGCGGCGGGCGCGCAGCGCGGCCGGGTCGCCCGCCCCGCCCGCGGCCCCGTCGCTGGCCACCGCCAGGGTCAGATCGGCCCCCGCCGCCCGCCAGGCGCACAGGCTGCCCCAGCAGTAGATCTCCAGGTCGTCCGGGTGGGCGCCGATGGCGAGGACGCGCATGGCTCAGGCGACCATCGCCTCGAACTCCAGCACCATGGCGGCGGTCCAGGTGAACCGCCCGCCGCCCAGCGGCGTACCATCGGTGGGGTCATAGTATTCGGCGAACCCGCTCTGCCGGATCAGGTCGAGCGAGGCGCGCTGCACCCGGTCCGCCGCAGTCCCCTGCCCCGCGCGCCGCAGCCCGTCGGCGATCATGTAGTTCACCACCAGCCAGACCGGCCCCCGCCAGTAGCGCCGCGCGTCGAAGCGCGCATCGGCCGGGTCGTGGCTGGGCACCACATGCGGGCAGTCGAAGGACAGGATGCGCCGGGCGACGGCCTCGGCCCGCGCCGGCGGAATCGCCGCGAGAACGGGCAGCAGACCGCCGCTGCTGGCGCTGTCGATCAGCCGTCCGGTGACGCGGTCAAGGCACAGGTACTGCCCGTGCGCGTCGGACCACAGCGCATCCAGCGCCGACAATCCCCGTGCGGCGAAGGCTTCGTTCTCCTCGGCCAGCGCGGTTTCGCCAAGGTCGCGGGCAAGCTCGGCCAGGTCGGCCGCCGAGCGGATCAGGATTGCGTTGAACCCGGGATCGACCACCCGGAAGGGCGAGGCGTCGTGCAGCCTGGAATTGTCCCAGCCCAGCCCGCGAAAACACTCGACCAGCCAGAGATAGCGGTCGTATTGCGCCTTGGTCGGACGGTGGGCGGGGTCGGCGTGCTGGGTGTCGCGGCGGGTGTAGGGGGCGATCCCCTCGGTCGGCACCGCGTCAAACGGCGCGTCCCAATCGACCGAGTTGTCGCGCCCGGATTCCCACGGGTGCAGGATCGCGACCAGCCCGGTTCCCGCCGGGTCGCGCATGGCATGGAACCAGCGGTGCCAGGCGGCCACCTTGGGCACCAGCCGGCGCAGCCGGTCGCGGGCGGCGTCGCGGTCGCGGCTTTCGGCCCACAGCCGGGCCAGCGCAAAGCCCGCGACGGGGGGCTGGGTGATGCCGCTGGTGGGCACCGGACGACCCGTCGCCCAGACCTCGGGTCCGGGGAAATAGCCGTCGTCCGGGGCGTGAAAGACGATGTGCGGCACCATCCCGTCCGGCCACTGGTGGGCGAACAGCGTCTCGATCTCGCGCCAGGCGCGGTCCTCGTCGTAATGGCGCTGGCCGAGCGCGGTCAGGCAACTGTCCCAGTTCCACTGGAACGGATACAGGCCCTTGGTCGGCACGGTATAGTCGCCACGGTCGTTCTCGCGCAGGATGGCGATGGCGTCGGTTCGCAGGTCGTCGGTCATGGGATGGCTGCACTCGTTTCAGGGTCGAACCAGCGGATGCGGTCGGGGATCGGGGCTAAGGTCAGCACCTCGCCCGGCTGCGGGGTCAGGGTGCTGTCGATGACGGCGCGCACCAGATGGCCGTCCACGTCGGTCGTGACAAGGGTGTGCGCGCCCAGCGGCTCCACCACGCGCACGCGGGCCCGGAGGCCGGCGTCCGCCAGCCCGAGATCCTCGGGCCGGATGGCGAAGTCGATGCGCGCGGGCCCGGCGCGGGGGCCGGCGAACTCCTGCCCGGCCACCCGCCAGCGCCCGTCGCCCAGCCGCTCGGCCGGCAGGAAGTTCATCGGCGGGTTGCCGATGAAGCTTCCGACAAAGCGCGCGGCGGGATTGCGATAGACCTGCACGGGATCATCGGCCTGCACGATATAGCCGCCGTTCATCACCGCGATGCGGTCGGCCAGGCTCATCGCCTCGACCTGGTCATGGGTGACATAGATCGTCGTGGTCTTCGATTCCGCCAGCACGCCCTTGAGTTCGGCGCGCATCTCCAGCCGCAGCAGCGCGTCGAGGTTCGACAGCGGCTCGTCCATCAGGATCACGTCGGGCTCCATCGCCAGGGCGCGGGCCACCGCGACGCGCTGGCGCTGCCCGCCCGACAACTCGCCCGAATAGCGGGCCAGCAACTGCTCGATGTGCATCAACTCGGCCGTGCGGTTGACGCGGCGATCGACCTCGGCCTGCGGCAGCTTCTTCATCCGCAGGCCGAAGGCGATGTTCTCGAACACCGTCAGATGCGGAAAGACGGCATAGTTCTGGAACACCATGGCGATGCCCCGGTCGCGCGGGGGCAGGTGATCGACGCGCCGGTCGCCGATCCAGACCTCGCCCTGGCTGGGCGTCTCGAGCCCCGCGATGATGCGCAACAGCGTGGTCTTGCCGCAGCCCGAGGCGCCCAGCAGCACCATGAACTCGCGATCGCGGATGGTCATGTCCACCGAATGCAGCGCCGTGAAGCTGCCGAAGGACTTGGCCACCCCCTTGATGCGTATCTCGGCCATGCGGCCCCCCTCCCCCTAACGGTTGGCGATGCCCCACATCGCGAACAGATACCGCCGCACGGCGAAGATGAAGATCAGCGCCGGCAGCACCAGCGCAGCCCCTCCCGCGAATTTCAGCGGCAGCGGCGAGACGTTGAGCGATTGCAGCAGGAACGCGGTCAGCGTGCGGTTCTGGATGGTAAGCACCGCGGCGGCGAAGACCTCGTTCCACGAGATCACGAAGGCGAACACCGCACTTGCGGCGATGCCCGGCGCGGCCAGCGGCAGCACCACCTTCACGAAGGCCTGCCAGCGCGTGCAGCCCAGCGTCCAGGCGGCCTCTTCCAACTCGACCGGGATGCCCGAGAACAGCGAATAGGTGATCAGCACCGCAAACGGCAGCGCCAGCATCGCATGCACCAGCGCCAGCCCGATGATGGAATCGTCAAGCCCCGTGCGGATGAACATCACCGCCAGCGGCAGCGCCAGCAGCGGCAACGGGAAGGCGCGGGTCATGATCACCATGATCCGGAAGAACTCCTTGCCCGGAAAGTCGAAACGGGTCAGCGCATAGCCCGCCGGCGCGCCCATCCCGATCGACAGCACCATGGTCAGTGCCGCCACCTGCACGCTGTTCCACAAGGCCGCCGTCACCCCCTGGAAATTCCAGAAGAACCGAACCGAGGCGAGGTCGAAGGACGGCCACAGCCGCTTGGGAAAGCCCGTCACCTCGGAGGGCGCGGACAGCGCGTTGACCATCAGCAGCCAGATCGGCACCAGCACCCACAGCACCAGCAGCACCAGCCCGGCGCCGAACAGCAGCCGCCCGGCGCGGGCGATGTCGCGCTGGCGGGGCGCGTCGATCGTCAGGTCGCTCATATCCGTGCCCCCTTGGGAACATGCAGCAGCCGCAGCACCACGAGGCTGAACGCGACCGACAGGCCGAGGATCACCATGGCATAGGCCGCCGCGACGCCGCGGTCATTGAGCTGGAACTGCCACTGGAAGGTCTCGCCCATCAGCACCGGCAGGGTCGTGCCGCCCAGGGCCACCACCACCGCGAACACCTCGAAGGCCATCAGGATGCGCAGGATCAACGCGGTCTGCAGGCTGGGGCGCAGCAGCGGCAGCGTCACCTTGGTGAAGCGCTGCCAGCGCGAGGCGCCGAAAACCTCGGCCGCCTCGCCGTATTCCTTGGGGATCAGGCCCATGCCGGCGACGATGATCACCATCATGATCGCGGTCGCGCGCCAGATCTCGGCGAGGCAGACGGCCAGGAAGATCACCCACAGGTTCTGATAGCCCAGGAACAGCACCGGCCGGTCGATCACCCCGAAGAAATGCAAAAACGAGTTCAGGAACCCCGACTGCTCGAAGATCGCCAGCCAGATCAGCCCGGCCGCCAGGTCGGAAATCCCCAGCGGGATCGCGAAGATGTACAGCAGGCCCGAGCGCCCCGTCTTCAGCTTCTGCACCATCGAGGCCATGGTCAGCGCCATGATCAGCTGCACCGGCACCACGATCGCGGTCAGCCAGATGGTGTTCCAGAACGCGGTCGAGAACTTCCAGTGCCCGAACATCCGCTCGAAGTTCGCGGTGCTCCACTCGCCCCCGCGGGTGAAGCTTTCGACCACGACCAGCCCGAACGGGTAGAAGAAGAACGCCAGCAGGAACAGCGAGGCCGGCAGCAACAGCAGATACGGCAGCACTCGGGGCATCGGCGGGCCTCCGGCGGGCGGGGTGGCGACGGGCGGGATGCAGGGGGACGCCGGGTGGCGCCCCCGCTGCGATTGCGTCGGGTCAGTTGACCGGGCAGGCGCCCTCGGACGCGGCGTCGGGGGCCCAGCAGGGCGCACCGGCCTCTTCCATCAGGCGCCGCAGCGCGCCGGCCTGATCGTCAAGCACCGCGCGGATCGGCTGGCGGGCCAGCACGATGCGCTCGAAGGTGTCGGCGTAGATCTGGTTGAACTGGCCGCCCAGCGGCCCCAACCCCACCGGCAGCAGCGCCGGCAGCGCGTCATCCGCGCCCGACATCGCCGCGATGGCCGCCCCGGCCGCCTGCACCGAAGGCGGCATGTCGTCGGGCAGCGCGACCTCGACCACGGGGAAGAAGTTGGTGGCGCGCAGCGTGGCGATCTGCGTCTCGGGCTGGAGCATGTAGTTCACCAGCGCGAGCGAGGTCGCCATGTCGGGCGCCGTCTGCGGAATCGCCACCCCGGCGAGCACCGGCATGAAACCGCGCCCCGCGGGGCCGGACGGCGCCGGGAAGGCGACGAAGTCGTCGGGCCGCTGGTTGAAGGCGTCGGCCAGCCGCGCGGTGTGGTCGAACACCACCCAGGCGTCGCCCGAGATCAGTTGCTCCTGCATGAAGCTGAAGTTCGTCGAGGCCGGGTTGGTGTGCGCCCAAAGCTCCAGGAACGCCTCCCACGCCTGCTCGGCGGCCTCGGAGCGGAACTCGGACACCATCGAGCCGGTGAAGCTGGGCAGCAGATAGCCCTGGAAGAAGCGGTGCCGCAGGCCCTGCGGCCCGGCCGGAAAGCCGAAGCGCGGCTGGCCGGTCGCCTCGTGCATGTTGCGCGCCCAGGCGATCAGTTCGTCATAGCTGAGCGCCATCAGGTCGGCGCCCTCCGGCAGATACTCCAGCGCCTGCCGGTTTGCGGCCATGACAAAGCTCGCCTGCATCCACGGGATGTACTTCTGCTCGCCCGTGCCCAGCTTGCCCAGTTCCACGAAGCCGGGCGCGACGGCGCCGACATCGACTGCCGACAGGTCGGCCAGACCGTCGGCGAGCAGGGTGAAATCACCATGCAGCGCGCCCAGCACCGCGATGGTGCCCGAACCGGCCTGCAGTTCGGCCTGGATGCGGGTCAGCCAGGGGCCGCCGTCGGCGGGCTGGAAGGACACACCGCCGGGAAAGCCCGCCAGCACCTGCTCGCGCATGGCCTGGGTTTCCTCGATCGGCTGGGCCTGGGTGGACCAGAACAGCGGCTCGGCCGCGGTGCTGCCGGCGACCAGCGTCGCGACGGCTGCCAGAGTGATGGTGCGCTTCATGTCAACCTCCCTGTGAGTTGAAGCTTGTCTGGGGTTGCGTTTCCTGTTCCGTCTCAGTGCCTTGCCGCCCGGAGCTGCGTGGGCGCAGCCCCGTGCGAGCCGCGCAGCACCGGCACAGGCCTGACCAGCCTGCCGCCGTGCGGGGCCGTCGGATCGGCCAGCCGGTCGGCCAGCATCCCGGCGATGGTGGTGGCACAGTCCTCGATGCGGGCATCGAAGGTCGTCAGCCCCGGCGGCGCGTAGGCCGCAGCGGGGACATTGTCGAAACCGATCACCGACAGGTCGTCGGGCACCGAAAGCCCGGCGCGGCCCGCCTCGGCCAGCAGGTCCATCGCCAGCCCGTCGAACAGCGCCAGCACCGCGGTGGGCCGGTCGGGACCGGCCAGCATGGCCGCGACCGCAGCGGCCCGCGCGGGGGCGTCGTGGCGGGGGGCGGCGAGCGTGCGCAGGCTTACTTCCGGGTCCGCGCAGCGGGCGATGGCCGCGCGCAGCCCGCCCTCGCGCAGGCGGGCGAAGGTCATCGGCTCGTCGATGGTCAGGAAGCCGAAGCGCCGGTGGCCCAGCGCGTGCAGCATCGCGAAGGCCTCGGCAAAGGCGGCGGCGCCGTCGGTGTCCAGCCAGGTGTAACCTTCCTCGCTGTCCAGCAGCCGGCCGTGGGTGACAAAGGGCAGCCCCAGCTTCTGCAGCAGCGCAACGCGGGCGTCGGCGGTCTCGATCCGGCCCAGAACCAGCCCATCCACCCCGGCCGAGGTGGCAAGGCTGTCCAGCTGGCGCAATTCGGACTTGCCGCGCGGCACAGCAGAGATCAGCAGGTCAAGGCCGCGCCCGGCGACACCTTCGGCCAGCGCGCTCAGGAACTGGCCAAGGAACTGGTCCGCCAGCCCGGGCCCGCGCAGGGGCAGCACGAAGCCGACAAAGCCGCTGCGCCCCGAGACCAGCGCCCGCGCGGCCCGGTTCGGGACATAGCCCATCTCGCGCGCAGCCCGTGCGACGCGCTCCCGCGTGGCCGGGGCGATCTGCTCGTGATCGGCCAGCGCCCGCGAGACCGTCGCCACCGACAGCCCCAGACGCCCCGCCACATCGCTGAGGGTGCGCGCCTTTGCCATGAAATCCTCCCGATGATCGGTTTAATACGTTTGCACAGACTCTGCAAGCGTTTTAAATCTTCCGCCCGCCCGCTCTGCCGTCATCCCTCTGCCTGCTTGGCGGCCATTGAAACTTCGCCATCAAAGGTGCAGACAACGCACCATGAAACGCGCTGCGGCGGCGCGGCGGCCCTCCCCTGGCATATCCGGCAGAGACAGCACCGATGGACCCGATCACCCTGAGCACCGAAATGATCGTCGTCCTCGTCGTCCTCGGGATCACGGTCTTCCTGTTCGTGTCGGAAATCGTGCGGGTCGATCTGGCTGCGGTCATCGTGATGGTGATGGTCGGCATCCTGGCCTATGTGCCGGGGCTGGACCGGATCGTAGATGTGGACCAGCTTTTCGCGGGCTTCAGCTCCAACGCCGTGATCTCCATCATCGCGGTCATGATCCTGGGCGCAGGGCTGGACAAAACCGGGCTGATGACCCGCGTCGCCGCCACCATCCTGCGCGTGGGTGGCCGGACCGAGGCGCGGATCATCCCGATCATCTCGGGCACGGTCGGCTTCATCTCGTCCTTCATGCAGAACGTGGGCGCGGCGGCGCTGTTCCTGCCGGTGGTCAGCCGCATCTCGGCGCGCACCAGGCTGCCGATGTCGCGGCTGCTGATGCCGATGGGCTTCTGCGCGATCCTGGGCGGGACAATGACGATGGTCGGCTCCTCGCCGCTGATCCTGCTGAACGACCTGATCCTGACCTCCAACGCCGACCTTGCGGCCGATCAGCGGATGTCGACCTTCAACCTGTTCGACCCGTTGCCGATCGGGCTGGCGCTGGTGATCACCGGCATCCTCTATTTCGTGGTGCTGGGCCGCTGGCTGTTGCCGGCCCGAGCCGCGCGCGACGAAGGCACATCGGGCCAGTCGATGGACGAGTACCTCAAGAAGACCTACGGCCTGAAGGCCGACCTGGTCGAAGTGATGGTTCCCAAGGACAACATCCTGGTGGGCCAGACGCTCGAGGATGTGATGGACGCCCATCATCTCTACATCATCGGCACCTACTATGCCGGCCAGAAGGTCATCGCGCCGCGCATCACCACGGAAATCCTGACCCCCTGCCGCCTGGCTATCCTGGGCCGGCGCAAGGTGATCCGCGAGATCTGCGACATCTACGGGCTGCAGGTGCTGCCCGCGCTCGAGCATTTCAGCGAGGATTTCGCCCCCAACAAGGCCGGCGTGGCCGAGATCGTGATCCCGCCCGGCTCGTCCGTGAACGGCAAGTCGGTCAAGGACGTCCGTTTCCGCCAGACCTACGGAATGAGCCTGCTGGCCATCCACCGCGGCGAAGAAACGATGAGCCACGTGGAAACCGCCGACCACCCGGCGACACGCCTTGGCGACGTCAAGCTGCGCGCGGGCGACACGCTTGTCGTGCAGACCCCGTGGGAGATGCTGTCGCGGATGAAGCGCGACCGCGACTTCGTCGTCGTCACCTCCGACTTCCCGCAGGAAGAGTTGCGCCCGCACAAGGTCGGCTGGGCGCTGACCTTCTTCGCGCTGTCGCTGGCCCTGATCCTGTTCACCGACCTGCGGCTGTCGCTGGCGCTGATGGTCGGCGCTGTGGGCATCGTGGCGTCGCGCGTCCTGTCGATGGACGAGGCCTATCGCGCGGTGGGATGGAACACGGTGTTCCTGCTGGCCTCGCTGATCCCGCTGGGGATGGCGGTGCAGCAGACCGGCACCGCCGCCTGGATTGCGCAACAGGTGCTGACACTGCTGGACGGCTGGCCGATCTGGGCGCTGCAACTCGGTGTGGCGGTGCTGGCGACCGTGTTCACGCTGGTGATGTCCAACGTCGGCGCGACGGTGCTGCTGGTGCCGCTGGCCGTGTCGATCGCGATCGAGGCCGGGGGCAACCCGGCGATCTTCGCGCTGACGGTGGCGATCTCGACCTCCAACAGCTTCCTGATCCCGACGCATCAGGTCAACGCGCTGATCATGGGGCCCGGCGGCTACCGCGTGAAGGACTTCGTGCGCACGGGCGGGATCATGACCTTGCTGTTCCTGATCGTGTCACAGGCGATGATCAACCTGTTCTACTAGGGCGGGATCCGACCGGTGCCCGGCGCAAGCGGGGCCCTGCGCCGGTTGCCAAGCGAACGTGCCCGGGTCTGGCCGTCAGCCGGTTCGGGCGTCCGGTCGCCCTTACACTGCCGGCGCGCGCCGCCAGACGTGGACATCCCCGATCCGGTCGATCGGTTCAAAGCCGACCTTCGCGACCAGGTCGAGAAAGGCGTCGATCCCCACGCCGCGCCGGGCCAGGATGTCGGGGTGGACCTCTGCGATGATGGTGCTGCAACCGAACCCGCCGTTGTCCTCCAACTCCCGGACGACATCCAGTTCGGCACCCTCAATGTCGCAGACTATCGTGAACTCGTCGATACCGAAGGTGTCTATCACATCACGGATCGTGATCCGTTCCACGGCGGCAGCCGCATGGGGGCCGTCATCCCGGAACGCGCTTCCGGCAAGCGTGTTGTTGTCGGCGTAGAATTGCGCGGTGGGCGATCCCTCATCGGGCGCGATGATCCCCCCGATCACGACTGTCCGATCCGACAGCCCGGCATTCCGGGCGAGGGTGTCAAGAACCGCCGGGTTGGCTTCCACGACAAGATGCAGAGCGTCCGGCCCGATGCACGACCTCACGACCGCCGAGACGAGGCCGAGCGAGCCGCCCAATTCGATCACGCAGTCGCCCGGGTTCAGATACCGTCGGACCACCGTCACTTCGGCAGCCTCGTACTTGCCACGCAAGACCGCAAACTTGACGTCGTTGGGGATAGACCGCGGCACGACTACCTCGCGCCCGTGGAAGTCGAACCTTGTCGCGTCGCGAAAGACCGACCTGACGCTCAAGACGAGCGCGTTCCTCGTCTTCGTCCACAAACTCATCGTCGCTTCCCCGTCCCGCCTTCCATCATTCTGCGGCAGTCCTACCGCAACTCGCAGCGCCTTCCAAACAAATGCCCGGGCCGCGCCCGTCCCGCCCCCCTGTCGAGGCCCCCGGTGCCGCCAGGGGCGGCGGTCCGGCGGATCGTGGCATCGGGACGCCCGGCGCGGGCTTTACTCGGTCCGGCGCATCGCGCATCTTTCGGCCAGGTCAAGGGGGATGTCATGGGTTCCAGGTCGACGACCACCACCGCAACGCTTGCCGCAATCCTGGCCGGGGCACTGATCGCCGGCGCGGCGCAGGCGCAGCCGGCCGAGTTGCCACCGGACGGCTACACCGGTCAGCAGTTCGTCGACAGCACCGGCTGCGCCTTCCTGCGCGGGACCGTCAACGGCCAGGTGGTGTGGCTGCCGCGACTCGACCCCGACCGCCAGCCGATCTGCGGGCTCGAGCCCAGCTTTCCCCCCGGCACGAGCGTCGCGCAGGTTCCCGAAAGCGCCGGCCTCAAGGAGCCGCCGCGCCGCGCCGCAGCCGCGCCCCGGACCGCGCCGGGCGGCGTGCAGGCGGTGGGCGGCCAGGCGCCGGCGGCACTGGCCGGAACCCCCGCCGGCGAGCGGCGCCACCTGCCGGTGGTGCCCGGAGCGCCGCAGGCCGTGCAGCAGCCCCTGCCGCCCGGTTTTCGCCCCGCCTGGACCGACGACCGTCTGAACCCCCACCGCGGCAGCGGCACCGCCACGGGCGAGGCCCAGATGCGCCTCGTCTGGTCGAACACGGTGCCGCAGGTGCTGATCAACGCCGCGACCGGACAGCCCGTGACCGCGCGCGAGGCCCGCGACCTGGGCATCACCCTGCCCTATGGCGGCGCGCCCGCGGCCTATCGGCAGCCCGGCCCGCACCCGGCCGCCATGGCGCAGGCCCCCGCCGCCGGACAGCCCGCCCGCTATGTTCAGGTGGCGACCTTCGCGGTGGATGCGAACGCCCGCAACACGGCAGCCGCGCTGCAGGCGCGCGGGGTGCCGGTGCGGCTGGGCCACACCCATCGCAACGGCCAACCGCTGCAGGTGGTGATGGCCGGCCCCTACCCCAGCCGTGCCGCCGCGAACGAGGCGCTGGCCGAGGTCCGCGCGCTGGGGTTCCGCGACGCCTTCGTCCGCTAGCGCGCGTTCCCGCCCTAGCCTTCGCAGATGCCCTGCAGCGCGATCCAGTCGGTGTCCGACAGCACCGGCCGGGGCGCGGGGGCGGCGCGCATCGGATCGCCCTCGATCAGGGGCAGCGTCGCCTCGCCGCTGGGATCGAGCGCATAGGCCAGCGGCGTCGACGGCACCTCGGCCAGCGCGAACAGGGCCAGCAAGGCATCCGCAGGCGGCAGCTCCGGGCCCTGCGACAGCATCTGCGCGCCGAAGCCGTCCAGCGCACCGCCCGGCAGCGCACCCCCAGTCAACAGGCGCGCCGTGGCAAGCGCCCCGGCATGGCGCAGCATCGCCAGCAGCGGATCGTCCAGTGCGGCACCCAGACTGCGCGCCAGCACATAGCCCGCCACGGACTCGGCGCTGGCGGGGTCGTCCAGCAGCTCGGTTCCGATCAGCACGATCCCGCCCGGCAGCGCATGGGCGCCCAGCGCGCGCGGCCCTGCCATGACCATCGGCCGCGATCCCGGCACGGCAGCCGCAAGCCGGTCGTTCAGACGACCGAGCGACCGTTGCCCGAGTGCCCCGCGGCACGGCACGGCAAGGCCCGACCCCTGCAGGTCGGCCAGCACCGCCCGACCCAGATCGAGGCGTTGCGCCGGCGGCATCACCGTGGCGGCGTGCCGGATCAGCGCATCCGGCAACCACAGCACCGTCGCCAGCAACCCTGCGGCCAGCAGGCCCGCAACGACCAGTCCGCGCAACCGGGTCGGCCCCTTGCGCCCGGCCATCACCGCCCGGCGCACCGTCTCGAGTGCCTCGACCATGTCGGGGTCCTCGATCTCGACCGTCTCGTCGGCGCCGGTATCGGGGGCGAACAGGGCCGGCGTCGCGCCCGGGTTGCGCCGCTCGACCGCCGGCAACGACCAATGGCTGAGCGCGACGCCGCTGCGCGGGTCCGACAGCATCAGCGAGGCATCACCCAGCACCACGACCACCTCGCGCCGCTGCGCTTCGGGCGCGGCGCGCCACAACCCCGGGCACTCGAGACGCTGGTATTTCAGAAGTGCCGTCATCGCCCTGCCCCGCGGCACCGGCCCGCCTTGCGCGGCCGGTGCCAGACGTTAGACGACCCCCGCACGACCGGCAATCGCCGCCGGCCCGACCGGCACCCCGCGCGCGGCTAGCGGTAGACCTCCGCGTCGCCCGGAAAGCGGCGCGCGCGCACCTCCTCGGCGTAGGCACGCACCGCGGCCTCGATCATCCCGCCCAGCTGGCCATAGACCTTGACGAACTTCGGCGGCCGCGGGTTCAGGCCCAGCATGTCCTCCAGCACCAGGATCTGGCCGTCGCAGGCGGCCGAGGCCCCGATGCCGATGGTGGGAATGTCCACCGCCTGCGTGATCTGCACCGCCAGCGGCTCCACCACGCCCTCGACGACCACGGCAAAGGCGCCCGCCTCGGCCACGGCGCGGGCATCGTCAAGGTGCACCGGCCAGCTTTCGGGATCGCGGCCCTGGGTGCGGAAACCGCCCATGACGTTCCAGGACTGCGGCGTCAGCCCGATATGTGCCATCACCGGAATGCCCCGGTCGGTCAGGAAGCGGATGGTCTCGGCCATGCGCGCGCCGCCTTCCAG
>Ga0213835_100470_pt1 | contig 38619 bp, 29 predicted proteins | sample SWPATP01_FD_160576 | JGI IMG/M metagenome (GOLD analysis project Ga0213835, IMG submission 160576) | Coastal seawater microbial communities from Marineland, Florida, United States - SWPA TP0 #1 | ecosystem: Environmental > Aquatic > Marine > Coastal | place: USA: Florida | collected 2016-08-05
GGTCTTTGATGAAGCAAAACCAAAAGTTAATAGCAGAGGTCAACTCAAGAGACAATGAATTGATGAAGTTGATTTACAAAATACTTAGCAATGAACAGCCAGGGACAAGAGGTAAACGCGATCGCACTAGCCGGATTAACCGTCCCAGGGCAGAAAGCAAGGAGTGAGTTATCAGACTGACCCAATGGAAGGCAGCCTACTGGGAAAATGGACAAAATAAGTACAAATTCCCAGTTAGGACAAAAAAGCGATCACATTAAGTCCCTTGACACCAATCTGGACTTCTACAATTCCAAGACAAAGGTAAACGCTTCACTATTAATCTCATTAACGGGTTTGCGTCGCAGTTCTACAGATTTCTCACGGGGTAATAAGTCGAATACTTCCCGGAATACATCATCTACCTTTTCATAGGCGACTAGCCCCACCTCATCTAACACGACATCTCCTGATTGGTCAATTATCACTGTTTGGGGAACATATCCTCGATAGTAATGACCCGGTTCCGTGGGAGGTAGGGACGAGTCCATGGGGATTGAATCAATATTAACTGGGATAAAGTCCGCAGCCCTTCCGTAATACTCTTGCAGTTGCGATACTGTTGTCGAAAATACTTTGCAGTCGCGGCTGTCGTCCAGAAAAAAAACTAGCAATGCTGGTTTATGGAGTCTCAAAGACTGGGACAGTTCAACTCGTGGCGGCACTAGAGACCCATTACCGCCATATAGCGCAAAAATGTTGCCATCAAACTTATCATCGTCAATATTTGCTAAAGCTGGACCGGTTCCCAGGGTTAACGTTAGCAAGGCAGCTAAGGCCATGATTAGTAAGCCCCTGGGTATGAGTCGGAGGTTGAATGTTATTGGGTTGGAGTTCAGCACTGTCATCAGTTAATTGAGAGTCCTAGCTTTCGGAATTGTTACAATCTTTTAACGACATTTTACAACAGCGATCGCCAAGATTATGACCCGAATATTCAGCCAGTATCGGGAAAATCACCGCCGAATTTGGCCATTTCCCTCAGTCCCTCGTCCCTAATTATTAAGTTTTTCCCCATGAAATGTTAAAAACTATTACAAATATACTAATAATGTGAACATAATGCCTCAAAATACATTTCGAGGTAGTCATGTCATGAGGTTTCATTTGGGGGACCAAATAGGGACACCCGAAACTCGTGGCGGCGTATAATCAAATACGCCCGATCGCGATCGATAAATGACTCGGCAATCTTGGTAATAGCCAAAAGTTGCCTGCTCAGGAGAAGTTGCCTGCTAACCGCCACCTGTGGCAGGTTAAATGGTACTTCCCAAAGCTGAGGAGCCACGACACCGGGCTGACCGAAAGTCGTAGGCTTCATCATGAACACATTAGCTAAACCCTGTGGTAGAAAATGAGTATCGTTACCAAATCCATCGTCAATGCAGACGCTGAAGCGCGTTATCTGAGCCCTGGTGAATTAGATCGGATCAAATCCTTTGTTACCTCTGGCGAACGCCGGGTTCGGATTGCTGAAACCATGACAGGTGCTCGTGAGCGCATCATCAAGGAAGCAGGAAACCAACTTTTCCAAAAACGTCCTGATGTAGTCTCTCCCGGTGGAAATGCCTACGGTGAGGAAATGACTGCCACCTGCCTGCGGGATCTAGACTACTACCTGCGTCTGATCACCTACGGAATTGTTGCTGGCGATGTTACCCCCATTGAAGAAATCGGGGTTGTAGGTGTTCGCGAAATGTACAAATCTCTTGGTACTCCCATCGAAGCAGTAGCTGAAGGTGTACGGGCTATGAAGAGTGTAGCCACTTCCCTGCTGTCTGGAGAAGACGCGGCCGAAGCAGGTGCTTACTTCGACTACCTAATTGGTGCAATGTCATAAGCACTGGCGATTATCTCTTATCAATCGACCAAGATTCATCTAAACAATTCCTAGATCAAGCGACCATTAGCAAACGAAACCATCATGCAAGACGCAATCACTTCCGTAATCAACTCCTCTGACGTTCAAGGTAAATACCTGGATGCTAGCGCTATCCAAAAACTGAAAGCCTATTTCGCTACTGGTGAACTGCGCGTTCGTGCAGCAACCACCATCAGCGCTAATGCAGCTAACATCGTTAAGGAAGCAGTTGCTAAGTCTCTGCTGTACTCCGATATCACCCGTCCCGGTGGTAATATGTACACCACTCGTCGCTATGCTGCTTGCATCCGTGACCTGGACTACTACCTCCGCTATGCTACCTATGCTATGCTGGCTGGCGATCCTTCCATCCTGGATGAGCGTGTACTCAATGGCCTGAAAGAAACTTATAACTCTTTGGGTGTACCCATTGGCGCTACCGTTCAAGCTATCCAAGCTATGAAAGAAGTTACTGCTGGCTTAGTTGGTGCTGATGCTGGTAAGGAAATGGGCATTTACTTTGATTACATCTGCTCTGGCTTGAGCTAAGACTGCTCACAGAGGAAGCTAGAATGTAGTCATCCCCTTTGGAAATACTACAGTCTTGGTTCTTCAATTCCTATAAACTTAGGGCCAGGGAAGTCTGAAGTGAGTGCTAGACCGCCAAAGGCTTGTCTGTATCATTGATAAGTTTTAGCGAGCTAGTATTGGCTTATGACTCCCGGCCTTTAGTCATTTGATAAATATTACTGTCAAATACTGTCAAAATTGCTGACTTAACTCAGGAGCAAGATAATCATGAGATCTTTCAAAGTAACAGCTTGCGTTCCCAGCCAAACACGGATTCGCACTCAGCGTGAGTTACAAAATACCTATTTCACTAAGCTGGTTCCCTATGACAACTGGTTCCGGGAACAGCAACGGATTATGAAAATGGGTGGAAAAATTGTCAAAGTTGAATTAGCCACTGGGAAGCCGGGAACTAATACAGGACTGCTGTGATCATAGTGGAAACGCCAACCGCCTTGGCGGTGTGGCGTGTTTAGTTCACCCGCTCAATTTCGCTACAATTGCGATCGGGTGTATATATGCCAATAGCAATCAGCGCTATATATCTAAAAATTAATTTAACTTCATCTTTTTGGACACTTGTGGCTAGGTGGGCTTGTATATTGATGGCCCCGTTTCTCACCACCACGAGTGGCTTTTCTGCTTGTATAATTAGAGAAATACACTTGACCAACAGAACTAATCACCTATCACGAGTAGATATAAGGGGTGCGTTTGGTCACTTATTCGCTCAAGTCCAGGAAACTGCTAGATCCGAAATACCTTCGAGGAATCCCTGTCCCCCGGCTTAAATAGTCAATATTTAAATGTAAAATTCCCCTGGGGAAGTATGTCAACCTTATTGATGATTGCTGATGGATAATAGTACAAATTTCGTTGAATCTATATTAGCACAAACTCCTTCCGAAAATCCTACCACTAATCTGAGTAATAAAGTCACCTCAGAAATGTTGTGGATGGGAGCCACGGGTTTGATGCTAATAATACTGATTGTAGTCTCAGTCATTTATAACTCTAAAAACAAAGGTCTTGCCAAGAAGTTAAAAATGGAGACATTTAGAAATAAAGAACTCCATAAAAAATATAAATTGGCTTTGGCAACTATTTCTAAAATGGAGAAAAACCCAGACTTAATTCACTCCAGGGAATTTAACCTTGATTATCTCAGGATGAGAATGTCTGAGGATGTTTTCCATTATGCCATCATTGTTCAAATTAAGATGAAGGTCAAGCAGCAAATCGCTGTGGCTATGCGACCTACACAGGCGGCTGTGGGAGAAAAAAGTAATGCTGGTCAAGGCCGCCAAGTTGATTCAATTTTTGATGTTGAATACGACACAGGAGACCATGAACATAGCAAAAAACGGGTATTATTTCGGATACAAATTAGGTTGATGAAATTACCCACGCAAGCAACTTCAACGACTATTAATCAGATTATTGACTGCTTGGAAACCTATTTGAGTCCCTCGGATGACCATGATAATTGGCAACCGACAATTCAGGGGAGAATTGCCCATATTGAATGGGACCAAAAAGCCAAACCTACTCCCCTATTAGTGTTAGAACAATCTAACGAAGGCATGAATGTTACGTTCCGTACTAATCGGAAACTCCCGGAAAGTCAAGGTAAAACTCCTTTACCAGCATCAAGTCGCAACAAGTCTAAACGCCGTAAAACTGCTTCGAGTGGTAACACTCATTTTACCCCTTAACTGTGGCTGGTCTCAGTCTTCAGGAGTATCAAATAAAACTGTGGTCATATAGCGTTCTGCCCATTCCTCGCCAAAGGCTTTTTCGAGGACGCGCCTGGTCTTGTCGTTTTGCTGTTGTTGTTGACAGTAGTGGCGTTGGGCGTTGATAATCTGAATTTGTTGTTCTGGGGAAACCGGAGTTTGAGCGATCGCACTTTGACAGTGTAGTTCCATATAAGTCTCAACCCGACTCAGAAACAAGTCCTCCTCCTGCTCGTTAGCCGGACGCACAAATAGACAAAACTCCGAAAAAATATCCCCCCAGGCGGGAATATCACGGGGTTGAGAAAACTGATTTTGGGGTAATTCTTGCAAAACCCGATGATAATTTTCCGGTAAAGTGCGATCGCCACTTAGGGGCGACAAATCCACAATCGCCGCCCCAATTCTACCACGTCCCCCCACCAAATCCGTACCAAACATAGGCAGAGCGAATGAACTGCGGGGAAACATCACACAATGGAGAATATCCAAACCGCTACCCACCTTAGCCAATTCCAAGTGCATCTTACGAAACTGTGGAGTTTGATAGCAGCGATTTTCAATAGTCAACCTTTCCCCTTCTAATCGCCCCTCAATGTATCCTAAATCATCAGGCAGATGATAGGGTTGCAGATCCAAATACTGACCCCATAGGCGTTCAATACTGTTCGCCAATCGGCTAATTAACGGGTGTTGTTGTTCCCGCAAAGAATTTTGGTTGAAAGTTGATTGCATTCTCAAACCTAATTAAAACAGCCGTTCCCAAAAAACCAAGTTGTGCATATTTTAAGTCGCCCTGAACATCTTTAATTGATACCATGTGCATCAAATGGGAAGCGTCGGCCTAATTATTTAAGTGACCCCCCCACAGCCCAATTTATGTTCAGCGCGAGACAAGGCACAGCAGTTTATGAAATCATACCCCTGCTTAGGTTTCAGCCTGTTACCTTAGACCTGAGCCGGGATGTTTCTGATACTGACACAGCCATTATCACACAATTAGTGGGTATCTGTAAGTATAATTAGTTAGATTTGGTGTGATTCGTTTGCACCCCTGGGTTAATTGGAAATCCGCAAGAGCTATGTATATTTACACTACCCCCAGGTTTGATCAACAAGCCAAACAATTTGGTGTTCAGGGTCAGATTGCAGAATTAGTAGTAGCCATTCAGACCCAGGGCAGTTCTGCTGTCCATGCCTATTTTAACTGGAATTATCCCTATCTGAAGCGGCCTGTCCGTAATCTCAGACTACTGGGGAAAATCTTTCCTTTTAAGAATGAGCGAGTATTGTGTTTACTCGATGTTTTGACTAGGGGGGGTAATGAATATGAGTCTTTTCTGCAAAACCCAGAAGACTACGGGAAAAAGCATTTAGACCCTCTAGTTGATTATACCGACCTAGAAAATAGTATCAAAGGCCAACGAGAAAGAAAAAAAGGGCCTTTCCGTCAACAATTTTTACCAGAAATCTATCACGGTTGGCTACAACGACCTACCTGGACTCGCAAGACAGACGATCGCATTATTTGTGAAGGTGAGGTCTGGGTCAAACAGTTTCAGCAGCAGGAAACTCGCGACCAATGGCAGAGTTATGGTGAAATTGTCCTAGCCATTGTCGAAGGACAGGAAGAAAAACAGCACACTCCCTGGCCAAATTTATACTTAACCTGCAAACCAGACAGTAGTAATTATGTCCTCTATAGCCATTTAGAGACAGCCGACGGCTTACCTCGTCGGGTAGTGTTCTTAGTAGCCAGTTTTGATGGTCTACCCCAGCCAGCCGATATTGAGGCGGTGCTACAACAGACCCGGCTGTTAACTCTTGACTTTCCCCAGGGTATTTTTTCCACACCCATTACTTATGATATTCTCTCGCGTTATACCCGTCGCGCTTATCCAGACTATTTAGTCCTAGATAGGGAAATTTGGCTAGAAATTGAAGCAGATAATGGTATTAATTTAGCCCTTTCTGTGGAAGAAGAAAGAATTTTACATGAACTTTCTAGCCCTGATTCTGAAAATTCTCTACCCTTATTTATCAATGGTCGCGCGGGGAGTGGCAAATCAACCATGTTGGTTTATTTGTTTGCTGAATACTGCGATCGCTACCGGAAAATTTATGCTCAAAAACTGCCAGAAAAAGTCATTAAACCACTATTTTTGACTTATAATGAACGTCTGCTAACTCGCGCAAAACAAGGAGTAGAAAAGCTGCTAATAACTAACTATAAGTTCATGCTAAACAGCAGTAACCTGAAGAAAAAACCACCCTTAGAACCTTGCTTTCAATCCTTCCAAGATTTTCTAATTAATTTACTTCCTCCAGAAGAAAGCGATAAATTTGATCGCGATCGCTATATCTCCTTTTACGACTTCCGCCAAAACTTTACCCATCGCCAAAAACGCTACTCTCCAGAATTATGCTGGCATATTATCCGCACATTCATCAAAGGCTATAGCCTCGTCAATCAAAACGATGAATACATGACCCCAGAGGATTATGATGATGTTCCCCGCCGAGAAAAAACCATTTCCTCAGAAGTCTTTGATGCCATTTATAAACAGGTTTGGCCGTGGTACTATAGACTCACCCATGATGATGGCTATTGGGATGACCAAGACTTAATCCGGCGAGTCCTGCAAGTCAAAGGTGATAGCCTCCCCAAATATACAGCAATTTTTTGTGATGAAGCCCAGGATTTCACCAAATTAGAACTATTGCTAATCGTCAAACTCTCTCTATTTTCTGACTCAGTTATGTATCCCCCCATTCCCAGTTTACCCTTTGCCTTTGCCGGGGATCCATTTCAGACCCTTAACCCCACCGGATTTCGTTGGCAAAGTGTCAAAGCCACCTTTTTTGATCAGGTAATTTCTCACCTAGACCCTGACCAAAAACTCAATCTAGGAATGTCATTTTATGAACTAGAATCCAATTATAGATCCAGCCCAGCCATAGTCAAAATGACCAATTTAATTCATCTATGGCGGCATCTAGTTTTTAAAATCCCCAAACTCAAACCCCAGGAAGCATGGCAACCAATAGCCAATGCTCGTCATCCCCAAAAATTCATCTTTGGTCAGCGTAATTTTTCCGTAAATGACCTCAAAAGCCACATCGAAAAATCCCCCATTTTTATTGTACCGTGTGAAGCAAACGGCGAATTAACATATATTAAAAATGATGATTTTTTATCTTCGTTATATCCGGGAGCCAGCGAAACCAATCCCCCGAAAAATGTGTTAAGTGCCATTCAAGCCAAAGGCTTGGAATTCCCCCTAGTAATTTTATATAAATTTGGCGAACAGTTTGCCAAGGAATTTGGGCGATCGCTTTGGGATTATATCAATTTAGACCAAGAACATCCCTTAGAATTAGAGTATTTTTTCAATAAATTATATGTAGCAGCCAGTCGAGGAATCACTAACCTAATAGTCATTGATACAGAAGTCGGCGATCGTTTCCTCTGGCAATATGCAACCACAGACTGGTTACACCAATCTGCATACCAACTAGAACAATGTTTAGCTGCATCAGACGATCGCCAGATTTGGGAAGGCTATATAGGCGGTTTAAATTGGGGGGATAGTCTCGAAAATCTCGATCTTGATCACCGGGAATTACAAGCCCAAGAATTTGAAGAAAATGGCCGAATGCAGAAAGATCCCGTTTCCCTACGACGGGCTAAACAGTTTTATCTCGAACTCGGAAAGCAAACAGAAGCCCTATTATGTGAAGCCTGGGCCCTGAGATTCGATCGCCGATTTCGAGAAGCCGGGCTATTATTTAGTCGCTATGGTCAAAACGACGCAGCCTGGGAATGTTTCTGGCATGGTCTATGTTGGCAAGCCCTACTCGACTGGTATCACCAATTTCCTGAATCAAGACCAGCAGAACGTCCCCTAGTCGAATTTATGGCAACCCCCACCAAAACCCTAGCTGTAGTCGAGCAATTTACCCTATTTTTGGAAGAAGCCATAGCACAAAAATCCACCACCGATCTGGGAACAGTCAATTTAGACACTTCTGCAGGATTAAATCCTACCACCGAGTATAGTCCTCATCACCCCCACCTCGGTTCTCGCACGCCGGACCACAACCGCAAACCCTGGAAAGCAGCCATTTCTGAATATGCCAGCAGAATCAAACGCTTGATGGCCGAAAAGCGATTATCTCTCCCTGTGTGGCAAAGATTTGGTGATGTATTGGAAGCCTTAGATGAAGCCAAATATGATGGCCTCCTAGATATTGCTGGGGAATGCTTCTATCGAGCTAAAAACTTGCGGCGCGCCGTCCGCTGTTGGCAGCGTTGTGGGTCTACTGACCGACGGGAATATAATATTGCTCTAGCTGATGTATTAGGCTTCCCAGAAGGTTTGGCTTATTTGGAACGAGCCGGAAATAGCGATCGCATTATTGCTGAATGGGAACGCGCCGGTCGTCCCGTCACCGCCCAGTGGTTAAAATATGGCGAATGTGTTAGACGCGCCTTACTTGCACAAAATCGCTACCGCGACTGGGTAGAATATTTGATGCGCTCCCGACAATGGTCTGATGCGATCGCCGCCTTAGAAGAGTGTTCTCGATCCGAAATCAAAGGCTTACAGTTTGAGTTAATCCGACAACTCGCTCGCTCTAATTTGACCCCACAACAGGTGCGTATTGCTCGCTCTCGCTATATGACCCTCATAGACCAAGTATTATCCAATTCCGATTGGAAAGCCTATCTAGCAGTTCCGGAAGTCGGCGTAGTCCTCGAAAGAATTGGCGATTTAGTGCGGACTTTAAGATTTTATGAGCAGTTTGTTGAAGCCGAAAACCTCCATTTAAAGGTGTTTGCTCGACAACGTTGGATTGTTAATAAAATTAAACAACAAAATTATGCCGCCAACGTTGACCCTCGGCGGGCTACCGCTATAAGTGAGGAAATTAACCGCAAAGCCTCCGATTGGAGGATTGATTTAGACGCTTTACCTACCGATCTCCCACCCATAGACCGTTTGACAACCCATAAATCCCAGCAGAGTGCTATCAATCTTGTCCAAGGATTGCCCCCTGGAGTACAGATCAATCTTTCCTCTTCTGATGGTCATGCTTATAGTTTCCGTATTGATTCGATGGAAGTGCGCGTAGTTAAACGCGATCGCCTCCTCAAAGCGACAATTACCGACCTCCATACTCTCAAGACTCTACAAATTGAGGTTGATAGTCGCGGCGGTAGGGTCTGTATTGGTAATATGTTTGTCGAAGCTGCTGATGGTCAGCGTCTTTTGTTTCAAGGTCCCGTTACTGGCTGTAGTGGCGCGATTATCTATCGTCAGAATCCCCCATTGGTTCAACTAAAGTTACCCAATCACCCTGATACTATTGTTTTTTAGCAATCTTTTATCCCCTAGGGCGGGTGCAGCCGTCTTATCCTGTGTGCTGTGGCTGGCTTGGGGCGCGTGCAGCAGTCTTATCCTGTGTGCTGTGTGTGGCTGGCTTGGGGCGCGTGCAGCAGTCTTATCCTGTGTGCTGTGACTGGCTTGGGGCGCGTGCAGCAGTCTTATCCTGTGTGCTGTGGCTGGCTTGGGGCGCGTGCAGCAGTCTTGTCCTGTGTGCTGTGGCTGGCTTGGGGAGGGTGCAGCAGTCTTGTCCTGTGTGCTGTGGCTGTCTTGGGGAGGGTGCAGCAGTCTTGTCCTGTGTGCTGTGACTGGCTTGGGGCGGGTGCAGCCGTCTTATCCTGTGTGCTGTGGCTGTCTTGGGGCGGGTGCAGCCGTCTTATCCTGTGTGCTGTGGCTGTCTTGGGGCGGGTGCAGCAGTCTTATCCTGTGTGCTGTGGCTGGCTTTAGCACCCGCCCCTACAGGACCCGCCCCTACAACTTTTCCGCAACCTTCTCCAGAATCTGCCATAATTATTCAAATTGATACAGGAACTAAAAATACCCTAGTTATATGTCGGTTCAATTTTTTTACTTACCTGAAATTGATGTCAAGACCGTTGCTGACTACCTACAAAAGCCTACCCAAGAGGTGCAGCTTATTGATGTTCGAGAACCTCAAGAATTGGCGATCGCTAGTATTGATGGTTTTGTTAATTACCCCTTGAGTGAACATCAGCAGTGGTCAGAATCCATTTTGACTCAACTTGACCTCCATAAGGAAACTTGGGTAATGTGTCATCATGGCAGACGTTCAGCCCAAATGGGTCAGTGGCTCATTCAACAGGGTTTTACTAATGTTAAAAATATTACCGGCGGCATTGATGCTTACTCTGTAATCGTTGATGATACCGTACCCCGCTACTGATTTCGCAGATCAAAAAGAGTCCGCATAAGCGGACTCTCCTGGGATAAACAGAAAGCTGTCGAGTTCATTCTGTTGATCGACTCGATTTATTCATAGCGTTACTTATATTTCGTCTACTAGCTGGACTCGTCCCCGCCGAATTGAGTACAATAGACGATCTATCACTCGTAGTTCTTCTTTTTCTAAGGATTCATCTAGTACCGCTGCCATTAGACCATAGCGATCGGCTTTAGTCAAAGATCTCGTTTCAGTTACCGATGCAATGATTTCTGAGAGTGCGCCCGGAAGTAGTTTGACTGGAGACATAAGTGCGTTTTGAACTCGACACTTTTATCATCCTCCATTTCTCAGATTAGATCCGTGATCTGCTATCAGACAATCAGTGATTATACAGATGTAATTTGGTGAGTTAAAACACTTATAGCTGGTGATAACTGTCACAGCCCCCTCCATTAGTCTAACTCCCGTCTCCCTTCTAACGCCCGCGCTAACGTCACCTCATCAGCATACTCTAAATCCCCACCCACAGGTAAACCGAAAGCAATACGAGTTACTCTCGTAAAAGGCTTCAGTAATTGACCTAAATATAATGTCGTCGTTTCCCCTTCCACGCTTGGGTTAACCGCGATAATCACTTCCTTAAACTTTTGTTGACTTACCCGCCTCACTAGGGGTTGAACTGTTAGTTGTTCTGGCCCAATACCATCCATAGGAGAAATTACTCCCCCCAAAACATGATACAATCCCCTATATTCACGGGTTTTCTCTAACGCGATTACATCCCGTGAGTCCGAAACTACACATATCGTTTCGCGATCGCGTTGCGGATTACGGCAAATCTCGCAAACAGGTTCCGCCGACAGGTGAAAACATACCTGACACAAACCTACCTGTTTTTTCGCTTCCAACAACGCCCTCGCTAGGGCCTGTACTTCTTCCTCTGGCCGTTTGATAATATGAAGAGCAAGTCTTTGGGCTGTTTTTGGCCCAATACCGGGCAGCCTCTGGAACTGTTCGATTAGACGGGCTAAGGGGCGTGTGTAAACCGTTGTTTTTCCTCCACTTATGCGCTCATACAATAGTATAACCCCTTACCAGTGTGAACCGAATTATGTTAATTTTTGTAACAAAAAATTAAGAAATGTTACAAAAAATTTCTTTTTTGGGGGTTTCCTGGCTTTTTTGGTTGACTTCTGATATTATTTTAGATAATAGGAATATTTAAACTTTTTTTATTTTTGAATATAATTCATTATTTAAAGAAATGTCAATATATTAGCATGAGTTCCCGCCGCCTGTCAACCCCCACAGCCACCCTGGCCGTACATTTTTTTAAAAATTGAACAAAAAATCAACCTAGCAGCCAAAAAAAATCCACCGACGCGGTGACGGTGGAACAACAAAGGATGATGGTGTGAGGAGCGAGTTACTAAACTTGCTTACAGTTTTAAGAATAGTCACCCCTTGTTACAGCCCTGTGTCATGTTTATGAAGATTTTGTGACACTTGCCAGAAGCCACAATAAGCCTTGTCCCAGTTTATCATTCGTGGATGTTTCTTGTGATCCGGGTTTGGTGGATAATAAGATTTGTTAGTTAAACAACATGGGTAGTTTTGTGGCACAAACATTTCAAGCTAAAGTTTACGTCACCCTTCGTCCTTCAGTGTTAGACCCAGCCGGGACGGCGGTTCGTTCCGGCGTTCAGCAGATGGGATATCAAAATGTCGAACAAATCCGAATTGGTAAATATATAGAGGTGACACTCCAGGCGGCGGACGAAGCGGAAGCAGTCCAGCAACTTGATCAAATTTGCGATCGCATTTTAGCCAACCCGGTCATCGAAACCTATCGTTTTGATTTAACCCCCCTATCGGAAACTGCAACCACTACAGCCCATTAGATATGAAATTTGGTATCCTAGTTTTCCCTGGTTCTAACTGCGATCGCGATGTCGCCTGGGTGACACAGGGACTGTTAAACAAACCCACCCGCATGGTGTGGCATCAAGATACAGACCTTTCTGATATTGATGTGGTAGTCATTCCTGGCGGGTTTAGTTATGGTGATTATCTGCGCTGTGGTGCGATCGCCCGTTTTTCTCCCATTATTCGCGCTACCATTGACCATGTAAATGCTGGTAAATTTGCGATCGGTATCTGTAACGGTTTCCAAATTTTAACCGAAGCCGGACTTTTACCTGGGGCTTTAGTTCGTAATCGGGATCTGCATTTTATTTGCGATCGTGTTCCCATCAGAGTTGTCAATAATAAAACTCCCTGGACTAGAAAATATCAATCTAATGAGGTGATTACTCTTCCTATTGCTCACGGTGAGGGGTGTTACTATGCCGACCAAAAAACTCTGGCACAATTAGAAGATAATAACCAGGTCGTGTTCCGCTATGAAGGCGATAACCCTAATGGTTCCCTCAATAATATTGCCGGAATTTGTAACCAATCCGGTACTGTTGTTGGTATGATGCCTCACCCGGAAAGAGCTGCTGACCCTATGTTGGGTAATACTGATGGTATTAAAATGTTTGAAGCTGTATTACAACAAGTAGTTAGGGCTAGGGTTTAGTTATCCATTCTCAATTGTCCGGTAATGGCGGGTTTCACAGTTAATTAAACTTACTACCTACAATATTAACAAACCCGCCCCCCTCACCTATCCCCTTATATTATCGGGCATAGTTAAGTTTTGCTGATAGATAAATCCCCAAGGTTTTGAATTTTAAAAGTATGTTAAGAATTGTTACAATTTTATTGAGAATTACTCTCAAACACTTGACGAATTCATGGGGGTTTTGGTATGCTGTAAACAATCGCATCCAAGGGGTTCTTGTGTCCTGACGCAAAAAAAGAGGCTACAACCCTGATTATATCGCGGATTATCAATATTCTCTGGCTAAAACTTAAAATCACGATGCACGAGTTTTGGGGCTAAAGTGGACGGCCAAAAATCTGGCTATTGACAAAAACGCCATTATGTGCATTAAGGTTCATCTGGCGGTTAGGGGGTTGAAGAACTAAGTACATTTCCCCATAGAAATAAATCCCCAAAAAATGATGATTTAGCATTGACAAACCCTGGCACTTGACCTATTATAGAAGCATGGGAATCTGTGGCGGCATATATATAGGATTATCCCCAAAACTATCGACTATTAGGCGGGAAGATAACAGCACCAAAAGCCAGGCAATGAAAAGCGATGAATCAAAAACTGTTAGTGACAGGTGCGAGTGGTTTCTTGGGTTGGAATATATGCCAGGTAGCCAAATCAAGATGGGAAGTTTACGGAACCTATAATTCCAGTCCGGTGACAGATAGTGGTGTCAAATTTATCAAAACTGATTTGACCGTGTTAGGAGACTTAAAGGAGGTATGGGAAGAAATAAAACCCGATGCGGTAATTCATGCAGCGGCGGCTTCAAAACCGAATTTTTGCCAAGAGAACCCAGATATATCTCATAAAATTAACGTGGTAGCGGCTGGGGATATGGCGAGTTTGTGCGGCGCGGCCGGAATTCCTTATGTGTTTACTTCGACTGACCTAGTATTTGATGGTTTGAACCCTCCCTATCGAGAAACTGATCTAGTTTGTCCGATTAACATTTATGGGGAACAGAAAGTGAAAGCGGAGGGGGAAATATTAGCCAGATATCCCCAAGCTGCTATCTGTCGAATGCCTTTAATGTATGGGATAGCGTCGCCCCATGGGGGTAGTTTTATGCAGGGATTTATCAAAACCCTAAAATCGGGAAATTTCCTCAATCTGTTTGAGGATGAGTTTCGCACGCCGGTTAGCGGCACAACGGCGGCGAAGGGGTTACTGTTGGCGATCGAAAAAAAGGTGAATGGGATATTACACCTAGGGGGAAAACAGAGGATATCTCGCTATGAGTTTGGCTTACTAATGGCGCAGGTGCTAGATTTACCAGCGGATAGAATTACGCCAGGAAAGCAACAGGATGTTAAATCGATCGCCCCTCGTTCTCCCGATACATCCCTAGACAGTTCCCAAGCGTTTGATTTAGGATATGAACCCCCTTTAATTATGGAAGAGTTGGCAGCATTACGGGGTCTAGTTTAAGGTTAACTAGAAACTACATTAGCAGAAGGAGCGATCGCGATCCGGAACCTCGGCTTCCAAACGACGGAGACGAGGACTGCGATAGGCAATAATGACGGCAGCAATATTAATCAAACCGACCCCACACAAAAGCAAAGCGCTTCCCCGTCCGGGTCCCATACCGATAATATGTCCGACTCGATCTGCTAATATTCCCCCAGGCTGCATCATGGGTTCAAAAATGCCATCAACGAGAGGTCCGACGCTGAGTTGTGTTACAACTAATAAGGATTTTTCAAATAACCCTTGTAAAGCGAAAACTCTTCCTTGCAAATATTCAGGAACTTTGCATTGCCAGATGGTTTGGTTGCTGCTGATGACAATGGGCTGGGAGAATAGATAACCAAATCCGCCAATAGCTGCTAAAAATAGGGTAGGTTGAAATCCTCCTAAACATAAACAGAGTCCCTGCAGGGTGACAAACAAGAGAATTCCATTAACTTGGCGTTTTAATCCTCCCCAGGCGCTGACTACTAGGCTACCGAATAACATCCCGCAACCACTAATAGATAACACTATCCCCAATTGGGAACTAGATGCAAAACTTAGAATAATCGGCCAGAAAAGAACTTGGATCATTCCTTCTGTTAGATAAATGACTGCAAAAAATAGCATTAACCCTAACAGTCCCGGACGCGCGGCTACATAATCCCAACCGGAGCTAATTTCCTGCCAGAGCTGTTCAAAATTAAAGGTTTTGCGATCGCTTGATGCTGCTGGTTTCGGATCGGGAAGCCTCACACTCAGCAGAGCAATGGTGGCTAGTAAATAGGTGGCAAAATCAAAGATTAATACGCCCTGCAACTGGACTGCTTCTACTAAAAAGCCGGCAATGGTCGGACCTAAAATCCTAGCGAGTGCCCGCGATATCTGCACCATGCCGTTAGCTCGACCTAAATGCTGTTTGGGGACAATTTGAGCGATCGCTGCCATATAAGCTGGAATGTGGAAGGCGTTAGCTACGGAACTGATGCTAACGGCTATGTAGATATGCCAAATTTCCAGGCTGCCGGACTGTAACAGAATCATCATCCCAATTGCTGTCACACCTGTGGTAGAATCAGCAATTAGCATCACCCAACGTCGGTTCCACCGATCTACTAGCACCCCTGCTATGGGGGAAATTAGCAGGTTGGGTAGATAGGCTAACACCATGATCAGAGCAAACAGAGTTAGAGAACCTGTGGTCTGATAAGCCCACACCCCTAAAGCGAAGTCTGTGATGTATGTGCCGATTACGGAGATAATTTGTCCTAACCAGATTCGCAAGAAGATTTGCATAGTCTATTGATTTATCGAAAATTGGCAGATGCGGGAAAAACAAAGTCAGCCAGCAAATAGTAATAGCTTCCCTGAGTCCCTGTCAATCAAGTGGGTTTGTCATTGCCTCGCATTTATTGACAACGATTTCCCTATTGTCGGCTTTTTCAGTAACTTTGGGGACTATTCAGGAATAAAAAAGTTAATACTGACCTGAGATGAACTATGGTGTTTGGATGGTGTTGGGATTAAGATGAAATGGTGGTGAGGCTTTTATGGCAATTTTTCGGATTTCTAAATGATATCGAAGGGGTCCTGGCCCTGAAAAGCGATATATATGTCCGCACATATTCCCACAATAACATTATATGTCAAGTGCGGCGGTTTGTCAACTGTTTAAAGGTTAATTAAATGCAGGGCGCGTCAAACTGCAGCGGTATCGGTAGCGATCATTATGCGATCGCCATTAAGGTCTGTAGGGGAGGGTTGAAAAACTAGCAAATACCCAGGAAAATTTGGGTCTTGACTTCTTGGGATATGAAGATATGGGCAAAATTTCTATATATATGCCGGCACAGATTCCCATGCTTATATAATAAGTCAAGTCCTGATATTTGTCAATAGAAAATGGATAATTTTGGTAAAAATGTGAGGGAAGTTAAAGGGGGGGTAGGAAGTGGCAAAATGTGGTTTGATCAAAAAGATGGGATATGCAGACCAAATGACTGAGTATCAAACGTTAGTAGACCTACTGGGCGATCGCGCCCAAAAATTGAGAGACCAAAACGCCTATACATTTTTAGCGGACGGAGAAACGGAGTCGGGGCGCTTAACCTATGGGGAATTAGACCAACAAGCGAAAGCGATCGCCGCAGAAATTCGTCGCCACGTCCCCCCCGGAACCCATGTATTAGTAGTGTATCCTTACACGGCGGGACTAGAATTTATCGCGGCTTTTTTTGGCTGTCTGTATGCGGGGGTAGTGGCGGTAACGGATAACCCACCCCGGTCTAGCCAAGGATTAGGAAAACTGCAAGAACGCATGGAATTATCAGAGGCGAAAATAGCGCTAACGAGTAAACCGCTGCTATCCCATATACAAGGACTATTAAAAAAAGTCCCGGAATTAGGGCCGAAATTCGAGCAACTCCCCTGGATAACTACAGACACCCTAAACCCGAACCTAGGAGAGTCCTGGTCTCCGCCAGACATCAACCCGGAAACCCTAGCATTTCTGCAATATACTTCGGGTTCTACGGGAACACCAAAAGGAGTGATGGTGACTCACCAAAACGTCCTACACAACTCGGAAATTATTGATCAAGCCTTTGAACATACCGAGGAAAGTCAAGGCTTGATCTGGCTACCCCTATTCCACGATATGGGACTTATTGGGGGGGTCATTCAACCGCTATATGGTGGTTTTCCGGTAACGTTAATGTCTCCGGTGGCGCTGGTACAGAAACCAATGAACTGGTTAAAAGCGATATCTCGGTACGCAGCGACGACGAGCGGGGGGCCGAATTTTGCCTATGATTTACTGTGGCGACAGGCGAGCGCTAGTGATCTCAAAAAATTGGATTTAAGTAGCTGGGAGGTGGCATTTTGTGGGGCTGAACCTATCCGCGCGGAAACTTTAGATAATTTTGCGAAAACGTTCGCTGAGTGCGGTTTTCGGCGGGAGGCTTTTTATCCCTGTTATGGTATGGCGGAGACGACTTTATTTATTTCTGGGGGTCGAAAGGCAGATCTTCCGGTGATTCGCTATGTCGATCGCACGGCTTTGGAGGAGAATAAGGTGGTAGCTGTGGAGAGTGATCATCCTGGCGCGAAAGCTGTGGTGGGCTGTGGTCGCGGTTGGCTAGGGGATGAAATTGCTATTGCTAACCCGGAAACGCTCACCCGTTGTGCTGAGGGAGAAGTAGGGGAAATTTGGTTGCGTGGCGGGGGTATTGGTTTGGGTTATTGGAATAACCCCTCGGAAAGCGATCGCACGTTTAAGGCTAAATTAGACAATCAGGGTTCGTTTCTGAGGACGGGTGACCTGGGGTTTTGGCAGAATGGGGAATTATTTATTACGGGTAGAATGAAGGAGATGATGATTCTCTGGGGTCGCAACCATTATCCCCAACATATTGAACAAACTTTGGAAACTTGTCATGATCAGTTACGTCCTGGCTGTGGGGCGGCTTTTTCGATTGAAGTTGAGGAGGAAGAACGTCTGGTGATCGCTTATGAGGTACAACGGCAATTTCTGCGAAAGCTGAATGTGGAGGAGGTTATTGGGGCTATCCGTGAAGCGATCGCTGATCAGCATCTGGCGGATGTTTTTGCGGTAGTATTACTGAAGACTGGAACTCTCCCGAAAACTACCAGCGGTAAGGTTCAACGCCAAGTCTGTCGCCGTCAGTTTCTCGCGGGGACTCTGGAGGTGGTCGGACAATGGCAATATGAAAACTTGCAACAAAGCAATATTTCCGATCTGGTGCGGCGAGAGGGAGTTAACAGTTAATCAACAAAGAGCAACTAGCTTAGGCCAGGCGATCGCAACCAGATATCTTTGGTTGCCCCTGGTCTTGTATAATTAAATATACCTATACTATTATATAGGTGATTAATCAAATCAGGAAAAGTGCTATTTATGACTGAAGTAGGGTTACAGAGCAATTTTAAAGATAAACTGCGAAATTTCTTAATTTATGGCATTGGGGAACCGATATTAAGAGGGTTAGAAACATCGATTGGTAAATCTTCCAAAATTGGGGATACGGCATTTTTTGACGCTGCCAAATACCCGGAACATTTCCAATGGGTGGAGCTGTTAGAAAGCCATTGGCATTTAATCCGCGAGGAGGTAGACGAACTGTTAAAATATCGGGATGAGTTGCCTAATTTTCAAGATATTTCGCCGGATCAAGCCTATAATGCGAGTACCGATAATCTGTGGAAAACGTACTGTTTATATGGCTATGGAATTAAATCGGCGGAAAGCTGCGATCGCTGTCCGCAAACGGCGGAAATTATCCAAAAAATACCCGGTTTAAAAACGGCATTTTTCTCGATATTATTGCCGGGTAAACATATCCCGGAACATCGAGGACCTTACAAGGGGGTAATTCGGTGTTTATTAGGTTTAAAAGTGCCGGAGCCAAGGGAAAAATGCCGCCTGCGAGTAGGGGATGAAATCCGGCATTGGGAAGAGGGAAAATGTATGTTATTTGATGATTCATTTCCCCATGAGGTGTGGAATGAAACTGATGGAATTCGGGTAGTATTATTCTTGGATATTGTGCGACCATTAAAGTTTCCTTTGTCGGCGGTTAATCAGTTATTGATTAAAGTAATTGCGGCTTCTCCATACATTCAGGAAGCGACGGCGAATCAGAAAAAATGGAACGATCGCCTAGACCAAGTATGGCAGAGAGATCCACAAAATTCCCGACAGTAACCCGGGGTAATTTATCGCCAGTATAATGATTAATCAAAAAACGGCGTAAACTTGAAGCGGGCTATAAGCCTGTAGACTCTAGGGATGTAATTATAGTCCCTAGGGTCAGCCGGAAAAGATGATGTCAGCATCCAATCAACAAAAAAGTTGCCAAAAAATTAAAATAGGTTATATTATCCAAGAGACCGGAAACTTTTTCGCTTACTCAATCACTTATTAAGACTTAATGACTGCTTTCCAACATCCGTTTGATGCAGCAACGTTAATGGAAATATTAAAGGGTCGAGCCATCCATCAACCCGATAAAGTTGCTTATAAATTTTTAGTGGATGGAGAAACTGAAACCATCAGTTTAACCTACCAAAAGTTAGACAGAATATGTCGAGCGATCGCCGCCCATCTCCAAAGCATCAGCGAACGGGGAGAGAGAGCATTACTACTATACCAACCGGGCCTAGATTATATTACGGCATTTTTTGGCTGTTTGTACGCGGGTATAGTGCCAATTCCTGCCTATCCGCCGCGCCCCAATCGTTCTCTGTCTAGGATAATGGGGATTTTAGAAGACGCGGACTCTCACTTAGCCCTAACCACAGAATCTGTGCTACCGAGTCTACAGCGGCAATTTGGGGAGGTTTGGGAACTACAGAAACTGAACTGGGTAGCTACCGATCAGATAGGGGAAAGTTGGAGCGATCGCTATGAGGCTGTAAGCATCGACCCGGAGAGTTTAGCGTTTTTACAATATACATCAGGTTCAACGGCAACCCCGAAAGGGGTAATGATCAGCCACGAGAACCTGATGCACAATTCGGGCTGGATTTATGAGAAATTCGGTCACAACAAGGACAGCATAGGGATGATCTGGCTACCGCCCTATCACGATATGGGGTTAATTGGGGGGATTATCCAGCCCCTATATGGAGGATTTCCGGTGGTGTTAATGTCTCCGCTAATGTTCCTACAACGTCCTATCAGGTGGCTAGAAGCGATATCAAGACATGGTGCGACTACCAGCGGGGGGTCAAACTTTGCTTATGATTTGTGCGTGCGCCGAGTCACGCCAGACCAAATAGAAACCCTAGACCTGAGTAGTTGGGATTTAGCTTTTAATGGGGCTGAACCGATATCCCATGAAGTGCTAGAAAAATTTGCCCGCACTTTTGCTAGTTGTGGATTTAATGCCCAGGCTTTCTATCCCTGCTATGGTATGGCGGAGGCTACCCTAATCGTCAGTGGCGGCGATAAAACTCAACTACCGACGTTGAAAACGATTCAAGCATCATCCCTAGAACAACATCAGGCGATCGCCACCAATGGTCACACAGACAACACTCGTACAGTAGTAGGCTGTGGCTCAAGTTTGGAAGATCAGGCGATCGCCATTGTGGACCCATCCACGGGGATACCCTGTGAACCCGGACAGGTAGGAGAAATTTGGGTATCAGGACCAAGTATCGCCCAAGGTTACTGGAATCGACCATCAGAAACCGAGTCCATCTTTAGTCAATATCTAGCCACCACCGGAGAAGGACCATTTTTGCGGACTGGAGATTTAGGCTTCATCGAAAACGGCGAACTATTTATTACTGGTCGCCTGAAAGATGTAATTATCATTAACGGCCGCAACCATTATCCCCAAGACATAGAATGGACGGTTGAACAAAGTCACCCCTTGATCCGTCCTAGTTGTGCAGCAGGATTTTCCGTAGATATAGGGGGGGAAGAAAGGTTAGTGGTGATTGCAGAAGTAGAACGCTACTATTGGAAACGGCAATCTAGTCCTAGTCGTGAAACCTCAAGGGGTGTTTCCAGGGAGGAATCCTTTAGCACCAAGGATCTAATTCAATCAATCCGCCGTGCCGTTTCCCAAAACCATGATTTGCAAGTTTATACTACCCTGCTACTAAAACCTGGAAGCATTCCCAAAACATCAAGTGGTAAGATCCAACGTCATGCTTGCCGTGCTGGTTTCCTAGCGGGGACTTTGGAGGTAGTCGAAGACTGAACTTATTGTGTCCGTTAGAGGTAACAGAAACAGCAAAGGATTGATCAGATCGGCTTCGTGGCACAATAACCGTCTAGGTGCGATTTAAGATTCACCGCCGACGGGCTGCCTAATCTGCCCCGGAATCTTGCATAGCCAGCCTAAAATGTGATGGAGGAGTGAATAGTGCAAGTGTTGAACCACTCTTGGAATGGAAAAGATATTGACCAACTGGGTAGCCAATCTAAATCGCCTAAGTCTGTGGGGTTGTCCCCTGATGCGGAAGCGATCCAAGGTTGGTTAATTAACCAACTAGCCCAGAGATTGGGGTTAAATGCAGATGAGATTGATGTTGATGAAGATTTTGCCAATTACGGCCTTAATTCTATTGAGGCGGTTAATTTATCTGGAGATCTGGAAAATCAATTTGGACGTAGACTTCCCCCTACCTTGCTCTGGGATTATCCCACGATTAAGGCGATCGCTGATTATCTAGCCCAGGATACTACCCCTATGGCGACAGCTTTCAGCAGCGGTCAGTCTGTGAGTCCACAACAGGCACAGCAACTACTGGAAAGACTTAACCAAATGTCTGATGCTGAAGTAGACTCCCTGCTGAATTCAATGTTGTCTGAACAGGAAAATCATTAATGACCAATATATCCGATCGCACCGCTAACCTTTCACCACAACAAAAACGGGATCTCCTAGCCGAATTGTTGCGCCAAAGAGCCACGACCCAAACCCTACCTGATATTCCGCCGGAATACTATCGGTTTGAACTGTATCCAGAATACCTGAAAATCAAACAGCAACAACAGGAAATCGCGGCTCTGGGGATTGATAACCCCTTTTTTACCCCCCAAGAAGGTATCGCCAGCAACACGACGATTATTAACGGTCGTGAGTTAATTAACTATGCTACCTATAACTATTTGGGGATGTCTGGTGATCCGATAGTTTCCCAAGCTACGAAGGATGCTATAGACCGCTATGGTACATCGGCTTCCGCCAGCCGCCTGCTTTCGGGTGAAAAACCTATTCATCGGGAGTTAGAAAAGGCGATCGCCAATTTTATCGGCACCCAAGACAGCATCGTTTATGTTGGCGGTCATGCTACCAATGTCACCACCGTTGGTCATCTGTTTGGACAAAATGACCTGATTCTCCATGATGTCCTCAGCCATAATAGTCTATTACAAGGCTGTTTGCTTTCGGGAGCCACTACTATTGCTTTTCCCCATAATGATTGGGAAAGCCTGCGCCGAATTCTCCAAGACCGCCGCCACCGTTATAGACGGACTTTAATCCTGATAGAAGGCATTTATAGCACTGATGGTGATATTCCTGAGCTACCCAGGTTTATTGAGTTAAAACAAGAATATAAAGCCTTTCTGATGGTGGATGAAGCCCATTCTATTGGGGTATTAGGTCAACAGGGCAGAGGCCTGAGTGAACACTTTGGCGTTAACCCCAATGATGTAGATTTGTGGATGGGAACCCTGAGCAAATCTTTCGCTAGTTGTGGGGGATATATTGCGGGGTCTAGTGCCTTGGTGGAATACTTGAAATATACGGCCCCCGGTTTTGTCTACAGTGTGGGTATTTCGCCACCTAACGCGGCATCGGTTTTGGCTTCGATTAATGTGTTAACATCAGAACCAGAACGGGTGCAAAGACTGCGCGATCGTGGTCAATTGTTCCTGAATCTCGCTAAACAACATCATTTAAACACAGGAACCAGCAAAGATTCGCCCATTATTCCGATTATTGTGGGCGATTCCCTGGCTTCTGTGCAACTGTCCCAAAATCTGTTTCATAGGGGTATTAACGTCCCGTTTATGTTCTATCCTTCGGTTCCTCAAAATGCAGCCCGTCTGCGTTTTTTTGTGACCTGTCAGCATACGGAAGAACAAATTCATCAAACAGTGGAAATTCTCACGGAAGAAATTGCGAAAATGGCGATTTCTTAAAACTCTGATCTATCACCCAATTTCCATCTCTAGTTTATCCTTAATTCGGTGCATTTCATGAGAGTCTTACTGGTTTATCCAATTTTCCCCAAAAGTTTTTGGTCTTTTGAAAAAACCTTAGATTTGGTCGATTGCAAGGCTCTATTACCGCCTTTGGGCTTAGTGACCGTAGCGGCTATTCTCCCCCAAGAATGGGAATTTAAGCTGGTTGATCGCAATGTGCGATCGGTCACAGAAGCAGAATGGGAATGGGCAGAATTGGTGATTTTGTCGGCCATGATCGTCCAAAAAAATGATTTCCTTGCCCAAATTCAGGAAGCCAAAAAACGCGGCAAAATGGTCGCTGTTGGGGGGCCTTTCCCGACCGCACTCCCCCACGAAGCCGAAAAAATGGGGGCTGATTTTCTAGTGCTAGACGAGGGAGAAATTACCCTCCCTATGTTTGTAGCAGCCCTGGAAAGAGGGGAAACTCAGGGAATATTACGCGCCGCTAATGGCGAAAAACCTGATGTCACTAATACCCCAATTCCTAGGTTTGATTTGTTGGAGAAACAAGCCTATGATATGATGGCTTTACAATTCTCCAGGGGCTGCCCGTTTCAGTGCGAATTCTGCGATATTATTGTCCTATATGGTCGCAAACCTCGCACGAAAGCGCCGGAGCAGTTAGTGGCGGAACTAGATCGCCTCCTGGAACTAGGATTTACTCAAACTATCTTTTTAGTTGATGATAACTTCATTGGGAATAAACGCAATGTAAAATTGCTGCTTCCGGTGTTGAAAGAATGGATGGAAAAAAATAACTATCCCTTCCGTATGATGACAGAAGCATCAGTTGATCTCGCCCAAGACCAAGAATTAATGAACATGATGGTAGAGGCGAATTTCTATGCGGTTTTCCTGGGAATTGAAACCCCGGACGAAGCTAGTCTCGCGCTGACTAAAAAATTCCAAAATACCCGTAATTCCCTAGTTGATGCTGTGGATAATATTACCAGGTCGGGGCTGCGGGTGATGGCTGGTTTTATTATTGGTTTTGATGGGGAAAAATCTGGGGCGGGCGATCGCATTATCCAATTTGTAGAAACTACGGCTATTCCAGTGGCTATGTTTAGTATGCTACAAGTTCTCCCTAATACGGGATTATGGCATCGTTTAAAGAAAGAAGGGAGACTGCTGGAAGGATCGGAAACCGCCAATATTAACCAGACTACTCTGATGAATTTTGTTCCGACTCGTCCCATTGAGGAAATTGCACAGGAATATATAGACGGTTTTTGGAAACTATACGATCCGCAAGTGTTTCTCGATCGCACCCACCGCTATTATCTGAAACTGGGCGCACCTCGTCGGAAAAAAGCCGGGGGAAGAACCCTAAGTTGGAAAACTATAAAAGCCTTGTCAATTCTGCTGTGGCGACAGGGAGTAGTCCGCAAAACTCGCTGGACTTTTTGGATTTATCTACTGGATATTATCCGTAAAAATCCCGGTGTTGTGGAAATGTATCTAGTCATGTGCGCTCACTTTGAACACTTCTACGACTATCGAAAAGAAGTGCGCCAGCAAATCGAATCACAACTGGCTGAATATGTTAAGAAAAAACAGGAGTTAGAATTGCTCAAAGTAGCTTAACTCCAATCCGGCGGGTTGGGGTGGTAATCACGACTACCCCTTAACCCGTTTCCAGGAAGCTCTGGCTGATAGTCTAAGACACCTGGGGGCTTTTGTGATGAAAAACACCAGCCGATAGGATAAGATATAGATAGAGTCTATATTATGATCATTTACGCAAAACTCGGCGATGAATAACCTAGGTATGGAAAGGATGCGGCTACAGTCCCATCGACAAATCAAACGGTTTATAGAACATCACGAACAGCGTTATAACCTGCTATCAAAGACGGTTAATAAACAGGCTACCTGTAAATTTAACGCTAACTCAGCATTTTTGCTATGTGCTGTTAATCCTACAGGTCCCTGTTCTAGCTGTAATCATTATCAACCGAAACAACCCTAATTAATAAACAGATTCTGATAAATGCTTAGAGACTGTTCCCGGGTTTGGGGATGGCTCTAATGTGTCTTCTGACTGTTCGATCGCCTGAGTTTCTCGATCTAAAACCGCTACAATGCGATCATAGATTTCCTGTGCTTGTGTGGGAGAGTCGCCAATACAGGTTAAACCGAGTTTCCCGAATTGAGACAGACAGCCGATTAAGTGAAACACGGTTCCGGTTTCTGTTCGATTGTTAAAATGCAGATGATATTGGGCGATAATATCCATTAAATCATTGGGTAAAAGACCTCGATAATGATGGTTCTGAAGATTATCTGAGGCGATATAGTATTTGGGTTGTTTATGCTGACTATAGAATAAGCCAGTATGGCGATCGTATTGACCATTAGTTAATAATTGGAGGGTCATAAAGGGATGAGTTGTGCCACCTCGCCGCAGGTTAATTTCAATGGCTTGGAGTTCCCATTGAGCCTCTGGTGTATGTGGTGGACGAACGGCAATAAAATCTAAACCAAATCTTTCGAGGGCTCCTTTTTGGGCTAAGATTTTACCAACTTTTTCGCCTAAGTCTTGCAGTTGTAATCGATAGGCTGGGTCAGCGGGGAAACTACAACCCTCGAAAATTTGACCATCTGGACCTCCGAGAATTTGATCATGGGTAGATAGAACTTGTACCTCCCCGGAAGGGTAAATCTGACATTGAACACTGGGCGATCGCTTAATGTCTCCTTCGATAAAGGCTTCGACAATTGCGCCTAAGTCGGGAATTCTGCTACGGAAACTCGACCAGGTTTCATGGCTGGCTTGAAAACTTAAATTCACGAAGCGATCGCGAATTTTGGCGATCCTTTGATGGGGGGGAATGTCAGCAATTCCTTGGAGGTTAAGGATAGCATTGCCTTCGCCAGAAAAGCCTTCATTGAGCTTAATTACTGCTCGTTTTAACTGGGGTTGTCGTTCCCATAAAGCGTTAACTTCTGCGGCTAAAGCTGTTTCATTCCAGACTAATTGACTGCCGTCTGGGTGGGGAATATTGGCTTGTGCGAAAATCTGACGACTGCCGCTTTTGGTTCCCCAGTAGGCTAAATCTGGGTCAGAAGCCCAGAGGGGAATTTGTAATTTAACTGATAATTCTCGTTCCCATTGAGTAGAGTTAAAACAGACCATATAGGTGCGTTTAGGTCGCAGGACTTGGCGTATTCTTTCGACTAACCGGGGACGTTCTAGGATTTTTTCGGTGAGGGATCGATTAGAGGAATCGTAGGTAGAAAATAATAGTAGGCGATCGCGGGCGTGAGAAAAGGGAATCCCAGGCATTAAATGCAGATAATAGTCAATAACGCTGGGGTGAAGGGGTTGGGAGGTGACATAAATTAATCTAACTCTAGGATTTCGTAAACGAGTCAGAGAAAACAGAAATCTCTCCTCATACTGATGAACTCCGGGAATTTTCTGCAATTGCTGCTGATCTAAGGTGAGGGATGGAATGACTAATACATCAAAATCCTCAAATCTCAGGTTTCCCCCTTGACTGAAAGACTCTCGGAGTTGATGTTGCAATGCTTGAAACTGATTTACTATTTCCGGTGGCGATCGATAATCTTCTGTCATAATCGCTGCCCACAATAACAATATTACGATTTTAACAGGTTGGTTGACCTCAGATCGACACCTTTTGATTTGCTGATGTCTTGGTTAGCAATGGTTGGAGAACACCGAGTGAGACAATTAATATAAGCAGCCGGATGGGTCTAGGTTAACATCTGGGATTGATTGGTGCTATAATTATGGTAGGTTCGATCAAACTGATATCAAACTGAATTTAATCTGAATATCGCGATATGATCCCACAGAAACTCACCCTCAAGAATTTTCTCAGTTATCGCGACGCAAGCCTAGATTTTAGTGGCTTGCATACTGCCTGCATTTGTGGACCGAATGGGGCGGGTAAGTCTTCGCTGTTAGAGGCGATCGCATGGTCGATTTGGGGTCAGAGTCGGGCGGGGACTGAAGATGATTTAATTCAAATTGGCGAAACCCAAATGCGGGTAGATTTTATCTTTATTAGTCATGGTAACTTATACCGGGTAATTAGGACTCGCCGCCGAGGTCAGTCGGGTACTCTGGATTTTCAAATCGCACCATTAGAAGCGGACAAAAAAGCGGAGCAAATTAAGTTTACTGCCCTGAGTCAAGGGGGAATCCGTAGCACACAACAAAAGATTTTAGAACATCTGCGGCTAGACTACGATACTTTTATTAATTCTGCCTATTTGCGTCAGGGAAAAGCTGATGAGTTTATGTTAAAACGTCCCAGCGATCGCAAAGAAGTTTTAGGCAGCTTACTTAAGTTAGATGAATATGATATTTTAGTGGAGAAAGCCAAAGATATCTCGAAGGAATATAAATTCAAGATTGAGCAATTAGAACAAAGTTTAACTATGGGAGAGTTGGAGACACAAAAACTGCCGGAAATAGTGGCTCAAATCACTGAGTTAGAAGCTACCCTTGGTAAACTTCAGAAACAACAAGAGTCTGACCAAAAGCAACTGCAAACCCGGCGAGAACAACAACAATATCGCCAAACCTGTGAACAACTGCTAGAGGGACAGCGACAACAATATCGCACTACGAAACAAGAATGCGATCGCCTTGAACAGGAAATTGTCGCGACCCAAACTCAACTACAACAATTAGAGAGTATTCGGCAACAACAGGAAGAAATTAAGGCCGGTATTGTGGAATTTCAGACGCTACAAGCTACAGAAGAAACGATGAGTTTGCAGTTTCAAAGTCACCAAAAAATCCAACAGCAACTCCGGGAACTTCAGCAGCAACAACAGGACAAAATCCACCAATTACAACGGGATAAAGACACGATTGAAACTCGCCTGGAATCTCTGCACAAACAGGAACAAGAATATCAAAAGGTGCTAGTTGAACTGCCAGAAGTAGAAGCAGGAATTGCCCAGCTTTCTCAGGCTCGTCTCCGCCTGAATGAGTTAGATAAAATACAAATTGTAGTTACCCCTATTCTGCAAGAACATCAACGGATACAGGGGGAAATAGACCGGGCTCAAGCTCGTCTTAGCGCCCGTTTGGATGAACTGTATGCGTCGATTAATAAAATCCAGAACCGTCTTAAAGACAACCGCCCAGAGTCGGAAAAAGAGTTACAAAATCTTCATCAAACAATTGAAGAAATTGAGAAAAAACGCACCTATCAAACGCGGGTGACAGCTAAGGGTCAATCACACCATAATCAATTAGACAAATTGGCTCATCAACAGCAGGAGTATGAGAAAAAGTTGGCTGAATTAGACCAAAAAATGGAAATGTTAGGGCGTTCTTTTAGTGATGAAAATAAGGGAGAGTTAGCGCCGGTTTGTCCCCTATGCGATCGCCCTTTAGATGAACATCACTGGAATTTGGTGATGGGTAAACACCAAAACCAACAACAGGAAATTCGCGATCGCCTGTGGATAATTAGGGAAGATTTTGCGCGTGCTGAACAGGAAATAGCTGCGTTACGGATTGAATATACAACCTTACAAAGGCAAATATCTAATTATGAAGAATTCCGGGAAAAACGAGGTCAATTACAAGCACGCTTAGAGGGTTTCATTAATGATGAATTGCAACTACAACAGTTGAGAGAGGAAGCTAGTAAAATTGAGCGATCGCTATCTGATGGAAGTCACGCCGCCACACTGTATCAGCAACTGCAACAACTAGATCAGCAACTGCAACAACTAGATTATAATGAACAAAGCCACGCTCTGGCTAGGAATGAAGAAAAGCGCTGGAGGTGGGCAGAAATTAAGCAAATACAAATTCGGGATACCCAGCACAAACTAGGGCATTTACAAGCGGAAAAACCGCCAATGGTAGCACAATTACAGTCGGCATTAGACCAGATAATTTATGAACAAAGCGCCTCGGAATTACAGCAGAGGATTATTCAGCTAAAACAACAGTTAAATGAGAGTGGCTATAATTTGGAAGACCATAATCAAGTCCGGGTTCGGTTGCGTGAGGCACAGGAATGGGTGAGGAAAGCAGAACAATTGAAAGTGGCGGAAAGTCAGTATCCACAAATTCAACAACGGCTGGCTGAGTTACGGCAATTAAATCAAGTGCGATCGCAGGATTTGGCGGGGATAAAATCACAGATATTACTATTAACTAAACAGTTGGAAGATACCCCCAATCCTAGCTTATATATTAGTAACCTAGAGGGAAAAATTCAACAGCAGCGACAACAACTAGACCAATATTTAAGTCAATTGGGAAAGCTGCAACAACAACGAAGCCATTTAGAAAATTTTAGCCAGCAGCAAAGGGAACAAAAACAGGAATTATCCGAATGTCGTCACCAAGCCCTAATTTATAAGGAATTAGCCCAAGCCTTTGGGAAAAATGGTATTCAAGCGTTAATGATTGAAAATGTGTTACCGCAATTAGAAGCGGAAACTAACCAAGTTTTAGCGAGACTTTCGGCGAATCAACTCCATGTACAGTTTGTTACTCAACGGAGTGGACGCAGTGTTACGGCGAAACGGAAAAAGACTAAGTTAATTGATACACTGGATATATTAATTGCTGATGCTAGGGGAACTAGACCCTATGAAACCTATTCTGGTGGCGAGGCGTTTAGGATTAATTTTGCGATTCGATTAGCCCTAGCTAAATTATTAGCGCAAAGGGCGGGATGTGCGCTGCAAATGCTGATTATTGATGAAGGGTTTGGCACCCAAGACGCGGAAGGATGCGATCGCCTAATTGCTGCCATCAATGCGATCGCCCCAGATTTTTCCTGCATTTTAGCTGTCACCCACATTCCCTACCTGAAAGAGGTATTTCAAGCCAAAATAGAAGTCACTAAAACTGCTACTGGTTCACGATTACATCTATCTGTTTAAAATCATGATTGGCAAATATTTGAGGAGCCAGGGGTGGAACTAGAGCATATTATGCCATAGTTAGTTAATATAGTTATATTAGACTAGCTAGACCCCGGCCCGAAAATTTGGGTGCAGCCAGGTCGGAGGTTCCCTTGATATCAATTTTATAAACCGTTAAGCAGTAGCTATGCCAGGTGTACGAGTCGGGATACTGCATTCTTTGAGTGGGACAATGGCAATTAGCGAAGCGCCCCTCAGAGATGCCGAGTTGATGGCCATTCGAGAAATTAACCAAAGTGGAGGAATTCTCGGAAAGTTTATTGAACCTGTTATTGAAGATTGTCAATCAGATCCGGCTTGCTTTGCTCAAAAAGCCAAAAATCTGATTCAGGACAAACAGGTTGTCACCCTCTTTGGGTGTTGGACTTCAGCCAGTCGCCAGGCTGTCAAACCCGTTTTAGAAGAATTGGGGGTGGGGTTGTGGTATCCTGTCCAATACGAAGGACTAGAAGAGTCCCCCAACATTTTTCACACAGGGGCCTGTGCTAATCAACAGGTTGAACCTGCGGTTTCCTGGTTGTTGGAAAATATCGGCAAGCGCTTTTATTTGCTCGGTTCCGATTATACATTCCCCCATACGGTAAGTAAACTGATCAAAATTCAGCTTCAGCAAAATGAAGGCCATGTAGTGGGGGAAGCATATCAACCTTTGGGGGCTAAGGATTTTAGTTCGATTATTGCGCGTATTGTGCGGGCTAAACCTGATGTGGTGTTTAATACGCTGACTGGTGATAGCAATATAGCATTTTATCGACAATTTCAAGCGGCAGGTTTAAGCGCTAAACAAATCCCCGTTTTGGCTATTTCTGTTTCGGAAACTGAATTAAAAAGCATCGGGAATGCGGCGACGGGTCATCTGAGTTGTTGGAGTTATTTTCAGAGTTTAGAGACTCCCGAAAATCGTCGTTTTGTTAAATGTTTTAAGGCGAGATATGGAAGCGATCGCGTTACTAGCGACCCCATAGAAGCCGCCTATAGTCAAGTTTATCTATGGAAACAAGCCGTAGAGTTAGCCGAATCTTTCGACCCGGAAAGGGTACGAATTGCTACATACGGTCAAAGTTTCTCAGCCCCCAGTGGCATTATCCGTATGGAACCCAACCATCATATTAGGAAATTATGCCGCATTGGTAGGGCTAAATCTGATGGTCAGTTTGAGATTATTTACACGAGTCCTCATCGCATTAAACCCTTGCCCTGGTTAGGGTTTGAAGCCAACAGTTTTAATGCTTCCGAAATTGTGATTGGCTTACTTGCTGAGGTGAGCCAAAGTATAGAACGTGCCGAAAAACTCAAACAAAAAACCCGCGAATTAGAAGAAACCAGAAAGCAACTTGAACAAGAAATTGAAATCAGAAAACAGGTAGAATCTCAATTGCAAGTGGTTAATGAAGACTTAGAAAATATCGTTGCGGAACGCACCGCCGCCCTGCGAGAATCTAACAATCAACTACTGCAAGAAATTGTCGAGCGTACCAGAGTTGCGGAAGCCCTCAGAATGGCTAATGCTCGACTGCAAGCGGTGTTAGAAGCTGTACCTGGCACGGTTTCTTGGATTAGTAGCGATTTACGTTATTTGGAAGTTAATCAATCTTTGGCAGACTTATTTAAACTGCCACGAGAAACTTTTGCCAATCAACATATTGGCTTTTTGGGAACGAGTTCGGAATTTAATGACTTTGTTAGTGACCTATTTAATCGTCCTGAAAAAGAAGCTCATCGCGAGGTGCGGACTCATGTGGATAATCAAGAACGCCATTATCTAATTGTAGCTCAAAAATATGATAATAATCGAGCTGTATTTGTGGTGGGAATTGATATTACTCAACGTCGCCAAGCTGAGGAAGAACTCCGCCAAGCTAATATGCGTTTACAAGCGGTTTTAGCAGCGGTTCCTGGTACGGTTTCCTGGGTGACATCAGACTTGCACTATATCGAAGTGAATCAAAAATTAGCTAATTTATATGGCTTACCCAGAGAAGCATTTTCTCATCAACATATTGGTTTTTTAGGGAGAGGTTCTCAGTTTCAGGATTTTCTCCAATATTTCTTTGAAAGTCCGGAATTAGAAGCATATCAAGAAATATCATCTTCCCGAGAAAATGAGGAATATTATTATCTGATTGCTGCTCACAAGTATAATAATAATCAAGCAGCTTTTGTGGTGGGAATTGATATTAGCGATCGCAAACGTGCAGAAGCCGCCTTAAAAACGACTCAAGACCAGTTAGAAGCGGTGTTAAATGTGGTACCTGGAACAGTATCTTGGATTGATTCTAACAAACGTTATTTAGGGGTTAATCAATACCTAGCCCAAACCTTCGACCTCCCCGCCGAGGCATTTATTGGTCAGCACATCGGTTTTCTGAAAGCTAGTCCCGAATTTAATGGATTTGTGGAAGATTTCTTTAATAGTGGGAATTTTGAAGCCTATAAAGAAGTGACATCTTATATTAAAAATGAACCCAGAGATTACCTAATTGCCGCCCGCAAATATAACAGCGGTAGTGCTGCCTTTTTTGTAGGTATTGACATTACAGACCGTCGGCGCGCAGAAGAAGCCTTAAAACAGGCAGAATCCAACTATCGTAGCATCTTTGAAAATGCCCTAGAAGGAATATTTCAAACCACCCCAGAAGGTCGTTATATCAGCGCTAATCCCGCCTTAGCCAGGATTTACGGCTACGAATCCCCGACCATATTAATGACCAATTTAACCGATATTCAATCCCAACTGTATATCGACCCCAAGCGCCGCCAGGAATTTGTTGATCTCTTAGAAAGCCAAGGTTCCGTAGTAGATTTTGAGTCCCAAATTCGAAGGATAGATGGTCAAGTTCGTTGGATTTCGGAAAATGCCACCGCCGTCCGTAGTCCCCAGGGAGAAATTCTTTATTATGAAGGAACTGTCGAAGATATTACCGATCGCAAACTAGGACAAATCGGTCTCCAACAAGCCAAAGACGAACTAGAAAATCGGGTAGCCGAACGCACCGCCGCCTTACAAGAAGCCAACCATCACCTAATCATAGAAGTGGCCGAAAGACGAAGGATAGAAGCAGCCTTACGAGCCTCAGAAGCCGAATTGCGAGCCTTGTTTGCAGCCATGACCGACGTGATCGCCGTTTTTGATGGAGAGGGACGCTATAAGAAAATAGTCACCACTAACGCGGAAGTAGTCTATACACCTAGTAGCGATTTACTCGGAAAAACAGTATTTGACATATTTCCGACTCCCCAAGCACAACTTTTTTACGAAAATATCCAGAAAGTGATTCAAACTGGAGAAACCATTAACCTAGAATACAGTATGCAATTAGCACCCCCAGAACCCGGACAGCAGGGGCCTGTTAATATCTTACCCTCTGCAACTGATGCTGATCTGGTGTGGTTTGCTGCGACAGTTTCCCCTATGCCAGACAATAGCGTAATTTGGGTGGCTCGTAATACTACGGAGCGCCGCCGGGTTTTAGATGCTTTGCGGGTTGAACAACAAAAATCTGAGCGGCTGCTGTTGAATATTTTGCCTCGCTCTATTGCGGAACGTTTAAAACAGAGCCCACATTCGATTGCAGAACGCTTTGACCAAGCAACAGTCATGTTTGCAGATTTGGTCAATTTTACCGGGTTTTCCGCCCAGATATCCCCCACCGAATTGGTGGATTTACTCAATGATATATTTTCCTGTTTTGATGAACTAGCTCAAAAACACCAACTCGAGAAAATTAAGACTATTGGAGATTCCTATATGGTAGTGGGAGGTTTACCGACTCCTGTAGAGAATCATGCAGAGGCGATCGCTCACATGGCCCTAGATATGCAGCGAGAAATTGTCCGTTTCCGTCGCCAAGACGGCGAACCCTTCAATTTACGCATTGGGATTAATACCGGACCCGTGGTCGCCGGGGTAATTGGGACTCGCAAATTTATCTACGACCTGTGGGGGGATGCTGTCAATGTCGCCTCCCGTATGGAGTCTCAAGGGGAAGTAGGACGAATTCAGATCACCGCCGCCACCAAAGCCATACTCAAGGATAATTTTATTTTTGAGGAACGGGGTGTAATTGATGTCAAAGGAAGAGGCAAAATGGTGACATTCTGGCTCAAAGACCGTCGTTAATCCTGCCAACCAATACCCTAGGGCAGAGAACAGCGGACATGGGTAAAGGATAACAAGCATGGGACTTGACAGAGAGTAAAGTTGTGTTAATATAAGTTGAATTAAGTGAAGAATATGTAAACAATTCTGTAGAAAACTCTCATAAGGAAAACTATGACTTTGATGGCTAAACGGCTTTTGATCCTGTTAGTTACCCTAGGTGGTACAGCATTTTTGGCAGCTTGTGGCGAACCTACTGCCACCGAAACCCAAGGCGAACCCACCGAACAAATTGCCGAAACCAGTGAACCAGTAACCGCTGAAACCGTTTCTGATGAAACTATCGAAGCCCAAGCAGAACCCGCTGGGGAAGAAATGGCTGCTGTAGTTGACTCAGACCCCACAGAAACCATTGTCGGTATTGCTAGTGGCGAGAGCCAATTCAGCACTCTGGTAGCGGCTTTAGAAACCGCCGAATTAGCCGAAATCCTTTCTGGGGAAGGACCTTTCACCGTTTTTGCTCCCACTGACGAAGCATTTGCGGCTCTACCAGAAGGCACAGTTGAAGAACTTCTCAAACCCGAAAATCGTGATCAACTGGTTCAAATTCTTACCTATCACGTTGTCCCCTCCCAAGTTCTGTCTGCTAACATCAGTGATGGGTCTGTTGAAACCGTTGCCGGAATGCCCTTAACTATTACTGTTATGGACGGTACTGTAATGGTGAATGAAGCCAGTGTCATTCAAGCTGACATTTTAGGCAGCAATGGGGTTATTCATGCCGTTGACACGGTAATTTTACCTGGTGTGGTCGAATAAGTTTTAACTTGGCTTGATGTGAGTGTTTAACTATAGACAAGGTTTCACTCACACCATACTTATAAACCCGCCCTTATTAGTCAATAGTGGGGGCGGGTTTTCAGTTAATCAAAGATTGATAATGGCTCAACAAACATTTATAATCTGGATTGATAGCGGATAGAGAAGAGAACCAGATCCAGTATGGACATCAGAGGCTTATTAGAACCGATCGCCAATTTTTTTGCGGGTTTAGGAGTTCCCGAACCCATTGTTCACTGGGGACACCCCCTAATGATGGGAATTGTAATTTTTGTGATGGGTAGTTTTGTCGGTTATACTGGCTGGCAGGGACGTTTAGCCACAGACCAAGAGGCGGCGATCGCTTCTCGGTCTAGCCACCGAAAACTTGCCCCTTTTATGACCCTATTTATGGCTTTAGGCTTTAGCGGCGGGCTACTATCCTTAATTATGCAGGGACAACCGATTTTTGAAAGTCCCCATTTTTGGACCAGTACCGCAGTTTTGGGTCTATTAGGAATCAACGGCGCTATTTCCCTCAGCAAATTTGGCGGAAACCAAGACCAATGGCGCAAGGCTCATGCTTATATTGGCAGTGTCGCCCTATTAGTGATGGTGATTCACACCGTACTCGGTCTAAAATTGGGATTATCCATTTAGCAAACAATCAGGGTTGGTTTCTAACCCAACCCTAACCAGTCCTTAAAGACTTCCAGGACAGATGAACCAAACGGCTGCGATCGCCCTAGGATTAGCCTATATTGTTGGATTACTCATGGCGAACTTTACCTGGGGAGGATATTTTCTCCTAGGGGTCGGGATAGCCATGGCAATTCTGACAACCATTTGGCAATATAAACTCCGTCGCCGTCTCAGCGATCAACTCACTTCCACCAGAAACCGCTCTTTAAGGCAAGCTAGACAAAGGAAATCCGACCCAGATAGGCGCTACATCCCCCGACCTCCTATCCCTAGAACCCTTTGGCTACTAGCTGGATTAATAGGCTTCCTCGCTACCCTATATTTTCAACTACAAACTCCACAACCAGGACCTAATGACATTAGCAGATTAATTGTCAGCGGTGGTAATGCCGAAAACCTGGTAATGACCGTCTGGGGAAGGGTGATTAGTTCACCACGGGTCACTCGTTCAGGAAATATTCAGTTTTGGCTACAGGCTAACCTTGTTAACCAGATTACCAGTAATGATCAGAACAGCCCGGTTCAGGTTAACAAAACAGTTACAGGTAAACTTTATGTTACCGTGCCAATTCTACAAGCCACAGGCTTACAAGGCAACGAAACTGTTTCTGTGACCGGAACTTTATATGCACCAAAACCCCCCTTAAATCCTGGTAGCTTTGATTTTAAAGCCTATCTCGCCAGACAAGGGGGATTTGCGGGAATGTATGGTCGCCATCTCTCTATTAACACCACCCCTAGCTGGGGACTGTCTAGGGTGCGACAGCGAATTGTCAGGGCTCAGGTTCAAGGTTTGGATGTTACCAAAGGCACACTATTATCAGCCATGGTTTTGGGGCGGCGGGCTGTGGATATCTCCCCAGAAATTAGCGATCGCTTTGTCCGAGTCGGTTTAGCTCATACTTTAGCCGCTTCTGGGTTTCATGTCTCTTTACTTCTGGGCGTAGTCCTGGCTTTGACAGCCCGCTGGTCTCCTAAGTTGAGATTTGTTTTTGGTGCAATTATCCTATTGTTATATGTCGGATTAACTGGCGGTTCAGCTTCCGTGCTGCGAGCCGCTTTAATGGGGTTAGCTGCCTTGGTAGGTTTCGTCATGAACCGACAGGTGCGACCCTTGGCGGTGTTATTGGCTGTGGCAGTTTTCCTATTATTATGGAATCCTCTATTAATTCAAGACTTAGGCTTTCAATTTAGCTTTTTGGCAACTCTGGGGCTATTGGTGACTGTACCACCTTTGATGCGATCGCTACAATGGCTTCCCCCTGTAATTGCTAGTTGTATAGCAGTTCCTATCGCCGCCGCCATTTGGATTCTTCCCCTACAAATATATGTGTTTAATTTGGTATCACCATTCAGTATTTTTGTCAATATTTTAGCCGTGCCTTTCATTACGGTAATTACCCTAGGAGGAATGCTAACCGCAGTGGTAGCTCTCATCTGGCCATGGGCGGCTTCGGTTCTAGTATCCGCTTTATATTACCCCCTACAAGGGTTAATTTATATAGTCGAATTTTTTAATAATTTACCTGGTAATTCCATCGCCGTAGGCACTCTGTCTCTGGCACAATTAATCGGTTTATATAGTATTAATATATGGCTGTGCTTATCGCCGATAATCAAGCCAGCCAAAGTAAGTCAAACTGACCATAATAAAAGAACGAGAATTAATGCCCGATTTTATCAGGTTTTGGCTGGTATATTAACGGCGATCGCTATCATAACTCTGCCCATGGCTTATGCTCAATTTACCCAATTTCGAGTCACCGTTTTAGCTACCGCCGAAAAACCTATTCTTGTGGTGGAAGACCGCGATCGCGTTTTGTTAGTAAATGCCGGGGATGAACGCACAGTTAAATTTACGGTTTTGCCCTTTTTACTAAGGCAGGGCATTAATCAAATTGATTGGGCTATCCTGACTCACCCTCAGCTAGGCTTAACTATCGGTTTCCCACATATTTTAGACACTTTACCAATTCAGAAATTCTATGATACTCCCGCTTCTAAGAATGCTTATCAAGTTAGCGCCCAGGCTATTCAAAATAAAATTGTTACTGCCCAAGGGGAATATCTAACGCTCCCAGTTCAGCAAAACTTAGATTTAGGTGAAACTCAGGTTAAACTGATTAATCCTGATGTGCCTCTGGTGGAATTTATCATGAGCGATCGCCGCTGGTTACTCATGGGAAATATCCCCAAAGAACAACAATCACAATTGTTACAACAGCACGATTTATCCGCCGTTGATGTCCTCTGGTGGTTAGGTAACGATTTGGATTCTCAACTACTAGACACCCTCAAACCTCAAGTAGCGATCGCCACCACCCATACCCTCAGTCCTGAAACATCTCAAATGCTTGAAAATCTTAACATTCAACTATTTTGGACTGGGCGAGATGGGGCACTACATTGGACACCACAGCAGGGCTTTTCCCCTACCATTACTGCCGACCAAACAGTTGACTCTTTTTTTTGACACTCCCAGCTAATCATACTGTAGGGTGCGTCAGACACCGAGAATTATCATCAAAGCCCGGATAATTGATTTCTGACGCACCAGACACCGAGAATTATCATCAAAACCCGGATAATTGATTGAGGTGCGTAGCGCCGATAATGATTCGGTGAGTACCGTAGGGTGCGTCAGACACCGAGAATTATCATCAAAGCCCGGATAATTGATTTCTGACGCACCAGACACCGAGAATTATCATCAAAGCCCG